>PDWI01016686.1_pt1 | contig 19933 bp, 14 predicted proteins | sample 1430891 | NCBI WGS metagenome assembly PDWI01 (sample SAMN01162508, study PRJNA174530) | Oral metagenome, whole genome shotgun sequencing project. | biome: Marine environment; feature: Marine mammal; material: Swab sample of the gingival sulcus; isolation source: swab sample of gingival sulcus...
TTCAGTGAACCCTAGTGTGGCTGATATTGCTAATGTTTATATCAAGCGCAAGCGGGTGGCGGAAGAGCAGAAAAAGAATATTGATGCATCCTTGCACCGGCTGGAACGTAGTGTGTTGACTGCACCTGCCAGGTCGAATGGTGAGGCCAGTATCCGCGCAAGGGAAGCGGAGATGATCCTGAAGTTTGTTGAACGTGCCAGTAAGATTCAGCCTGAAGGGCGCGTGGTCGTCGCTGATCGTGGCACTATCGCTAATATTCGCATGGAAGATGGCGATATTATTGTGATTCCGGCAAAAAGTGATGTGGTAACGATCAGTGGTGAGGTGCAGATTCCACAGGCAGTGGTTTATGCTCGGAATGCCGCTATTCATGATTATATCGCGCAGGCTGGTGGTTTTACGGAGCGTGCTAATCGTGAACGTCTTGTGGTGGCCAAGCCAAATGGTAAGGTGATGATGGGTGAAAACCTGCGGATTGAGGCCGGGGACAGTATCACCGTATATCCTGAGGTTGATGCCAAGGATATGCAGACGACCAAGGATATTATGCAGATTATTTATCAGATTGCGGTGGCCGCGAAGGCGGTTGGGTTGTGATTTTTTGAAAGTTATTAAAGTGCTGGTTTGTGGTGAGTGATGGCTATAATGGATGAGGGTGGACTGGTGGGTGTCAATAAAGAGTGTGTTATCGTTTTGGGTATGCATCGTTCTGGTACGTCTTTATTAAGTGGGGTGGTGTCTGCCTTTGGGTATGATCTTGGTATTCAGATTATGAAACCAACGAGTGAAAATCCGAAAGGTTATTTTGAAAATGATAAAGTATATCACCTGAATAGAAAAATATTGCAGGAGCAGGGAAAGGACTGGGATTCTTTAATTTTTAATGTTGATGCTATCGATAAAGTGAAGTTTGAAGGTTATGTTCGTGAGGCTGTGGATATTTTGTCCTCAGAGTTTGCTGGAGTTGCCAGGATAGCTATTAAAGACCCAAGGCTCTGTATTTTGTTTCCTGTATGGGAGAGGGCCTTGAAAAAGTTGGGTTATAATATCAGGGTCTTGTGGACAGTAAGGAACCCACTGGAAGTAGCGAGATCTTTGAATAAAAGAAATAGCTTTTCTATTGAGAAAGGGGTTATTCTTTGGGCAAATCACTTTTTTTATGCAGAGTTGTTTAGTCGGAATGTTTCTAGGTTAATAGTTTTCTATCCTAATGATTATCTTTCTCTGGATACAGTTCTCAGAGGTATTTCTGAGTTTTTAGAAGTAGAGTGCTCTCAAAAAATTTTTGATAATGTGGCTTCACTTTACAGTGCTGATTTAGTTCACCATCAGGTTGACTTTGAGAATATTGAAGGGCTGCCTTCAGACATAATTTCACTAGCCCCTTTTTTTAGAGGCGAGGTTATGTTATCAGAGAGGATTGATAGTTTACGGAATAGTTTTTTTTCAACAGTGATTTTTTCTTATAGGTCTTTAGAAGAAGAATTTTTAGAAGTAAAAAAAAGTAATAAAGACTTGCTTGAAGAGCGCCAGATCCTCTTGGCTAGTTTTAATAAGCCGGTGTCAGATGCTAAAGCTTTGCGTGAGGATGAGAGTAAACTTGCAGGAAAGGTTGGTTCTCTGCTAGCTGATTTGGATAAGGTTAATTCAGATAACAAGTCTTTGCTGAAGAAAGTTGAAATTCTCAAACTGGAAAATAAAGATCTTTTATTGAATAATGATGAATATAAAAAAAATAATGCTTCTTTATTAAAAGAGAAGTTTTCTCTTGAAATAGATAATAAAAGTCTTCTTCAGAAAAATCATTGTGCTATCGATGATTTTAAAAGGCTTTCTGATGAGAAGAAAGTTTTAATTGATGAAATAAATAATTATCAGAAAGAAAGGAAAGAAAATCGCGCCAAAATCTCTAGACTTGAAAATGATGTTTCTAAACTGATTTTGAAAATAAGAAAAATTGAAGGTGATTATCATAAGGTTTATTTTGATAGGGCGAAGAAGGATTTTCTGTTAAGTGAGAGTGTTCGTGATAATAATTTGATTTTAACTAGGCTTCGGAATGCAGAAAGGCTTATTGGTGACTTCGCTGATGGGGGGAGAGGTAAGTTACACTCACTGAGTATATCTTACTTGAGGAGTAAATATAGTGAGAACTGGTACAAGTTTTATATTAGGAGGAAGCAAGCATTTAGTCGAAAAAGTTTGATAGTGAATTCAGGGTTTTTTTCTCCGATTTATTATGTTACGGCATATCCTGATGTTTGGCTATCTGGAATGTCTCCAATAGAACATTTTTACAAATATGGATGGAGGGAAGGTCGGAATCCAAGTGAGAATTTTGATGTTAAATTTTATTTGGAATCGAACTCAGATGTTGCTCGTTCAGGGATAAATCCACTGATTCATTATGTTTTACATGGTAAAGCCGAGGGGAGAAAACCCTTGCCAGTAACCAAGTTTGATGAGGGTAAATATAGAAAAACTGCTGATAAACGTAAAAATATAGAAGAGGGTAGTGTAAACTTTGCTAAAAAAAATCAAAAATTAATCAGGGATAGTAAAGGAAATCTTAAGCGTAGAAAAGATTTGGGATGGGAGCATAGACTGTCTGTAATTAAAATTCTTTTGGAAGAAGGTTCATCGCTTTCTTCGTTGTCCGATACTATAATTTCAAGAGCCAGTGCGGAGTTGTCGAAGGAAGAGAGTCTCCCGTTGGTCAGTGTAGTTATGCCGTCTTGGAACAGAAGACACTGTATACAGGATGCGATTAGCTCGGTTCTTGGTCAGAGGTATCAAAATTGGGAGTTGATTATTTCTGACGATGGCAGTGAAGATGGAACAGTTGAATTTATTAATGAAAATTATAAGGAGCAGATTTTATCTGGGCATATTAAATTAATAGAAAACGAACATAAGGGAGTATGTGCAACAAGAAATTCTGGATTGGGTAGTGCTAAGGGTGACCTGATTGCGTACTTGGATAGTGATAATCAATGGCGTGATTATTATTTGCTAATCATGGTTTCAGCATTTATTCAGAGTGATGAATTAAACTGTGCATACAGTGCTTTGCAGAGTTTTGATAGAAATAAAAACGAGAAACGGGTAAGATCTGATAAATATGATCGTAAAAGATTATTAACATCAAATTTTATTGATCTGAATGTCTTTGTACATCGTTCTGATTTATTAGGTCTGCACGGTGGCTTTGATGAGAAATTGACACGTTTGGTAGACTGGGAGTTTATTATTAGATGTACAAAGTATAATCAACCTGCTTATTTGCCTTTTGTCGGTGTTGACTACTACTTGGATCATGACAGTCTGAAGAACATTACGACTACAGTTAGTTTGGATGATAATAAAAGTAAGGTTTACAAAAAGCATTTTTCCGAAAGAATAAAATATGGACTTGATAAATTGAGGATGGCCTATATTTTGTGGGATTTTCCAGCTTTATCACAGACTTTTGTGATGAATGAATTAAGGTACTTGGTAGAAAATGGTTTTGATGTCAATGTTTACTATTCAATTAACCCAGATAAGACTGCTGAATTAGATTTTTCACTCAAGGCCTTCAGGGTTTCTTCTGAGCAAGAGTTGAATAGCCTGCTGGTGAAGCATGAAAGGAACTACTGTCATAGTCATTTTGCCTATCCTGCTGTCACAAAGTTAACTTGGCCTGTATGTGAAAAGATTGGGATCCCTTTTACTTTTATGCCCCACGCAGTAGATATATTTCATTATAAAAATCAACAAAGAAATCTGATTGGTGAGGTTTCTCAAAGTGATTTTTGTAAAAAAATATTTGTGCATGGTAACTATCATCAAAGTTTCTTAGAAAAAAAAGCTGTTGTAACACAAAAAATAGCTCATAACTTTCAGGCTGTTGATTTATCCAGTTTTAAGCTGGAGCATGCAATTGCTGAAAAAAGTGAGAACGGCTGTTTGACTGGTGTTGTCTTGTCTAGGTTTGTGGAAAAGAAAGGAATTGAATACCTGATAAAAGCTGCTGAACTGTTAGATCCCAGGCGGTTTCGTTTTAAGGTTTATGGCTATGGTCCGCTCGAGGAAAGGTACAAACAACTCATCGCTAAAAGCGACATAAGTAACGTGGAGTTACTTGGTGCTGCCAGCAGCTTGAATGATGTCAAGGATGTCTATCGCCAAAGTGACTTTATCGTTGTACCAAGTGTGATTGCAGAAAATGGTGATCGTGATGGTTTCCCTACTGTTATTCTAGAGGCATTTGCCGTAGGGCTGCCAGTAATTACTACTGACGTTGCTGCTATACCTGACTATATCGATAATGGTATTCATGCCCTGGTTGTTCCTTCGGCTGATGTTGACTCCTTGGCTGAAGCAATAGAGTTGCTTGCTCAAATGCCTGTGGAAAAAATTCGGTTGATGACCAGCAAGGCTCAAAAATTGCTACACTCGCGGATTGGGGTGGAAAAAAGCATGAATTATTTGGTCGATGTTTGGTCGGATAATATTATTGACATATTTTTAGTAACTTATAATACAGAAGGTTATAATGACCGGGAGGAGACTCTCGAGATTATTCGACGTATTTTTTACTTTACAGCGACTCCCTTTGTCTTAACTATTATTGATAATAATAGTGATGACAACTTTTGGGAAGAAGTTTTACTGGCCGTTGATGGGCACGAGAATGTGCGGCTTATCAGAAAAAATACCAATTTGTTTTGTGGTCCAGCCTCAAATATAGCTTTGGAAGTTGGTGAAAGTGAGTTTGCGATTTATATCTGTTCTAAAGAAGGTTTTATTGCAAGGAAAGGGTGGGAAAGAACTTTAATTCAGGCAATGAGGGATAATCCTAATGCTGCGTTGGGAGGGCATCTCGTTCATATACCAAAGTATGTTTATGCATCTGAGTATGCTCACTATCCGGAATTTTCAAAATTTAGAAACCAGGACTATTTGTCGATTTGTGGTGACAAGAAATTTAGACATATCCAGGGTGGTGCCTTTATTATTAGGCGGGGTGTATACCTTGAACATGGAGGGTTTAATCCAAAGATACCTCATGATGGTATGGACATAGAGCTTTCCTACTATTATGAGAGTTTGGGGTATGAATTGCTTGAAATACCTGAAGTAGCATCATTGACAGTCAAAACGCTTCCAAAAATTCATTCTATTATTGATGAGAACACTGTTATTGCACATCCTTTGACGACTGAATCTGCTCTAAAGCAGTTAGATCCGGTAGTTAACAAGTCTGTTGTTCAATGTAATATTTGTGCTTGGCAAGGTAAGTCTTACGATAAAAAAGGCCAGTGCCCTTCCTGTATGTCTACCTCGACAGGTCGGGTGGTTTATCGGTACTTGTCAAATAATTATTATGCTTTTCGTAATCATAAATGCATATCTCTGTTAAATGACATTGGCTTAGATAAGCATTTAATTGGTATGTTCGATCTTGTTGCAAGTGAATTAATTGAAAATTTTGATCAATTTTTAGGATTGGTTAGGCAAAGCCACATAATTTTGATAGATCCGGTCTTATTTCGGAAAAGATTTTCTAGTGAGCTTATAAGTAATATTGAGTCGATATTAGATGTGTTATCTATCGGTAATTTGCTTGTTTTTTTTGATGATGGACAGTTCGATACGATGTCTTGTGAAAATAAAACCCAGGTATTTACTTTTAATAGTGTAGTGGTTGGTTATGATCGTCGGAATTTAGTCGTCATAGAAAAGAGTTTATGATCAGGCGGGTCTTAAGGTTGATTAAAATCTGACTGGTAGCCGCTGTTATCCCATGGTTTTGAGGTGTCTTTGGTTTGATAAAGTTTATTGGTATTGGTGCTCAGAAAGCTGGAACAACCTGGTTGTATAATAAAGCATCACATAAAGATACTGAGTCTGCGTATGAAGATTTAGTACGGAATTATCAACAGACCAGCGCCGCTGTTCATTTTATTGCCGACGAGCCGGATGCTTTTCGGAAGGCTTCGGGTGATATAATGATGGCTACGGATTGGCAGTCAGTCTGGCCGGTATTGTCTGTTTCCGGCTTTAAGCGTCGTTTTTACTTTGTGCAGGATCATGAGCCTTCATGACTTACCGCGAGGATCTGGACTGTACTTGTGCCGGCCCCTGGCTTGAGGAGTTGATGACTGAGCGTTACGGGCGTTGGGCGACCAGATTTTGGTTGGCGGCTGACAACAGTGTTTATTACCCACCTGAAAATTGGTCCGTTGTTAATGCTATTCCCCGTATTGCTTTCTATGCGCGGGGTTCGACATCACGCAGAGCGGTTGAGCTGGGTCTGTTGGCATTGGAATATCTGGCTGAGCAAGGCAATGTTGAATTTCATGTTGATTTATACGGTAGTAGTTCTGCACCCGCCATTCCCCGTGATGTGAAGTTCGGCTGGACAAATCATGGTGTGTTAGCTGCCGATGAGTTAGGTGATTTATACCGGGCTTGTGACGTGGGGATGGTGTTTTCTGCCACCGATTATTCTTTGGTTCCTCAGGAGATGATGGCTTGTCGTTTAGCTGTGCTGGAGCTGGATGGTGATAATACGCGCACGGTGTATCCTGATGAGGGTGTTGTGCTGGCTAAGCCGTATCCACGTGATATTGCTGAAAAACTGACTTTCCTGTTACTGGGTGTTGCGGAACGCCAGCGTGTTGCTGCTAATGGTTGCAAATGGGCTGCTCAATTTAGCTGGGAGGAAACGGCGCGTGATGTGAGTGCTTCTATTTGTCGGCGATTAGAAGGTTTGCATTATAGGAAGAAAGCAGCACCTGAGGCGACCCTTTCCGGCCGTTAAGGTTTATTTTATCTCCCAAGCTGGGTTCAATTGGTAACCAGAGATCTTTTTGTGGGCATGGCCAGTGGTAGTTATGTGGTTTTCTGGGTACAAGTTAAGTTATGAGTTCGGGGCTGGCTTGGTGTTGTGATTTATTTGAAAGTTTTTATGGAAATTAAGTATAGATGGCAGAGAGTTCTAGTTCTAATACCTTAGATCCTGATGCATTGTGTCAGTTGGCGAGCGGCTTGGTGGCTTCTGGTCAGCCTATGAGTGCGATGAAATATTATCAAAATGCGTTAGACATCAACCCGGTGCATACGCGAGCACTGTGCGAACTTGCGGATTTACAAATGGCTGGCCCACATTATTTAGAGGTATTGGCTGATTTTCATCGACAGCTTGAGCCTAAGTGTTATGTCGAAATTGGTGTGTGTAAAGGTCATTCTTTTAAGTTGGTGAGTGCAGACACTAGGGCGATTGGCATTGATCCAGCTCCACAGCTAGATATTGAAAAATTACCCGGAAAGCATATTGTCATCAGTGACACTAGTGATAACTATTTTGCTGGTGATAGATTTTTAGACGATATGAATGGGGCATCTCTGGATCTTGCGTTTATTGATGGTATGCATTTGTTTGAATACGCGCTGCGTGACTTTGTAAACCTGGAAAAGTATTCAACTGCTGATACAGTCATTCTTGTGCATGATGTTTACCCTATGAACGAGCCAACAGCAAGACGTGAGCGTATTGCTGACTTTTGGAGTGGTGATGTTTGGAAGTTGATTATTTGTCTTAAGCAATTACGCCCTGATTTGTCTGTCCATGTCCTGCCTTGTCCTCCGACCGGTCTTGGAGTTATTACCAATTTGAGTCCTGATTCCAGTATTTTGCGAGATCAACTGGAAGATGTAACCAGAGAGTTTGTTGATTTGCCTTTTAGTGTATTAGGGCAAGATGTTTGTCAAACATTGTCAGTTATCAACAAGCCTGTAAATGTTTCTGCATTTATCCAAGCTATCAAGATGAAGCGTGAGGATTTTTAGTGTTTCACTTACTTCTTAAACTTTTGGTTTTGCCGCCTATTTTCTTACTTGTTGGTTTTTGGGTTGTTTCTTTTCGTATGGGGGGGGTGGTTCCGGGCGATTTTGTCAGATCAGAAATTCCTATTAGTGAGTTAAAATTCGACGACTGGAAAACTTATGGTGGAGATGAGTGGTTTGCTTTGGCGCTCAAGCTTCGTGAAAAAGGAGATTTGCGAGGGGCTGAATTAGCAGCACGAAAGGTGCTGCAAGTAGATCCAACTAATGGGGGTGTCGTTGGTTTGTTGGTTCAGTTACATGCTGATAAGGGTGATATCAAGACCGCCGACTATTTGTTTGAGTTAGGCAGCCGCCTTTGGCCTGCTTACTACCGTAAAGTTAGAGAGCGGCGGGAGAAAGGGCAACAATGATTAGAGTAAGCAGCAAGTTTTATCAGGTTATGGTGCTGGTGTTGGCGGCAGTGCTGTTAATGTTTTCACCGTTGTTGGCTGGGGGTAAGACTGCTCATGCGGTAATGGTTATGGAGTTACTTGGCCTGTCTTTGTTGTTTGTCCTGGTTTGGAGGAACTTTTGTCGGAATCGGGTTAGTAGGCCTGTATGGCTATTTATAATACTCAGTCTACTGTCGGTCTGTATTTACTTGTTGCCATTGCCTGAAAATTTATGGCTAATGCTTCCCGGGCGTTCTGATTATGTAGAGGCTATTCTGTGGTTAGAGCGAACTGGTCGTGAAGAAGTTTATCGATCATTAGCTTTGCTACCATTGCATGGTGTAAGCTTTTTACTAGCCTGTATACCACCATTGGCTGTATTTCTAGCTGTGCGTAGTGTATCTGAAAATGGCCGGTGGTTACTGGTTAATGTGTTTTTATTAACTGCTGTTTTCCAGTCAGTTCTTGCTATGACGCAGTATTTTGGGCTTGGTGAGAGCACGTCTAGCTCTCCACTTGGGACTTACATCAATCAGAATCACCTAACTGCATTTATGGAGATGGCTGAGCCACTAGCGTTAGCTTTAATGCTTTATGCTTTAATTAATCATCAGCTTAGTGCTTCTACTAGAGTGTTTCAGGCTATTTTTTATGCTGTTATTTCCTTGGCTTTAACTTTTATTCCGTTGATTTCGTCTTCGCGAATGGGGGTTGCGTTGTTACTGGTTAGTGTGTTTCTATCGTTCTGGGTTATGACTACGCGAGGTATCCGCACGCGCGTTATGGCTCCAATTGTTGCTTTACGTTTAGCATTATTAGCTTTGGTGGTGATGGTACAGTTTAACATTATTCGTTCTTCGGCTGGTCATGCCACCAATATCGTCGGAGGTATGGAGCCTGAAACAGCGTTAGGTGACTTGCGGTGGGAGTTGTGGGGGACGAGTTTAGAGATAACCAACGACTTCGCACCATTTGGGGTTGGCATAAGTAGTGTCCCACAAGTGTATCAACGTTATCAGTCCGATACTTTGTTGAAATTTGTCAATCATTTACATAATGACTACCTTGAGTTGGTTGCCGAGTTGGGGGTGGTGGGGCTGGTTATTATTTTAGCATTCCTTGTTTTGTACGTAAGGCAGTGGTTTTTATTGAAGTACGAACATTCGGAGCAACAGCGGCTAATACAGTCAGGCGCTGGTGTGGGTATTTTGCTCTTTCTTCTATTTAGCCTGACTGAATACAATTTGCATACTCCAGCTAATGTGCTGTTTTTAGCGTTTTTGTGTGGGCTGTTTTTCGTTCCAAGGCATACCTCAGAGCAATGAGGGCGTCAGTAGATTTGCCTGCTGCTGGTTGGGCTTGTTTATGCGTTGAGTTTTGCGTGGTTTAAAGTGATTTTGAAAGTTAATTTGACTTGATTTTCGCTCTTGTTAGTATCCGCTTCGCTCTGTTGCAGAGTGTCTATGACTGAAAGGATTTTATGTATGAATAAGAAAGTTTTACCATTTTTTATTTTGCTGCTTGTTTGTTTAACAGTGGGCTGTGATCAGAAGTCCTCGTCGATGGCTCTCACTCCTGAACAGCGTGCTGTGGCTCGTTGGGATGCTTTGATTGCTGGAAACTGGAAGGATGCTTATGAGTTTGAGAGTCCGGGATATCGCCAAGCTAAGACGGTTGATGATTTACGTCAAAGCTATGGTGGTTTGATCGACTGGAAATCAATTGAAGTTCTGGAGGTTAGTATGGAGTCGGAGAAAGTGGCGGTCGTCAGGTTGCTTTTGAAGTCAATGATTTATGATCCCGGCTTTGGTGGTGAAGGAATGTTGATTCCTACTGAATTTAAGGAGCGCTGGTTGTTTAAGGATGGGCAGTGGTGGTATGTTCGTGATTAAAAATAGTCGGGTTGATGGTGGAGATCTTGTAATGGGGGAGCGATACATTATGAAATACTGTGTTTTAAGGTGTGTGCTGCCAGTTTTGTTTGTTTTGCCAGGAATTGCCCTTGCGAAGGAAAATGTTACCGGTGAGCACCTGAAAAATAATGATGTTGTTGTTATGAAAGAGGGTGATATACAAGTAACTCGGCAGGACATTGAAGGTGTGTTTGCTGATATGTCACCAGGGCAGCGTACCAAGGTGTTAGCGAACCCTGATGCAATATCTAAACTAGTGGTGGATATGCTGGTTTTGCAAAAGCAGGCAGCCGCAGCTGAAAAAAAGCAGTTGGCTGATAACGCTCAGGTACAATGGAAGCTTAGACTGGAACGCCAGAAGGTTTTGTCCGGTGCGCTGTTAGATAAATGGAAGCTGGATTATTCTGCTAGTCATAATGTTACCGCTTTGGCGGAGGAGTATTATCAGGCGCACCCCAATAAATTTATTGAACCTGAGAAGCTGAAAGCCGCACACATACTATTGAAGGTTAAACAGGATGGTTCGGATGAAGCCGAACAGCGGGTGAAGGCCGAGAAGCTGTTGGCTAAATTGAAAAATGGGTTAGATTTTGAGGAAGCGGCTAAAGAATTTTCAGATGATGGCAGTTCTGATCGTGGTGGTGCTCTTGGTTGGTTCGGGCGTGGCAGGATGGTTAAGCCATTCGAAGAGGCTGCTTTTGCTTTGACGGCTGTTGGCGAGTTGAGTGGTGTTGTACGTTCAGATTTTGGCTACCATATTATCAAGTTGTTAGAGCGTAAGCCACAAAGCCAGAAATCTTTCGATGAGGTCCGTGATGAGCTCATAAAACAACGATTGGCTAAGCTGCAAGAGAAGGATCTGCGTGATTTTTTGGCTGACTTTGAGCCTTCTGAAGAGGCAGTTCTCTATGTGCCAGTGCTTGATGAAATTACGGCTGATCTGAAGGCCCGCTAAGAGGTGAAAATTAACTCAAAGTGGTGTTGGTATAATATTCAGCTGTTGGTTCCTTTGGTCGACTTTCCTTATGGAATTTAGCTTAAATGACTTGTTGTGGCTGTAATGGATTGATAGACTGTCGGGCATGTGCGCTTCTCATCTTCTGTTCGGGTGGTTTAACCATAATGGAATGTTGTTTGGTTGTATTAAGAGTTAAGATTTTTCATGTGTTTAAGTTTGTTGGACGTATGTTAAATTTTAGTGGTATATTTGCCACAGTGTGGTAAACTTTCGTGTAGCATAATAAGCTGCATGCGGTGGGCGAGAAGATCCTGCTGTATTACTTAAATAAATATTGTCTCAATTATGGAGTTAATAACTATGTTGAAACGCAAAATAACTGGAGCAGGCGCTTCTTTGTCTCTGGCTGTGGCTCTCGCTCTGGGTGGTGGAATGATGGGGGTTTCAACTCCTGCTAACGCTGTTAGCGTCGCTCACGATAACTTGGGTGATGTTTTGGTGTTCCCTTACTACACAGTTAATGAGGGGTGGGCGACTTACTTTAATATCACTAATACTAGTGGTGATACGGTGGTAGCTAAGGTTCGTTGGCGTGAAGGTCACAATAGCCGTGAGGTTCGTGACTTTAATATTGTTCTGTCACCGTATGATGTGTGGACTGCTGCCGTGGTTCCTGATGCTGCTACCGGTGGAGCAAAAATGGTGACGACTGATAACTCCTGTACCATGCCCAAGCTGGGTTCTGCGGGTGATAATTTGACAGGTGTGTCGTTTACTTCTTACCTTTTCAATGGACCCGGTACCACTCTGGCTGATGCGATGGCACCGGCAACGGCGGATCGTTATGATGGTGGCCCAAAGACTAATGACCGTCAACGTGAGGGTTACTTTGAGGTAATTTCTATGGGGCGTGTAGGCACCCTTGACGTTGTTGATCCTGTTGTTGTCAAAGCTGCAGGGGATTTCGCTAAAAATGTTAAGCATGACTCCAGCGTTTCGAATAATGCGGCTATGCCAAAGGATTGTAATGCTGCGCGTACCTACGCCGCTACTCATAACTTGGGTAGTATTTTGGATGAGCCAAGAAACGTACTTAAGGGGCGTGCTGTTTTGATCCGGCCTAGGGGTGGTGAGGCGATGGGTTATGATCCATTGACGTTGGCAAACTTCTTCTCGCCTCTTTTAGGTGCGCCGGGTTTCGGCGATGGTGATTCTGGTGCCAACCTTTATTATGAACCAGGTTCAACTGAGCCAAATCTTAATCAAATGAATCCTCAGGTTGCTTCTTGGGTCAACGATACTAACGGGATGCAGATGACTGCGAGTGCTGGGAATCTACCGGTGTTTTCCAACAATATTGCAGATTTCCTTGGCGCTGATATGATTAGTGCGTTGTTGTTGCGGTCTAATGTGTATAACGACTACAATATTGCTAACACTTCTGCTACTCAGTGGGTTCTGACTATGCCAACAAAGAACTTCTATGCTGATTATGCTGAGAATGGGATGGCCTACACGGGGCCGTTTTCAGAAAAGTTTTATGGAAAGTCTTGTGAGCCCGTTACTCTTAGGGCTTACGATCGCGAAGAGTTTACCGAGGGCGCCGAGCTTGATTTCTCTCCTCGCGAGGAATTGGGTAATAATCTGTGTAAGGAAGTTAATTTGTTAGCTTTCGGTGATGATGATTTATTCGGCCAGACCGATTTGGTGAAGCGTTTCGCTGCTTCTGATTTGCCGGCTGATAATGGTTGGGTTAACCTGAGCTTCGAAGGTAAAAATAGGGCTCTTCCTGTTATAGGTTTCCGTGCTGAAGTTCGCGACAGTGGTAAGAGTGCGTTGAATTACGGTTTTGCTAATCAACATGCTTATAAGGGGCACCCTGATCCAGTTTCGCGTTAAATGATGTAGTTTTGTCTGCTTTATGATGTGACTGGAGAGCTGCCCCTTTGGGTAGCTCTCCTTTCATGTTATGCTGGCGGCTTGCATTTATTTTAGGCTATAGGGTTGGTTAGGTTCTATGAAAAAAAAACAAAAGCAGTTTAGACGATTCCTTCCGTTGCCACTGATTGTGGGCGGCTTGCTGCCTGCGTTAAGTATGGCGGGTACATTGACGCTGGTTGATGCCGGTGGTTCTGAAGGCAATAAGACTTGTTCTTACAGCTCTCTGTCTTTGGACAGTGGTGGCGTTGCCACACTAACGCTCAGTGACTTTACTTGTATTTCTGGTGGCGGTACCACTGGTGGCGGTACCACTGGTGGCGGTACCACTGGTGGCGGTACCACTGGTGGCGGTACCACTGGTGGCGGTACCACTGGTGGCGACCACTGGTGGCGGTACCACTGGTGGCGGTACCACTGGTGGCGGTACCACTGGTGGCGGTACCACTGGTGGCGGTACCACTGGTGGCGGTATAGCTGACTGGGGGAGCTATAACCAAAATCAGAGTTACACCTCTGCTCGAGCCCTTAGGTCTGTGATAGATCCGGTGACAGGGTACAAGGTATTTATCGTAGATGAGGGGCTTAGTTCGACATATGCTCCCTCATGTATCAATGGCCTTTCTTCTTCCTCTTGTGCTAGTCGCCGTCTATGGAACTCTGGTGCCAAAACGAATGAGGTTTGGTCTGTTCGTTTAAAATCTAGGACAAACTACGTAGCATCCAGTCTGACAGCAGGGAGGATTGCTGTCGGTTTGGGGAAGGTTCACAGGTCAGCCAAGTTTGATTTTGTTCTTTCGAGCAAGCCGGGTTTAATGACTTCAGACTTTAAGGTTGCAAAAGGCGGACGCTGTGAGTTGCGTAATACTAGTACCGGTACTATCGGTGTGGTGTCTCCTCAATATAGTCATATTTTCAAAGGCTGTGTTGTTCCGACCGGGCAGCAAGTTTACATGAATATTCGTGCAGTTAGTTCCGTGTGTGATCAACCCGGTGTGTTGTGTAACAGTAGTTTTAAGTCAGGCAGTGCTTTCTAGGCAAGCGAATCTTTCTGCAACTAAATGGGTGGCGCTCTCCTCCCCACGGGGTGGTGGCGCCTTTGCGGTGTGACGAGTCTTATATTTTGAATATTCTTTAAATATGGCTACTAAACGCAGCGATGGTTGTTGTTATGAGGTGTCCAATGTGGTGAGAAGGTTTAACTTCATTCGTAATAATAATGTGGTCATAACACAAAACCATGCGTTTCAGCAGGCCATGCGCCACGCTGTGTGTCACTATCCTTCCAATGCTGTTTATAGCTTTATACCCAAGAATGCATGCACCACTCTTCGTGCCAGTCTTGCAGTAGCTAATGGTTTTATTGAGCCAGCTCGGCTTAATGAGCAAATTAATTGGGTACATAATAATAGTTTTACTTTTTCAGCGGATTTGGCTGGTTTGGTGAATGCGGACTATACTTTCGTCATATTGCGTAACCCATATGATCGAATAGTTAGTCTCTTTCTTGATAAGTTCGTAGACAAGACTCCTGTGGCATGGACTTTTTACCGGGGCTGTAACAACCGGATTGATTTGGATTCCCTAAGCTTCGAGGAGTTTCTTGATCATTTACTAGTAAAGCCACGACTTAGAGCTATTGATATTCATTTAAGACCGCAAACACATTTTCTTATCTATAAACAATATGATGACTACTTCAATATGAGTGATTTTGGTCATATTTGTACCACGCTGAAAAATAAAATTAATTTAGACATCGTCGATACAAGAAATATTACGAATCATGGTCGAGAGAAGTACACTGAGCTTGTTGAAAATGATTATGCATGTATTACGGTTAACGAGTTGAAAAAAATGAAACTCAACGGAAGTTTGCCTTCGGTGGAGGCCTTGTGTAATGAAAAGTGCCGAACTATTATTCGTCAAATCTACAAAGACGACTTTGACTTGATGGATGAGAAGTTGCCTCACTGGAGATGATAGTCAGTGGTTTTGGGGCAGCTGAAATTTGGGTTTAATCACTTTTGCCGGAAGGATGTGTCCCCGCGATTGACTATTGTTATAAGTGTGTACAACATGCAGCGCGAAATACAACGTACCCTTTTTTCTCTTCATCATGAGGTACAGCGTGGTGTGAGTGCTTCCGATTATGAGGTTATAATCGTGGATAATGGTTCTGAGCACCCGTTGCCACTCGAATTACTGCAGCAATATTTTCCCGGTGTGCAATACTGTTACGTCAATGATGCATCTTCATCGCCGGTGATTCCATTTAATCAGGCAGTGAGTCGGGCGCGTGGGGAGCTTGTTTTGTGTTGTATTGACGGTGCCCGTATATTGTCTCCCAATATTATTAATTATGTTCTCAGGGCATCCAGGGCATTTCAGAGTCCTTTCATTTACACCTTGGGTATGCATCTTGGGCATCAGCCGCAAAATTTATCTATGCTGGAGGGGTATAATCAGCAAGTCGAGGATCTGTTGTTAGACTCAATCAGCTGGCAAGAGGATCCCTACCGGTTGTTTTCTATCTCCAGTTTAGCTTTGTCCAGCTCTCGAGGTTTTTTTGGCCCATTAGCAGAAAGCAATGCTTTTTGTATGACCAAGCATGATTTTCTGGAAATGGGGGGATTGGATGAGCGTTTCCAGTCACCAGGAGGGGGGCTGGTTAATTTGGATTTTTTTAATCTTGTGCACGAAAATCCTAAAATTCAACCAGTGATGCTGTTGGGTGAGGCTACTTTTCATCAATTTCACGGTGGTGTTGCTACTAATGTACCGATGGACGAGCACCCAGCCCCTAGTATGGCTGAAGAGTATAAAGAGATAAGGGGCAAAACATTTAAATCGTCATGGTATGAGCCTTGTTATTTTGGACGGTTGCCTAGTGAAGCTAAAGCTTATCTTTCCAGTGCAACCATTTAGCACCGTGTCCCCACAGGTATTGAGCTTTAGGGTTTTCACGTTGATTAATTATTTTCCGGTAATATTTCATCAGTGTCTAAGTATAGTAGAAATCACAAACGACGACTGAATAAGGTCACGGGTTTTACTTTGATGGAGCTATTGATCGCTCTGTTTGTGTTTGCTCTATTGTCGGGTTTTGCCTTTCAAGCTGTCAAGCAATTGACAAAAAGCTCAGGAATTTTGAATGAGGAGCAAATGGCTCTAGGTGGACTGAACCGTTTTTGGTTGATGCTTGAGCAGGATGTTTTGTCTGAGGGCATTCCTTCGCCTGTAGCTTATGCTTTTGATGAGCAGAATGACAATCATTTTGTTTTAGGTGGTGCGATTTACCGTTTGGAGGAAGGAACTCTTTATCGTAAAGCTGTTTTGCCAGGTGATGGTCGTATGGGGGAAAGTGCACTTCTGACTGGTATTGAGTCGTTCGAGGTGGTTTGTCAACGGGACGATGGTGTGAATTGTGACATCAGTGCTGATAGAAAAGAGTTATCAATGATTAACGTGCTGATTAAAGGGCGGAATGATATTGATGCAAAGCGCGTTTTTCATGTTGCTGCTGGAGCTAGTGAGGTACAAAAGATACTGACGGCGATGGGGGGCTTGTCAATGGAACAGCTTGCTGGTGCCCTACAAGAAACTAGTCTGGTTCCATTGACTCCAGAAGAACAAGCGGTTGTTGATGTGGTAACTGGATTGTAAATGTTATGCTCTCATGTTTTTCAACATGGATACGTACTCTGTATGTGTGGTTGATGGGGAGACCCACTTTAAAAGTTTTCTCTGTTGATTCGTCGCGACTGGTAAGTTGCGGTGAGTTTCCCTTAGATTTACAGTTTGGTGATCGTTGTCCACGCTTGTATCTATACCAAAATGTTTGGCCTGAATATGGGATGCTGGAATTATTACTTGAGGCAGACAAAGGGCATTCCTTGGGCGTTGTTAAAATCTACATTGATTACGATGGCACTTTTTGTGAAGAAGATGTTATTAATGTCCCCTGCTCATTACATAATCGGTTAACAAAGCATATTCTATATTTTCCTCGTAAACCAAATCGGGTATGTTTTTCTTTTTGTGAAGATCTCGGAAACTTGGTGGTGTGCTGCTTGCGTTTAAAACCTTTGCTACCTAATTTTGCATATAAACGCATGACTAGGCGTGTCGGGCATAGTCAAGATACGACTATCGACAGATATGAATTATACCAGCTTTATCAACGGGCTTTTACTGTTGAGGATCAAGTGGGAGTTTATCAAAATTGGATTGAAAGATTTGAAACCCCATTTATGAGTAGCTTTGATAGGGGGCTTTGTTCTTTTAAAATTGAGTGTAATCGGCCTCGTTTTTCTATTGTTTTGATGGTGTTTGATCCAGAGGTAGGACTGCTGGAACAAATGATTTCTTCGGTATTTAAACAATCGTACCCTGACTGGGAACTTTTTATTGTGGGTGATTTTTCCGATGATTTGGAGGTCGCCGAATTCTTGGAACAATATATTCATCATGATGAGCGTGTACATTTGGTGCGGAGCTCTCACGGAGATTATGATGCTGTAGCTTTGAATTCGCTACTGAAACTTGCTATTGGTGAGTTTTTTATTTTTTTGGATTGTTTGGGTGAATTGGCTGGACATGCCCTGTTGTTATTGAGTAAGGCAATTGATCAGCAACCTGCCACAAAAATTATTTATAGTGATGAGGATAGTCTTACAGAAGATGGGTTGCGTTTTGATCCAAAGTTCAAGCCAGACTGGAATTCTGACATGTTTTTATCACAGAATTACATATCGTATATTTGTGCTTATCGGCTTGATTTGGTTAAAAAGTCTGGTGGTTTTCGTGCTGGATTTAGAGGTGCAGAGGGGTATGATTTAAGCTTACGTTGTCTGATGCAGATGACAGGCTCTGAGCAAGAAATTGTGCATATTCCATGGGTTTTGTATCATCGGCGGGTCTTTTCCGTGCCAGTAGCCAAGGACAGGTACAAACATACCCATAATCCAAATTCTGCTTTGAAAGCACTGAAAGACTATGTTGTGGCTTCTGATTCTTTAGGGGCGGTAGAGAGAGGGTTGGTGCCTGACACTTTCCATGTGCGTTACCTTTTGCTTGAGCCTCCTCCGCTTGTTACGCTGCTGATTCCTACGCGTGACAAGTTAGAGATATTACTTCGCTGTGTAGATAGTATCTTGAGCCTGACAGAATATCCAAACTACGAAATTATTATTTTGGATAACCAGAGTCAAGAGTCGGCGACGCTAGAGTATTTCCTGCGGATAAAAACAGATTCTCGGGTGAGGGTTGTCAGGTACGATCAACCCTTTAACTTTTCAGCGATAAATAACTTTGGTGTGCGGCAAGCAACTGGCGATATTATTGGATTGGTAAATAATGATGTTGAAATTATAACTCCGGATTGGCTCACTGAAATGGTGTCCCATGCCTGCCGACCTGAGATAGGCTGTGTTGGTGCCAAGTTGTATTACAGTAATGGTCAGATTCAACACGCTGGTATTATTCTAAGCGAACATAATATCGCCATGCATGGACACAGGTACTTCGATGGTGATGCTGATGGTTATCATGGTCGGTTGAAGCTTGTTCAGAATTATTCTGCTGTGACGGGTGCCTGTCTGGTTGTGCGGAAAGATGTCTATGAGCAGGTTGGGGGCTTGAATGAAGAGCACCTCGCTGTTGCATACAACGATGTGGATTTTTGCCTGAAAGTGCGGGAAGCAGGTTACCGTAACCTCTGGACACCGTATGCCGAGTTATATCATCATGAGTCGGTCAGTCGTGGCTATGATGATGCCCCAAAAAAGCGCAAGCGTCTGGAAAAGGAGGCGGCTTATATGCGGAAGCGTTGGGGGAAAGAATTAGCTAATGACCCCTGTTACAATCCGAACCTTACTCAATTGAAAGAAGATTTTTCATTACGTGTTATTTAGTGCGTGATTTCTGAAACGGGTTTTTATATTTCTACCTTAAACGAGTGGTACTTAATAATTTGTATATCGTGTTTCTGGCTTGTAATAAAAACCCAAAGTTCTTCAGACGAGATCCATCCTATATATACCGCTGTGAGAGCCTCGGAAATGCTTTGCAACAAAAAGGTCATCAGGTTGAGCTCGTTCATATAAAACGGTTTGCACTGCCTTCTATCCCTGACGTGGTGGTGTTTCATCGCCCCCGTTTCACGCTGCGGCTGCGTTTACTGGTTATGTGGTTGAAACTACGGGGTGTTAAGGTCTTTGCCGAGTTTGATGATCTTGTGTTTGACCAGCAATATGTAGAATGCAGTCCGGGTGTTCTTAATAACATTCTGAGTCTGGAAAAAACCCGTAAGAACTATCTCAGTCAGCAGCGGGTGTTGAAGTTATTTGATGCGTTTTTTGTGTCAACCGGGTCATTGAAGGCGCATATGTCAGCCCTCCATCCTGAAAAAAAGGTCACGGTACTGCCTAATGCAGTTCATCATACTTGGCGTAAAGATGATGATTTTCCGGTGAATGCTATTAACTGGCGTAATCCGGTGATAACCTATCTGCCAGGCACCCGCAGCCATGATCGTGATTTCCGGGTTTTTGCGCGGGGTATAGCTGACTTTCTTAACGATCATCCGCACGTGCGTTTGCAGGTGACCGGGCCATTGCAGTTTGACTTGCCGGTTAATCCAGAACAGGTGATCCATAAAGAGAAAGTACCTTTTTCTGAATACCACGAACATATCCGCTGTGGTTGGGTTAATCTTTCTCCACTGGAAGCTACGCCGTTTACCCGCTGCAAGTCTGCACTCAAGATTATGGAGGCTGGTTATTGGGGGAAGCCTACTATTTGTTCGCTTATACCGGATGCAGAGCGTTTTGTTGGCTGTGGTGCTATTCCGGTTAAC
>PDWI01004088.1_pt1 | contig 19932 bp, 11 predicted proteins | sample 1430891 | NCBI WGS metagenome assembly PDWI01 (sample SAMN01162508, study PRJNA174530) | Oral metagenome, whole genome shotgun sequencing project. | biome: Marine environment; feature: Marine mammal; material: Swab sample of the gingival sulcus; isolation source: swab sample of gingival sulcus...
TACCAATTATTGTAGCGTTTTTTTTAGGTTTGTAAACGTTTGTTTATTGTTTTAACATTTTGTTAAACTTTATAAAATTATACTTAAACACAATTTGAATTTCTAAAACTTTGATAATTAGCACTTTATATTTTTTATGAAAAAGATAATTATCAACAATTCGTTTCTGTTAATATGCTTATAATCAGGTAGTTATTCGTTATTTTACGGGCGTTTTTTCGCTTTTATAAGTTTTGTTGAACACAAAAAACGTAAAATTTTTCTTAATTCGCTGTTAATAAAATAATTAGCTAACATTTTTTATAGCAAAATGTTGATAAACTCTGTAACTTGTTTGTTATTAGTTGGTTATGTGTTTGAGGCTTGTTTTATTATATTTTTTAAGTTAAACGCTTTACTTTTGATGATATTTTTTTCGTAGTAATTTTTTCTGTATAAACTTTTATATTGTTATAATAAAATTTTATTCCAAACAGAGTTTGTTTGCTTGATTTTTATATTATTTTTTTGCGAAAAATAGTTTGTTCTACGTCTTAAATATTTGTTAATCAGCCATTTATAAAATGTTTGTTGCGAATTTATAAATCTAAACAAATATTACTTTTTGTAAAATTCACATTACTAAAATCAGATGCCGGAAATAAAACAAACTTTTTATGTCGAACTATTGTTTGTAAAACAATCTTATTTCGATATGTAAATTGCTGATTATTATTGATTTAGACTAATTTGCGTTAATCTCGTTTTCCAAAAATAAGACTTCCTATCCTGACCATTGTCGCACCGGCTTCTATTGCAATTTTGTAATCGCTCGACATCCCCATCGATAATTCTTTGAAATAAGGTTTGTCGGCAAAGTATTTATTTTTTGTGGTTATAAACACATCATTCAGCTTAGAAAATTCGCCGAAAATTTTTTGTTTATCGTCTGTATGCGTTGCCATTCCCATAAATCCTACAATTCGTATATTGTTGAACTCAGCTTCCAAAACGGTAGAAATAAAATTATCTATTTCGTCTATTTTTATGCCGAATTTGCTGTCTTCGTCGGCAATGTGTATTTCCAAAAGGCAATCAATCGTGCGTTTGTTTTGCAAAGCTCTTTTGTTTATTTCGGTAAGTAATTTGATGCTATCTACGCTCTGTATCAGCGATACAAAAGGGGCTATGTACTTTACTTTGTTTGTTTGCAGATGCCCAATCATTTGCCATTGAATGTCGTTTGGGAGCGTTTTTTGTTTTTCGACCAACTCCTGAACGTGATTTTCGGCAAATATTCTTTGTCCTTTGTTATATATATTAATAATGTGTTCGTTTGATTTTCGTTTAGAAACTGCTATAAGTTCAACATTATCAGGTATTTGTGATTTAATTTCGTTAAAATCCATTGTTTTTAATTTTTCGGGCAAAATTAAAAATTATTTGTTTATTTGGTAATTTTACAAAATAAAAAGTTTTTGTTTAATAAAAATATATTAGATATTAAACATTAAATAAAATGTTATTAAATTTTAGTACTATAATTTTATGATAAAATAAATATAAAAAGATAATATTTAATAATACGATATATTCAATCTTAGTTTCTCGACAAATTGTAAAGTGTACATTACCGACGTTTCTGCTTAATAATAAAACAGTTAGGTGTAACCTATTGGTAATCAGCGTTTTAAATAAACACGAAATCATAATTGTTTGATAATGAGATGTTTTAGAGTAAAATTTAATTTTTTCTAAAAAAAATAGTTAAAAAAATTTTGAGAAGTCAAAAAAAATATAATCTTTATAGTTACACAATAAGAAAAATGTTTAAGGAAATCACACATTAAAAATAAAATACACACACAATTTTATGCAGGGTCCACACGAAAAAATATGGCAAAAAGCTTTGGTTATCATAAAAGATAACTTAGATGAAAAGTCGTTCTCGACTTGGTTTTTACCGATAAAACCTTTATCGTACAAAAATCAAGTTTTGATAGTACAGGTTCCATCTTTTTTCTTTTATGAGTATCTCGAAGAGAATTATTTGCCGCTTTTGAAAAAAACACTCAACTTAGTTACAAAAGTTCAGCCACGTTTGTCGTACAAAGTGGTTGTTGATAATAGTACCAAAAATACTAAAAAATCAACAATTCAATTGCCAAGTAACAACGTACAAAATGTAAAAAACAAGCCGGTCGATTTCAAATCGAGCAACACGCCAATGAATCCTTTTGTCATTCCGGGAATCCAAAAATTGAATATCGAATCCAATTTGAAGGAAAACCTGAGTTTTGATAATTTTATAGAAGGAAATTGCAACAGATTTGGTAGAGGTACCGGATTGACATTAGCTAAAAATCCGGGTGTTACTTCTTTCAACCCGTTGTTTTTGCACGGTGTTTCGGGTGTTGGCAAAACTCACATTGCAAACGCTATTGGGCTGAAAGTGAAAGAATTACACTCTGATAAAATTGTGTTGTACGTTTCGGCACACGACTTTCAAACCCGATACACAGACGCGGTCAGAAACAACTCGGTTATCGATTTTGTAAATTTTTTCCGCCTAATTGACGTGTTTATCGTGGACGATGTGCAAGATTTTATTGGAAAGGAAGCTACGCAAAAAGTATTTTTCAATATATTTAATTTTCTGCATCAACAAGGAAAACAACTTATTTTGACTTCGGACAGACCACCGGCTGAACTCGAAGGTTTTTCGGACAGATTGCTGACACGCTTCAAATGGGGGGTAAACGCCGAATTGCTGATGCCCGATTACGAAACCAGACTTAAAATTCTGAAATTTACGGCTTACCAAACAGGTATGGAAGTTTCGGATAAAGTTTTGGAACTTATTGCAAAATCGGTAACTACAAGTATCAGAGAATTGGTAGGCGTTTTGTATTCGGTTACTGCCCACTCGGCTGTTGATGCTTGTAAAATTACATTGGAACTGACCAAAAAAGTACTAAAATCGATAGTAAAAGAGCGTACTCCGAACTTTACGGACGAACAAATAATCAAAATTGTTGCCGATTATTTCCAAATTCCTCCAAAATCAATAAAAGCTAAAACGCGTAAAAGAGAAGTGGTGCAGGCACGACATATTGCTATTTATTTTATGAAAAAATTGACAAATATGAGTTCTACTGCCATCGGAAACACTTTTAACAGAGACCATTCTACCGTTTTGCACGCGCTAAAAGCTGTTAGTGATTTGAGTGAAACAAATAAAGATTTCAAAAATTATATGAGCGATTTGGAAAGAACTTTTAAGTATTGAGTATATTTGTAAATTCTGTTTACTACGCTAAATTTCGGCGTGGTTAGATACTATAATTAATTGAATTTAATTGTTTTGTTTGAGAAAAGTCGCATTATTTATTGCGACTTTTTTTGGTAAGGAACACGTGGGCAATGTCGCAAGGCAGAACGTTTAAAAGAATTAAACTTTGATGACGTATAATTTTATAATATTTCGTTGTATATTACTGATTATCAGCTACTTATGTGTTTTCCTGTCTTTATAGATAAAATACTGATTATCAGCGATTTACGCAAATAATAACCCTTTTCCCCCGATTCAAATTATCGTTTTAGCATAAAAAACAATGAGTTGTTGAAAATAAAAATTTAATGAGTAATAATTTTTAATTTGTATTAAAAAAAGTATATTTGCAGAACGAAATTTGTAAAAATAAGGTATGAAAGGAAAAGATAAATTTGTTTTCAACAAAAATAAGGACACATATACGATTCAAATAAAAAAACGTAATTACTGGTGGTTGCTATTGCTTTTGTTACCTTTTCTGTTGCTCATTTTACAGATAAAAATCCCTAAAACCATTCTTTTTAAAACTGTTGATAAAACAAATGACATTGCTCTGGCTGATGCCAAAATAAAATTTACTTATCCGGTTAGAAACTTTATTGATTTTTCGAAATTTAAGTTTCTGACCAATACCCAAGAAGACGCGACAGCTGTTACCGGCGAAGATGGACGGGTAAAAATAAAAGTAAAACCGACTTTGTACGCTCTGTTATTTCACAAAACCGACCTTACGACTGTTGTGGCTACCGGAAATTGTATCCAATCCGATACGCTAAACCCCGAATATGGCGAATTGCTGACAGGCAAAGAGTATGAAATAGGATTATCGACACAAAAACAAAAATTGAACTTTTTAGTGATTGATAGCTCTGATAATCAGCCACTTCCGAATGCCGAAGTTGATATAAATTATTACGTAAACGGACAAAAACAAACTTTTACGGGGCGGTCGGCTCCAAACGGGGTTTTTGTTGCCGAAATTGTTTATTGTTCCGAAAAAATAGAAATTAAAGCCTCGCACTACGGCTACAAAAATTATGAAGCCGGAAACACAAAAGATTTTTACGAAAATGCTCAAAATCGAAATATTCCGCTGGAACCAATAATGACAACGGTTTCGTTTGTGGTCAAAGATTTGTACGACCAAAAAACTATTCCGAACGCAAAAGTTGAACTATTAATTAATAATGTGTCGCAAAATATTGTTACCAATACAAACGGAATTGGCAAAGGAGCATTTGACAGCGTTGCGATTTCAAAAACTATACAATTTAACGCCAATCATTTGTCGTATTACGACACAACAACTCAAACTTATACTGTCGAAGAATATATAGATTTACCTGAAAATCAGCGAGTTATATATATGAGGCCAAAGGCGGGAAATTTTGTTTTTAAAAATATTGACAACTTGACAAAAGAAGCCTTGCCGGGTGTCAAAAATGTTGTTTTTGTAAACAATAAAAATATTGGCGAGTTTTACAGCAACAATCTTGGCGAATTTGTGGTACCGAATTTGAACAAAGACGACAAAATTTCGATAACTTCGACCAAAGAAGACTACATCGACAACGAAGAAACTATTAGAAATAAGAAAATTTCAAATTTACAATCGCAAAAATCCAGAACAATTCCGTTAGACCCCGATTTCGAACCGAGAAATGTAAAACCACCAAAAGAAAATTGTCGTGTACATTTTTCGGGTACTTTGTTGTCAGACAGGTACATAAACAATCATATCAGTTTGATTTATTCGCCCGACAGGTATGGCGAATATGTTGGCGAAGGCGAATATCCAAATAATGCAAACGCTTTTCCGCACGCGGTTGATAGAACTTTTGACGCTATTGCCGTTGCCAAAGGCACGCGCGTTATTTTGTACAGTAAACCGAATTTTCAAGGAAAAGTTTTGCTCGACGTAACAGGGCCGGCATTAATTAATAATGTGAAGTGGAAAAATGATGCGCGAATTGGTGGCTTTAAAACCAGAAATTTCAAAGAACCTTACGAATCGTTGTTCCCAAAATCGTGCAGACGTTGGAGTTCGGAGAATATGAACAAGTGGTCAAAAGGCTCTGTAAAAGTTATTTGCAATAAATAAAACGATTTTTTAAACTATATAACAAAAATAAACTACAATGAAAGGAAAAAATGATTTTGTCTTCAAACCAAATGAAGGTGAATATGTAGTTAAAATGAAGAAAAAGAACTGGTGGTGGCTGCTGTTGCTACTGTTGCTTTTGCCTTTGTTGCTACTTATTCCGTGCAAAAAAGACGTTACCGTGAATACGGTAGAAATGAAGTCAAAGGATAATATCCCAAAAACTGATGTAACGTTTCAATATGTTGATTATCAGATGTTTAACTTCAAAACTAAAAAGTTTTTTACGCACGATACTATTCAGCTGTTTGAAGTTTCGGACGGAGACGCAATTGCCAAATTTGAGCAAATCAGATACACGCTTTATTCGCGTCTGATTTTTATGAATAAAAAAGCCGTTGTGAGTGGAACTAATGACTGTTTTTACGGCGATAGTTTGTATAAATTTCACAAATTTAAGAAAAACAAAGTATTCAAATTAGGGCTTTCGACTCGTATTTACGACTACAATTTTAAGGTTGTAAACTTTGAAAACAGCCAACCAATTGTTGGTGCAAAAGTGGTTGCAACAGTCGAATTGAACGGTAAAAAACAAAAATTTGAAGGAATTACCGAACCGGACGGAACGGTTTTCTTTGAAAATTATCCTTACTGCGGATATACGGTGGCTATTGGTAGTGCCTACGGATATTATAATGATACTATTGCGACAAATTCGCAATATTTGTACGGCGACCTTGAAACTAATAGAACTTTGCGACTGCGACCTGAGAAAAAATTGATTGACTTTTTTGTTAAGGATAAAAATACAAAACAGCCGTTGGCCGGGGCTACCGGTGATTTAATTTTGAGAGGTGAAAATTCGCAAACTGCTCAAACAAACATCAACGGATATGCTGCTTTTGCCGAAGAAGTGCATATTTTGGAGAATTTTACAATAAATGCGTCGAAAGAATTTTACGCAGATACTGCAAAATCCGACAAAGTGGACAATTGGGTAAAATTGACAGACAGCGCCAAAACGCTATTTTTGCGACCACTGACAAAAACTGTACAATTCAGAAATATATCAAACAATAGAGGTTTGCCCGGTGTTAAAAATATGATTTACATAAACGGAGCGCCACAATCGAAGCCTGTTTACAGCAATTCCGACGGATATTTTTCTGTTGCGAACGTTAAGCCGTCTGACAAAATATCGATTGTTGCTACAAAACCCGGCTACATTACGAATAATTATACCGTCAAAAATGACCTGCTGGAAGATTTGATAAACGGAAACGAGGCTAAGCGAAATATTCCGTTGGATAAAAGAAAACAACCAACTCCGCCACCACCTCCGCCACCGCCACCACCAAAACCGGATAACGATATTAAGCCATTGCCGCCTAATGTTAAACCTTGTGAAGCTCCGCAAGAATCCGGTGGACAGGGAGTTACTATCAATGTTCACAGCATCGGAAAATCGCAAAAATTCTTGATTAGTTGGGATATGTACAGCGTGCCTGACCAACTGATTGTTTACTGCGGAACGGGTGCCAGCAAAAAACAAATTTATTCTACTCGTGGGCCTGTTAGCAATGGCGGAACTGCCGAGTTGAGATGTAGATCGGGATACATTACTGTTAAAATTATTGGTCCCGAAGAGGGAACTCAATGGAAATACGAAATGAAATGTATGTAAATTTTTAAAAAAAAGCTGTCCAATATTTGGACAGCTTTTTTTGGCTATTTTTCTTTCGTTGAATTGAGAATTGAGAATTGAGAATTGAGAATGGCGAAGCCCTTACGATAGTAATTGAGAACGGCGAAGCCCTCACGATAGTAATTGAGAGTTATGGAAGGTGTTTATGGGTGAGTAAAGAGTTGATTATCAGTTTCTTATAAAAAAAAACACCGAACTATTTTCCTTAAAATCAATAGGGGAATTTAGCAAATGTTAATGTTTTAATAATCAATAATTTACATTTTGTTTTTGTCCTAAAAAGTTCCGTTTTTTACAAAAAAAAACATAAAAAAACGGGTATTGGCTCTAATCCTCGCATTCCATTTCATTTGATTTCATACGGGGCAGATAGGTCAATCGCTACGCGATTTGGATAATCCTGTATTTGGTCGGCAAAAAATAATTCGATTTTTTTGTTGGCGTAAAAAAAAAGCTGTCCCTTTCGAAACAGCTTTGACAATATAAACAATAAAAAAATTAAATAACACTTATTTCTTTTAGCGTTTCTTCTATAAGTTTCCAAGTAGCTTCGATGTCGTCGTCCAAACCAACAGAAAAACGCGTAAGTCCTTCTTTTAGACCAATTTCTTTTTGTATATCTTCGGGCATTTCCGACGAAGTGCTGTGTCCGGAATTGCTGAACAAAGTTTTGAAGTAACCCAAACTTACAGCCAAAAATCCTACACCTTTTTCTTGTAAAATGCGCAAAAATTCAGCACCTTTTTCGTAAGTTCCGAAATCAAGCGCCAACATTCCGCCGTAGCCGTATTTTGGATTCATCAACTTGGTCATAAGTTCGTGATTACGGTCGGTTTCCAAGCCCGGATAGCAAATATTTACGCCGGCAGTTTTGAATTTTTTTGCCAAATACATTGCATTTTCGGAGTGTTTTTGCATTCTGATATGCAAGGTGTATAAGTTTTTCAAAATCATAGAAGAACGTAGCGAATCCATAACAGGGCCAAGTAACATAGCCGTTCCGTCGTTGAGGTCTAACATTCCCATAATTTCTTCTTCTGTGCCGATGATAGCTCCGCCGACCATATCGTTTTTACCGTTTACAAATTTTGTCAAACTGTAAATCACAACGTCTGCGCCAAGATTTTTCGGGCTAAAAATCATAGGCGTAAAAGTATTGTCAACCAACAACTTAGCGTTATTTGCGTGAGCAATTTCGGCCAATGCAGGCAAGTCGGCTATTGTTAGCAACGGATTTGCCATAGCTTCGGTGTAAACAACTTTGGTGTTGGGTTTTATGGCTGCTTTTACCTCGTCCGGATTGTCAATGTTTACAAAAGTAACTTCGATATTGATTTTTTTCAGCCAATTTTTCATAAACGCAAAAGTTCCGCCATATACGGTATTGCTCGCAACTATATGGTCGCCGGTATTACAAAAATGTAACAATGCGGTCGTGATAGCTGCCATTCCCGAACCTGTAACAATTGCAGCTTCGGCATTTTCCATAGCAGCCAAGGCTTTGCCCAGTGCCACGTTAGTACTGTTTAGATGTCTTGAATACAAGTATGCTTCTACTTTTCCGTGAAACGTATCTTCCATTTCTTGCGCTGTTGGAAAATAAAAAGTAGCAGAGTCGGAAATAGAAATATTTACGCCTCGGTCGTGTTCTGTGTTTTTTATGGCAAAAATTGCTTGTGCCGGATTAAATTCTTTCATTTTTTATTTTTTTTTAATTATCATTATTATTTTGGTTATTAGATTTTTGCTATCTCGTAGAGGTGTCATAGAGTAGTCTATGTCAATTTTTTTATTTTGCGAATCAATAAAATTTATTGTACCCGAATAAATCTCGTTATTTTTAACTCTTTTTATTGCTATTTTGAAAATATCGACGTTTTCGGGTGGTACAAAACTCAAAATATTTTTTCTTTCGATTTGGTATTTTGAGTAATTCAAAATTTCTGCAAATTTCGAGTTTGAATATTCAATAAGTCCATCGGTAGAAAATCTTACCTGTCCCAAGAAAATATCAGTTCCGGCAATAACAGCCTTATAGAAAAGCTCTTGCGCCATAAATTCCTCTCGTTCTTTGCGTACTTTTCGTTGTTCTTTTCGGACTACTCGCGCCTCCTTACTTATTTCGCGTACTTGCGCTCTAAGTTGTTTTTCGAGGACTTTATTTTCGGTTACGTCAATCGCAATGTTTAGTATTTTGAACACATCATTTTGTTTGTTCATTATAGGCACATAATTTTGCGAAAGCCAAACAGTTTTATCTTTTAGCGGAAATGCCTCTATAAATCGTTTAGTTTTTCCTTCAATCAATTGCTGCCAAAAATCCTTGTATTCGGGCGAATCAACCGACATCGACGAAATTTCTTTGTGATGTCTGCCAATAAGCTCCAACTCAGATTTTTCTAAGGTTTCCAAAAATTTATTATTTGCCGATATTATTATGCCGTTGGTGTCGTATTCTATCAACAATGCAGTTGTATCAACAGCTTTTATCATACTGTTCAGTTCTATTTCGCGCTGAACTCCTTGTGTTCTCAATTCTTCCAACTCGCGCAGGTGTGTTTGGAGTTCTCTTTGCTGTTCTTCTTGTATTCGGGCTTGTTCGCGCGAATCCTCCAACAGTTTTGTTGTTTGCTGACTTGCTTGCCACATTGCGAGGTTTGCCGATATATTTTCTGTAATCTTTTCCAAAAAACTTAGTTGCAATTGGGTCATTACTTTAAAAGACGAAACCTCTATAACCCCAATAATATCGTCGTTGAAAATAAGTGGCAATAGCACAATGCTACTCGGTTTGCCTTGTCCCAAAGCCGTAGAAATTTTTGTGTAAGAATCCGGAATTTCGGTCAAAAAAAGCATCTTTTTTTCTATTGCAATACGCCCTTGCAAGCCTACGCCAAACGGTATTTTGCGGTCAATCAGTTTTTCTTTGCCCATACCGTATGCCGAAAGTAATTCCAATTGTTTTTCGCCGTTTTTATTTTTTGAAACAATAAAGAAGCCGCCCTCGTTGGCATCTACGTATTCAACTATTTGGCTAATAATTTTATACGCCAATTCTTTGATTTCGATAACTTCGTATTTCAAAATTTCGATAAATTTGCTAACACCTTCGTTGAGCCAAATGAGTTTTTCTTGTTCTACTTTTTTGCGTTTTTCTTCTTCCAAATTTTTACGCAAATATTGGTTCAAATCTAACAAATTTTCGCCAATTTTATCGGCCGAACTCCATTTTACGTACTCGTGATTGTAATTTTTGTTTTTTAGTTGTTCGCAAAAATATTCCAGCTCGGTAAAATTCTTTACCAGTGTTTTTTCATAATTTATAATGTCCACCAATTCGCTGTCGCGAGTATCGATATTTATTTCGGGAATTATTCCTTTTGATAAACTTCTGATGTCGTTACTTATTGATTTTAAGCGTTTTAAGAAAAATCTGGTTACCAAAATAATCAAAATAATATTTGTAAAAATAGTGAGTAAACTAACTATGAATAATATTACTTTGATTTTGTTTAGCATTTTATGCAAAGTATTTTCAAAAATTGTGATACCAACAAAAGCATCAAGTTCTTCTACAAACTTGATAATGAGTATTTTATTTTCGCTTTTGTCGTTTTCCGGCCAGTTGTATTCAAAAAATGCAATTTCAGCTGTCGTTTTAGTTTTATTCATTTTTGAAAAAATCTCGGTTTGAGCTATCGTACGACCAAATAACTGCGGGTGTATCAGCACTTTACCGCTAGGGTCAATGATAAATGGGTAACCGCGTCGGAAGAATAATTCGCCTGCAAACAGTTCGGATAATTCGTTTGAAAACTTATTAGGTTTTATCGAAATCAGCATTCCTTTTATTTTTCCGTTTATGTACATAGGCGCGGCTTTGAGGGCTACTTTTTTGCCGTTCAAAATTTCTATTCCTTCGTATATTTCGCCGTTTTCTATCGAAAAAACCATATTGACCGAGTACGGAAACATCAAAAATTGGTATTCGGGATTGGTGGAGCAAATATTGACGTATCCCGATTTTGTTTTTTGGGCTATAATCAAATCGCTTTTCAACGATTGCGACAGCGACATTATTACCTTGTTATTATTCAAAATTGCTTCGTCTCTAAATGTCCAATTTACGATGTCTATTTTTTCCTTAACGCCTGAGCTATTGTTAGTTATCTCAACGTTTTGATTTTCTTGGTCGAAATCAAAATATAGTTTGTTGGTCGAAATATAATATCTGAATGAATTTAGCGAAATATCGTTTTCTTCTAAAATTTTATTTTTATCGCTTATTATCGAAATTATCAAATTGTTCAAATTTTTTGACAATTGGTCGCGCGTTTCTCTGTACAATTGTTCTTTTTGTGCATAAAAAATGAGTGTTGCACCCAATATAACTAAAATGGTTGGAATGATTGAATATATTATTGCAAGCCGTGTAGATGTGTCTAATCGGTAAAATATGTTCTTTTTCTTTTGTTTCACTGCCTTAAAATTTTTATAACCACAAATTTATCAATTTTATCAAAAATTAAAAATTTTGTTAAAGAAATAACTTATTTTTTTGATTTTTTACCCAAACGATAGTTCGTTTTTGTTTTATAATTATCTTATAATCAATTTATTATGCGTAAAATTTGTTTCTCTAACAATTACATTGATTACAAAATAATAATCTCTTATAAGCAATTTATAAGCCACTATTTGGTCAATTGTTGCTCAAAAATCAAAAGTTTTATACTTTTGTGGTTTGTTTTGTTTGGCAGAAATGGAATATTTGTTCCTTATTTTGGTTTTTATTTGAAACATATAATATATTAATGTGTCGGTCGGATAGAATTTAATCAAAAAATAAAACAAAAATTGTTAAAAATTTGAATTTCGAGGTATGAAAAAAACGAAGTTAGAAGTATTTGGAGCAAGGGAAAATAATTTGAAAAACATAGATGTTGAGATACCGCACAATAGCCTAACGGTGATAACCGGATTGAGCGGAAGCGGTAAATCTTCGTTGGCGTTCGATACGATTTACGCCGAAGGACAGCGTCGTTACGTCGAGACGTTTTCGTCGTACGGACGACAGTTTTTGGGCAATTTGGAGCGCCCCGACGTTGATAAAATTAACGGACTTTTGCCGGTTATTTCTATCGAACAAAAAAGTACCAACAAAAATCCGCGTTCGACAGTTGGCACAATCACCGAAATCAACGACTTTTTGCGCCTGTGGTACTCCAAAGCTGCAACCGCCTATTCACCTCATACCAACGAAGTTATGATTCAGCACACACAAGAGCAAATTTTAAATATTATTTTAGAACAATTTATTGATAAAAAAATATACATTTTAGCGCCCGTTGTGCGTAGTCGGAAGGGACATTATCGGGATTTGTTTTTGAAATTTTTTCGCAAAGGCTTCATTTATGCCCGAATAGACGGCCATTTGACCGAATTGTCCGAAAATTTGATGGTCGAACGTTATCAAAATCACAATATTGAAATTGTAATCGATAAATTTGCGGTGTCAAACGACCAAAAATTTGACAAAAAACGGTTCAAAAATTCAATTTCATTAGCCCTAAAAACAGGCAAAGGAGTTTTGATGATTATGAACAAAGATACCGAAGAGGTTAAATATTTCAGCAAACATTTGATGTGTCCGACAACCGGAACGTCTTACGATTTGCCGGCTCCAAATACGTTTTCGTTCAACTCGCCACAGGGTTGTTGTCCGGCGTGCAAAGGTTTGGGATATATTGATAAAATTGACGTCGATAAAGTGGTGGAAAACAGGGAGTTAAGTATTTTTGACGGTGCAATACATCACATCGGAAAAATTGACAGCGGTTTGTTGTTTTGGCAAATTTCGGCGCTGTGTAAAAAACATAAAGCAACTATCAAAACGCCGTTCAAACTGCTGTCCGAAGAGCTTGTCGATAAAATTTTGTTCGGAATCGACTACAAAATTAAATTAGAAAATACACCTTTGGGCGTCGATTCAAATTATGCCATAAGCTACAATGGTGTGGCAGCCGAATTGAAGCGCATAAAAAAAGGAGCAAACAAAACGGCTTATGATGAATGTATCGAAAAAGTTGTATGTAACAATTGTGGTGGTTCGAGATTGAAAAATGAGGCGTTGAATTTTAAAATTGCCGGCAAAAATATAGCCGAACTCAACGCATTGGATTTAACGGAACTGTCTGATTGGTTGGCAGATATAGAAACAAAATTAACCGGCAAACAAAAAGCTATCAGCATTGAAATTTTGAAAGAAATAAGAAGCCGAATTACGTTTTTGCTCAACGTAGGTTTGGGATATTTGTCGCTCAATAGAAACGCCGGAACGCTTTCGGGGGGCGAGAGCCAACGCATTCGACTTGCAACTCAAATCGGTTCGCAGTTGGTTAATGTTTTGTACATTTTGGACGAACCAAGCATCGGACTTCATCAGCGCGACAATATGATGTTGATAAAATCGCTGAAAAATTTGCGCGACAGCGGAAATACGGTTGTTGTGGTCGAACACGACAAAGATATGATGCTTTCGGCAGATTATTTGATTGATTTGGGTCCAAAAGCCGGCAAAATGGGCGGACACATAGTTGCTGCCGGCAATCCGCAAGATTTTGTAAAGTTGGATTCTTTGACCTCAAAATATCTTTCGGGCAAAATAAACATTGATATTCCGAAAAACAGACGCAAAGGAACCGGCGAAAAGATTATTTTAACCGGAGCTTGCGGAAATAATCTTAAAAATGTGAAAGCAGTGTTTCCGTTGGGAACTTTTACGTGCGTTACGGGAGTTTCGGGCAGCGGAAAATCTACGCTGATAAACGAAACTTTGGTGCCTATTTTGAGCCAAAAAATAAACAAATCGGAGAAAAAACCGTTGGAGTACAAGAGCATAAAAGGACTGGAATTTGTGGATAAAATTGTTCGGGTAAATCAAAGTCCGCTCGGAAGAACTCCGCGTTCTAATCCGGCAACTTACACGCAGGTTTTTACGGCTATCCGCAATTTGTACGCCGAATTGCCCGAAGCTAAAATAAGAGGTTACAAAGCCGGACGTTTTTCGTTTAACGTCAAAGGCGGACGTTGCGAAACGTGCAAAGGCGCCGGCGTGGAGACTATCGAAATGAACCTTTTGCCGGACGTTTATGTTACTTGTCGCGAGTGCAACGGACGACGCTACAACAATGAAACTCTGGCTGTTAGATACCGCGCAAAATCAATTGCGGACGTGCTTGACATGACAATCAACGAGGCTGTGGAATTTTTTAAGAACCACCCTAAAATTTTGCGAAAAATAAAAACTTTGAAAGACGTGGGATTGGGCTATATAAAATTGGGTCAATCATCAACAACTCTTTCGGGGGGCGAAAATCAACGCGTAAAATTGGCGTCCGAATTGTCGAAAGTAGCTACCGGAAAAACAGTTTATATACTTGACGAACCGACTACGGGAATGCACTTTGAAGATATAAAAATGTTGCTGGACGTTATTCAAAAATTGGTGGACAAAAAGAACACGGTTATAGTTATCGAACACAACTTAGATGTTATAAAAACGGCAGATTACATTATCGATTTGGGAAAAGACGGCGGCAAAAATGGCGGACAGGTTTTGTTTATGGGAACTCCCGAAGAGTTGGTCAAAAAAAGAAACAGCTACACCGGAAAGTTTTTGGAAGACGAAATTTAACGCTTTGTTAAATTGAGAGTTGAGAATTGAGAATTGAGAATTGAGAGTTGAGAATGGCGTAAACCCTTATGGTGGTGATTATTATATTGTTATGGTGAAGGTTTTTAAGTTAAAAGATAAAAGTTAAAAATTAAAAGCTAAAAGCCAAAAGATAAAAGTTAAGAGTTAAAAGCTAAAATTTAAGAGTTTGACTTAGAAAGCCTTGTTTTTTTTGCAAAAAATATCAGGAAACGGGTTTTATTGTTTTAATCCCCGCATTCCATTTCATTACATACGGGGCTACAAATATATCACCCCTACGGGGTTTTTATAATCGCGTAGCGATGATATTTTTGTAGCCCTCGATGTAAATCGGGGGATTTGTATTTTTTGAATACGCCTTTCTAAATATCCCTTTTTAAGGGTTTACCACCCAAAACCCAACACCCCACAAAAAGGCGTCAGCACCTAATACCCAGCACCCAACACCCAACACCCCCAAAAAGGCTTCAACACCCAAAACCCAAAACCCCGACATACAAAAAATAGGAACAAACCCAAAAGCCTGTTCCTAAAAACAACAAAAAAAATGAATAATTAATAAAAATACTCAGTATTTGTAAAAAAGATGGTAAATTTTTAGATTTCTAAATTTTTTAAGAGATAATTAGATTGTTGTAAAAAATACCAGATTGTTGTTTATGAGTTCAATCAAATTTATTTGCTTATCATAATTTGAAATTTTGTAGTTCGTGCAATTTCAAGCAGAGCGTTGTCGTAGTTGGTGTATATTTGCACTTCCCACCAGCCCGGTTTCAGATTTTTTTGAGTAGAATTTACGAAAAGTGAGCCGTTTTGGAGGGCTGTCAAATGTTTGCCTTTATCAACGTACATCATTGATTTTGTGGTACTTAGGTAATAGTACCAACGAAATTCAAATTTTACATTTTTATTTTTAAATCTTTGGTATGTTTGTTCGGAAAAATAAACGTCCAACGATAGACTATCTCTAAATTTGACGCCGTATCGTCCCTTTGACAAAGACGCTTTTTTGTTGCCGTCCAAATTCCAAACTATCATTGTGGGACTCAATTCCGAAACACGTTGAGCAAATATCATATTAGACACAAAAATTAAACTAACTATTATAAAAATCTTTTTCATTGTATTGTTTTTTGCTTTTAGCCGTTTGCTTTTAGCCTTTGGCTGTTGTTTTTTGTATTAATTTTTTTTATTAAATAATCAAAACACATTCCAAATTTATAAAAAATATTGTGCGCCTGCTATGGAAATATTTAATTATGTCAAAAATTTCAATAAATATGTCTGATTATTGTGAAATATTACGTCAATAATGGCGTCCAAAAGTAAAATAATTTGCTTTTATTAAAAATTTAATCCGTTTTTTCTTTGAAAATTCTTATAAATATTTTTTTTTTGTAAAAAAATAAACGAAGTGAAAACAACAGAACAATACGATAAAATAATAAAAATTTGTAGTGATATTTTTGAAAAAAAATTGAAAGATTACGGTGCGGCTTGGCGGATATTGCGTCCGGCGTCTTTGACCGACCAAATTTTTATAAAAATCAACAGAATCCGAAGTATCCAAATTCTTGGAAAATCGAAGGTAAACGAAGGTGTAGAAAGCGAATTTATAGGCATTATAAATTATGCCATAATTGCCATAATTCAGTTAGAAAGAGGTTTTTCGAACCGAATTGATATGTCGCAAACCGAAGCAATGAAGTTGTACAAAGATTTTTTTAAAAAAGCAAAGCAACTTATGCTCGACAAAAATCACGATTATTCGGAGGCTTGGCGTATGATGCGCATCAGCTCAATGACCGACCTTATGTTGATGAAAATTTTTAGGATTAAACAAATTGAAGATAACAACGGAAAAACAATTATTTCCGAAGGTATTGATGCAAATCACTATGACATAATCAATTACGCTGTTTTTTCACTAATAAAAATAATTGAAGAAAACGAAAATCATAAATAATGAAAAAAGTATTGTATCACATCAGTAGAATTTTTGTGGGAGCAACTTTTGTGTTCTCGGGTTTTGTGAAAGTCGTAGATCCGATGGGAACTGCGATAAAGTTTAACGATTATTTCAATTTTGCTTTCGGTTTGCCACAGCTAACGTTTTTGTCGTTGCCGTTATCATTATTAATGTGTGCCGTAGAATTGTCGGTAGGTCTTTTGTTGCTGTTCGATTTGGTGCCAAAAATCGCAACTTGGGCAGCCACCCTGTTGATGCTTTTTTTCACACCGCTTACCTTGTACTTGGCAATAGCCAATCCGGTTAGCGATTGCGGTTGTTTTGGCGATGCCGTAAAACTGACCAATTGGGAAACTTTTTTCAAAAATGTGATTATTGACGTTTTTGTGGTAATGATATTTTTGTGGAAAAAACAATTTCCGGCAAAAATAAAATTGCGAACCCGTCAAATAATTTCAACAGTAATTGTTTTGCTCGTATTTGGCTTTGAATTATACAATTACAGCTATTTGCCAATAATAGATTTTAGACCCTACAAGGTTGGCAACAACATTACAAAAATGATGGAAATTCCCGAAGACGCAGAAAAAAGTGTTTTTGAAACAACATTTATATACAAAAATAGCGAAACCGGCGAAGAAAAAGAATTTAATCAAGATAATTATCCGTGGGACGACAGTACTTGGGTGTGGGTAGAATCTAAAAATATCCTTGTAAAACAGGGCTATGTGCCTCCAATTCACGACTTTGAATTGGTAGATTTGAACGGAACAGACCAAACTCAAAATTTGTTGAATATCGACGATACTGTGATACTTGTGGTGGTATATAGTTTGGAGGAAATAAACAAAAAACGTATCGAAAAAACTCAAAATTTTATAGATAATTTCAAACAGAAACGTCCTCAAACTCAGGTATTTTGCGTTAGTTCTTCGGACGACGATATAATTTCGGAAACAATAGACAAATACGACCTGAACGAATGGGTTTTCTGCAAAACCGACGAGGTTACGCTCAAAACAATAATAAGGTCAAGTCCCGGAATTGTTTTGCTACAAAAAGGAACTATTCTTGAAAAATTGCATCATCACAGCTTTTCCGAACGCAAGTTGGAAAGTATTTTGAAGTAGTTTTTTTAACGAGCGTTAAGTTAAAAATTAAAAAAATAAAAGTTAAGATTTAAGAGTTATAATGTTGATTATCAGTGGGGTAGGTTGGGTTTTGCGGGCAAATAAGGGCTTTGTTATAAATCTGTTACTAAAAAGTACCAAATTATTGGTAAAAAAACTATGGTTTCTTTGTGAAATCATAGTTTTTTTTTACAAATATCGTCTAAAAATGCTACAAAATTAAGCACATAAATAGCTGATTATTAGGTTGTTGGTATGGGGGCTGTGTAAATTTTTATCAAATGATTTTTTTATTATTAATTAAAAAATAAATTTGCCGAAAAAAACAATTATGGCTGAGTTAGAAAGAAAAAAACAAAAACAGGTGGAACTGCCTGAAAAAGAGCATCATAAGTATAGTTTTAATAAGGTAAAAAGCACAGTTATAGGTTTCTTTGGAGACGTTTTGAGGATTGAAGGAATAGATATTTTGGGAACGACCGAAAGTATCAAAAAAGAAATGGTTTTTCGCGGACATACAGCTTGGGTTTTGATTTTTTCGATACTTATAGCTTCTATCGGATTGAATGCAAACTCGACGGCCGTAATTATTGGAGCGATGCTTATTTCGCCACTTATGGGGCCGATTGTGGCAATTGGTTTGTCGGTTGGAACGAGCGATTACGACTTGCTTAAAAGAGCGTTGAAAAACTTTCTTATTGCTGTGGTTATCAGCCTGTTCGTTTCTACCGTGTATTTTTGGCTAACACCTTTGAAAGAGGCAAAATCGGAACTTTTGGCACGTACAAGCCCTACAATTTTGGACGTAATGATTGCATTTTTTGGCGGTTTTGCGGGAATTGTTGCCGGTTCGATACGCGAACGCGGAAATGTTGTACCGGGTGTTGCCATTGCTACCGCATTGATGCCGCCATTGTGTACTGCGGGCTTCGGAATTGCTACCGGACAGTACAGGTTCTTTTTTGGTGCAATGTATTTGTTTTTTATAAATTCGGTGTTTATTAGTTTGGCTACCGTGCTGACTGTCAGATATATGAAGTTTCCGCAAAAGGCCTTTGTTGATCACGTACGCGAAAAAAGAATTAAAAAAATAATGACCATTTTCATAATTCTTGTAATCTTGCCAAGTGCCGTACTTTTTATACAGGTCATAAAACAGTCGCGGTTTGAAACAAATGCAGGGCTTTTTGTGAAAGAGGTGGTTTCGGCGCCATACAGCCAACTGCTGAATTCCAGTTTTAAGTATTCTGACAAGGAGGCAGCCATAAATTTGTACTTTATCGGCGAACCTCTTTCGGATTCTTCTATAAATGCTTGGTTGTTTAGACTTTCTGATTATCAATTGGTGTCGAACGAAAGTTATTTTAGCTCGATGCTTTTGCCCGATACTACTATAATAAAGGTGTATCAAAATTATTACGGCGACGGTGACAAAATTACGCAAGATGAAATAAATAAAATGAACGAAAATCTGCAAAAAGAGATTCGAGTAGGTGTTTTGGAGGATATTTATGTAAAAAATGAGGAAAAAATAAAGGAAAAAGATGAAAGAATTAGAGAATTGGAGGCGAAATTGAGCGAATTTAGGGTAGATGAAATCCCAATGCAACAACTGTTTAAGGAAATTCAAGTTCAATATCCGCGAATTTCGGAAATTTCGTACGGACAAAATGTCAAAATCGTAAATGATACGCTGATTGATACTTTGCCGACTTTTATTCTGAAATGGCAGTACAATACTTCAAGGTATCACAAAAAGAAAAAATTACCTGTTTTGAAAGAATGGCTAAAAGTTCGGTTTGAATTGGATACGCTTATGCTGGTTGAAGAATAAAATGTGATTTTGGGTATTGGGTGTTGGGGGTTAGGTGTTGGGGGCTGGCGCCTTTATAACTGGTTTTATTGTTTTAATCCCCGCATTCCATTTCATTCCATACGGGGCTACAAATATATCACCCCTACGGGGTTTACCTCAATCGCGTAGCGATGATATT
>PDWI01004091.1_pt1 | contig 19924 bp, 23 predicted proteins | sample 1430891 | NCBI WGS metagenome assembly PDWI01 (sample SAMN01162508, study PRJNA174530) | Oral metagenome, whole genome shotgun sequencing project. | biome: Marine environment; feature: Marine mammal; material: Swab sample of the gingival sulcus; isolation source: swab sample of gingival sulcus...
CACTTTTTCTTTATAAGTTCTTTCCTTTTTCTCCAATATAAACTCCAGATATAATTAGCAAAATACCAATTAATGCAATAAAAGGATTTGCTACAATATTTCTAATGTAATCAATTAATGTTGCAATAAAAATCTGCCCTGCTATCATCAGTATAATAGCCTTTGATGCTCCTATTTTAGGAATAATATAGTTCGATATCGTAACATAAACCGCTCCAATAACGCCCCCTAAAAAAGCATAAAATGGAATGTTTTCAAAATTATAATATTGACGGCTCAATAAAACATATACTATCGACATCATTAAAGCACCAGTAAAATGATTCCATATAGATGCCCCTACAGGAGTTATTTCTTTACCCAAGCGCGCATTTAACAATCTACTTACTACTACTAAAAAGCCATTAAATAACGCAATCATTATTAGGAATATAATCATTATTTACCTCCAGAATTTATTATGAGTAAAGAACCTATTAATATTAATCCGACTCTAACATAATCATATTTATTCAACTTCTTTTTTTCCAATTCAAATAATCCTAATGAATCAACTATAAGTGATGCTATTGTCTGACCAAGTATAAAGAAACTTAAACTTCCTGCAAGCCCTAGTTTTGAATTAACTGCTATATTTGCGGTAAGTACAACGAACGCGCCACTAAACCCTCCTAAATAGGACCAGTATGGCGCTCTCTTAGAAGTAAGATTCCAGTCATTCGTTTTATTAGTTAAAAACCATAGTATTAAACTCACAACGAAACCTATTGTATGAACTATCAAAGAAGAAAATACCGGACTAGTATATTTGCTTAAAGCGCCATTGAAAAATATCATTATGGCAAGCAATCCTCCAGATAGCATTGATATTGATGTATAATATTTTTTGTTCATTACATCCTCCATATATCTCGATACAAAGTATCTTAATATTAAGATAACATAAATATATCTTGATGTCAAGATACTTGACACTAAATCTATTTTCTTGTATCATATTGTTACTATGAAAAAAGATCACGTTGATTATATCGTTTCCCAATGGGAACAAGAAATGCCAAAATTGAATACTTCTCCTATGGCGGTAATTGGAAGATTGTCGAGAGTTGCTCAACACCTAAATAAATTACTTCAGCTAAACTATTCAAAATTTTCAATAAATGGTGGAGAATTTGATGTGCTAGCCTCACTAAGACGTTCTGGTAAACCATATCAACTGACACCGACAGAACTATATAAATCGTTAATGATTACCTCTGGAACAATTACCAATAGGTTGGATTGCCTTGAAAAATCGGGACTTATTTGTCGTTCTCAAAACCCAAATGATAGAAGGGGTACTATTATTTCTCTAACACAAAAAGGCATTAAATTTATGGATAACGCCTACCCCGCTCATATTGAATATGAAAGAACACTATTAAATTCACTTAGCATTGAAGAACGTAATGAATTAATTTCATTGTTAAGAAAACTTCTCCTTTCATATGAGTCAACGGATAACGAATAAAAAAAGCATCTTAACGCTACGTATTAGTTAAGGTGCTTTCTTTTTATTTAAAAACTACTCCGACTATTTCTAATGAATCTTGCTCAAGTTTCATCACAAAAAAAGTACCTTAACATAGTTAAGATACTCTTATATTATTTATTTTAGTTACCCATTTGTTTTGCTACTTCTTCAGCGAAATTCTCTTCTTTCTTCTCAAGTCCTTCACCAACTTCAAGTCTAACAAATTTTGTAATTTCAAGCTCTATACCAAGTTTTTTTGCTTCTTCTTCTACCGCTTGTTTTACTGTTAGTTCGCTGTTTAGCACATAGAACTGACTGTTTAAGCAAAACTGCTGATCAATTTGAGTGTTATCAACGATATATCTCTTCATTTGACCAGGAATAATTTTATCCCAGATTTTCTCAGGTTTGCCTTGTTCTTTTAGTTCCGCTTTAAAGTTTTCTTCTGCTTTCGCTAAAACATCGTCTGTTAACTGTGACATTGAACCGTATTCAGGTATTTTCTTAAATAATTTACCAAGTCTAACAGCCTCTTCATTATATTTCTTAATATCAGCAACCATTGCTAAGAATTCTTTTTCAACAAATTCAGCACTTAATTCGCTATAATCTAAATATTTAGGGTTCATAGCTGTTACATGCATACAAACATTTGCTAAAAATTTTCTAGCTTTTTCAGCATGTTCCACACTGTCTGATTTCGCTTCTACAATCGTTGCAACACGTCCATTAAAGTGTTGATATCCATGTACAATAGAATTATCACCAGCTTCTACAGTAGACATTCTTCTTACAACTAAGTTCTCACCAATAGTTGCAATTTTAGAATTAAAGAATTCTGTAAACAATTCCCCATCAATAGTACTTTCATTTAATGCTTCAACCGTTTCAATGTTATTGTCATCAATGTGTTTTGTCACTTTATTACAAAGTTCGATAAAGTTCTCATTCTTAGCAACAAAGTCTGTTTCTGAATTGATTTCAGTTATCGTCGCTTTATTCTTCGCTTCATCTAGAATAAGAGTAGCAAGTCCTTCAGCTGCAAGTCTGTCAACTTTTTTCGCTGCTTTACCTAGTCCCTTTTGTCTTAAATAATCAACTGCAGCATCAATATCTCCGTTATTTTCTTCTAATGCTTTTTTACAATCAAGCATTCCAGCGCCAGTTTTTTCTCTAAGATCTTTTATATCACTTGGTTTAATTTTCACTTAATTCCTCCTACTCCTCTATTTTTTCTTCTACTTCTTCTTCAATCGCTTCTTCAACTACTTCTTCAGCCTCTTCGTTGACTTCTTCCTCAGTAGCTTCTAATTGCTCGCCTTCTTTTGCCTCAATGATAGCATTGGTAATGGTACCACTTAATAATTTGATTGCTCGAATGGCATCATCATTACCTGGAATAACATAATCTATCTTATCTGGGTCGCAGTTCGTGTCAATAATACCAATTACAGGAATACCAAGTAATCTTGCTTCGTGAATTGCGATATCTTCTTTGTTTTGATCAACGATAAAGATAGCATCTGGTAATTCGTGCATATCTCTAATACCGCTAAAGAATCTCTCTAATTTTGCTTTTTGTTTCTTTAGCTCAACAACTTCTTTTTTAGGAAGATTTTCAAAAGTACCATCTTCTTCCATCTTTTCAATTTGTCCTAAATAATCAATTCTTTTTCTTATTGTTGAAAAGTTAGTTAATAAACCACCCTTCCAAGACTGCGTAATATAGTACATTCCTGCACGTTTTGCTTCTTGTTCAATCGCTTCTCTAGCTTGTTTCTTTGTTCCTACAAAAAGTATCTTACCGCCGTCAGCAACTAAATTTCTTACAAATTCATACGCTTCTTCAATCTTATTTACCGTTAACTGTAAGTCAATTATATATATATCATTTCTTTGAGTATATATATATGGTTTCATCTTAGGATTCCACCTTTTAGTTTGGTGTCCGAAATGAACACCTGCCTCTAATAAATCTTTCATTGATACAACAGACATATTTCCTCCTTGTTTTTGCCTCCCCATTCTTCCACTTACATGGCCACTTTCGCACAAGCATGTAATCAAAATGGGTGTGTATTTCAATCTTTGACATTTTAACATATAATTGCAGTAAAATCAATATATTTCTTACTAAAAAAGGGACTTTCGTCCCATTTCTCATCGTTTTATAATTCTACTTTCCAAAGTCCATGAAGATTGCAATATTCATATGCTGCAATTGCTTTTTCATCTGTTTTAAAGAATGCTTCTGGTGCTTCGCCAGGATTTAAGAACTGAATATGTCCTTGTGTTTCTGTCTCTAACCAAACCCATTGAATAAGGTGCTTATCAACCATTGGATGCGGTGTAGAACCTACAATTACCTTGTATCCACCTTCCACTTTTTCAACAACAGGTACATGCTTTTCATTTGTTTGATCCGCTGTCTGTTCTTCAAGAAGTTGCATCTTCTCACCACAACATTCCAAATCACATTTTCCACCATTTAACACTAAAACAACATTTTCTTCTTTTGGACATTTATATACTTCGTATCTTTTTACCATATCTTCCTCCTTGATTACTTATATACCCATCTACTTTAGTTTAAAAAACAGGTTATTTCTTTTTTCATATTCAACCGTAGTACTACGTCCATGACCAGGATAAAGAACCGTATCATCATCTAGTTTATAAATAATATTTAGTATGGAATTCTTGAGGTCTTCATAGTTCCCACTATACAAATCGTATCGACCTATCCCCCGTTTAAAAATCGTATCTCCAACAATTGCACCAAAGTCAGTAACATATATTGTCGACCCATGTGTGTGACCTGGGGTAGAAATACATGTAATATCTAATGAACCAAATGTTAGCACATCACCATCGTTGAAATAGGTAACCTCTTTCAAAGAAACCTCTCTTTTCCCTATGTCATAAGAGTAGTTATAACTTGGATTTTCAAGTATATCCTTTTCTTTTATATTGGCATAAAGCTTCGTATTATATAATTCAAGATAGTGCTCAACCCCCATAATATGGTCACCATGTCCATGAGTGAGCAAAATAGCTCTAACGTTTAACTGGTGTTTGTTGATAAACATTTCAAGAGACTGTTCGTTCATCCCTGGGTCAAATATTACGGCATCTTTTGTTTTTAAATCATATAATAAATAGATGTTTTCACCAAATGTTTTTGTGGTAAACATATTTATCATTAGAAACTCCTTCTACTATCAATTAGTATCGTTACTGGACCATCGTTTACAATATCCATCATCATATGTGAACCAAACTGACCTATTTTGACGTTATATCCACTCTCTTCGAGCGTATCTCTCATTTTTAAATATAGTTCGTTCGCTTCTTTCGGTCTCATAGCCGATACAAACGACGGTCTTCTTCCTTTTCTTGTATCTCCATATAAAGTAAACTGAGATATCAAGTGTATTTCACCATCAATATCATCAACTGATAGATTCAGTTTTTCATTCTCATCTTCAAAAATTCTTAGGTTTACTATTTTATTTAGAATATACGTAGCATCTTCCCATGTATCGTCATCTTTGATACCAACTAACACATTGATGCCTCTACCAATTTCTGACACCAATTGATCATCCACTGTTATTTTTGAAGATCTCACTCTTTGTACTACAGCTCTCATAGTCTATATACCTCTATTATATTCTTTAGCTTGCCTATTTTCCGTCTGATATCCATAAGCTCATTCGTATCTCTTACATCAAAACTTAATATGACCGTACTGATCCCATTATTATTTACCTTAGCATTGATACTTCTAATGGGCACATTATTGTTTGATAGTATAGCCGTAATATCGTTTAGAAAACTATTGCTATTCTTGCTTATTAGTTTAAGCGCCGCTGTATGATAACTACTATCCTCATCATCCCAAGTGGCTTCAATAAATCTGCCTTGATGATCACTGCTCTTAACAAAGTTGACGCAGTCACTTCTGTGAATTGTCACACCACTACCTCTAGTAATGAAGCCAATGATATTATCACCATGTATTGGATTACAACATTTAGCAAATTTAATTAATATATTGTCTACACCATTTATTTTAACGCCCTTGTTGTTCCGCTTTGCATGACTAATTTTAACGGTCGTTTCTTTCTTCGCATTATCAAAAATCTTCTCTTTTATGATAGGCATTATTTGTCGAAGGGTTATACCGCCATAACCAATAGACGCAAATACTTGATCAAGGTTTTTCATGTTAAATCGCTTTAAAACAATCTCCTCAACCTCATCATTTAGCGCTTGCTTTAACGTCAATGCATCCTTCTTTAGTTCACGCTCTAAAATGTCTTTGCCTTTCTCAATATTCTCTTGTTTTGATTCTTTCTTAAAATATGTTTTTATCTTTGATTTTGCGTGAGAGCTTTTTACAAAACTTAACCAGTCTCTACTTGGCCCAAGGAACGATTTTGACGTTAATATCTCCACTATGTCACCTATTTTAAGCACATAATTGAGTGGAACTATTCGACCATTCACCTTAGCACCAATACAACTATTACCTACATGAGTGTGTATCTTATAGGCAAAATCGATAGGGGTCGACCCTTCTGGTAACTCAATGACTTTTCCCCTTGGTGTAAACACATAAACAAAGGAAGTGAATAGGTCCATTTTTACCGTATCGATAAACTCAGCTGCCGTATCGGTTTCATCTTGCATCTTAAGCATCTGATCAATCCAAGAAAGATTTTTCGCTTTATTTTCACTCTCCTGATTTTTATACTTCCAGTGCGCTGCAACACCATACTCTGCTACTTTGTGCATTTCCTCTGTTCTAATCTGAACTTCAAAAATTTTACCACTCTTAGCGATTAATGTCGTATGCAGTGACTGATACAAGTTCGGCTTCGGCATAGCAATATAATCTTTTACTCTTCCAGGCATCGGCGTCCATTTACTATGTATTGTACCAAACACCTCATAACACTGCTCTACCGAATCCACAATTACCCGGATAGCACTGATATCATATATTTCTTCAAACGTCTTATTTTTTGTCTTTATCTTTTTATATATGCTGTAATAGTTCTTTGCCCTACCATATATTTTGTGATGAATTCCCTTTTTCTTAAGTTCTTCCGATATCTGAGAGATGATCTCATTTATGGAAGACTCTCTCTCTTCTCTATTGGCATTAAATTTACTATTAATATCGTCATATTCCTCTGGAAATTTATACTTAAAAGCTAGGTCCTCTAGCTCCCATTTCACCCTAAATATACCAAGCCTTTGAGCGATAGGAACATATATTTCAAAGGTCTCATTTGCTGTTTTAAGTATACTGGACTTCTTCTTAAACCCTAGCGTCCTCATGTTGTGAAGTCTATCCGCCAATTTGACAAGGATAACCCTTAAATCCTTACTCATGGCAAGCAGCATTTTTCTAAAGTTTTCTGCCTGCTGAATCTCATGACTCTCATACTTGATTCGCTCTATTTTGGTCACCCCATCAACAACATCTGCCACTCTAGTGCCAAACAGTTCTGCTATATCATCATACGTCTTAGGGGTATCTTCTAGAACGTCATGTAAAAGACCTGCAATGATAGTATCTTCATCCAAGTTCAATTCCGCTAAAATAAGGGCCACATTCATCGGATGAGTAACGTAAGGTTCTCCCGATTTTCTAAACTGGCCTTCATGTGCCACAGTCGCAAAATCAACTGCTTCTTCAATGCGATTCATATTTAATTTTTCATTCATTTCTTTTAATTGTTGAAAAAATAAATTTTTATCCATTGTCCGCTTCCTTAGTATATAACGAGACTTTTAACCTCATAGCCATCTAAAACATGTCTTCCATCCAAAAATGATAGTTCGATTAAAAATAATCCTCCTACCACTTCTGCTCCTAGTGATTCCACTAAATTTATCATAGCCTTAGTCGTACCACCAGTTGCAAGAAGGTCATCAACTATCAGTACCTTTTGACCTGGTTTTATAGCATCCTTATGAATCTCTATGGAATCGGTACCATATTCTAATTCATATTCATAGCGAACAACCTCTGATGGTAATTTGCCAGGCTTTCTAACAGGTACAAACCCTGTGTTCTTTTCATACGCAATAATAGGACCAAATAAAAATCCTCTTGCTTCGGGTGCAACCACAACATCAAAGTCAAACTGTTGACTTTCTTTTAGCATAAGCTCAACCGATTGTTTAAAAGCGTCCTTGTCTTTTAAAAGTGTTGTCACATCCTTAAAGCTAATCCCTTCTATTGGGTAATCTTGTATTTCTCTAATTGCGTTTTTTAAATCCATTCCAATCCTCCATTAGTTTATTCATTTTATTATAAGTCATACTATGTTTTAATAAAACACGGTTATTCTTATCGTTAAATGTTATGCTTACCATTTCTTCTTTTATATTATAATGAATCAAATCCAACTCACTAAAAATCTTTAATGCTAAAAAAAATCCTAAATAGTTGTTTACTTGATGCAGTTCTATCAATTGGTTGTTCTGAAAATACTTATATGATTTTCTAAGCATCTCATCATCGGGTAAATTGGAAATGATATTCTGTTCTACCTTATCCAAATCATATTTGAAATCTTTCCAAAGAAATAGATTTGGAAGTGATGATGGCAACCGATAATCCGCATAGTCAAAGTCTTCCTTTTTAATACCACCATATTTAATTAAGTTTTCATAGTCTATAAATTGAAGCAATTCGTTTGATGTTGAATATTTAGAAAACGAATCCACAAAATCTATATAATAGGGTAATAAAAACGGATTATGTGAGATGTAGTATTGATTGGTCACTCTATAATCTACTAAATTTAACTGAAGACTCTCACGTCCATTGAAAACGTTAATGTCTGGATTAAATATTATATCATATTTACAATCAACTTTAAAATGCTCAACCGTATTTTTCTTAAAATATATCGCTTTTATGTTCACGCCACTCTTTTCAAAGTGTAAAACATAAAAATTATTATTCTTACCATAGACTTTGACACTAGTTAAGGTTAATCCTAAGAGTCTAAAGATGGGCTTTTCATTGCCTACCCCATAGGGTTTTAACTGATCTAATTCATGAGCAAACCCCATACTTAAGTCATCGATTGTACCATCAAAGTATTCATATGTTTTATAACTAGACTCTTTTGTAAATGTCGCCGCCGCATATTCTTCTAATTTGTTCTTAAACACTCGATAATTCGTGCGATCTACTTCAATACCAGCCGCCTGTTTATGACCACCATATTTTATGATATAATCTTGATTCTCATTTAGAGCCTTTAAGATATCAAACGCTCCATATGCTCTACATGAGCCAGAAAGCGTGTCTTCTTCTGTCATTAGTATACATGGTTTTCGAAGTGCTATGGCTACTCTAGATGCTGCAATACCAAGAACACCTTTTTTCCAGTCACTAGATGTTGCAATGACTATTTTTTTATCAGAAAAATCTTCTGCTAAGACTTGATCAACAATGCGTTTTTCTTCGAGTTTTCTTTTATCATTGAGTTTGATAAGATAATCAACTAACGTGTTATCGCTAAAATCAACAAACAATTCTAACGCTCTTTGTTCTTCTCCTAGTCTTCCAGCAGCATTTATAATAGGTGCTATCTTAAAACCAATATCACTCTCATCGACAATCGAGAGATTTAGTTTCTCTATAAGCGCATTTAATCCACTAAAACTAGAATTGTTGATACGTTCTAATCCCTTTTTTACAATAAATCTGTTTTCATCTATTATCGGCATGACATCAGCAATCGTACCTAACATAGCTAGTATGTATAGGTCTTCATGAAACTCAAAATCCAGGGCTAGTGCTATCGAACGTGCAAACTTAAGTGCTACACCTGCCCCAGCAAGGTAACGATACCCTCCACCTATTTTAGGATTAATACATACCGTATTTGGCAAATCGTCCTTCAATTCATGATGATCTGTAATGATAACATCAATGCCTCTACTGTTTAACACATCCACTTCATTGATAGAGGTTATGGCACAATCAACTGTGATGATTAAATCCATCTCATCGTTTATTAGCGCAAGTGATTTTTCATTTAGACCATAACCATGAGTATATCGATTCGGTATTATGACCTCTGTTTCTACATGATTGTCTTTAAAAAAGTTGTAAAGAAGACTAGACGCCGTAATGCCATCAACATCATAGTCCCCAAATATCACAATCTTAGATTTATTTTTTATATGCCTTTGAAGCAGTTCAATAGCTTCTTTTGTGTTTGATAAATCACTTGATAGTGAGGGATGTAAAAATTGTTCTATTTCATCATTGCTTAGTTTCATAGATGATAGGACTTCACAAGCAGAAAAAGACAGCCCCGTGATGTCGGCTATCTCTTTCACTTTATGATTATTTATGTTTTTTTTATTCCATTTGTTCTTGTATAATCTCATGTTTTTCTTCTTTTGTTTTTAGTGTACTTTCTAATTCTACAACCTTTTGTTCACACTCTCTAAGACTCTTCTTTAAAGAATCTGTTTGCTTATATTTTTTAAATCGATCCAGTAGACTTACCACAAAAGCCATGATGGCACCTAACAAAACAGAAATAAATATAACCAGTGCTAACGAAACATCCAATTTCGCAAAAAAGAAATTGACATTCACGCTATCTGCATTCATCACCGCAAATATTGAAACAAACACTAATAATACAAGTAGCACTATGACTTTATTCATTAGTTCCTCGCTTTTTGTTTTTTAAGTAACGCCCAAACTGGTCCAGCTATAAAGATCGATGAATACGTTCCTACTATAACACCCGTCATAAGTGGCACAGCAAATTCTTTGATACTATCTGATCCAAAAGCATATAGACAAGCGATGACAGCAAATGTAGTCAGTGATGTATAAATACTTCTTGAAATCGTTTGAGATACAGAAATATCTAAGATCTCTTTACGATTCTTAATTCGTAACGCCTTTCTATTCTCTCTTACCCTATCAAAGATTACGATGGTATCATTGATAGAGTAACCCACTATCGTTAATATCGCCGCGATAAACGAACTATTTATGGTAATACCAAGTAGTACATAAACACTTAGTAGTATCAACACGTCATGTATTAGTGCAACAATTGCGGCAACACCATATAGTATTTTAAATCGGAACCAAATATAAATAAGCATTCCAATAGACGCGATGATAATAGAATACACTGCCTTTGTAGATATTTCTCTACCAATGCTTGGTCCGAATTGCTCTCCTTCAAGCATAGCACTCTCATCAAGTCCAAACTCGTTCTTTATAGCGGTAAATACTTCTTTTCTCTTAGCCGTATCTAATGCTTGTTTTGTTTTCAGTGTAATAATATTTTTGTTTTCAGCAGAGTATATAATGCTAGGTTTTAAATCAAAATCACTGACACTTGATTCAATTGCACTTGCCTCTACTTGGTCGCCCATATCAATGGTGATAAGTGTTCCACCAGTAAAATCAACACCAAGATTAAAGCCAACAACAAAGAAACCAATCACTCCCGCCGCTATAACTAATAATGATATCGAAATCCAAATCTTATATTTTGATGTAATTTTTAATTCTTTTTGTTCTTTATAAGAATCTTTAAATCCATATAATTTTTTGTTTTGTAAAAAGCTAATTCTAGACACATTCACAAGTATAATTCTAGATATAACAATCGATGTAAACATACTAAGTAAAATACCTACCATAAGAGTGATGGCAAATCCTTTAATAGGTCCTTCTCCAAAGTTAAATAGTACGATAGCAGCGATAAGTGTTGTAATATTGGCATCAAGAATTGTCCTTAACGCCTTACTGAAACTATTTTCAATCGCTTTTCGAAGTGATCTGCCTAATTTAAGTTCCTCTTTTAATCGCTCAAATATGATAACGTTGGCATCTACTGCCATACCGATCGATAACACAAGACCGGCTACACCCGGTAGTGTTAACGTAGCTTTAAGTAGTACAAGTGTTGTAAACAGTAATGACGAATAAAGCACCAATGATATTGAAGCAACGAGACCTGGTAGTCTATATACAAGTATCATCAATAGTATGATAATGCCAAAACCAACTAATGCGGCTTTAACAGATTTGTTTAAAGCCCCAATACCAAGTGTTGCATTTACTAATGTCGTCTTTATTTCCTTAAGTTCTACAGGTAGCGCACCACCTTGGATAAGTGATGATAAAATCTTCGCTTCATCAAACGTAAAACTTCCTTGTATAATAAGATTTTTTTGAGCAAGAATTTTATCTACTCTAGGTGATGATATTACTTCACCGTCAAGCACAATAGCAATCTGACCCACTCCTGAAGGATACGAGTTAACAATTTCTTGAGATGCTTCTGTAAAGATTTTTGATGACTCATCCGTTAATTCAAGACCAACAGCTGGATTATTGTATTCGTCTTCTGAAATGCCACTGCTTTTTAGCATATCACCTCTAAAGAGAAGTTTTCCTTTAAACTGATCCGACTTCATTCCTTCTTTTGCGAACGAATCTTTATCCACTTGATAGAATTCTAATATGGCCGTTTTACCGATGTTTTCCACCGCTTCATTGATGTTTTTAACACCCGGTAATTCTATTCTTATCCTATCTTCACCTTCTCTTACTATAATAGGCTCTGTTAGTCCAAGAGAGTTTACCCTCCTACTTAAGACTGATTTTGCCTCATCCATTAGTTTATCAAACTCTTTAGCATCTGATTCACCCTTTACACCTTGATATACAACGGCAACACCGCCTTTAATATCAAGTCCAAGTTTTAACTTATTAATCAATGCTTCCTGATTAAAAACTCCTGTAAAGGTATACATACCATATACAGCGATAATCACCATTATTAGTATGACAACTAATAAATTCTTTATCTTCATCTCTCATCCTCCATAAAATCTTTTGCTTTACTTATATATTCTAACGCATTTTTTTCTATTAAATGCTTTTCTTCATCCGTTACATCTCTAATTATTTTTGCTGGACTACCATAGCAAAGTTTTCCATCTGGTATTACCATCCCCTTTGGCACCATCGAATTGGCCCCAATGATACAGTATTTTCCTATTTTGCTTCCATCCAATATGGTTGAGCCCATGCCAATCAATGAGTAGTCATCAATCTCACATCCATGTATGATAGCACTGTGACCAATCGTGACAAAGCGTCCAATTATGGTTGGCGTTGATTCACTTTCATGCACACATACTAGATCCTGAATATTGGATCCTTCGCCCACTACTATGTCACCAGAATCTGCTCTTAACACCGCATGAAACCATATGCTAGAATCTCTATGTAAATGAACTTTCCCTATGATATCAGCGCTATCTGCAACAAATACACTAGGATGTATTTCCGGTTTATACTGCTTATATTTTGTTATCATGATCGTTCTCCATTTTTTTTATTGCTAGATATATGGCAAGCTCCACTCTTTTCTTTTGCATCCTACAAGCAATGTCATACGGAATATTGATATCATTGTTGAAATTATAGGCGTTGGCATGACACCCACCAGAACAATAATACTTATTCCAACAATCTTTACAATCTTTTTTCGTAAAGACATTAACCTTTGCAAAGTCACGAACGATATCGTGTCTTAGAATACCATGATCTAAATTGCCAATGATAAAATCGGTATTTCCAACAAACTGGTGACATGGATACACCTCACCACTAGGGGTTACCGAAACATACTCTGCCCCCGCACCACAACCGCTTGCTTGTTTGATAGCACATGGACTTTTCTTTAAGTTTACATCAAAGTGAAAAAAGTGATAACTATCATTGCTATTATACTTATTTTCAAGCGAATCTGCAAGTCTTTCATATTCGTTTAATATTTTCTCAAGATGTTTTTCTTCTATAGTGTATGGCAGCCCTGGTTCGCTTACCACGGGTTCTACACTGATGGAACGAAACCCTTCATCAGCTAAATGCTTTACATCTTCTGAAAAATCTAAGTTAAATTTAGTAAACGTTCCTCTAACATAATAGCTTTTATCGCCCCTATTTTCGACAAACTTTTTAAACTTAGGCATGATGTAATCATAAGACCCTTTATCGTTGATGGTCTTTCTCATCAAGTCATTCGTTTGTTTTCTGCCATCAATACTTAAGACAACATTATCCATTTCCTCATTTAAAAAGGCCGAAATCTCATCATTTAAGAGCATACCATTTGTCGTTAATGTGAAGCGAAACCTCTTATGATGTTTTTTTTCAAGACTCCTTGCGTAAGCAACCGTATCTTTTACAACATCAAAGTTCATCAGTGGTTCTCCACCAAAAAAGTCAACTTCTAAATTATATCTGTTGCCAGACATCTTAATTAAAAAATCAATGGACTTCTTTGCCACTTCAAGACTCATCATCTCTTTTGACCCTTGAAAATCGCCCTGAGAAGCAAAACAATACGCACATTTTAAGTTGCAATCATGGGCAACGTGTAAGCACATCGCTTTTATAAGTGGTTCTTTTTTAAAACGCTGGTTTATATTAAAAATTTTATCCTTTGCAAATAGCATTCCGTTGTCAATAAGACTTTGAATTTCTACAATAGCATGCTCTATTTCACTAGAATCATACTTATCTTTTAATGCCTCCCTAGCCTTATCAAACTCCTTCTCATAGTCTAAAATATCATAGACGATCTCATCAATGACATGAACAGATCTGCTATTTATGTCTAAAAGGATATAGACATCCTTGTATTTATATTTATGAATCATACTACCTCTAAAAAATTAAAAAGCAGCCATTAGCTGCATTTATTTATTCTCGCATTCTTGATTGCCAACAGTACAAGATGTTTTGCAAGCTGATTGGCATGAAGTCTGACATTCACCACATCCAACATGTTTTTCTGCATCTATATCTTCATAATAGATTGTCTTTATATATTTCATTTCAACCTCCTACTTTTCAATTACGGAATGAACCGCAGTTCGTTTAATCTTAAGAGTTGTTCCATTACACCTAAATACTACGTCATCTTCCTCAACGGATTCAATGGTTCCAACAAAACCACCTATTGTTATAATTTTATCTCCTCTTTGTATATTATTTCTCATCTTTTGCATTTCTTTTTTCTTTTTACTATTTGGTCGAATAAAGAAGAAATAAAGCACTGCAATTAATGCACCATAAACAATTAATATTTGAAATGTGTTAGTATTTGATAAAAAACCTGTCGCTAAATACATCATAACTCCTTTCAGTAGTATTATTCTAACCTATTTTATCCAAATTTGCAAAGAATTCCTCATAAAATTCATCAAATTTTTCGTTTAGTATCGCTTCTCTCATCTCTTTCATAAAACGAACTAAAAGATACGTGTTATGATATGACAAAAGTCTTGAGGCAAGTATCTCACCACTCTTATATAAATGCCTTATATAAGCTCTAGTATAATTTTTACATGTATAGCAATCGCAATCGTCAAAAAGCGGTCTAAAATCTTCTTTATATTTACTCTGCTTTATCGAGATATTCCCACGAAGGCCCATTGCAACACCATGGCGTGCAACTCGAGTAGATAAGACACAATCAAACATGTCAATGCCTCTCTTGACACCTTCAATCAAGTCAATAGGTGTTCCCACACCCATTAGATATCTAGGACGATCTTCTGGCAAATAATCTGGTAAATAATCGAGTACTTCTAGCATTTCTTCTCGGCTCTCACCCACACTTAGTCCTCCAATGGAATAACCAGGAAACCCAATGTTTACCGTTTCTTTAGCCGATTCAATTCGTAGATCCTTATATAGACCTCCTTGAACGATTCCAAATAGCGCTTGTTGATCATTCTTATGAAATTCCTTACATCTTCTTGCCCACCTCAACGTTCTATGCATACTATCTTTTACATACTCGTAGGTAGAGGGAATTTGAGGACATTCATCAAAGCACATGATAATATCAGCGCCAATGTTGTTTTGAATTTCTATTGCCTTTTCTGGCGAGAAAAACAACTTGGATCCATCTAGATGCGACCGAAACTCAACACCTTCTTCTCTTATTTTTCGATTCTCCTTAAGTGAAAATACCTGAAAACCACCAGAATCCGTAAGCACGGGTCGATCCCAGTTCATAAATTTATGTATCCCGCCTGCTTTTTTTATCAACTCACTAGATGGTCTAATGTGAAGATGATAGGTATTGCTAAGTATAATTTTAGCATCAATTTCTTTTAAATCATCCGGTGTCAGTGATTTTACGGTAGCTGCTGTTCCAACAGGCATAAAAATAGGTGTTGGTATTTTGCCATGTGGTGTAGAAATGGTGCCTGCTCGAGCTTTTGTTTTTTTATCTTTTTTTTCTAATGTGAATTTAAACATGGTACCTCCATGAATATATTAGCATAGAACGGGTAAAAAGAACAAGAAAGGAAATGCAATGTATAAGATTAAAATCAAAAAGTTAAATGGTGAGTATACAACACTAAAACAGTACGAAGGCAATGTATTATTAATCGTAAACACAGCAAGTAAGTGTGGGTTTACTAAACAACTATTTGACTTAGAGGAATTATATAAACAATATCATAAAGATGGTCTTGAAATACTGGCGTTCCCTTGCAACCAATTTGGTCACCAAGAACCGTTAAAGGATTCCGATATAGAAAGCATCTACCGAGGAGTCTATCAGATCAGCTTTCCTATATTTGCAAAGGTGAAAGTAAATGGTGAAAACGAATGTGAACTTTTTGAAGAACTAAAAAAACAAAAAAAGGGAATTATTCACAAATCAATAAAATGGAACTTTACTAAATTTCTAGTAGATAGACAGGGCCATGTGCTAAAAAGATACGCTCCAAATATCAATCCTTCATTCATTGAGGATGATATAAAGAGCGCCTTATATAATCATTAATATATATACATAGCATCGCCAAAACTAAAGAAACGATACTCATTTTTTATAGCTTCGTTATAAGCATTGAGTATTTTTTTTCGTTCATAAAAAGCACTAACTAGCATTAAAAGAGTGGACTCTGGTAAATGAAAGTTCGTGATAAGAGCGTCAACCGAATGAAACTGATATCCTGGGAAAATAAAGATATCCGTATGGTCAGCGTCCGCTTTGATTTCACCAAATTTGTTATATATGCTCTCCAGCGTTCGTACACTCGTGGTTCCAACAGCAACCACCCTGTTAGACGAATTTATTATCGTCGCATTTTCTTCATCTAATTCATAATACTCAGAGTGCATCTTATGCTCTTCTATATTGTCGACCTTTACACTTCGAAAAGTCCCGAGCCCAACATGTAATGTAACATAGGCTATCTTGACGCCTTTTTTTAGCAGCTTATCCATTAGTTCATCAGTAAAATGAAGTCCCGCTGTTGGCGCCGCAGCAGAACCCAAATGTTTTGCATATACGGTCTGGTACCTGGACTCATCCCCCGTATAACGGATATATGGAGGAAGTGGCATAGCGCCAATCTCATCTAGTATCTCAAAAAGATTTCTTTTATTACTAAATTCTATCAATCGAATGCCTTCTTCGCCTTCTTCTACTATTTGTCCATGCAAGTCCTTTGAAAACGTAAACACATCCCCTTTTTTTGCTCTTTTAGCTGGTTTTGTAAGGCATTTCCAAACATTATTTCTAACCGTCTTTAGCAATAAAAACTCAACTCTAGCACCTGTTGAACGTTCACCATATATTCTAGCCGGTAGTACTTTTGTATTATTTAATACAAGCGCGTCCCCTTCCTCTAGATAATCTACAATATCTTTAAACGCTCTGTGTTCAACCGTCTTTCTAGATTTATCAAGCACCATAAGCCTCGACTCATCTCTTTTTTCTGCTGGAGACTGAGCGATGAGTTTGTCTGGTAAATCATAAAAAAAATCACTCTTCTTCATGGCTTCCACCATCAAACCTAAATTCATCCAATTCATAATTATAATTCACGATATTTAAGCCTAAATGCTCATATGCTTTTCTCATGACAACCCTACCTCTTGGTGTTCTTTTTATAAAACCAATCTGCATTAAATATGGTTCATACACATCTTCTATCGTATTCTTTTCTTCGTTGATGGAAGCTGCAAGCGTATCAATGCCAACAGGTCCACCATCATACTTTTCAATAATAGACATCAGCAGTTTAATATCCGTCTTGTCTAGACCTAAATCATCTATTTCAAGTAGATTCAATGCTTTTTTACAGATGGCAATATCAATGACACCATCATTAGATACTAGTGCGAAATCGGACACTCGTTTCAACAGTCGATTGACTATTCTAGGTGTTCCTCTAGAACGCATCGCTATTTCACTCCGAGCAATATCCTCTATTTCAATATCGATCAGTTTGGCATTTCGATCAATAATTTTTTCTAATTCCTTTTTATTGTATAGTTCAAGCTTTAATATAACACCAAATCGGTCTCTAAGAGGACTGCTAAGATCGCCAGCTCTTGTGGTTGCACCAATTAGAGTAAACTTAGGTAAGTCAAGCCTAATGCTTCTTGCACTAGGGCCTTTTCCAATCATGATATCAATTGCATAATCTTCCATAGCAGGATAAAGAACCTCTTCAACCACCCTATTTAGTCGATGGATTTCATCAATAAAGAGTACGTCATTTTCTTTGAGATTGGTCAGTATTGCCGCTAGGTCACCCGGTCTTTCGATGGCAGGACCCGATGTTATTTTTATATTCACCCCAAGTTCATTGGCAATAATTGATGAGAGCGTTGTCTTCCCAAGTCCTGGAGGTCCATATAATAAGACGTGATCGAGGCTCGCATTTCTTATTTTAGATGCCTCGATAAATACTTTAAGCTTCTCAATTAATTTATCTTGACCCACATACTCATCAAAACTTGATGGTCTAAGCGAGACGTCTTTGTTATCTTCTTCTGTAAAATTTGGGCTTATAATTTCTCTTTTTTCCATTTTACCTTCCTATTTCTACTAATGCATTTCTTATAAGCGTTTGTATGTCTAGATTGTAATCTAGTTTTCCTACTACTGATTTGATCTCAAGCTTCTTATAGCCTAATTCTTCAAGTACACTTATCAGTTCTTGTTTTTTCGAGTTATCTTCTATCGAAACTTGAACCTTTTCTACATCAATATCGATAAACTCTTTCTTAAATTTATCAAGTAGTTCAAGTACTATTTTGCCTGCTGTTTTTTTACCAATACCTGGTACCTGTGTTAAAAAGTCTGTGTTCTCATCGAGTACAAGTGATATGATTTCTTTTGCAGTAAGTCTATTTAAAAAGGATATGGCTGTTTTTGTGCCAACGCCGCTTACACTTCTTAGTCTATTAAAAATTTTTTTATCTAGTATATCTGTAAAGCCATACAGCTCTAGCAAATCTTCTTTTACAATCATCTCAACATAAAAAAATTCTATATCATGCAGTGAAAGATTCGCAATATCTTTCATGCTTAAATTCAATAAGTAACCAATATCATTGACCTCTAAAATGATATGATCGATATCGATATGTTTAATTTCTCCTCGTAAAGTAGATATCATACAATCCTCCCTAGACAATTATAACACAACTTATATTTTTATACATTTTTATTTATCTTTTTTACATTTTGTGTTATACTCAAAAAAGGTATGGAGGTATTATGAAATATGCAATAATATTATTAACTTTACTATCATTCTTGGTCTTATTCTACTATCTATATATAGTATATGTAGGAAAAAAGATTGCAAAAAAGACAAGGGTAAGTGATCGATTTATATGGGCTTCTCTTACGTTGTTAAAAACAACGGATCATAAAGTCAACTTTAAAACCGCTACTATATTTTTGGATGAATCAAATCTTTATATAACTAAGCATAATGTATTTACCATTAATAAATTATTATCTCAAAATAATTATCATGAATTTATTACTATTCCATTAGATTCAATAAGTGTTTTTGATTACTATAACGTTCACGAAAATACATCCGTAAAAGTCATGACATCTATTCTGAATAGAATCTGTATTAGGAATTCATTCGTGTTGCAAATTGAGTATATCAATGAATTTGGTGAAAATATAAGTTATAAGTTCAGTTCTAAGAATACCAGTGCTGATGACTTTGAATCCATATTTATAGATATCGATCATAAAATCTATAAAAATAGAGCTTCTGAAATCCCTCAAAAGGGACTAAAAGCACACAAAAACGATTATAAAAAACGAAACAGCGCCGACAATACTACCATATTAAAACAAGACAATTTAAAAAATGACGTGGTAAAAAAACCGAAAGCTCCGGTAAAAGATGATAATACTACTGTATTAAAACAAGACAAAGTGAAAAAGACAGAATCTCCAATGAAAGATGATAGAACAACCATATTAAAACAAGAAAAAAAAGCAAAAGTGGTTAAAGAAGACGCTGACAAATAGA
>PDWI01004092.1_pt1 | contig 19923 bp, 19 predicted proteins | sample 1430891 | NCBI WGS metagenome assembly PDWI01 (sample SAMN01162508, study PRJNA174530) | Oral metagenome, whole genome shotgun sequencing project. | biome: Marine environment; feature: Marine mammal; material: Swab sample of the gingival sulcus; isolation source: swab sample of gingival sulcus...
AGGTATAAAACAAAAAACTTGCTTTTTGATATTATTTTACTAAATTTGCGGCTGTTTTGCCTTGTTTATATTGGCAAATATTTAATTATTTTAAACTGAAAATTATGTCTGGAAATAAAACATTTTCAATGATTAAGCCCAATGCTGTTAAAAATGGGCATATTGGTAACATTTTAGCTGAAATTAGCAATGCCGGTTTTAGAATTGTTGCCCTAAAAATGCAAAAATTGAGTAAATCGCAAGCCGAAGCGTTTTATGGTGTGCACAAAGAGCGTCCATTTTTTGGCGAATTGGTAGATTTTATGCACTCAGGTCCGATAGTGGCAATGATTTTAGAAAAAGAAAACGCGGTGGAAGCTTATCGCAATTTCATTGGCGCAACCAACCCTGAGGAAGCTGCCGAAGGAAGTATCAGAAAAAAATATGGCGCAAGCAAACAAATGAATGCCGTTCATGGTTCGGATAGCGACGAAAACGCAGAACTTGAATGCAATTTCTTTTTTGCAAAATCGGAAAGATACAGCAAAGAAGGTATTGAGCTGCTCTAATTCCATGAAAATATATGACTTCACAGGTTGCTATAATTTGTGAAGTTATAATATTATAATACTTCGTTGTGTTTTTATAATTGAATTAGACACCTACGTAGTTGATTTTAGCTGTTAGCCTTTTGCCTTTTTACAACTAAATGTAATTGAGGCAGGCAAAAAAAGCCAACAGCCATAAATCTAAACAAAGTATTGAATATTAGCCACATAAAAATTAACCAACCTCTTTATAGAATATGCCTTTTGCACAAATTATCTAACAGAATAATGCAATTAATATGAATCTTTTTTTTCACATTGGCAGGTATGGAATTTTGTTAAGAAAAGTTTTTTCGCGCCCCGAAAGATACAAAGTATTTTTAAGGTCGTTGGTGCGCGAAATGAACAAACTTGGCATAAATTCGCTTGGTATTGTTATTATCATATCAATATTTATGGGTGCGGTAATAACGCTGCAATCGGCATATAACCTTGAAAACCCATTTATCCCACGATATTTAATAGGTCTTGGCACTCGCGATTCTATGATTTTAGAATTTTCATCTACCATAGTGGGTTTGATACTTGCCGGAAAAGTGGGGTCTAATATTGCCTCCGAAATAGGAACTATGCGCATAACAGAACAGATTGATGCTCTGGAAATTATGGGTGTAAATTCGGCAAGTCATTTAATATTGCCCAAAATTATTGCAGCTGTTTTTATTAATCCGTTTTTAACCATAATAAGCATATTCGTAGGTATTATTGGTGGATATTTCGCGGCTATTTTAACGGGTGCGGTGTCGCCCGATAGCTTTCTGTATGGATTGCTTTTTATGTTTAACCCATTTTATGTAACTTATTCGTTGGTGAAAACGGTATTTTTTGCTTTTATCATCACTTCGGTGCCTGCATATCACGGATATTATGCTTCGGGAGGTGCTTTGGAGGTAGGAAAAGCAAGCACAAGAGCGGTGGTTTATAGTAGCGTGCTTATTTTATTGCTAAATGTTTTACTCACTCAATTTATGCTAACATGATACAACTGAAAAATATAGACAAAACATTTGGCGATAAACATGTATTGAAAAATATTTCGGTGTTTTTTGAGCAGGGCAAAACCAATTTAATAATCGGGCAAAGTGGTTCGGGCAAAACTGTATTGCTAAAATCAATTATAGGTTTACACGAAATTGACAAGGGCGAAATTATATATGGCGATGTTGTATTTTCAAACCTAAGAGCAAAAGAAAAAAAAGCTATACGCAAAGAAATCGGTATGGTTTTTCAGGGTGGCGCTTTGTTTGATTCTGCCACAGTGGAAGAAAATGTAATGTTTCCGTTAGAAATATTTACAGATATGACCACCAAAGAAATGAAAGACAGGGCAAATTTTTGTTTATCAAAAGTTAATTTGAATAAGGCGAATAAATTATACCCATCGGAAATAAGCGGCGGAATGCAAAAACGGGTGGCAATTGCCCGCGCTATTGCTTTAAATCCTAAATATTTGTTTTGCGATGAACCAAATTCCGGTCTCGACCCCAGAACCTCTATTGTTATCGACCAATTAATACACGATTTAACCGTAGAGTTTAATATGACCACCGTAATAAATACCCACGACATGAATTCCGTAATGGAAATTGGCGACAAAATTTTATATATCCACAAAGGCAACAAATGGTGGGAAGGCAGCAAAGATAATATCCTAACCGCCGACAATGAAGAACTACAAGAATTTGTATTTGCCTCAAACCTAATGAAAAAACTGCGTAAACAATTTTAATTCTCCGTAATCACAATTTCTTAATATTCAGATTGTTGCATAATTTAATTAACAATTAGCTTACGCACGCAAACTGTGCTAATTAATGTGCGCAAGCATAATTCTCAACTCTCAATTTATTTTAAACCGAAATTTCGCCCTTTATATGAGGATGTGCATCGTAATTTTGTAGGCTAAAATCTTCATATTTAAAATCAAAAATCGAACTCACATTAGGATTTAACTTCATTTGAGGCAGTGTTTTAGGTTCTCGCGAGAGTTGCGTTTTTACTTGCTCAATATGGTTAAGATAAATATGAGCATCGCCCAAAGTGTGAACAAAATCGCCGACTTCTAAATTGCAAGTTTGAGCCATCATCATTAAAAATAATGCGTATGACGCAATATTAAACGGAACGCCCAAAAAAATATCGGCACTTCGTTGATATAGTTGGCACGATAATTTGCCATCAGCCACATAAAATTGGAACAAAATATGACAGGGCGGCAATGCCATCTCGTCTAAATCGCCAACATTCCAAGCACTTACAATATGCCGGCGCGAATTAGGATTTGTCTTTATGCTACGGATTACCTCTGTTAATTGGTCGATATTTCTGCCATTTTCGGCAGTCCACGAACGCCATTGATAACCGTATATTTTACCTAAATTGCCGGCTTCGTCTGCCCATTCGTTCCAAATACGCACCTTATTATCATTGAGATATTTAATATTAGTGTCGCCTTTTATAAACCACAAAAGCTCGTAGATGATAGAACGTAGATGCAGTTTTTTGGTGGTCAGCAGCGGAAAACCATTGGCTAAATTGAAGCGCATTTGATAACCAAAGGTGCTTATCGTGCCGGTTCCTGTTCTATCTTCTTTTTTTACTCCGTTTTCTAAAACGTGATTTAATAGGTTTAAATATTGTTGCATAGTTAATTTTATAATGTGTTAATTTGATAATAAGAATGCCATCAAAAGACATTTTGTCGTGTTAAAAAACCGCAAAACAAGACTTTTTGTCAGCAAAAAACCTCAAAATATGCCGAAATCGCCTAATTTTTGCTTTGGTATATTATTTGAAAATATTTAATCGAATTTGAAAATTAAATTATTATTAACATAAAATATAGGAGATTAAAATTATGACACTTATTAGAAAATTCAACGACAATTATCCAACTTTTAGGTCTTGGATGGACGATTTCTTCGACACTGTGGATACATCTGTAAATAAATTTAGCAGCCAAAATGTTCCGGCAGTAAACGTAATTGAGCACGAAGACTATTTCAGAATAGATTTTGCTGCTCCGGGTCTTCAAAAATCTGATTTCAAAATAAATTTAGACAATAATGTTTTGTGTGTAAAATCAGAAAAAGAAAACTCGACCGAAGATGTAAAAGAAAATTACACTCGTCAAGAATTTAGCTACACTGCATTTCAGCGCACATTCACTTTGCCCGATTCTGCAAACAGCGATAAAGTTACTGCCGAATACAAAGACGGTATTTTAAGTATAAATATTGCCAAAAAAGAAGAAGCAAAAGTGAAACCCGCCAGAGATATTGAAATTTTATAAAAGACTGTAATAGATTAATTTATAAAATGTTAGAAAACGAATAATTATCAAAATTAAGATAAATATTCATTGACGCACACTAAAAGCCTCGCCAATTTGCATTATTGGTGGGGCTTTTTTTTTGAATTAAAAGTTAAAAGGTAAAAAAGGTAAGAGTTAAAAAGTAAAAATTGTTAAGTACTCGCTTGAAATTAGTTTAGATTATTTTGTAGGTTTAAAGACCCCAAAGGTCTTCGAGACCTTTGGGGTTTGACTAAAAATCTACATAATTTTAATATCATCTAATTTTTATTATTTTCACAAAAAAAGCACACAAAAGCAATTCTTAATTTTTAATTTTTAACTTTTAATTCATTATATCGTCATTATATCTTTTTCCTTAGCTTCAATTAATTCTTCAACTTTTGAATAATATTTTTCGGTTAATTTTTGCACTTTGTCTTCCGAACGCTTTTCCATATCTTCCGACAAACCGGCTTTTTGCATTTTTTTAAGCTCCTCGTTAGCATCGCGCCTTGCACCTCTAATGCTCACTTTTGAGTCTTCACCCTCAGCTTTCACTTGTTTCACCAAAGTTGCGCGGCGTTCCTCGGTTAGCATCGGGATATTAATACGTATCAATTCCCCGTTATTTTCAGGATTGAAACCCAAATTGGCTGCCATAATAGCTTTTTCAATAGGGTTAATCATTTGCTTTTCCCAAGGTTGAATAACAATGGTGCGCGCATCAGAAGTTCCCACATTAGCAACCTGATTTAAAGGCGTATTAACTCCGTAGTAATCAACAAAAATATCATTCAACATAGAAGGATTTGCCTTGCCTGCACGTATTTTCAACAATGCTTTTTGCAAATGCTCTATGGAATCATTCATTTTGTCTTCGGTTAGCTCTAATAATAAATCTAATTCTTCGTTCATAATATAATGTTTTAATTGTTTTTTAAAATAAGTTTAATAGCTCTGAATAATAATTAAGAATGACATCTTATCAAACCTCTTATAATCAATATTTTATAAAACCAACTTTTCATTTTGCAACATCGTGATTATCAGCAACATTCTTAATTTTTCATTCTTAATTTTTAACCCTTAATTTACCTTCCGGCTTCATCAAGCAACGATTTTAATTCGTTATTAAAACCCTCTTCGTTTAAAATATCTTCAATATTTTGCTTCATTCTATATTGCCACTTATGATGCGGGTCGCTCGGAATGTTTATGCGCTCTTTATGAGTTTCGTGCCATCGCAAATCGCCATTTATTGCAATAATATCCTGGAATGGGAAAATTACCAACATTGCCGAAGAATATAAATGCTGAATCAATATTTCTTTGGCTACCCAAGGTTCACAAAACAAAGGAGCCGCCTCGTGTTTATGCCCCAAAATATGCTCAAAAAATAGTTGAGTTTTATCGCGATTTTCTTCCCACCAACCGCGCACTGTGGACATATCGTGAGTAGAGGGACTTCCAACCGATTTGTAAGGATAATCAGCCGGATGCGCAAATTCTAACTTCGGATTTTTTGGCATTCGCTGAATTTCTAAACTTAAAATGCCTAATTCATTCATCACACCCGAAACACTACCCGGAATCATGCCCAAATCTTCGCCGCAAACCAACATATTGGTTGCATTTACCAAAGTTGGCAATTTGTCCATAGCTTTATTGCGCCAAAATTGCTCGTGTCTGAAATAATAGTAATCCGTGTAAAGTCTGTCAATTACGTTTTTGGTATAATCATCGAGCGATTTGTAGCTGTAAGTGCTATGAAGCGCAATTCTTGGGTGGAAAGTATTGTGTTGCTCAGCATCTTCCACAAAAAGAACCTCGCAAGCCAATGCCAGCAAACCGTCTTTTACCTGCACCCAATCTTCGCTGTTTTTCTTAAACGATACGCAATTTTCAAAATACGCCTCAATTTTTTGCTGAGTGCTAAATTCGTCTTTCAAACAATAACGCTCAAATCCGTTATCTTCAAGGAATTTATCAATTACCATTTCGGTATTTTTACCAAAAATATTGCCTAAAAACCACTTGTGAATATATGGTTGTGTAAATCTTTCGTGGTCGAAATACAAACCCTTTTCTTGCAATTCGTCAATCGAAAGTGGCAATGCCGGCTTAAAATGTCCTAAAAGTGCCTGTGTGGCGTGGAGTGGAATTTCCCAAATTCTGAAAAAGCCCAAAATGTGGTCAATTCGGTAAGCATCAAAATATTCCGACATTTTTTGAAGTCGTTTTTGCCACCATTTGTAATTGTCGGTTGCCATAACGCCCCAATTGTAGGTAGGAAATCCCCAATTCTGACCTAAAACCGCAAAATCATCGGGCGGCGCACCGGCTTGTCCGTTTAGGTTGAATAATTCAGGCTCTGCCCAAGCATCAACACTATCGCGCGAAATACCGATTGGAATATCGCCTTTTAAGCCCACACCCAATTTGTGCGCAAACTGTGCAGCGTCTTTCAATTGCAAATGCAAATTATATTGAATGTAATAATAAATTGCTATTTTATCATAATCGGCTGATTTTGGATTAGCAAATTTTTCAATTTCTTTGCGGTTGAATTTCGAGAATTTTTTCCAATTTCTGAAATTTGCAGTTTTATATTTGTCGCGCAAGTGAGAAAAAACGGCATAAGGAACAAGCCATTCCTCGTTTTTGTCGAAAAATTCTTTAAAATCGACCTTTCTGAATACGCTCTTTTTGTTTTTATCGTAAAATGCTTTGAAAAATTTTGATTTTATTTCTAAAATATTGGCATAATCAACTGCTTCGTTTTTATTCAGCTTTTCTTTTAGTTCTAAATATTCTTTTTCTAATTTAGCAGTCGGGAATTTGCCAAGTTGCGGAATATTCAAAAACATAGGATTAAGCGCGGTTACACTTATTGCCTTGTATGGATAAGAGTCTGACCACGAGTGAGATGCAGTAGTGTCGTTGATAGGCAAAATTTGAATTAAATTAATACCAACTTTCTCACACCATTTGGCAAGCATTTTTATATCTTGAAATTCGCCCACACCAAATCCGTCATTTGTTCTAATGGAAAAAACGGGTATTGCCACACCTACGCCTTTCCAATTTTTACCATAAGCATAAGGCAATTCGCCCAAATACATGCTATGTTCGCCCGAAACATTTAATTTTTTATTATCGCGATTTTCCCAATCTATAATTTCCTTTGTTTTGGTGTTGTAAATACACAATTTATACTCAAATTCGCTTAATTTTGAGCTGCTAATTTCCACTTTCCAAACCCCGTTGCCCGAATGTGTCATCTCCAAAGGTTTGTGTTTCCAATTGCCAAGCTCTTCGGCACTTCCTGCCACTGCCAACACACAATCTTTGGGCATTACAGGTGCTAATGCCGAAATAAATACAGAGTTCGACTTGGGTTTAACAACAAATTCTTCCGCTTTTTCGGCAATTACGCGTGTGAAAAACGAACTTTCGTACACACATTCTGTAGAATTGTGTGCGCGCCATGTGTCGAAAACCAAAAAAGATTGAATAGTGCTTTGGGCTATGCTAATATTATGATAATCACCGGATTCTACCACTTCTGTATTGTCTTCATTTTTCAAAAAATATTTATATGAAAGACTAAACTCTTTTTTTCTTATTTTCAAAGTTCCCAACCAGTTGCCATCATTTACGTATCGCATAGCAATTTTGTGAGAAGTGATTTTTCCGGTTTTTCCTATTTCTAAAAGGTCGATATACATACTTTCGCCCCAGCTCGTATGATAATTTATGTTGAAAAGTATTTCCATTACGATGTTGTTATTTTGTTATTAAAAATGTTTTGTTGGTGCAATAAATGTTGCTTCAAAATAATTCAAACTTTAAACCACTTCCATAAAAATTTAAAATCAAGCAACTTTTTTTATTTAAAAAAATTGATTTAGGTACACTGTTTATGGCTGTTGGTCATTAGCCTTTGGCTTTTAGCACTTTTTGCCTAATTTAATAGTAAAACAGACTATGAATTAAGAATGAAAAATGAAGAATGAAGAATGAAAAAAGACAAGCTCTATTCACCGTATCTAATTATTTTTAAACTACAAAGTTTGCTTATTTTATTTATTACCTCAAAAAAGTATAGCAAAACGTCATTCTTAATTTTTCATTCTTAACTCTTAATTTGCATTCCCAGCTAAAAGCACAATGTAAGTGCCTAATTCAATTTAAAACAGACTATTTGTCATTTTCAAGTTTTTTGCTTTCCTGCCAAGCCAAAGCACTCGAACCAAGTATGGCGGCATCACCAGCTTTTAGATGAGATACTTTCAACTCAATTTTGTTTTTGAAAATTGGCAACAAGTTCTCTTCTAATGATTTGCGAGTGGGTGCCAACAGAATTTCGCCGGCAGCCACCGGACCTCCAAACAAGAAAACTGCCTCCGGACTTGTGTGATGAACTGTGTCGGCAATTGCTCTTCCGAGATATTTTCCGGTTATTTCAAACACTTCTTGCGAAATTTTGTCGCCGTTCATGGCAGCCTCGTATATATCTTTTGAAGTCAATTTACTGTAAGGAATTTCGGCAAGTGGCGATGTTAGGTCGTTGTATTTTACCAACAATTCAAAAGCGGTTCGCTTCATGCCCGGAGCCGAACAATATGCCTCCAAATGTCCTTTGCTTCCGCAGCCGCAGTGTCGTCCGTCCGGAATAAGCACGGTGTGTCCGCATTCGCCGGCAAAACCATCGTGTCCATATACCATTTCGCCATCTACAACTATTCCGCTGCCAATGCCTGTTCCCAAAGTGAACATTACAAAATGTTTCATGCCTTGTGCGCCGCCGTAAATCATTTCGCCAATTGCTGCGGCATTGGCATCGTTGGTCAAACTGATGTTGTCAATTTCAGGAAAGCGTTTTTTTAATAATTCCACAAATCTAATTACTCCTTTAAACGATAAATTTGGTGCATATTCAACCGTTCCTGTGTAATAATTGCCATTAGGTGCGCCAATTCCAATTCCTATAAGTTCTATTTGCTCGTTAAGTTGCTTAACTCTAACTATAAGGTTTTCAATTGCTTCTGATAAATCATTTATATAAGTGTCAATATCGCCATGAGATGGTGTATCAATTCTGTCTTTTACCAATACGTGTCCCTCTTTATCTACTACTCCAATTGCGGTATTTGTTCCGCCAATGTCTATACCTATTGAAATTTTTTTCATAACTATATTATTATTTTATTGTTTTTCTACTAATTTTACAGGCTCAAAGTAACTAAATTTTATGTTTTTTTGCAAATAAAAGTTTATATGCAATGCTCAACAGAATACCACTTTAAGAAATAAAACCCTCATAATAAGCATATTATATTAAAATTTTATATAAGTATTTGTAACCACTATTTCTACACTTCGTGCAATTAGCACTTAGAAATGAACAATTAACAATTATATTGCTGATAATCAAGATATTTTATAATGAAAAGCCTATTTCACAAAACACTAATTATCAACTGATTACAGCAACATAACGAAGTATTGTTACGATTTAACACCTTAATAAACAGTATATTATGAAATGCAACTTACATCACACAAAACACTAATTATCAAACACTTACCAAAGCAATTAGAAAAATATAAGTTTTAAGACAATATATACAAAATTGTATTATCAAAGTCTTAATATACTCTTGTCAAGTCCCTTAAATTATTTTTTCAAATATAACATTTTTCTCTACTTTTGCAAAATTATTTGGTGATGTGTGATGCTTTGCTATCACTTACCAGGGCTTTTTTCATAAAAAATATAATTCCTTTAACAGTAACATTATCAAATAGATACTAATTTTTATGAAAAAGCTCTGTATCACTTAAATGTAGAATCGAAAAATTCTCAATTCAAAAAAAATGAAAATACTCGCACCAATATTATTTAGCATATTATTTTTTGCGGCTTGTTCGGCAAATTATTGCTACGAGTCGGACGTGGAAATCCCTGCAAACGGTTGGGATTATAATAAATCTGCTGTTTTTGAAACCAATATTGAAGATACGGCGCAGGTTTACAATTTAATTTTTGCATTAAGCAATACCGATGAATACAGATACAGTAATATCTGGTTTTTTGTGAAAACAATATCGCCCAAAGGCATTACACACAAGGATACTTTGGAGTATTTTATATCAAAAAATGACGGACAATGGGTTGGTAATGAAGAAAATAGCATTTGGACAAGCAAAATGTATTTTAAAAATGCAGTTCGTTTTCCCGAAAATGGTAAATATAGGTTTGAAATAAGGCAAGGAATGCGCGAAGATACATTGAAAGGTATAACTAAAATTGCTTTTTTAATGCAAAAGTTGGAGAATTGAGAATTAAAAGTTAAAATGTTGATTCGTTCGTAATTTAATAATGTAATCGCCATATATTAAAAATTTAATCATGCGTGTTTCATAAATTTAGAATTAAACTCATTAAAAAAAATTAAAAACTGTGGGAAAAGATAAATTAAAACGATTTAGAGAAAACGAAACTTTTGGTAATGTTTTTCAGCCAAAATTTGACGAGGTATTTCGCACCGATTATTATATGAAAGGTAAATGGCGCGAGAAATATTTTAAAAATAATAATCCATTGGTGTTAGAATTGGGCTGTGGCAAAGGCGAATACACGGTGGCTCTGGCGCAACAAAACAGGGATATTAATTATATTGGCATAGATATAAAAGGTGCGCGACTGTGGCGAGGTGCAAAAACAGCAGTAGAGCAAAATTTAAACAATGTGGCATTTGTGCGCTCTTCAATCGACCTGATTGCATCAATATTCGATGCTGATGAAGTTGATGAAATTTGGCTTACTTTTTCCGACCCGCAACCCAAAAAGCCACACAAAAGATTGAGTTCTGCCAATTTTTTGAATAAATACAAGCATTTTATCAAGCAAAATGGCAAAATTCATGTAAAAACCGACAATCAAATGCTGTATGAATACAGTTGCGAGGTGGCAAAAATTAACAATTTTAAAATACATTATAATTGTGCCGATGTTTACAACAATGCAGAATTACCGGCAGAGGTTACGGCTATTCAAACTTTCTATGAAAAACGCTTTTTGGCAGAGGGCAGCAAAATTCATTATCTTGAATATGAAATAAATAACGCAATAGAAATGCAAGAAGCCGAAGAACCGGCAACCAAGATACCTCCTTTAAGCTAAATTTAAGATTTTACCTTTTAATTTATAACTTTTACCTTTTTTACCTTCTTAATTCTTATTTAAACCTTGTATCAGCAAAGAATTATGAAACTTATACAATATATTTTAAGCCTTATTTTTATTGCAATTTTGGGCTATGCCGAAGTTTTTGCGCAGCAGTATAATTCTAATTTAGAATTTTTTGCCAAGCAGAAAATGATGGCTCAAATTGAAAGTGGAAATATGAATATTCATACCACTTTCAAACCTTTTGCATTAAATAATGGCAAAAATATAAGCGATTATGATTCAGTATTTTATCATGAAGTTAGAGACCGTAATTTATCAAAAAATTTCAAATCTACGTGGCTATACAGAAAACTTCGCACAGAAAATTTCATTGAATATAAATCGCCCAAATTTAGCGTAATAGTAAACCCTTTGTTGAATGTTGCCTACACAAAATCGGCTGATTATCCCGACAAGTTTTTTCTAAACTCGCGCGGCATCGAAATAAAAGGACATATTGGCAATAAAATCACTTATTACTCTTCGTTTTACGAAAATCAGGCACGTTTTGTGCCTTATGTTGCCGATTATGTGCGCCGGCATTTGGTGGCTCCCGGACAAGGAGCGGTTAAAATTTTAAAAGCCGATAAGTTCGATTTTTCGCGCGCAAGTGCCTACCTAAACATTGCGGTTAATAAAAATATTGGCATACAATTAGGACACGGAAAACATTTCATTGGCAATGGCTATCGCTCGTTGCTGCTATCCGACAATAGTTTTAATTATCCTTATTTGCGTTTTGATTTTAAACATAAGCAATTGCAATACACTGTTTTATGGGCACAATATCAAATGTTTAAAACTGCTTATTACAATTATCATCATCGCAAATATTCTGCAATATCTCAGCTTAGCTGGTTGCCCAAATCGGGCATCGAACTATCGCTTTTTGAAAGCGTAATGTGGGCAGGAAATACTCCCGATGACAATCATAAATTCAATTTAAACTTTTTTAATCCAGTTATTTTTTCGCGCACGGCAATTTATGGTCTTAACAACGAAAAAAACATTTTGCTTGGCTTAAATGCGCGCATCAAATTGTATAAATATGCACAATTTTTTGCCCAATTTGCATTAGATAATATCGACAGCAAAACAGCAGCCAATAATAATTATGCCTATCAAATAGGCTTTAAACATTTCGATTTGTTACACAATTCGGTGTCAAATGCTGCAATTTTTGTGCAAGCCGAATTTAATTATATTGCGCCATATACGTATAGTTGGGAAAATGTGCAGCAATCTTATTCGCATTATAATCAACCGCTTACACATGCTGCCGGTTCGGGTTTGCAAGAGTTTATTGCCATTGCCGGCATCACTTTTCGCGATTTTGCCCTAAATAGCACATTATCATACATTAAAAATAGTGCCGACAAGGAAAATACTAATTTTGGCAGTAATATTTTTATGCCTAACATCATTAACAACAATATAATTTCGCACAAAAGCAATACCGTTGGCAATGGCATGGAGCAAACCATTGTTAATGCTAAAATAGAATTATCATACACAATTAATCCTATCAACAATATGCAGCTTTTTGCATCGTTCTTTGTACATTCGTTGTCAAATAATATTCAAAATTTGCCCAAGCAACAATTTTTATCGTTCGGAATAAGAACAAATATCAACAATTATTATTACGACTTTTAATATTTGAAAATGTTATCATATTTAGTTCATAATAAATGGAAAGTATTTATCGGTTTGTCGGCGGTTATGCTTGCCGGCTGGTCGATGATATACACTAACAGTGTGGTTTCTAAGCTAAAAGATGAAGAGCGAGAGAAAATCGAAATTTGGGCGGAAGCTCTTAAAGAATTTAAAGAAACCCCGCTTGATGGCGAAATTTCGATGTATCTTTTCAGAATACTTTACGATAATAAAACCATTCCGCGTATTTTGGTAAACAACAATGGCGAAGTTGTCAATACCGTAAATATTGAGTTTACGCCCGAAACAAAAGACGAGGTTATTGCTCGCGAATTGGCAAAAATGAAGCGCAGCAAAAAACCAATAGAGATAAAAATAGGCAATAATGCCAAAAATTACATATATTACAAGGATTCGATTTTGCTTGAAGATTTGCGAATTTATCCTTACGTGATGTTTATTGTTATTTCGTTGTTCTTGGTGGGAGTATATTTTGCGCTGAACACCTACCGAAAAGCCGAGCAAAACATGCTTTGGGTGGGAATGTCGAAAGAAACGGCGCATCAATTGGGTACGCCTATTTCTTCGCTTTTGGCATGGATTGAATACATGAAGTTAAAAGATGAAGACAATGTTTTAATAGAAGAAGTGTCGAAAGATGTAAAACGTTTGGAGAAAATAACCGAGCGTTTTTCGCGCATAGGTTCTGCTCCTAAACTTTCTAATCTTAATATTATTGACATTTTGTTGCCTACCATCGAATATCTAAAAGGTCGTTCGTCTTCTACCGTTAATTTTATTCAGGATTTTGATGAAAAACAGGAGGTTGTGGTGCCAATAAATGCCGAATTATTCGAGTGGGTGATAGAAAATTTGTGGAAAAATGCCTTAGATGCCATGAATAACACAGGCGAGATAGAAATGAAAGTGTATCAAAATGAGTCGGCTGTGTTTATTGAGCTTAAAGATTCGGGCAAAGGTATTCCTAAATCGAAATTTCAAACTATTTTCAAACCCGGATTTACTACAAAAAAACGTGGTTGGGGATTAGGCTTGTCGCTCACCAAACGGATTATAAAGGATTATCATAAAGGTAAAATTTATGTTCTTTCATCAGAAATTGGTGTGGGCACAACATTTAAAATTGAATTGTTCAAAGACACACTAACATTGAGTAACAACGAAAACCTGAAAATTACTAATTTTGATTGAAAAATAGCATATTTTTATGCTTTTGACTGTTTGCCTCTTGCTTTTGGCTATCATAAAAATACAAAGAGCTAAAAGCCAATGGCTAATGGCTAACAGCCGAAATAACTCAAAAAATTAAACACATTGAAACAAAAAGTTTATAAATTTATAAGATTTTTACTATTCCTTAGTTTAGGAATGTTTTTATTTTGGCTTGTATATCGCGACCAGCCAATGAATCAAATTGTAGATGCCCTCAAAGATGCCAATTATTTTTGGATTTTCGTTTCTTTGGTAATTGCGCTGTTGAGCCATATAAGTCGTGCAATGCGATGGAATATTTTAATAGAAACGCTTGATTATAAACCACGTGTATTGAACACTTTTTTTGCCGTAATGATTATGTATTTATCAAATACGGCTATACCTCGTTCGGGCGAAATTGCGCGCTGCGGAGTGTTGAAAAAATACGAAAAAATACCATTTACCAAACTTCTCGGCACAGTAGTTATCGAGCGAGTTTCCGATTTTATAATGCTGTTTTTAATGCTCGGAATAGTATTGGTAACGCAACTGTCGGTAGTCCTTGAATTTATAAACAACCACCCCGAAGTAAAGCAGAAATTCGCATTTCTCAATCAGCCGATGTTCATTATTGCATCTTTGGCGGCTTTCTTATTTCTCGTAATTTTCACTTTTATATTTCGCCGAAAGTTTCAAAATTCTTTTATTTATATTAAAATTAAAGGATTAATCGGCAACTTTTGGGAGGGTTTGAAAACTGTGGGCAGTTTAGAAAAAAAGTGGCAATTTTTAGCGCACACCATATTTATTTGGATAGCCTATTTTCTAATGATTTACGTAATCTTTTGGGCATTTAAGTTTACCGAACATTTGTCGGTGCTTACGGGTTTAACCGTCTTTGTAATGGCAAGTTTTGGCATGGTTGCTCCCTCGCCCGGCGGCATAGGCACTTGGCATTTTATGACAATAGAAACCTTAATGCTCTACGGCATTGCCAAAACACCCGATGCCAGTGCATTTGCATTTGCGGCTCATGGCAGCATGACCTTGTTCCTTGTTTTTCTCGGATTGTTATCGCTTATTATGATACCAATCGTTAATAAAATTAAGAATGAAGAATGAAAAATTAAGAATGAGGCTGGAAATCAATGAACAATGTGCAATTAGCAATGAACAATTAAGCTTACGCACGACCTAGTCCGCAAGGACGGCACAACAATAGACCACAATGCAGCAACGCGGAATTGTGGAACAAATCAATGAACAATGTACAATTAGCAATGAACAATGAGGCTTACGCACGACCCAGTCCGCAAGGACGGCACAACAATAGACCACAATGCAGCAACGCGGAATTGTGGGAAAAGGCACAACAATAGACCACAATGCAGCAACGCAAAATTGTGGGAAAAGGAATAACAATAGACCACGATGTTAATCGTGGGTTAATGACATTTAACATTTAATAATAAAAAACATGGAAATAATAGCCGATAGCGGTTCTACCAAAACAGATTGGTGCATTTACGACCAAACAAATCAATTAGAGCGCGTAAAAACTACGGGAATTAATCCCTATTATCAAAGCCATGACGAAATATTAAATAGCTTGCGCAATGAATTTTCATCATCGCATAAATCGGTGGAAAAAATATTTTTCTACGGAGCAGGTTGTGCCAACGATAAAAAAAACGCAATAGTTAAGGCGGCTTTAAGCCAATATTTCCACACCGATAACATTTTGGTAAATAGCGATTTATTGGGAGCGGCTCGGTCGTTGTGTCAAAACAACGAGGGAATTGCCTGCATAATGGGTACAGGTTCAAATTCGTGCCACTATCAAAATGGTGCTATTGTGAAAAATGTTGCACCATTGGGCTATCGACTTGGCGACGAGGGCAGCGGCGCAGTAATAGGCGAAAAACTTGTGTCGGATATTCTAAAAAAACAACTGTCGGTATCTACCACCGAGATGTTTTTTGCAAGATACCAGATTACAGCCGATGAAATTATCGAAAATGTGTATCGCAAAAAATTCCCGAATAGATATTTGGCACAATTTACTAAATTTATTTCTGACAATCTTCACATAAAAGAATTAGAAAATATTGTGCTTTTTTGTTTTGATAATTTCATAGAAAGAAACCTTTTGCAATATGATAGAATTATGAAATTAGATGTAAATTTTACGGGAAGCATAGCTTTTTATTTCCAAAAACAACTAAAAGAATGCTTAGACAAATACGATATTACAATCGGAAAAATAAGCAAATCGCCTATAGACGGTCTAATTTTGTATCATAAAAATAACGATAAATGACAAATAAAAACCAACAAAACGAGGCTTTAAATATAACAGAAATGCCCTCAGATTTCGACAATTTAGAAAAAATGTCGGCAATAGAAATAGTTACCCACATCAATCAGGAAGATGCGCAAGTTCATCAAGCGGTGCAAAAAGTTTTGCCGCAAATATCGAAACTTGTGGAGCAAATTGTGGATAAAATGCAGCAAGGCGGTCGCTTATTTTACTTAGGCGCAGGCACAAGCGGACGTTTAGGTGTGCTTGATGCTTCGGAGTTGCCACCCACTTTTGGCGTGTCGCCCGACAGGGTAATTGCTTTAATTGCAGGTGGCGATTGCGCACTTCGCAACGCGGTGGAATCAGCCGAAGACGACCCCAATTGCGCATGGCAAGAATTGCAAACTCATAACATAAACAAAAATGATGTGGTAGTAGGAATTGCCGCATCGGGCAGAACGCCTTATGTGATTGGCGGAATAGAAAAGGCACGGAAACACGGACTCGTAACCGGCTGCGTTACTTGCAACCCCAACAGTAAACTTGCCGAAGCTGCCGAAATAGCCATAGAGGCAGTTGTCGGTCCCGAATTTGTAACCGGCAGCACTCGCATGAAAGCCGGCACCGCTCAAAAGATGATTTTAAACATGATTACCACCGCCAGCATGATAAAACTTGGCAGAGTTAAAGGCAACAAAATGGTAAATATGCAACTTACCAACGAAAAATTAGTAAAACGCGGAGTGAGAATGATAATGGAAGAATTAGGCTTGCCCTACGAACAATCAACAGAATTGCTACTTAAACATAATTCGGTTAATAATGCTGTGAAATTTTACAGAAATAAAATGTAAAAAACCCACGTTGTCATAAACCCACGATTGGCATCGTGGGCTGTTATTATGCCGTTTTTTATACCACAATTCCGCGTTGCTGCATTGTTGGCTATTATTATGCCGTCCTTTATCCCACAATTCCGCATTCGCTTCATTGTGGTCTATTGCTATGCCGTCCTGACGGACTAGGTCGTGCGCAAATTTCATTATCAATTTTCAATTAAAAATTCCACGATTAAATGACGAACAAATGCGTTACCCGCACCCACGAGTCCGCAAGGACGGCATAATAATAGACCACAATGAAGTGCAAACGGAATTGTGGTATAAAGGACGGCATAGCAATAGACCACAATGAAGTGCAAACGGAATTGTGGTATAAAACGAAACAAAATGATACAATTATTTACAAGGAAATTCAATCAAAAGGCAAGAAATCCTTTAAATCTTCTTCGGTATAAGGTATTTCAAATTTTGTAAAATACATTATCATTTCATCTTTGTAGGTTTCGTTTTTGTGATGTTCTTGTTGATTTTTGATGTATATTTTTACAGATTCAAGAAGCGATTGATTGTAAGAAAACACACCGTATCCCCTTTGCCATTCAAATTCGTTGCAATTCAAATATTTTTTCAGCCAACGCGATGAATTTGCCTTAATTTTCTGCGCCAATTCAGCCTCCGAAATATTTGTTTTTTTAGAAATAAGAATATGAATATGGTCTGTCATATTATTTATTGCCAATATTTTACAATCCAACTTCATAACAATACTATTTATGTATTTATGCAAATTGCTATCATTCAAAATAAGAAGATGCTGCCGATGTTTAACGGAAAAAACAAATTGTACGTATAATTGGGAATATGAATGTTTCATAATGCTTGTAAATTGTTAATGTATTGTGATTGTCGCAAATATACATATTTTTTTGCAATTTCGGAAATCCACGATTGACATCGTGGGCTATTATCATACCGTCCTTTATCCCACAATTCCGCGGTGCTTCATTGTGGTCTATTATCATGCCGTCCTTTATCCCACAATTTCGCGTTGCTGCATTGTGGTCTATTATCATGCCGTCCTGACGGACTAGGTCGTGCGCGAATTTCATTATCAATTTTCAATTCAACAGACACGATTAAATGACGAACAAATACGTTACCCGCACCCACGAGTCCGCAAGGACGGCATAGCAATAAACCACAATGAAGCGAATGCGAAATTGTGGGAAAAGGCAAACACGAAATTGTGGAATAATCAGATTGTTTATAATATAACGAATATTCGATTGATTAGAAACAGATTGTTTTAAATGTTCGTATGGCACAGTTGATTACAAACAGATTGTTTAGAATGTTCCGAGTGCTCGGTTGATTACAAACAACTTGTTTGGAATGTCCTGAGTGCTCGGTTGATTACAAACAGATTGTTTGAAATATCCTGAGTGCTCGGTTGATTACAAACAGATTGTTTGAAATATCCTGAGTGCTCGGTTGATTACAAACAAGTTGTTTGGAATGTCCCGAGATATTGGTATATCTTTATGATTTTGAATAATTATGTTGTAAAAATACTGATTGTAGCAAAAAAAGAGGCGCAAAAAACTTTACACCTCTAATTTTATAAATGATTGATAAATATGTTATTCCATTTTAGAAATTTTATCATATTTAATTTCAACAATCTTTCCATTTTCTTTTTCAATAAAACAAGTTTTATCATCTTTTAAAGATTTAATTGTAGCCGTAGATTTTTTTAATCCGTCAATGATTACTTTATCGCCAACTTTAAAACCTCTAAAAGAAGCCTCTTTCTTTATTCCCCAAACATCACCTTCAACAGCAAAATATTTTCCTTCAACAATATATATTTTGACATTTGTAAGAAATTCTCCGCCCGGAATTTTCTTTACAGTTTGCACCACAGCGTCTTCAATAGTTGTAGCTCGCGTTTTTTTCAATTCATGTTTGCTTCCTCCTGCATAGGTTGATAAAGATACGTATTTGGCATTTGGATTTACATTTCTATTAGAAATCATATTTAATTTTCCGATTTGCTTAATAGCCGGACTACAAGATGTAGTCATTAGAGATGCTAACATTAAAAATGATAAAAGTGTTATTGTTATTTTCTTCATAATTTATAAAACTAAAAAAATTCTACTCTTAACGATTTTCGACAACCTCGTCTTGCTCTATTATTTTTTATGGATTTGCAAGATATTTATTTCCATATTTATCACATCGTATAAAGGTAAGCGTTAGTCATTTATTAAAATTATAAACCAACGCTTTATCCCTATAATATACATAATTGGTAATTACACTAACTCCTGTAATTTACTTTTTTGTAAGTACTATTACTAACGGCTTACCATCTTCATCGGTATCATGCAACGTTAAAGTATTGTTAACTAATTCGTATCTAACGGTATATTGTTCGCCATCAACTACTGTTGTGAGCATACTATTTTTATAGCTGTAAGTACCATTAGTTGTTATTTTTTCTATTTTACCATCAAAAGTTGTAGTCTCTACTGTTGTAAAAGCAGTTTCAGTAAATGTAATTTCAAAGGTAGAAGTACCCATTCCGCCTACCCATGTTCCAACAAAAGGATTTGAATCGGTTTCATCTTTATCACAAGCACTAAAACCCAACATTAAAGTTATCAATGAAATAGTAATTAGACTAAATAACTGACCTTACGCAGTTAGGTCAATATTTTTAAAAATTTGATATACTAGACTCTTTATGTCATATTCATTTTGACAAGAGTTTCACCATTACTATT
>PDWI01004094.1_pt1 | contig 19921 bp, 13 predicted proteins | sample 1430891 | NCBI WGS metagenome assembly PDWI01 (sample SAMN01162508, study PRJNA174530) | Oral metagenome, whole genome shotgun sequencing project. | biome: Marine environment; feature: Marine mammal; material: Swab sample of the gingival sulcus; isolation source: swab sample of gingival sulcus...
AATGAATAAATTTTATACAGTAATAAAATCGGTATTTCTATTTACAGTTGTGTTCACGATGTTGTATTCGTGCAAGGAAAATGATAAGAAAGTAGCAACGGAGAAAGTGGCTAAGGTTGATACCGCGGCGAAAAAAATTGACACAGTGGTAAAACCCAAATATCCGGATTATCTGACTGTAGATTTTTTGATGGGAAAATTCAATCCTGCAGAACATAAGAGATTTGTGAGAATAGAAGATAAATACACCAACAAAAAAAATGTATATCTCGACAAAGATGCTTATGCTTCATTTCTAAAAATGTATCAAGCAGCCTACAAAGACGGATTCAAGTTGGTAATCGTATCAGCGACAAGAAATTTTGACTATCAAAAAAATATCTGGGAAAGAAAATGGAAGCAAAAAGCTAAAATTGCAGATAAAGCAAAACGAACAATCGAAATATTGAAATATAGCGCAATGCCCGGCACATCGCGACACCACTGGGGTACAGAAGTGGATTTGAATGTTCTGGAAAACAGTTTTTACACCAAAGGAGAGGGCAAAAAGATATTTGATTGGATGGTGAAAAATGCGCATAAGTACGGTTTTTACCGACCATACACCGCCGGGAGACCATACGGCTATAACGAAGAAAAATGGCATTGGAGCTACACACCTGTTTCTAAAACTTATACCAAATACGCCAAAGAAAATATGAAAGATGAATTTATTTCCGGATTTTCAGGTGCAGAAACAGCGAAAGAAATAGCCGTAACCAAGAAATATGTATTGGGAATAGATGCTTCTTGCTTCTGATAGTTTTTTTTTTAGAATCTTGAGTTAATCTCCCTGAATAAAAGATGATTAACGTATTATTAACACCGTAATTAACGATAATTACCAATAATACACATACCTTTGCGGTTAATATGATACCTGTGTTTTGCAGAGTTCAGGTGTCAGGAATTGTTTGGTTAAGTACCACAATTAGTTATAAAATAAATTTTTAATCAAGTAAAATAATTATGATGAAGAAATTAGTGTTATCATTATTCGCGTTTTTCTTGGCAGCAAATGTGATGGTTGCTCAAGAAGTTAAAGAACAAACTAAAAGTGCTGAAGATACAAAAACCGAGGAAAAAGTAAATCAAGATGGTCCTATTATGACCCTTGAGTCTGAAACAGTTGATTACGGAACCATCGAGAAGAACGCAGAGCCTTTTAGAAGTGTTAAGTTTACCAATACGGGAAATGAACCTTTGATTATTAAAAGTGCAAGAGGAAATTGCGGTTGTACGGTTCCTACTTGGCCAAGGGAGGCTGTGATGCCCGGAGAAACAAAAGAATTAAAAATTAGATATGCTACCAATAGACTTGGAAAAATCAATAAGAGGGTAACAATTCTTACAAATGAAAAAGGCAATAACAAACACGTTATTAAAGTTGTTGGAATGATTAATAAGCCAGAAGAAGCAAAAGGTGTTCCTGAAAAGAAGAATATATTGAACTCAGATAAAAAGTAATATGATAGTTTTGATGTGACCTTAAGCAAAAAGTCTTAATTTAATTGTCTGGGAACAAAAAAGCCCATTTCCAATTTTGGAAATGGGCTTTTTTAATTTCTTCTTCTTGTTGAACCAAGAACTTATTCTGCTTTTAATTTGTTTCAGAAATAAAAAATTATGGCAGCAAAAGAATCAAATATGCTATCTTTGGGCACGGCAGCTCCTTATTTTCAGCTGTATGATACCATTAACAAGGAGTTAGTTTCATTGAATGATATTAAGTCTGATAAAGCGACAGTAATAGCCTTTGTTTGTAACCATTGTCCTTATGTTCATCACGTGATGAAAAGGTTTGTAGACATTGCACGAGAATACGAGGAAAAGGGAATATCATTTGTTGCAATCAGCTCCAATGATGTAGACAATTATCCTCTTGACCATCCTGATATTATGCATGTTTTAGGTAAAATGGGGCAGTTTTCATTTCCTTATCTTTACGATGAAAATCAGATTGTGGCAAAAAGTTACGATGCCGCTTGTACTCCTGATTTTTTTGTTTTTGACGGGGGACTAAAATTGGTTTACAGAGGTCGATTTGACGAAAACAGACCTAATTCAGGAAAAGAAGCTACCGGGAAAGATATTACAGATGCTTTAGATGCAATGCTTGAAGGTCGCAGGGTAAATGAATTGCAATATCCAAGCATTGGGTGTAGTATAAAATGGAGAAAATAATGAGATATGTTGTCCGGTTCTTTAATTTGTTGCTGATAATTCCAATAAAGTTTTATCAGAAATTTATATCTCCGTTGTTAGGTAGTAATTGTCGATATACTCCCACTTGTTCTCATTATTCTGTTGATGCCATAAACGAGTGGGGACCTATAATAGGTACTTGGATGGCTATAAAAAGAATATTAAGTTGCAATCCTTGGGGAGGCTCCGGTTATGATCCTGTGCCTAAAAATCCTAAAAAATAATCATAAAGTAAAAAAAAGACGCTTGTTCGGCAAAACAAGCGTCATAAACAAAACGAAAAACCAACTTTTATTTGTAACCAGTTATTCAAACATTGCCCGCTATGGGCTTTTTGAATCAGGTATATCAATCCTTCCTTAATTTAACTGTAATGTCCTCATACTTATTGTCTCTTAGTACTGTTACGGTTATAATATCATCAATTTTAACACTTTTCATAAAAGAATTCAAGTCTTCAAAATTATGTATTGTGCTTTTGTTTGCTTTCACAATAACATCTCCGGGCAATATCCCTGCAAATTCAGCAGAGCTTCCTGTATTTACTTCATCAACATACACGCCATAATCAATTGGCAAATTTTGGTCATTTTGAATATCTTTATTTACGGTTGCTACTGATATACCCAATGTTGCTCTGTTTAGGTTTTCTTTCCCTTCTTCGATTAATCTATTCACAACTTTTGACATCAGATTAGAGGGGATAGCAAAAGAATATCCCGCATAAGAGCCGGTTGGAGTTGCTATTGCCGTAGTTATACCTACTAGTTGACCGTTTTCGTCTATCAAAGCCCCACCGCTATTTCCCGGATTTACAGCAGCATCTGTTTGTATAAATTCTTCGTGGGCACCCTCAGCTTGAATAATATCAATTTTTCTGTTTTTTGCGCTTACAATTCCCGCTGTAACAGAAGAAGTGAGATAATCAAACGGATTACCGACTGCAATTACCCATTGTCCTACTTTTATCTTTTTTGAATCTGCAAATTTTGGTACGGGAAGATTATTTTCTTCAATCTTTATAACGGCCAAATCTGTCGAGGGGTCTGTGCCTACTTTTTGTGCTTTATATTCTTTGTTATTTGGGAGTGTAACGATTATTTGATCCGCAAAATCTACAACGTGATTATTGGTGACTATATATCCGTCCTTCGAAATAATAACTCCTGAACCGCCTCCTCTTTTACGATAAAATTGGTTGTTGTTCCCAAAACCGAAGAATTCACCAAAAGGAAGGTCTCTAAATCCATACAAAGGACTATCCATATCATATTTCTGCTCCCTTCTTTCTCTTGCTTTTTGTGTGCTTTCTTCTGCTTTTATATGAACCACTAACTGCGTGCCTATTTCAGATGCTCTGGTCAAATCCACTTGCTTATTGCTTGAGGCGTGGCTGACAAGTTTAGGCTTGTAATTATTTTCGTTTACTACCACCTCTTTGATGATTGTATTATTTTTCAATCCAAAAAGTACAACCACACCACCCACTATCCCTGCAATTATCATCAGGGAAAATAACTTAAAAAATCTCATATCTATTTAATTTTACTAGGTATAAAAACGTAACTAAAGATGAAAAATACACTTAAATCACGTTTTTTACAAAAAATTAACTAACACTCTATTATTTGTATTTTAAACAAATATTATTTCCCGTTAAATGAGTTATCGGCAATTCCAAAACCACTAGCTGATTGATATTAGCTTCTATCCCAATTCTTTTATTACCTCGTCAACATTTCTGATTTTTGCCCCATATACTTTTTCCAGATAAACTAAACCTTCTTCATAGTCTTTTTCCGTAAAAGCTTCTGTTGTTTCTTTCGGTACTGTGATAGAATAATTCCAAAAGAAAGCATCGGCAGTAGTGTGTCGTACACACATATTAGTGTGTAATCCTGTGATAATTAAATGCTTAATTCCTAATTCTTCTAACAATAAATGTAAGTCTGTCTGAAAGAAACCGCTGTACCGTCTTTTAGGGATGACAAAATCATCCTCTTTAGGTTTTAAATGCTCAATAACCTCTGCGCCCTCTGTGCCAATTATAGCGTGGTCTCCCCAAAAATCCAACTCTTTATCAACATTTTTGATATGTGCATCATTTGAATAAATAACAGGTATTCCATTTTTTCTCGCAGCTTCAACCAATCTTACATTGGGCTCTATTATGCTTTCGGCTCTCTCACATTTTAATTTTCCGGTGACAAAATCATTTAATATATCTACTAAAATAACTGCTGTTTTTGTCTTATTTTTCATGTTTTTTTAATTTAATTTTTACGTTCCAGTGGTCTATATTTGGTTAATTATAAAATACTACTACGATAAAGTGTTTATAGACCTGTTGGTTAGATATCAAGATACAGAACGTACCAATCTTCATTTATTATATTTTGCGGGGATAAAATTTTAAGAAAAAACAGTAGCAAATATTGTATTTGAAAAAGGTAACTTTGTTTTCAAAACAAAAAGTGAGTGTTTCTATTTTTATTACAACTCAAAAAAACATCTGCTAAATGGGTGTTTCTATTCTTTTGGCTATTGCCCCAAATCTATATTGTTTTTTTATTTCAAAAAATTAAAAAAAAACTTTTCTGAAATAATATAAATTTCTTTTCTTTACCCCTGAAATAGGTATAATTATTAAAATTTGTTTTTTGGACTGATTTAAAATTGTGTTGATAACCCTGAGAATCTGATGAATTTAAATGTAGTCGGTCTTACTTTTGTTGCCAGGGTGGTTTTGCGATCGATTTGATGTACAAAATTTTAATTTTTTGATATGAAACCGACACAATTAAAATAATTATTAAACATACAACATAATGATGATGATGTCGGAAGTCAGAAGACGGAAGCGAAGTCAGGGATTGGGTGTTGGGTTTTAGGTGTTAGCCTGTTTCAAGGGGACAATGATTCAAGGGAGGAATTCTTTTTTATATTAAATGAATAAATGGTAGAGGAGCAAATACGAACTTAACTGAACTTAATGACCCTTAATTTCTTGATGGTTGAAAAGTTGGGAGTTTTGTTTAGTGGTTAATTGTCAATGCGCTCCAACAGAGGTAGAAATAATTGAGAGTTAAAAATGGAAAATTTAAAATGAGCTAAAAGCTAACGGCTGATAGCTAAAATCTAAAAAAATAAACATATGAAAATAAAAAATAAAAACAAACTCGTGCAGTATTTAGGAAAACCTGCCGAAGAGTTCACTAAAGATGATATTATAAAGTTTATAGCCGATCATGAAATAGAGATGTTAAATTTCAGATATTTGGCGGAAGATGGTAAGCTAAAGACATTGAACTTTATTATTACCAACGAAGAGCATTTGGAACAAATTCTAACGGAAGGAGAAAGAGTTGATGGTTCCAGTTTGTTTTCATTTATGGATGCTGGTTCTTCTGATTTATACGTTATCCCTAGGTTTAAAACAGCTTTTCTGAATCCTTTTGAAGAAACACCAAGTCTTGAGATATTGTGTTCTTTCTACGATAATCAAGGACAGCCTTTTGACGGTTCTCCGGAATATATGTTGAAGAAAGCACATCGCGATTTCCAAGAAAAAACAGGTTATGTATTCAAAGGCTTGGGAGAACTGGAGTATTATGTACTGGCAAAAAGAGATGATCTTTATCCGGCAGTTGACCAAAAAGGATACCACGCTTCCACACCTTTTACAAATTGGGAACACATTCGTAAAGACGCTATAAGATTGATAGCGGAATGCGGTGGCGCGGTAAAATATGGACACTCTGAGGTCGGTAATTTCACTGAAGGCGATGACCTATATGAGCAACACGAAATAGAATTTTTGCCTGTAAATATAGAGGATGCTGCAGACCAGCTGATTATTTCCAAATGGATATTGAGGATGTTGGGCGATATAAATGGTGTTGGTATTAGCTTTGCTCCTAAAATTTCAGTAGGTAAAGCCGGTAGCGGTTTACACATACACATGCTATTGGAAAAAGACGGCAAAAACATCATGGTAGAAAATGACAAACTCAGCGATGAAGCAAAGAAAATGATAGCGGGAATATTGGAGTTATCACCGTCATTGACTGCTTTTGGAAATACCATACCTACTTCTTATTTGAGATTGGTGCCACATCAAGAAGCTCCAACTAATATTTGTTGGGGCGATAGAAACCGTTCCGTTTTGGTTAGAGTGCCACTGGGCTGGTTAGGTGCTAATAATATGGTACAAGATGCTAATCCTAATGACAAAACTCTGTTAGATAGAAAAGTTAGTAAACAGACAGTTGAATACAGAGCAAGCGACGGTTCTGCTGATATATACAGCTTTTTAGCGGCATTGGTGGTAGCGGCTCAAAAAGGTCTTTTGTCGGATGATAGTTTGGAAGTTGCCGAAAAATTGTATGTTGATGCTAATATTTTCCACGAAAGTCAAGCTGAAAAATTAAAGCAATTGGATTCTCTTCCTGCTTCTTGTTGGGATAGTGCGGAATGCCTAGAAAAGCAAAGAAAATATTTTGAAGCCAATGGAATTTTCCCTAAAAATAAGATAGATCACGTCATAAAAAGTCTGAAATCTTATAACGATAAAACATTGAGTGAAGACTTATACGGCTACAAAGAGGCAATAGCTGAATTGGTTAACAAATATTTGCATTGTATGTAAGTTTGAACTAATACTATTTCTGCATCCGAATTGCATATTGAAAAATGATTTGTGAGTAAGGATTAATATTATTTTTAGAATAATATTGAAGTAGGAGTGGTATTGGGTTTTATTGTTTTAGAAGTTGAATTTATTAGTCTTTTAATTGATTTTAAGCTCAATTAATCAAAAGGGTTGTTTATGAGTAATCTTTTCAATAAGAAGCTGTCAATATTTTATGCTTTTTCGTTTGTAAAAGTTTGTATTTGCAGATAAACAACAAAATGGTATTTTCTAAAAAATATAATACAATGATAGATAAGATAAAAAAGTATCGAAAAGCTCAAAATGATGATTATAAGTTTAGCATTCTTATTCCAACTTGGAATAATTTAGATTATCTAAAATTGTGTATTAGAAGTATAAAGCAAAATTCTACGCTCGCAGTACAAATAATAGTATTTGTGAATGAAGGAAAAGACGGTAGCTTAGAGTGGTTAAAAAATCAGGAGGATATAGATTTTTTGCATTCTAATGAAAATGTAGGTATATGTTATGCCCTGAATATGTGTCGCTCACTTGTGAAATCGGATTATATAGTTTATGTAAATGATGATATGTATTTGCTTCCCGATTGGGACACTGAATTATACAAGGAAATTAAAAAAATAAACACAAAATCATTTATATTGTCTTCCACCATGATAGAGCATATTGATACCGGAAACTCCTGTGTTATTGTGAAAAATTACGGTAATTCCATTGAAAACTTCAAAGAAGATTTACTCCTCCAAGAATATAAAGATCTAAAATTCAATGACTGGAGTGGTAGCACATGGCCACCCAATGTCGTGCACGTAGATATGTGGGATTTGGTGGGAGGTTTAAGTTCCGAATTTAGTCCGGGCATGTATTCTGATCCTGATTTTTCAATGAAATTGTATAAAGCCGGTGTGAGAATCTTTAAAGGTGTGGGTAGTAGTTTGGTATATCACTTTGGTTCTAAGACGACAACAAGAGTGGATAAAAACAAAGATGGACGAGGTCTGTTTCTTTTAAAATGGGGATTAACTCCCGGAGCGTTCAATGATAAGATATTACACAGAGGTGAGTCGTATAGAGAAATAAATAAAGAAGAGACTCTGTCTCCAAAAGATAGAGTAATAATGAAACTTAAAGCATTGCTGCTTTTTATGGGCTTGAAAAAATAAGGGATGCTTTTTGCACCCCTTTTTGGTATTTTTCTTGCGAGGAATTTAATTATACAATCGCGTCAACACAGGGTAAAGATTTACTCTCAAAATATTTGAGCATAGCCCCTCCTCCTGTCGATATAAAGCTAACTTTTTCCGCTAAGCCGGATTTGTTGATAGCTGCAACACTATCTCCGCCTCCGATTAGTGAAAATGCTCCGTTTGAGGTAGCCTCGGCAATAGCCTTAGCTGCTTCAAAAGTACCATTGGCAAATGTTTTCATCTCGAAAACCCCAAGAGGTCCGTTCCACATGATGCTCTTTGACTCCAATATTATCTTAGAATAAGTTTTAACGGCATGGGGTCCAATGTCCAAGCCCATAAAACCATCGGGAATATTGTAACTATTCACGGTTTTTACTTCTCCGTCTTCTCCAAATTTATCAGAGACAACTGAATCCTCAGGCAATACAAGATTTACACCTTTTGCCTTTGCTTTTTCCAATATATCCAAAGCAGTTTGTACCTGCTCTTCTTCAAACAAAGAAGTACCGATATTGCCACCAAGAGCCTTGATGAAAGTATAAGCCATTCCGCCTCCAATCAAAATATTATCGGACTGCTCAATTAGTTTATCCAACAATTTAATTTTATCGGAAACCTTGGCTCCTCCAATCACGGAAGTAAACGGTCGCTTAGGCTCGTTCAATATATTATTGGCACTGTCTAACTCTTCTTGTACCAACCAACCTAATTCCTTATGCTCTTTGTCGAAGAACTTAGAAATGGTATAAGTCGATGCGTGTTGTCTGTGTGCCGTACCAAATGCTGAGAATACATAATACGTGCCAAGGGACGCCAATTTCTTAGCAAACTCTTCATCGCCTTTTGTTTCTTCTGCATGAAATCGTAAGTTTTCGAGTAGTAGTACTTCACCTGCTTTTAAAGCGTCAGCTTTTTGTTTTGCCTCATCTCCTACGCAATTACTCGCAAAATCCACTTTTCTGCCCAATTGTTTTTCCAGCTCCGGCACTATATTTTTCAACGTAAATTTTTCCGTTTGTATATTGCCGTCGCTATCCAATTTTCTCAAAGGCCTTCCCAAATGAGACATAAGGATAAGGCTACCACCGTTGTCAAGTATATATTTAAGCGTTGGCAATGCCTTCAATATCCTCGTATTGTCAGAAACATTGTTGTTTCTGTCGAGAGGCACATTAAAGTCTGCTCTAACTAAAACCTTTTGGTTTTCATAACTTTTTTTCATACCTAAATTAAACTCTTTTTGCAAGGTCGGCAAATCTTGCTGAATATCCTGCTTCATTATCGTACCAACTAACAACTTTTACAAACTTCCCGTCCAATACGTCTGTCAATTGAGAGTCAAATATAGAAGAATATTTCTTTCCAATGATATCGGAAGAAACGATTGGGTCTTCACAATAATGAAGTATCCCTTTCAATTCTCCATTAGCAGCCTCTTTAAACGCCTTGTTAATCTCCTCTTTTGTTGTTTCCTTATCAACGATAGCGTTTAATTCCACTAGAGAACCTGTGATAGTAGGTACTCTCATTGCCATTGCAAACATTTTATTTTGTACTTCAGGTATTACCAAACCTACGGCTTTTGCAGCACCTGTACTTGTAGGAATAATGTTATCGGCTGCTGCTCTTGCTCTTCTCAAGTCACTATGAGGAGAATCTTGTATTCTTTGGTCAGAAGTATAAGCGTGAGTTGTTGTCATCGATGCTCTTACAAATCCGAAATTGTCATTAAGAACCTTTACAACAGGAGCCAAGCAGTTTGTAGTACAAGATGCGTTTGACACCAATTTGTCATCTGCAGATAAGTCTTTATCATTAACACCCAATACTATTGTCTTAACGCCTTGACCTTTGGCGGGAGCAGACAACAATACTTTTTTAGCACCCGCCTTTAAGTGAAGTTCCATTTTTTCTTTAGTTCTGAAAACTCCTGTACACTCAAGTACTACATCAACACCCATTTCTTTCCAAGGCAATGCCTCCGGATTTCTTTCTGCTGATGCCACTATTTTTTTACCGTTTACATACAAATACTCATCATCATAATCTACAGTGCCGTCAAAGCCTCTGTGTGCGGTATCGTATTTCAATAAATGTGCAAGAATTTTATTATCTGTCAAATCGTTTATTGCAACTATTTCAATGTTAGGATCATTGATTAGATTCCTAAATGTAAGTCTTCCGATTCTTCCAAATCCGTTAATAGCTATTTTTTTCATACTCGAATAATTTTATTTAAAATAATCGTCAAAGATACCACTACTAGTTCTATTTAGTCTTATTTTGACACTAATATTTATCGGATATGGTTAAATTATTTGTAAATCAACAAATATCAGCTCATAACGATTATTCAACTAACAACTTATCCCTGTCTAGCATCTTTTGCAATTAGAATCTAAATGAATTTATTCACTAAGCAATGTCTTTCACAAAAATTGAAAATTTATCTATCTCGTTTTTGCTTAAATGTCAAAGCAAAAACTATGGCTATGGTTTGAAGTACATTAAGCCGGAAACTATGCTACAATACGTTAAGCGCAAAAACCTCCGGTTGCTCCACAGTGCTAGGTAATCGGTAAATAAAAATTTTAAAACGCATCAAAGGTATTCAAAATAATATTGAACAAAAAAAGTTATAAGGCAATAAATTAGATTCATTCCCAATTTTAACTTTTTGGGGATATTTAACTATGTTTTTGTGGAGTCGTTAGCTATTGTGATGTCGTTTCTAATTTTACAGTCACGCACTAAAAAATAGTCTTCTCCGTTTATGCTCTATAAGAAAATTTAAGTATAGTTAGGTTCGTGATTGAATTTTATTTTTCGCATCAATAAAAAATAGATTATTTTTATCAGAAGTTGTTTAAAAACTATATTTATTAGATGAAAATGAATAGACAGTTAAGATGAAATTTTTTTGAATTTTATGTCTTATCTATGGGAAATAAAAAGCCTAAATATTTAGCTTTTTATGATTTGTGTGCGAGCGTTAAAGTTTTTAATAGTTTTGATATGTAATCTTATTTCTATGAGAAGTAGAATTTTTTGTGTTTTAGTTTTTATTTTCTTTTTTAACATTGTTTACTCACAGGATGTGGCAAATTTTAGGTTTGGGACATTGCTAAGTAGCGTAAAAACAGATCGTGTTCATGAAAGATACGGGTACAATGTCGGCTTAGCGGGAAGGATTGGAATACCCGGCTTCTTTATAGAGTTAGGGGCTTATTATCAAAAATTTACAATAGATGAGTATGAAAAAATAGATTTTATAAATGATAATCCGTCATATCATGCAGTCAAGTTTAATATTAATTTAGGTCTTGAATATAAGGTATTCAAAAAAGGTAGATTAAGATTTTACTCAGGTGGGAATTTAAATTACATTCTTGAAATTGATAAGAACAATAGAAAAATTAATTTTGATACTGTAAATTATGGTCTTCCTTCCTACAATTTTGGTATAGGAACAACGATTTATTTTGTTACATTGGATTTTAATTATGAAAAAAGTATTACTCATTTTTATAATTCAGATAAAAATAGTAAAATGGATTTCTACACTTTGAACTTAGGGTTTGTATTCTAGATTACTCAATTTTCTGGTTTATTCAAAGGTTTCTTTGCAAAATATTCAGAGCCTTCGGAAGCTTGTTTTAAAATTAGAGTTATGAGATTTGCTTATATTTGGTTCTTTCTTTTTGCAGTTAGTGTCAGTGCTCAATTACCTGATGGCTACGGTACGGTTCCTTTCGGTGTGAAATGGCGACAGATAAATACAGGTAAGGTAAACGTTATATTTCCTGAAGGTCTTCAAAATAAGGCAAATCGAATAGCCAATATCGTTGATTATTTAGCAGAAAATAAAACCCATACAATCGGTGATAAATTTGAGAAAGTAAACATTTTTGTGGTAAATAACACAGCGGTATCAAACGGATATGTTACCTCTGTTCCATTCCATAGTAAGTTTTACACAATGATGTCCCAATCTCCCTTTGCAGGAACATTGGACTGGATAGACCTGCTGTCGATTCACGAGTATCGACACGTTATGCAGATGAATAATTTTAGCGTTGGTATTACGGGAATTGTGAAAAAAACATTTGGGGAGCTGTTTTGGACGGCATTTATGTATATGGCAATTCCAAATTGGTTTTGGGAGGGCGATGCGGTATTTTTTGAAACAGCTTTAACAAATTCCGGGAGGGGAAGATTGCCGCTGTTTTCAGCCGGATTTGATAATATTGTGAATTTGAATAATCCCTTCGGTTACGAGAAAATGCGGTGTGGCTCTTACAAAGATTTTGTTCCCAATCACTATGTCTTGGGATATAAAATGGTGGAGTATGGAAGACAAAATTTTGGTGATGATATTTGGAAAAAGACTATTTCTGATGCGGTGAAGTATAAAGGGGTTTTCTTCCCTTTTTCACGAGCTTTGAAACGACACACAGGATATGGAACGAAAGAAATATATAATAAAATCATGGCGTTTGAAAAGGATTCTATTATCAACGACTATGAAGCCGGAAATATTTATTCGTCAAAATCAGATAAAAGCAATCCTACTTTTTATTCAAATCCCCAATTTATTTCTGAAAATAAATTGATAACTTCAAAATACAGCTTTGAGGAGGCAGAACATTTAGTTTTGATAGATTTGAAATCGGGAAAAGAACGTAAAATAATGCCAACCGGATTTGGTTTTGAAAATTTTGATTGTAATGACAAAACGATTGTGTGGAATGAAATTAATAAGAATCCTCGTTGGAATCACCAGAGTAGAGCAAATATTTACAAGTACAGTTTTGAAAGTGAACGTAAAAGTCAATTGACAAATAGCGCCAGCTACTTCTCTCCAAGCATATCCCCTGACAACTGCAGTATAGCTGCTATGATGGCTGATGATGAAATGAACTACAGAGTTGATATCATTGATTTGCGGTCGGGAGATGTGAAAATGTCACTACCTAATCCTGAAAATTACTTCTTTAGAAATATTGATTGGATAGATTCGGATAATCTGATAGCGATTGCCGTAAAAGACAATAAAAATGCAATAGTGAAAATCAATATTTCATCTCAAATGACTGTTGTTGTTTTTCCTTTTTCCAATACTACATTTTATCAGCTTTCAGTTAATCAAAACAAAGCTTTTTTCACAGCAAAAGGAAAAGGTAATACATCCTCTTTGTACTATTATGATTTGTATAGTGGGAAATTGTTTGTATCAAAAAAAGTCGGTAATTACCTAATAGATCCGTCTTTATCTTCGAATGGTAAATTTATTGCATATTGTAGTATTACGTTTAACAGAACAGAACTAAAGGTGGGTGAGTTTGAAGAGTTTTTTAAACCTGCTACCAGTGGAGCTGTTCACATCACGGATACAAGCGAAAAAGGTCTTTTTATCGCTTCAAGTGAGCGAGGAAATATCTTAAAAGATATTCCTAATAATAATTATGATGTCAAAGATTATCATACTTGGATTCATTTATTGAATTTTCACTCTTGGTATCCTTATTACCACGAACCTGATTATTCTCTGACATTCCTTTCAAATGATTATCTCAATAACCTGTCTTTATCGGTTACTCCTGAATATAATTCTAACACAGGAAATTTTACCTTGGGAACCAGTTTTAATTATGGGAGATTTTATCCTGTTATAAATTTAAGCACCAAATATCGATTTGTGAACTCTGAAAAAATGCATGATAAGACCTTACAGGGAATTTTTACAGTAAATTCTTCTATCGGATTGCCACTGTCTTTTTCCAGATACAATTATTACAATTCATTGTATTTGAATTTAGATTATGCTAATACCATTTTGTTTCGAGAGGAGGATGGAAAAAATTATACCCAAAGAGAAGGTGCCTTAGATTTTTATATTTCACATTTTATCCGTAACAAAGGAGCTCACAGATTGATTTATCCCAAATTTGGGGTTTGGTCAAAATTAAAGATATACAATATAAACACTGATAATGCTTTTAACTCCATCAGGGGAAGCGTATTATTTTATTTACCGGGCTTTGTGCGTACACATTCTACTAGGATAATGTTTTCCGGCTTTGGGCTGGTAGATAATGAGTATTATTATACTAATGGCATTGAAGATTATTATTTCTCCAGAGGTTACAATTACATTGATGATTTGAAAAATGTTTTTGGCCTAAAGTTAAATTATTCTTTTCCCTTATTTTATCCTGATAGGGGCATAGGCGCGTTTACATTTTTTAAAAGGATTAGAGCTAACGTGTATTTTGATATTGACAGGAATATAGAGGTCGGTAAAGAGGCTTTTTACAGGAAATCTGTAGGATTAGAATTTTTATTTGATAATGTTTATTTTAGAGCTTTTACCATACCTATGGGCGTTGGTGTTGATTGGCTTTTGGATGGTGAAAAAGATAAATATCCGTTAAATTTTAGATTTATATTAGAGTTGTAAATTAAAAATTAATATATTTGCGGAAATTTCGGGATGTAGCTCAGTCCGGTTAGAGTACACGTCTGGGGGGCGTGGGGTCGGAGGTTCAAATCCTCTCATCCCGACACATTTTAAAAATTAAAGAGTTGTGAATTTTCACAGCTCTTTTTTTTTAGTATTACTTACAAGGGCAACCTTAAAGTATAATTGTGTTGAAAAACATTCGTATGGTAAAAAACATTTGCAAATAGTATTATTTATATATCATTTTGTAAACCCTATTAGAGATGTTTTTTCCTGTTTTAAGGTTTTATTATTATTTTTTAATTATAGAAGTGCCTTATTTACAATTTTTTATAAATTGCCTTATTTGATAAAGTGAAAAATACTCGGTTTTATTTTTCTTAATATATTTTTTTAAATCATATATTTGCACTGTGATAATAAGAAAACTATACATTCTTAAAATATCTAATTGATTTGTTTGGTAATAGTGAATCGAATTTATTTTAAGAGACTGACCTTTTTTGAGAATTGATAATAGATTAACTTCCATAGTGTGTATAGTGTGCTCTTGTTGCTGCCCTCATTTTTTTCGTGTGGGCGGGAATTTTTGTGTACTGTATTATTTGGAATTTATATATTGATCGAACTGAGAAAACTACATAAGTGGTGTTTGGTAATTGTATTGGGCTTTAGAGTTTCCCTCTCCTTGTGTTATGGCTGCAGCCGTGATGCGGACTTTGGGCTTCTCTGTGTATCGTGTGTACAGCGGTATGTTCCTTACTGTTTTCAAATAGCGCAAGACCAACCTTTTGAGTTCATCTTTTATGATGTATAGTGATGATAGTCGTTGTTGACCGTTGGTCAGCAGCACGGATTTATATTTTATAACAAAAATTTTGAAGAAAATTATTTGGGATCGATATTCCTTTATGATGCTGGAATTGTACATCCCTAATAACAGTATTTTTTTAACTTAAAACAATGGTTCTCATGAAGAAAATGAATTTTACGATTCCGAATTTTGCCCGAAACTGGCTGGTCCTTCTGGCGGTTTTGTTGGCTACTTTCAATTTTAACCAAGCTAATGCGCAAAGCAGTTGTGTTTTGTCTGTTGGAGATTACGTTCCGATTTCCTTAAATAGCGAGTGTAAAGCGGAACTTAAAGCAAAGATGTTCTTAACTGATACAACTTCTTGTCCTGATATGAAGCTGGATAGTACCGAGTTTAGGCTTCTAACTCAATCAGGAACTGAGATTTATGAGCGTCAAAAAGAGCTGGAGGTGAGTATTGATGACATCAAGTTGGGTGAGGTTTATATGCTTGTACTTTGGGCAATGAACGAAGATGGTGATTCAGTTCTTAACTCGGCTATGCTAAATGTTAGCTTTATAGATAAATTGGCGCCGACTATCGAGTGTCCAGATACAGTGGTGATACCTTGCTATGCAGAGAAATTGTATACTCCTGTAGTTACGACTTCAAGTTGTGGTGGTGGAAAAGACGAGAAGATAATCTTAAGCGAAGTAGTAGAAACAGTTGAGTGTGATATTGTTCCTAATCCGAAAAAGGAAGATCTTGATTCTGTGATATATAAGATAATTAAAAAGAAGTTTATAGCAAAAGATGCTGCAGGAAACTACTCTAAACCTTGTGAGGTTGTTATTAATGTTAGGAGACTTGATTCTTTGGAGTGGGCGGATAGTGTTAAGATTTCGCTGGATACAGTTGTCTCTTGTGATGTTGTTGATAAGATAAAGGATGAAGATGGGCATTTTAATCCTGATTTTACAGGATGGCCTTATTTAGTTTACGAATATGATGGTAAGAAAGATACTATCGTTCTAGATAATTCTTGCGACAATATATGTGGTTTGGTGGCTACTTACCAAGATTTGAATGTAAATACTTGTTCTGATTGTTTGGAGAAAGTAATTAGGACTTGGACTGTGATGGATGTGGCTTGTCCTGAAGATATGCGTATGAAAGGCGGACCTCAGAATATAAAGGTAAAGGATACCGAAGCTCCTGAGATTACTTGGTGCCCTGATGACACCATAGCTACCACAACTAATTTGATAGCTGATTTTTCAGAATATAATGGTGTTAGTTGTGGGGCTAGATATACTTTCCCTATACCTAAAGCTACCGACAATTGTAGTGAAGTTTTGTATTGGTCAGTTTTTGTAGCAACTGAGAAAGAAGACGGAACAGCGGGTATACCAATAGCGTTTATAGATAGTATAGAAATAAAGCAATCTACACCTGAGCCTGCGGATATAACAAAGGATCTTCCCTATGGAACAGATTCTGTTACTTATATAATCGCTGATAAGTGTGGTAATAAAGATACTTGTGGTTGGATACTGGAAGTAGAAGATCATACGCCACCGGTAGCTATTTGTCAGGAATTTACTACTGTTTCTCTTACTTATGACGGTGTGGCAATAGTGGCAGCTAAGAAGTTTGATAGTGGTTCTTACGATGATTGTGCCTTGGTTGATTATAAGGTAAGAAGAATGGATAGTATTACTGATTGTGCTAATTCTCAAGGTAAGAGTGATGAGTTTTACGATGAGGTGTATTTCTGTTGTGGTGATGTGGACACAGGTTATGTTACCGTGATAATGAGAGTTTGGGATGCCGGAGGAAACTACAATGATTGTATGGTAAAAGTAGAGGTGCAAGATAAATTGCCTCCTGATATTAAGTGTCCTAGAGATATTTGTGTGCCTTGTGATTATCCTTTTGATATAGATAATATGGATAAGTCCTTTGGTAAGGTTGTTGACGGAGATGAGAATAGGGAGACCGTAACTATTTCCGTAAAGGCACCTGATCAGGTAGGATATTATTTTTATGAATGGAGAAAGGAGAAGGATGCAGCAACTGGTAAAGAGAAATTAGTATGGTGGGAAGAATGTCGCTACAGCGATGATACTCCGGAAACTATCAGTTTCTTAGATGGTTATGCTATTGATAATTGTGATGTTGATGTTACTGATAGTTACAATGATAAGAGAGATCAGTGTGGAAATGGTAATATTATAAGAACATTTACTGTAAATGGTACTACTGAGTGTAAGCAGTATATTCACTTTAATAACTTCGATAAGTTTGATGAGGACGATATTACTTGGCCTGAGCAGGTAACAATATTTGGATGTTACGATCCTGCGACTATTGATCCTGAATTGACGGGGTATCCTAAACTGAATGAAGGAAATTGTGATTTGGTTGGTGCTTCTTACGAGGACCAAGTTTACGGATTCAATGATGATGATTTTGATGCAGAAAATATATGCTTGAAGATAATAAGAAGATGGAGAGTGATGGATTGGTGTCAGGAAGACCCTGAGGAGCCAGGTACGTATATGACTTGGGGACCAAAAGACCAAGTTATAATGATTGTTGATACAATAGGACCTGTTTTCGATACTCCTTGTGTTGAAAAATCAACTTGTACTTATGATGCAGCCTGCGAGGAAGGATATATAGAATTATCTATGTCTGCCCACGATGAAAATAACTGTACTAAAGCTGAGGATTTGAGATGGAGATATAGGATAGATTTGGATAATGATGGCTCTTTCGATATAGATACAGAAAACTTTACAAAGGGTAAATCTGTTATTAAAGGTGCGACTGTGAGCGCTAGCGATACATTCCCTATAGGAAAGCACAGAATAGTTTGGGACGTATGGGATCAATGTGGCAATAAGACTACTTGCGATACCTATTTCACTATAAAGAATTGTAAGAAGCCTACGCCTATATGTATAGATCACGTAGTTGTAGAAATGATGCCTTCCGACAATGGTACTGATGGTATTGCTGACTGGGCGATGATAGAGGTTGGTCCACAACTTGTAGAGCATTGCTGTGCCGGTTCTTCACATCCTTGTAGATATGATTTGACATACTCGTTCTCAGAAGATCCTAAAGATACTAGTAGAGTTTATTACTGTGGTGTTGATACTATTCACGAAAATTGGTATCCGGTTGATCCTAGAGTTGGTTACTTGGAAGAGGTGAGAATGTATGTTACTGCACACCTTCCTGACGGAACAACTACTACTGATTATTGTGTTACAAATATAGATTTCCAAGATAATAATGATGCTTGTAATCCTAGTATTCCTGACGGATTGGTTCAGCTATCAGGGTTGATAACTAACATTAATGATGAGCCAATACCAAACGTTAGTGTAGAATTGCAGGGTAGTGAGTTAGCTCCTATGAATACGGGAGTTAGTGGTTCTTATGAATTTGATATTGATGTAGATAGGAGTTATATAGTATCACCTAAGAAGGAAGATTTGGATTTGGCAGGAGTTACAACTTTGGATATCGTATTGATTCAGAAGCATATATTGGGATTGTCTAAAATTAAAAATCCTTATACATTACTTGCTGCTAACGTGAGCGGAGACAATAGAATAACTGCTGCGGACATATTGATATTGAGGAAATTGATACTTGGTAAGATTAATGATATGGGAGATGCATGGATGTTTGTAGATAAAGATTACAAGTTTGAAGATCCAAAGTCTCCATACAACGAGGATATAAGAAAAGCGACTCCTGTTAGGACTAACGAGGATGTGGTTGTTAATTTCTACGGAATAAAGATGGGAGATATTAACTTGTCAGTTGATATGTTAGAGGCAAGAAGCAGTGAGAAATTACAGTTATCAGTAGATGCTGTTCAGTTTGAATCAGGAGTTGTTGAGGTGCCTGTTTATGGAGAAAACATAAATGGTGTTGAAGGATTCCAGTATACATTCTCATTCGATAATAACGTGCTTAGCTTCGAGGGTGTAGAGAGTGGTAAATTGAATATTTCAGAGGCAAACCTTGGAACGACAAGAGCTGCTAATGGATTGGTTGCAATGAGTTGGAACTCGTCAAATGTTAAGGCGATTTCAAATGATGAGGTACTATTTACTCTTAAGTTTAATGCTGTTTCAGGCGGTATGTTGCAAGATGTATTGAGATTGACTTCTGATATTGCTAAGAAAGAGGCTTATAACTCAGAACTAGAGGTAATGGATGTTGAATTAGAGTATAGAGGTGAAAATTCAGGATATGCACTTTATCAGAATACTCCAAACCCATTCTCTGAGTACACAGAAATAAGCTTTGCACTACCTCAAAAATCAGAATGTACTATCAGTATTTACGATTTGACAGGAAAAGTAGTGAAAGTAATAAGTAATGAGTTTGAACAGGGTAGAAACTCTGTGAGAGTTAATAAGAATGACTTGAAAGTTTCAGGAGTACTATATTATGTACTTGAAACAGAAGAGTTCACAGCTACTAAGAAAATGATTGTTCTTAAGTAGTAAGATGATTTTAATTTGCCGGTC
>PDWI01004098.1_pt1 | contig 19904 bp, 14 predicted proteins | sample 1430891 | NCBI WGS metagenome assembly PDWI01 (sample SAMN01162508, study PRJNA174530) | Oral metagenome, whole genome shotgun sequencing project. | biome: Marine environment; feature: Marine mammal; material: Swab sample of the gingival sulcus; isolation source: swab sample of gingival sulcus...
AGTTAAAAATGACGAAGAAGTATAACATAATATCAATATTTCAGATAGTTAAAATGAATGCTGGGCTCGTTATATTGTAGTAATTATTCGAGAAACCCTTAAGGTATCGCACGGTGTGGAAGGACTTTATTCATTTTCCTGAACCGCCCAAAATTGAAAATGGCTATCTTTTCGGGGCTCCTTATCATAATGGACAACCCATTTATAAAAAAAGAGTGCTTTCCTCCCTTAATTAATATCCCTGGCACTGGAAAGAGTACAAATGCGTATATCGACGTATAGATGCGCACTGGTTTCTCAGGCTTTGCAATGGTCACTAAAAAACAGGGAGGCAACAATGACAGTATCAACGGAATGATAAAAGGTAGCTTTGACGATCCAGATTCACTGACACATTTCTTATCAGGAGTGCAGGTTTTTTATTGATTAATGGTTAATGAATATGGGTAAAATAAAGAAATATATCTGGCGGGTCTTAATACTGGCCCTGAACCGACCGGAATTTCCTGGGGCAAAACTACCCTTCGATATCCGGATTCTTTCATCAATAAGGGGTATTGTTATTTCCCGCAACCTCCCCGTGTGGAGAATGGGTATCTCATTGAGGCACGCTATCATCCTCAATCCAGACGATATATTGTCAGACCGGGGCATCGGGTATTTACTTCGCTGGACAAGTATCCTCCCAAATGGAAGAGTGGTGAGGATGTATTGAAACGTATCGATGATCATTGGTTTCTTTTTATGTGTAGAGTTTCCCCATAGATAAGGAGAAGAAGGGGGCCTTCTGTTTGATAGACGAATACATCTTGAAGAGGGGATGCTATGTTACTGTTTGATTTGTTCATGCTCTGGTTTATAACTGTTTTTAGAAAGGAGTTTAAGAAGATGTTTCCTGACAAGAAGAATCAAGCGTCTGTTCGAGACGATATAATTTTTTGTATGTATTAAGCAATATGATTCATTTACTTTGGTCCGTCTTTTTTCTTGTTGCAGGAATAGCGCTAGTCCTTTTTTATCTTTTTGTTTTTGCATTGATATGTTTATTTCTTTTTACGTTCTGGCATTTTTACAAAGAATACCGCAATACAGGTTTTGCCTATAACGCCGGAGTTGAAACCCGTGAATGGCTCGGTCATAACCTGCCGATCTGGTTCAGGTCAAAAGCCTTTTTGTCAGCGATTCTTCTCATTGTTCTCTTTAACACTTCTCTCTACCTTAAAGAGCGTGTCGAATGGATGGGCGAGAAAAACGGGAATCTTACGGCTAAGGAATATTGGGTGGCGGGACAGGTTGTCTATGCCTATCGTAATATTTTTTGTTTGTTCAATCATCCTGACGATTGGTTTATCCAGCCATTTACCTGGCTTCAGGAGTGGATATATAGAAAAGGGAGCCACTACCTTCGAGAAAATGACGGTGAAATTGGGGTTTGGACAAATGTGTGGTTTGTCTACCCCTATTCAAGAAAATTCTATCTGACCAAGGATTTTCGTTGGAAGACGCCCTCTCCGAGAATGATGGCGTTAGTGGAACGCACCTGGTTTTCCGTTGAAAAGCAGGCAACTGGAGACTGGGCGGACAGCCAGATGAAGGAGCAGCACTACTACCGGGGTTTCCCAGGTCTGGCCTTTTACTATACAGCATTTCAGTTTTTTTTAACGGGGCAAAAAGTTGGCTCACGGGTACTCTTGGTAAATGATGCGCATTTGCTTGGGAGAATTAGGAATCTCGTGGACTGGCTTGGAGAATTGCAGGAAAAATGGCAAACATCGCCGGAAACGAAGCTATTTATAGAGGAGCATCCCAAGATTAAGGCATTTCTTCAGTTGAGTCGGGTAGATGGTACGTCTAATCTGATTTACGGTTCGATATTGAATCATGAGTTTTCCTGCATGAGCCGTGAGGTGCAGGAATATATGGTCTTTCGCTCCGAACTGGTTGGCAGCAAATCGATTCTGCCCCGGATAAAAGATCAGGCCCAGGCACAGCGGTTATATAATATCGCGGTCAACACAATGATTGGCCGTTTTCAAAGTTACACCCTGGAGCGATTTTGTGGACTTGCAGTTGCAGGTAAGGAAGATATGAGAAGGTTTACTGGTTGGGCAAAACCTGTAAAAGAGGAACGCGAATCTACTTTAAGAAATCTTTTTAAGGAAGCGGTACAAATACTAGAGGAGGAAGAACATGAGCGATGATTTGATACAACAATATGCGGCAAAAGATCCGGTAAATGCAGCTGCGGCAAAAGAACAGCTCCATGGAGGTCTGCAAGCCCATTTTTCCTCTGGAGAGCTTGATAGCGCCAATGGCCTGCTCTCTGATTTAGGTAATATTATTCTGACCACAGTGTATACTATTGCAGATCAGTGTCAGAAAAGTGGAGTAATTCTTCCTCAGAAGTTAGATATATCCTTAAAAATCGGGAATCAGTTTTTTGTTCCGGTTACAATTGGGGTTGATGTTGCTGACGGTGAAAGCTGGACAGAAGCTTCGATCACTAATATTGCGGCGGCAGTTGTTGGATTTATTGTCGAAGCCGCCACAGTAACGGCGATTGGAACACTTACTGCGGCAGGAGGTGGGCTGATTTCTACCGTTGTCAGTGGTGCCGCTGCAGTTATTGGTTCTGTAGCCGTGGGGTATTTTACAGCAGAATACACTGCCGATCTTATAGGTACTGTTTGGGATCATTGGGTGGAACCCGGTATTGAGGGGCATTGGAATTCAAATGATAACTCAGCAGATTTTACCACCTCAGCCAGATTAAGTGATGTCCTGCGTGAAGACTGGGACAGCGCCAGTGTTGAGGATGCAGAGGGAGAAAAAGTAAATCTCAAACTAGATGATCTGAATTCCTGGACGCTTACCTCAGCAGATTCAGAAAACGGGCTGGTGATAAAATACAATAAAGGTACCGACACCTTTGAATTTAAAAATCCCGGCGATGGCATAACCAGTTTCTGGGATATGTACTATAGTTATGGAGATAACCTTACTGCTACGCAATGGGCTCTCAATCAGCTTGAAGGTTATGGTTCTACAGAGGGCAGCGCCATTGTAGAAGAAATTCTCAGACACCATGAAGGTGATTTTAATGTGGTTGTTGGAGGCAGCACCTCACACAGGGTACATAACTATTATCATTTAGAACTCCAAGAAATACAAGAGCTTGCCTCAAATGGTAATAAAGCGGCGCTTTGGGCCCTTAAATCTTTGAGCAGTTTTGTGGAAGAGGGCAAGTATCCGGAAGGGGCTGTTGATCCTGAGGAATACTCTGACAACTATATAACTGATCGCGCTGCATTTTTATATTACTATTTAAATAATTCCAAGCTTGGTGGCGACTTACTTTCAGATACAGGCGATGATATAGATTTTAAGGATTTAGGTACATTTCAAGAAGCGTATGCGGGAAACGGTGAAATAGATTTGCCGGGGAATGCCCAATATATATTCGGCTCAGATGAGAGTGATTCGAATATTGTCGGAGGATCAAAAGCCGACCATCTTTACGGTATGGGCGGCAACGACACCCTCGACGGCGGCAGCGGAGCCAATTATCTGGAGGGTGGGGCAGACCATGACACCTATATTCTGCAGATGGACGGTAAGGCTGATACCCTCTTTGATGTCGATGGAGACGGTGAGATTCGGGTCGGCAGCGAGCTGGTATCGGGTACCTTTACCAGATCGTTTGACGGCGGCGTCTATCTGTCTGGTGACAGTAAGTGGGGGTTGCGCGAAAGAGGGGATGGCGACTGGGATCTGCTTGGCCGCAACAGCGATAACGAGTATGAGGATATCGCGGTTCTGAAGGACTGGGAGGATGGTGCGCTTGGCCTCTCTTTGTCTCAGAGTGATCCAGACTATATCGTTGTCGATAAATCGACGATGTACAGCTATTTCTTCGTTTTTTCAATGAACAACGCCCCACGGGGGACACATCTTGTCGGCAGCGGCAAGAACGATCTGTTTTTTGGCAGTGACTTTAGCGACAAGATTGAAACGGGAATCGGCAATACCAACCTTGTATATTCCCGCAGGGGGGACGATATTGTTATTGGCGGTGATGGTCGTGACTATATTCGCTCCGGTTTTTCTTTTTCTCCGGAAACCGGGGAAAGTGATAATGACCATGTCGAGGGTGGTGGTGCCAGTGATATTATCCTCGGTGGCAGTGGGGCAGACCAGCTCTATGGAGGATATAAGATTGATGCAATCGAGGAGAGTAACGCAGAGAGCGATACCCTTGGCGACTGGATCGGAGGAGAGGCCGGGTCCGATGTTTGTGTTGGCTCCAACCGCAGGGATTTTCTGTTCGGCGGTGGAGGCGGAGACGAATTACAGGGCGGCGCCGGAGACGATCTTCTCCTTGGCGATGCCAGCTATCAGGTAAAACGGCAGTTTGAGATGATGGACGGCATTTTTGTACGGGGCTACGAATGGAACAGTGTCCAGGGAGCGGTCGTTGAACAGAGCAATCCCTCGTTATTGTATCCATTGGGCGCGATGTTTTCCAACTGGGGATGGAGCAGCACAGCGGGTGGAGATTTTGCCTTTGCCCCGGCGATGCAATTTATTCAGGAGGCACGCATTGATGAAAACCCGGGCAACGATTATATAAATGCGGGTGCGGGTAATGATTTTGCTGCCGGTCAGTCTGGCGATGATGTTGTCTATGGTGGTGACGGCGATGATACCCTCTATGGCGATGATGCGGTGGCCCTCTCCGATGGCGAGGAGGGAGATGATATGCTGTTGGCAGGAAACGGTGTTGACCGGCTCTATGGCGGTGGGGGTGATGACCAGCTGTATGCCAACGATGATGATGGGGAGTTGGATCTGCTCCGGGGCGGTGAAGGCGGTGACCTTCTCTGGGGCGGCTCCGGCGGTGACCAGCTCTACGGTGAGGCGGGAGACGATGAACTTCATGCCGGAGTGGGTTCTGGTGATATCCGCGGCGGAACGGGCAACGACCTGCTGTACGGCAGCAGCGATGCCGACGCCCTCTTCGGTGGAATGGATAACGACCTCTACTACAGCAGCGCCGGCAATGACACGCTGACAGATGCGGGCGGCAATGATAGATACCACCTGCGGAGGATTGATTTTACCGATGCGGGCTCGCTGACAACCATACAGGATACGGATGGCAACGGCTCGCTCTGGCTGGATGGGGTACAGATTGACGGTACGGGTGTGCAGAAGACCGGAGATGCCAGCTGGGAGGCGATATCCGGCGGCTACAGCCTGGTTTTGTCGGGCGGTGATCTGACCCTGACCATTGACGGACAGGCAGGCAGGGCCGTAATCAAAAACTTTGGCAGCCAGGACAGCAATACACTGGGAATCGTTCTGCCGGGCAACGAAGGCCCTCCAGAGAACCATGCTCCGGTTGTGGGCGTACCGCCGGAGGACACAACGATAGTGACGGGCGCTCTTTTTGGGTACACGATCGCCCCAACGACCTTTACCGACCCGGATAATGACCCTCTGAGCTACAGTGCAAGCCTCGCGGATGGCTCACCCCTTCCCGACTGGCTGGATTTCGATGCCGCCAGCGGCAGCTTCAGCGGCACCCCTTCCGAGTTGGGGAGCTTTACCATACTGCTGACGGCAACCGATGACGGCGGGTTAAGCGCGGAGACCAGCTTTACGCTAAGTGTTGTTGCATTCAATGAGATCAACGGTTCTGCCGAAAACGATACTTTGCAGGGCACTGTATATGATGATCTGATTTTGGGTCTTGACGGGAATGATTATATTGCCGCTAAAAATGGCAATGATACCCTGAAGGGCGGTGCCGGTAATGATACATTGATTGGCAATCAGGATAATGATACACTCTTTGGTGAAGCTGGAAATGACTCTCTGCGCGGCAGTCTGGGCGATGACTGGCTTGATGGCGGTGATGGTGCCGATTATCTTTCCGGCGGGATGGGAGACGACAGCCTGTATGGCGGTCTCGGCAATGATACCCTTTCTGCCGGCCAGGGTGATGACAGCCTTTGGGGTGAGAACGGAGATGATAGTCTTTTCGGCCGCAAGGGTGCGGATCAGCTGAGCGGCGGAGCCGGCAATGATACCCTGATCGGCAATCAGGATGATGATACCCTGATGGGTGATGCCGGCAATGACTCCCTGCGCGGCAGTACCGGCAATGACCTGCTGTATGGCGGTGAAGATGGTGACTCGCTTTCTGGCGGTGTCGGCAAGGATACTCTTTACGGCGATGCCGGCAATGATGTTCTTTCTGCCGGGAAAGGTGACGATCAGCTCTTTGGCGGTGCCGGCAGTGATACCCTGAATGGCCGTCTGGGCAATGACAGCCTTACCGGAGGGGAGGGCAGCGATACCTTTGTCTTTTCCAGTGCCCTTGCCGGCGATAATATTGATACGATCAGCGATTTTACCAGCGGCATGGATAAAATCTCTCTTGATACGGCAATCTTTACCGAACTTGGTGAGCCAGGAGCTTTATCAGCCGACCTCTTTGCTGCCAATAGTGAAGGGAATGCCCTCGACGGCAACGACCATATCCTCTATAACACCACGACCGGAGCCCTCTACTATGACCCAGATGGTAATGGCGCTAAGGCGGCAGTTCAGTTTGCTGTGCTCGAAGATACATCTGAATTGAAGTCAACAGATTTCCTTGTTACGGCTGCATAACGACCAACTACCAGATAGAAGAAACAAGGAATCAATCGTTCTTCTATCTGGTAGCGAGAAAGATCCAAACTCTCTGAGAAACCGGAAAAGAAGGGATGGAGATCGTCCCGGGAGAAGATAAAGAGCAGAGGGGAGAAGTGGCTCTCCAATATACTACACGGAGAACATTACAGTTTTACAATATCCAAAGTGTTCATCAAAGGTCAGTCCATGCGGCGCCATCTTTTTTGCGTATTTTTGCAGTAAATAGAGTTACTATTACGTAATGCAAAAAACTTCGAACCTGACACCGCCTGAACTGATGAAATATCCGGGCTAAGTCACTCAAGGTGGGAATGCACGTATCATGTCGTTTGGATCCCAAAATGTCGGAGGAAATTGCTTTATGCCCAGCTTCGTCAACATCTTGGTGCTGTTGTTTCTTCTTGACAAAATCAAATATATCAGCCCGTCTCTTTAAGAGAAAACAGGCTTTTTGTCTCTGAAAACAAAAGCACTCTTTTTCTCCGATTTCTCGGACATTGATTTTATGAGGGGCTCTTTTCAGTTGTCGAGAGGATGCGCTGGTGGAGGTATTTTGCCAGATAGAGGAACGGCGTATCGATCAGGGAAACAATCCATTTCAGGACATAGGTTGTTATCAGGATCTGCAGGAACTCGGCGTGGGGGAGCAGTCCCCAAAAGGCAATAAAGGTAAAGAGCAGCGAGTCGATCAGCTGGCTGACCATCGTACTGGCATTGTTTCTCAGCCAGAGATATCTGTTTTCTGGAAAACGGTTTCTCCAGAAATTATATGCCCAGATATCGTGGAGCTGTGAGATCCCGTAGGCGATAAGCGATGCCGCGGCAATGCGCGGCAGGATCTGAAAGATATTACGAAGGCTCTCCTGGATGAAATCAAATTCATTGGGTTGAAAGTTGAGGGCGATCTGCATTATCAAGACAGTCGAGAAAAGAGTGAAAAAGCCGATATACACCCCTTTTCTTGCCGCTTTTTTCCCGTAATTTTCCGAGAGAATGTCCGTTACCAGAAAAGAACTCGCGTAGGTAATATTGCCAAGGGTTACACCGATGGCGAGCAGGTCGACCATTTTCAGAACCTGAATATTGGCAAGTATCGTTGCGATCGGAATCCAGATGTAGAGGCCGGTTTTGCCAAAAAGCCGGTAGGCGACAATGATCGCCAGAAAGTTGACCAAAAGAAGCAGGGCCCAGAGAGCCTCGTTGGGGAGATTGAGCAGAACTATCTGTACTGAATGCATATATCACCGTGGTGTATGGAGCATGAAAAAACCGCATCTGCAGCGGGTACCTGATAACCGCTGCAGGTGCTCAGCCTGTCGAAGCAATGTCTTGTAATTTTTCAGCGGATTAATGTATGCGAGTCCATTACCCGAATCTGCCAGTAATATACTCTTCTGTAAGTTGATGCAAGGGGTTGGTGAATACCTTGTCTGTTGCCCCGACCTCTATAAGATCGCCAAGGTGAAAATAGGCGGTTCGCTGTGAGACCCTTGCTGCCTGCTGCATGGCATGGGTTACAATAACAATTGAATATTGTGAGCTGAGTTCGGCGATAAGCTGTTCTACCTTCGAGGTTGCGATCGGGTCAAGTGCCGAACATGGCTCGTCCATAAGAATAACCTCGGGGCTTACTGCGATTGCCCGGGCAATGCAAAGACGCTGCTGTTGGCCGCCTGAAAGCCCGGTTCCTGGATCCTGGAGCCTGTCTTTTACCTCTTCCCATAAACCGGCCTTTGTCAGTGAGGTCTCGACAATCTCGTCAAGTTCGCTTTTGTGTCTGGTTAAGCCATGTATCTTTGGGCCATAGGCAATGTTGTCGTAAATTGATTTGGGAAAGGGGTTGGGTTTTTGAAAAACCATACCAACCTTGGCACGCAGCGGTACCACATCAACAGATGGATCGTAGATGTCAATACCTTCCAGACAGATTTCTCCAGAGACCCGGCAGGAGCTGACCGTGTCGTTCATTCGGTTGAGGCAGCGTAGAAAGGTTGATTTCCCACAGCCAGAGGGCCCGATCATTGCCAGGACCTCGTTTGAGGCTACGTCGATACTGAGTCTTTTGATGGCCTGCTTTTCACCGTAGAAGACCTCGACATCACGGCAGGTCATTTTCGGATTGTCGACAAATGGGATCCCGACTGTTTTTCTTTCTGTCTCCAGATTCTTTTGTTTCGTCTCTTCCATAGTCTGATTGTTATGTACACATGTTGGAAAGGTCGTGGCTGATGTCTTCGTTCCCGTGTTTTGTATTTTTTGTCGCAACCAACAGGCTTCTGGTCACACGATGCTGGTTTATATGCCGTCCAGAGTGGTGAGAGAAGAAACCGCATCCTTATAGCGTTTTCTCTCAGCCTCTGGCAGAGGGATCATGCCCTTGTCTCTCAGATACCCTTCCTCACCCCAGGTTTTTTTACTCGTGAACTCAGTAAGATACTCTTTCATGCCTGGAATAACCGCAACGTGTGCCTTCTTGATATAGAAGAACAGAGGTCGTGAAAGCGGATAACGGCCATCTGCAATAGCCTCAAAACTTGCAGGGGTTCCCTCGATCCAGGAACCTTGGATTGTATCGCTGTTTTGCTCAAGAAAAGCGAAACCGAGAATACCGACAGCATTCGGATTGGCCTGAAGTTTTTGTACGATCAGGTTATCATTTTCTCCCGCCTCAACATAGACCCCATCTTCACGAATTGTATGGCAGATGGCCTTGTAGGTATTTGTATCTTTTTGTTGCAGTGCCCTGAGAAATGCAAAGCTCCTGGCACCGCCCTCCATTGCCAGCTCGACGAAGGCGTCTCTGGTTCCCGAGGTGGGCGGGGGGCCGAGCACCTCAATTTTACTCGCAGGAAGAGAGGCGTTGATTTCTTTCCAGGTTGTGTATGGATTGGGGATAAGTCTTTCGGCGTTCGCTGGATCGGGAACCTCTCTGGCCAGGGCCAGGAAGATGTCTCTGAGCGTCAGTTTAAGCGGTACTGCCGACTTTGAGCGGGCGAGAACGATACCATCGTATCCTATTTTTACTTCGACGATATCGGTAACGCCGTTGGCGATACATCTCTTGATTTCCGAGTTTTTTATCGCGCGGGAGGCGTTGGTGATATCGGGAAATCTGACGCCAATACCGCCACAGAAAAGCTTAAAACCACCACCCGATCCTGTGGACTCGATCTTTGGGGTTTTAAAACCGGAGGTTTTGCCAAACCGTTCGGCAACTACCGTTGCAAAGGTGTAGACCGTCGAAGAGCCGACGATCGATATGTAGTTGCGCGCTGCCTGGGCTGTGCCACAGATCATAAGGGGAAGAAGTACGGCTGTAACGAGAGTTCGAAAGCGCATGTTGTAAAAGAACATCGGGGTGTTGTTCATCTTTGTATAGAGGATCGACCTACCATTCGATCTCAAATTTTTTTCTTAAAAAAACGGCAAGGCCATTCATCGCGATGAGAAAGACCAGTAACATCAGAATTGCGGCGGCGGTTTTTTCGGTAAATGCCCTCTCCGGGCTGTCCGCCCAAAGAAATATTTGCACCGGAAGTGCCGTAGAAGGATCGGTAAAGCTGTCGGGCACATCGACAATAAAAGCAATCATGCCGATCATCAGCAGCGGGGCAGTCTCACCCAATGCCCGGGCCATTCCGATAATTGTCCCTGTAAGCATACCGGGAAGGGCAAGTGGCAGGACATGGTGGGTTACCGTCTGCATTTTTGACGCCCCTACGCCCAGAGCGGCCTCACGGATGGATGGAGGAACTGATTTCAGGGATGCCCGGCCTGCGATAATGATCGTCGGCAGGGTCATCAGCGTCAACACCAGCCCGCCGACGAGAGGGGTTGAACGGGGAAGCCCCCAGAAATTGATAAAGATGGCCAGACCGAGCAGACCAAAAATAATCGAGGGAACGGCGGCGAGGTTATTGATATTCACCTCAATGATATCAGTCCAGCGATTTTGCGGTGCAAACTCTTCAAGATAGACAGCAGCAGCAACCCCCATCGGGAAGGAAAGTGACAGGGTTATCAGCAGAGTGAGAAGTGATCCCTTGGCCGCACCAAGAATTCCTGCAAGCTCCGGCTCCCGAGAGTCTCCACCGGTAAAGAAGGTCCTGTTGAGACGTTTTTTTACCCTGCCTTCTTTTTGCAGCCTCTCCAGCCAGGAGAGCTGATTGTCTTTGAGTCGTCTGTCTGCCTCCGGCACGTCCACCGAGAGCTTGCCCTTTATATACATATCGACATCATCATCTGCAGGAACCCATACCTTTTGACTGGTGCCGATAATCTGCGGATTTTTTTGCACCATCTTTTGCAGGATAAGGTCGGCTTCCGGGCTGAGCAGGCTTGAGAGACGTTTTTTATCGAGACCTGTTTTTGCCTCGGGAAACATTGTTTTCAAAGATGACCTGACCAAGCCGGGAAAATCGGCGGTAGCAATATTTGCCTCGGAAAAGAGATCCCTGTCAAAGTTGACGTCAATTGCAATAGAGGTTTGCTGGAAGGCCGAGTAGCCATCTGTGACAATCGAATAAAAGAGAAAACAGATAAAGGCGAGTGAGAGACTGACAGCGAGCAGACCAAGCCGCTGGAAGATCTTTTCTCTGCGATAGCGTTTTTTGAGACCAGGTGTCGGTTGGAGCAGTTGGTGCATTATTTTTTTCCTGACCTTTCGATGGAGGTTTGCTCTGTTCAACTATAGAGGCAAACGGGTTGTTATTCGTATTGCTCCCTGTACCTTCTTACCACCATCAAGGCGATAATGTTGAGAAAAAGGGTAAATATAAACAGTATCAAGCCCAGGGCGAATGCTGCCAGGGTTTTGGGACTGTCAAACTCCTGATCGCCAACGAGAAGGGTTACGATCTGAACGGTGACCGTAGTAACCGCAGCCAGTGGATTAAACGAAAGATTGGCTGAGAGGCCGGCCGCCATAACAACGATCATGGTCTCTCCAATGGCCCTTGAAACCGCAAGCAGTATCGAACCGACAATCCCGGGAAGGGCGGCTGGTATTACAACATGACGTATGGTCTCAAAATGGGTTGCGCCGAGGCCCAGCGAGCCATCGCGCATTGCCTGGGGAACCGCGTGGATAACATCGTCTGAGAGGGAAGAGACAAACGGGATAATCATCACTCCCATAACAAGCCCGGCGGCAAGGGCGCTCTCCGAAGAAACCGAGAGACCAACGGCTGCTCCCGCATCTCGGAGAAAGGGTGCTACCGTAAGGGCGGCAAAAAAACCGTAGACAACGGTGGGAATGCCCGCCAGGATCTCAAGCATCGGTTTGACCCAGGCCCGGACCCGTGAAGAGGCGTATTCAGAGAGATAGATGGCAGAAAGCAGGCCCACCGGGATGGCGACACACATGGCAATCGCTGCAATAAGAAAGGTTCCCAAGAAGATCGGAACAGAACCAAAGGCCCCCGAGGAGCCGCTCTGGTCGACTCGCATCGCTGTCTGTGGGCTCCATTCCAGGCCAAAGAGAAATTGAAAAAAGGGGACTTCCCGGAAAAATCGGATTGCCTCAAACAGTACAGAGAGCACGATACCGAGAGTGGTCAGGATTGCAACTCCGGAGCAGCAGAGAAGAAAAACCATGCCCGCTCTTTCAACGATATTCCTGGCCCGAAGGTTTGCAGAAAGAGATCTGTTGACGATGAAAATCGGCAAGATGGCGGCAAGCAGCACAGCAATGAAGACAGCCTCCTTTGCCTTTTGATTCAGGGAGAGATAGTGCCTGGCTGCATCTTGTACCGCCTGGCTTGCATGTTCACCGGCAAAACCGTCGAAGGCAATGTTTTTTATCTCGTTGAGTACCAATGTCAGCTGGTTCTGGCTGATCTGCTGTAGTTCAGCGGGCAGACTGTTTACGACCAGCGCGCTGATGATTTTCTCCCCGGACAATAGCCAGACGATAAAAACCAGCAGGGCCGGAAGAAGAGAGCTGAAGGCTGCAAGAAACCCGTAATGTGCCGGCAGTGAATGGAGTTGCTGCACCCCGCCGGCCTGCACGGCAAGGGATTGTGCCTTGCGACTGCCAAGGACATATGCACCAAAGGCGATCAGAACAACACTCGGTAACAGGTACAGATACATGGTTTGACTGGCCTCAGGAAGAGTCGTTTGTTCGTCTTTCAGTCCGTCTTGAAACGTGTGATGTTGCCTTCAACCAGATATACGACCTCTTCTGCGATATTTACGGCCCGATCGGCAATACGTTCAAGATGGCGCGCAAGCAGATAGGTGTTGATGTAGTAGGCAGGGTTTTCCGGATGCTCCGTGATCTGTTTTTTGATCTCGTCATAGCATCTGTCCCGGTGGTCATCGACCATATCGTCGTCGAGGAAGATCGATCTGGCGAGCGCGGCATCCTTGTTTACCAGCGCATCTACCGCGTTTTTGAGCATCATAATCACCTTTTCCGACATGCTCGAAAAATCATAGGGGGCGGCTCCCTCGTGTTTGTGTCTGGCAATATTGTCGGTGCGCAGGGCTATCGCGACAGCCATATCCGCTATGCGCTCAAGCTCGTTGTTAATCTTGATGACTGCGATAATAAAGCGAAGGTCACTGGCGACCGGCTGATGCAGGGCCAGAATCTTCAGGCAGTCTTCCTCGATTTCCACCTCCAGTTCATCAATCTCATAGTCCATGGCAATGATCTTCTGGGCGATATCGTAATCATACGAATCGATGAGCCTGGTAGCCTTACGAATACGGTCTTCAACCAGAGCACTCTCCTGCATAAGCTTCTGGTTTAATCTGGAGAGTTCGTGCGGGTAGGTATAAAAATGCTTCATGGCTGTATTTTTAGGTTTTTCGGTTGTTGATGGCGATATATGCACAGTGGCATCATCTTCTTTATATGAAACCGAAGTTTAGATTTTGTTATGAAAATGTTAAGAAATGGTTAGCCCGGATATTTCATCAGTTCAGGCGGTGTCAGGTTCGAAGTTTTTTGCATTACGTAATAGTAAACTCTATTTACTGCAAAAATACTGAAGAAGATGGTGCCGCATGGACTGACCTTTGGTGAACACTTTGGATATTGTAAAACTGTAATGTTCTCGATGTAGTATATTGGAATATCAGCAATTTAAAAAAATTTGACACAATATTCATGAAATATCTGGGTTGGAAGCCCTGATTGATCGCCGCTGGTGTTTTTCTTTGGGCGGTCGGAGATACAAGCTGCTCTGAGAGAAGATATGGGAAAAATACATGTTCTTGTTGTTGAAGATGAGGCGGATATTCAGCAATTGGTCAGTTACAACCTGATTCGGGCCGGTTTTTCTGTGACCTGCGCAGACGATGGTGAGGAGGCCCTGGAGAAGTTACGTTGCGAGGATATTGATTGCCTGCTTCTCGATGTTATGCTTCCCGGCATAAGCGGCATCGATGTCTGTCGTGCAGTCAGAGAGGGAAAAAGCGGCAGGAACCGGCTTTTACCTGTTGTTATGCTTACGGCAAAGGGTGAAGAGGAAGATATTGTCAGTGGTTTTGATTGTGGAGCCGATGATTATATCACAAAGCCCTTTAGCCCGAAGGTCCTTATCGCCAGGATAAAGGCGGTTATACAAAGGGCCGGAGCGGCGCAGAGCAAGGAGAAAAATGGACAGGGGAATGTGATATCAGTCAACGGCCTGCATATTGACAGGCGGCGTTATGAAGTGCATATAAACGGCCGGAAGGTTACGCTGACAAGGACTGAATTTGCGCTCCTCTGCCTGTTGGCCGCAAGGCCTGGATGGGTCTTTAGCAGACAGCAGATTATAGACTCTGTGCGTGGGTATGACTTTCTTGTTACACCGCGGGCAATCGATGTACAGGTCTTTGGTTTGAGAAAAAAACTCGGTGAGTACGGTAAAAATATCGAGACGGTTCGAGGTATTGGTTACCGGTACAACGGAGAAGACGCTGCTGAGTGATCCATTATGAAGGCGAGAAAACTGATCTGGCAGATATATCCTGCTCAGGTAGTCATTCTGGTGGTTTCCATCGTTATTGCTATCTGGTATGCAACTGCAAGCTTGCGCAATTCCTCTTATCGTCAGGTTGAGGGTGATCTGGAGGCCAGAGCCAGACTGCTTGCTCCCTGGATTGTTGCTTTTTTACAAAAAGAGGATCGCCAGGGGCTGCAGTCGTACTGTGTGGAGACAGGCCGTGGCTCCGGGACACGAATCACCGTTGTTGCCGCTGATGGTGCTGTTCTCGCCGATTCTGCCGAGAGTCCGTACCGTATGGGAAATCACAGAAACAGGGGAGAGATCGCCGCCGCCTTTACCGGTCAGGTCGGTCGCTCAAGACGCTACAGCAGTATCCTCAAGGAGGATCGAATCTATGTTGCAATTCCTCTGTCCATTGCCGATCGTTCAAACAGAGAAGAACCCGCTGCAACAATCGAAAGACGTGCTGTCCTTCGAACCTCTGTTCCCCTGGCTGTACTTGAGAAGACGTTTGTGCGCATGAGGCTGCGTATTTTGTTCGGGGGAGTGGCCGGTGCCCTGCTGGCAAGCCTGATAACCTTGTTTATGTTCAGAAAAATTGGCCGACCACTCGAGCAGATGACAAAAAATGCCCGACGCTTTGCTGTCGGTGATTTTGCTGAAAGGATGCTGCCAATAACCGGCAGATCAGCCTCCCGGGAGATCGTGACACTGGCCTCTTCGATGGACCGTATGGCCAGGCTCCTCGATGAAAAGATACAGGCCATTGTAAGCCATAAAAACCAGCTGGAAACCGTCTTTTCGAGCATGATAGAGGCGGTGGTGGCGATAGACAACGATGAGCGGATCATCCGTATGAATGAGGCGGCGGCGAAACTCTTTGATGTTGACAAGACCTCAGCCGTTGGCAGGGTTTTTCAGCAAATAGTGCGCAATGTAAAACTGCAGAAAATCATTGACCATACCCTGAAAACAGGCAGGGCCGCTGAGGAGGAGATTGTCTTTTATGAAAACTATCAAAAAAGCGGCAAACGCTACCTGCAGACCCATATAGTCCCGTTGCGTAACGGGAGGGAAGAGTCTGCCGGGGTACTTGTGGTCATGAATGATATAACCCGAATCCGACTTCTTGAGGATATGAGAAGGGATTTTGTGGCCAACGTTTCCCACGAGATCCGCAGCCCGATAACCTCCATTCAGGGCTACGTTGAAACCCTGCTTGATGACGCTCTGGAAGAAAAAGAGAAGGCCCGGGAATTTTTGACAATCGTCGAGCGTCAGGCCCGTCGTCTGGGCTGCATTGTTAACGACCTGCTCAGTCTGTCAAAAATTGAGGAAGATGCCAGAAAAGGAGGTATTCAGAGAACCTCTTCAAACCTTCTTCCTGTTCTTCAGTCCGCCCTGCAAGCCTGCCAGCTGAAAGCGGATGCGGCACGAGTGCGGCTCTCCTTTGTCTGTGCCGAAGATATCTGCTTTTCAATAAACCCAGTGCTGCTCGAACAGGCCCTGGTCAATCTGGTTGTGAACGCAATTCGTTACAGCAAGGAGGGGGACACGGTCTCTGTAACGGTTGAGGAGAGCGGGCAGGCAGAGGGACGATTGGTTATCCTGAGTGTCAGCGACACTGGCTGTGGAATAGCAAAAGAGCATCTCTCAAGGATTTTTGAACGGTTTTATCGCAGCGACAAGGCGCGTAGCCGTGCCGCCGGTGGCACCGGCCTTGGCCTTGCCATTGTAAAACATATCGCGCAGTCGCACGGCGGCACGGTTGAGGTCGAAAGCAGTGAAGGGCTCGGCGCCACTTTTCGCATTATTCTGAAAGAGCCTCAGGCAAACTGATCTGTTTTTTGCCAGAGCAGATCTGGAAAGTCGGGCATCCTTGGGCGTAAAGACAGGTTCTGAAGACCGTCAGGGCCTTTTTGTGCTGCATGCCCGCTGATCTGTTGCCGGCTATTCTTCTTGCATTTCTCTGTATGGCTGCTGTATAGTGCCAGCGTTGTTTGTGTTTTTCTTGAAACCGGGCGGGATTAACTCAGTGGTAGAGTGTCAGCTTCCCAAGCTGAAGGTCGCGAGTTCGAATCTCGTATCCCGCTCCATTCAGGATCGCTGGAAACTAATCCAAGGGTTTCGGGTGCCTTCAGTAACCGGTTGTTCTCTTTGTCTCCCTTTACATACGAAAATCGGTTAATCCCGAAGGGCATTGTCCTGCTTGTCGCCAGATTTTGAAGACAGGTAGATACTGTTGGGGAGGCTGTTTCACTGGCAAGCGAGTGGCCTGAACCCGTTGGCTTCTGGAGAGAGTATGTCCTTGATGACACTGATCCCTTTTTCGATTGCAATATTTATTCTTGCAGTGACCCCCGGGCCTGGAGTCTTTACTGTTGTCGCAAGAGCCGTAACAGCAGGATTTAAGCAGGCGGCTCTGGTTGCCGTCGGTGTAATAATCGGAGATATACTCTTTCTTCTTTTTGCGATATACGGCCTATCGACGCTTGCTGAAAGTCTGCATTGGCTCTTTATCTCTGTCAAATATTGTGGTGCGGCGTACCTCATGTATCTAGGATGCCTGCTGTGGAAATCTGTTCCAGAGAAGGTGGCGGTGAAAGAGCTACAATACAGATCCTGTACCTCGAGCCTGTGGGCCGGCCTGTGTATCACCCTTGGCAATCCCAAAGTTATTTTATTTTATATGGCGTTTCTTCCGACATTCGTTGATCTCGAAAGTGTATCTGCCAGCGATGTCGCTTTGATAGCAATGCTCGTCACAACCATTTTAGGGACGGTGATGATCTCTTATGCCTATGCCGCGGCCAGAGCAGCTTGTTTGTTTCAGAGCAGAAGATCCCGAACGTTATTACACCGTTCTGCCGGTACCACAATTTTTGCCGCAGGTGTGTCGCTTACAGTCAAAACATAAAGAGCCTTCCCGTTTGGCTTTTAACGTTATCGACACCCTTTTTTCTATTCCTCTTTGAGCGTTCTGTTCAAAAGCTTTTTCACCGCCTCCTGGCACGGTTCGTTTTCATAGAGTATCCTGAAGGTATGCTGCAGGATGGGCATGTCGATGCCTTGTTGTACAGCGAGTGCCCGGCCTGATTTGGTCGTACGAACACCTTCGGCAACCATTTGCATCTCCTGCTGGACGCTTTTGAGATTCTTTCCCTTGCCCAGTTCATAGCCGACATGACGATTTCTGCTCAGATTGCCGGTACAGGTCAGCATAAGATCACCAACACCACTCAGTCCCAAAAAGGTGTTGGCTTCAGCGCCCATGGCCACACCCAGGCGTTTGATTTCTGCCAGACCACGGGTTATCAATGCGGCTCTTGCATTCAGCCCAAAACCAAGGCCGTCGGACATTCCGGTGGCAATGGCCATTATATTTTTCAACGCCCCCGAGAGTTCGACCCCCAGAACGTCACGGCTGGTATACACTCTGAAATAACTGGTGTTGAATATCTGCTGTTGTCTTTGTGCAGAGGCGGGATCTGCAAAGGCTACGGTTACGGCTGTCGGCCGCTTTCTGGCCACCTCGAGAGCAAACGATGGCCCGGAGAGCACACCAATATCGGCCTCTGTCTCGCAGGCGGATTGCTCTAAAACAGACCGCATAACCTCTGTCATTGTCAGCAGGCTGCCCTCTTCGATCCCCTTCATCGCCGACAGGATCGCGACTCTGGATTCCAGATACGGCAGCATATCGGTAAAGACCTGTCTGCAGGTGTGGGAAGGGACAACCATAACAACGGTTTGTGCCCCTTGCAGTGTCTCTTCAAGGCGTGTTGAAGGACGCAGGTTTGCCGGAAAGAGCTCTTCCGGGAGATATTTGCGATTTTCGCTGTCTTTGATTAAGCTGGCGATGTGGTTTTTCCGGTGTCCCCAGAGATACACGGTATGTCCCTTGGAGGCAAGGAGCAGGGCCAGTGCGGTTCCCCAGGAACCTGCTCCGATAACGGCAATTTTTTCGAGTTCTGTCTTCATTGTAAACCCGCTCAAGAAAGGGCCAGACGAGGCCTGTTGTTTTTCAAGAGACCGTTTTTCTCGAAAAAAGATCAAGAATCGGACACCCATTCGTTGTTGCTGCCAGACTGTAAGGAGGAGGGCGCAAAAGCCTTATGAAAAGACAAAATCGTGCCTATCTCTATGCCTTTGCTGCCGTGGCCTTCTGGGCTACCGTGGCTTCGGCCTTTAAGCTCTCTTTACGGTTTCTTGATTTTTTGCAGCTTCTCTATTTCTCCGCGATGAGTTCCTTGTTTGTCCTGTTTCTCATTGTAATAATTCAGGGGAAACTGTGCCAGTTGAAAAAACTGACAAAAAGGGATCTCTTCAGTTCGGCGCTTTTGGGGTTTCTCAACCCTTTTCTCTATTATGTGATCCTTTTTAAGGCATATTCGCTGTTGTCAGCCCAGGAGGCACAGGCCCTTAACTATACCTGGCCGATCATGCTTGTTTTGCTTTCGGTTCCTTTGCTCGGGCAGAAGATGAGCCTGCGAAGCCTTGCTGCCATCTGTATCTGTTTTCTTGGCGTTTGTATTATTTCCTGCAAAGGAGATATCCTTGGTTTTCGTTTTACCAATGCGGGCGGGGCCCTTCTGGCCCTGAGCACCGCTGTCATCTGGGCCCTGTTCTGGATCTACAACGTCAGGGATTCGAGGGACGAGGTTGTAAAGCTCTTTGTCAATTTTGCCTTTGGGCTGCTCTATATATCGATAGCTGTGGCCGTCTATAGCCGGTTTGTTTTTCCCGATATCCGTGGGTTTTGGGGTGCGGTCTACGTCGGCCTGTTTGAGATGGGCATTACCTTTGTCGTCTGGTCAAAGGCCCTGCATCTTTCAGAGACCACAGCACAGGTCAGCAAGCTGATCTACTTTGTTCCCTTCCTCTCCCTTGTCATTATCCATTTTCTGGTTGGAGAGGCCATACTGCTTTCCACGATAGTTGGTTTGCTGCTCATCGTCTCAGGCGTGGTGCTTGAACAGTCCAAATCAGCTGTCGGTTAGTTCGGCTATTTCATAAACATTGTGTCAAATTTTTAAAAATTGCTGATATTCCAATATACTACATCGAGAACATTACAGTTTTACAATATCCAAAGTGTTCAGCAAAGGTCAGTCCATGCGGCACCATCTTCTTTACATATTTTTGCAGTAAATAGAGTTTACTCTTACGTAATGCAAAAAACTTCGAACCTGACACCGCCTGAACTGATGAAATATCCAGGTTAGCCCGGATTGCAGATTTCGAGAAATCTCGACATTG
>PDWI01004101.1_pt1 | contig 19885 bp, 20 predicted proteins | sample 1430891 | NCBI WGS metagenome assembly PDWI01 (sample SAMN01162508, study PRJNA174530) | Oral metagenome, whole genome shotgun sequencing project. | biome: Marine environment; feature: Marine mammal; material: Swab sample of the gingival sulcus; isolation source: swab sample of gingival sulcus...
GATTGTTCCTCTTTGTGGTTTTTCTTTTGCTGTATCAGGAATAATAATTCCAGATGCTGTTTTTGTTTCTGCAAGAGCAGGTTCTACAAGAACTCTGTCTGCTAACGGTTTAATATTTAATCCCATATAATTTATTTTTTATAATTTGTCTAAAATTAAGCTTCTAAAAATATGCCAAATTATTTTAAGTGACAAAATAACGGATTTTTAAGACAAAAAGGCAGTCAAAAATTTTAAAAAAAGTTATGTCAACTAATTTAAAAAAGTATCTTTGTAAAAAACATTTTCGAAGTGAAACAATATTTAGATTTAGTCAAGCACGTTTTAGAAAACGGGAACGAAAAAGGAGACCGAACAGGAACAGGAACAAAAAGTGTTTTTGGGTATCAAATGCGATTTGATTTGAATGAGGGATTTCCTATGGTTACAACCAAAAAACTCCATTTGAAATCAATTATTTATGAATTATTATGGTTTATAAAAGGCGATACGAATATCAAATATTTGCAAGAAAATGGTGTGAGAATTTGGAATGAGTGGGCGGATGAAAAAGGTGATTTAGGTCCTGTGTATGGACATCAATGGAGAAATTGGAATAGTGAAGAAATTGACCAAATCAAAGAAGTCATTGAAACCTTAAAAACAAATCCAAATAGCCGAAGAATGTTAGTTTCAGCGTGGAATCCGAGTGTGTTACCTGATACTTCAAAATCGTTTTCGGAAAATGTAGCCAACGGAAAAGCTGCCTTGCCTCCGTGTCATGCATTTTTTCAATTTTATGTTGCTGACGGAAAATTATCGTGTCAGTTGTACCAACGAAGTGCCGATATTTTCTTGGGTGTTCCGTTTAATATTGCGAGTTACGCTTTGTTAACAATGATGATGGCACAAGTTTGTGGTTACAAAGCTGGTGAATTTATTCATACGTTTGGCGATGCTCACATTTATAACAATCACAAAGAGCAATTAGACTTACAATTATCACGCGAACCGAGAGCCTTACCGAAAATGAAAATAAACCCAGATATCAAAAATATTGACGATTTTACATTTGAAGATTTTGAATTAGTTGATTATAATCCGCATCCGCATATTAAGGGTGTTGTGGCTGTTTAAAGTCTCTCTAAGGAGGGAGTTAGCGAACGGAATGAATATAACTTGCATAAATGTGGTAGTTTGATTGAACATTAAAAAGGGATTAAAATGGCTGAAAATTGGATTAATGATATAGATAAAGAGGATTATGTTGCTATTTGGATTGGAACATCTGAAAAAAGTATTGAGGAGTGGTATGAATATAAACTTGGAAGAGTGATAAAATATATTGACTATGATTTCTTCTTAGCACATGCAACGGAAGATATTGTGCCTGTTGAAGAATTGCTTAAAGGAGGAACAGTTCCATTAAAATATGAACAAGAAATAATTAAATTAGCAAAAGAAAAAGGTATTACACAAGGGAATAGGCTTTACGAGAGTTATAATTCTATTTTTGTAGAAGAAAAGAAAAAGAAAGCCTATAACGACACAATATTTATTGGTAATTTTTATTGTCCTCAAGAGTTTTAAAATGGAATTAATTGAAAAAAGATATAATTTCAAATTTCCTGAAGATTATAAACTTTTAAAAAATGATGAATTATTTACTTTATTGACTCCTCAAGAAATAATTGATTTAGTTGAAGAAAAAAATAAAAGTGTAAATGAATTAGATGTTATTCCTTTTGCTGTTCAATTTTACGATTTAGATGGAGCAAATAATTATTATTTTATTGTGAAAAACAAAAATATTATTTTAAACGATGAATTTGAAATTGTAGCCAGTAATCTTAACGAATTTATATTCTTTACATTATTAGATTTTATGTACAGAAAGCAAAATGGTATTTCAGTTGTTGAATTTAAGGAAATAGTTAGTAAGTTAATAAAAAGATACTCAAATAGTTTAAATGAAAAACAAAAAGAAATAATTAATAAATTTCATAAAAGAAAAATCTTTAGTCACGCTCCAATAAAAGGTATGCCAAAAACAATATGGTTTAAAGGGTTTTTAACAAAAAAGGAATTAGATGAAATAAAAACTACAGTGTATTAGTAGGTCAAGCACTTAATTTTAAGTTCGTACATTTTTACCAGTCAAACTTTAATTTTTTATTTACTTTTAATAAATTAGCAAAAAAATAAGGTTTTGGCTAAATTTAGTATTGAAGTTTTAGGCTTTTACTATTCATACACTAAACCGAATTGAATAATAAAATAAACAAATATACTCCAACCTCCTTTTATAAGGGAATTAAAGTGCTTTTCATTATGATAACAATAATAGTAGCAATAGCGAAAAATAACGCAATCGGAAAGGGAAATGATTTAATTTGGTATCTTCCTGCTGATTTAAAACGTTTTAAAAAAATTACAACAGGTCACACGATTATTATGGGGCGGAATACTTTTGAAAGTATCGGAAAGCCTTTGCCAAATCGTAGGAGTATCATTATTACTCGCCAAAAAGATTATAAAATTGAGGGGTGTTTTACGGCAAATTCTATTGAACAAGCGTTGGAACTCGCAAAGGACGAAAACGAGGTCTTTATCATTGGGGGAAGTCAAATTTACAAACAAGTTTTAGAAAAAAAATTGGCAGACCGATTAGATGTTACACTCGTTCACGAAGAGTTTGATGCCGACGCATTTTTCCCTAAAATAGATTTAAATATTTGGGAAGAAACTAAACGTGAAGACTTTAAAGCCGACGAAAAAAATAAATATGATTATAGCTTTTTGACCTATTGTAAACGGTCATAAAAACTGAAAGGTTTTTAAAACCTTTCAGTTACATCAACTCTTCCTGTGCTATTTTCAGCTTTTGGAAAGTTCAAAGCATCTGTTTAACTTCACTTTTTATAAAGGCGATTGTAGTTTCTGTCGGACTCTCATTTTCGGTGTATTCTTGTAAAATTTTAGTTCGAAGTTCCTCTGCAGAATCAATTTCTTTGGCATATTCACTTATTTTAGAAGTAATTGCAAGTTTAGAACCTAAAACAGCTTTCCACGCATCATCCGAAACATATAATTGTTGTACCATATTATGCTCAAATTCTTGTTCGATATTTCCTAATAATAAGTGTAAATATGAATCCGCATCTTCACCAATAGGATTCACACGAACCAATAATTTTGCTGGATTTATACGCTCACAAAATAAAACTAAACGCTCATAAGCTTGGAGTTTTAAAGGTAAACTTTCTTTTTTCTTATCAATTAATGTATTGAATTTTTTTTCATTAGCATTTACTTCAACAAATTTGTTTAATGTTAAATACACCATAGCTCCTGTAGCCAAGGCTGGTAAAGCATAGGCGATACCTTCCATTATTTTATCTTCCATATTTTTGTATTATTTTATTACTCCAAGTTCTTTACCGACTTTGGTAAATGCTGCGATTGCTTTATCTAAATGTTCAATTTCGTGACCAGCAGAAATTTGTGTTCTAATTCTCGCTTTTCCTTTTGGAACAACAGGGTAGAAGAAACCGATTACGTAAATTCCTTCTTCTAATAATCTATCAGCAAATTTTTGAGCTAAAGGGGCATCGTATAGCATTACAGGCACGATTGCGTGTGTTCCTTCAATAATATCAAAACCTGCTTTTGTCATTCCCTCACGGAAATATTTTGTATTACGTTCGATTTTATCTCTTAATTCAGTAGAGCTTTCCAAAATATCTAATACCTTTAACGATGCCCCAACGATAGACGGCGCCAATGTATTAGAGAATAAATAAGGTCTTGATTTTTGGCGTAACATTTCCACGATTTCTTTACTTGCAGAAGTAAATCCTCCTGATGCTCCTCCAAGAGCCTTTCCGAATGTTCCTGTTACGATATCCACTTTTCCGAAAACACCACAATGTTCAGCACTTCCTCGTCCTCTTTTGCCTACAAACCCTGTTGCGTGACAATCATCAACCATTACCAAAGCGTCGTATTTCTTTGCGATTTCAACAACTTTATCTATTTGTGCGATAATTCCGTCCATTGAAAACACACCGTCTGTTGCTACCATTATTCTTCTTGCTCCGTTGGCTTTTGCTTCTTTAAGTTTCGCCTCTAAATCTTCCATATTGTTAGATTCAAAACGATATCTTGCCGCCTTACAAAGTCTAATTCCGTCAATGATTGAGGCGTGGTTTAAGCTATCCGAAACGATTGCATCTTCTTTACCTAATAAAGGTTCAAAAAGTCCTCCGTTAGCATCAAATGCAGCTGCATAAAGAATTGCATCTTCCATTCCTACGAATTTCGCAATACGTTGCTCTAATTCTTTGTGAATATCTTGTGTTCCACAAATAAAACGCACTGATGACATTCCAAATCCGTGAGAATCAATGGCTTTTTTTCCTGCTTCAATTACTTCTGGGTGCGATGATAATCCTAAATAGTTGTTTGCACAAAAATTTAAAACCTCTTCACCTTTTGTTGTCTTGATTAATGCTTTTTGAGGTGTTGTAATAATTCGTTCTGCTTTGAAAAGTCCAGCCTCTTTTAATTCGTTTAACTCTGCTGCTAATGCTTTGTCTATTGTACTCATTTTTTAATGTGTGTTTTGTTTTATTCAAAGATTAAAAAATTTAATGATTAAATGAACTATTATTTTCTATAATCGTTTTTTAATCTTTTCAATTTTTCAATCATTCAATTTTCATTTTTATTTAATCACAAAAGTTTTCATAATATCCTCTCCAACAGACACGTATTTGTCATATTGATTTATTTCACAAGTTAATGTTAACACATAAACTTTATCGTTTTTAATGAAAAAATATTGTAACCATTTTAAATTAGACTGCCCTTGTGTTCCTGAAAAAATAAATCTTTGAAATTCTTTATTTTCATTTGATATTCTTTTAGACTCTATCAATTTCCCATTTGGTATCATTATTTCGAGTTGTTTTTTCGAAATTTCAACAAATTTGTCTAAATCAATATTTTGTCCTGATATATTTTGACTAACCAAGTTTACGTTTTCTCTAAATAAATCTTTATCAGAGGTTTGTTCTGAGAACAAAACAAATTTTGTTCCTATCAATCCAGATGTGTTTAATTCAAAATTATTAGGATATTGAATTGAAAATTCATCAGTTTCAAATGTCCTCCAGCCTTTTGATTTCTGACCATAAACAACAAAAGTCGCTACTAGTAAAGTGAAAATTATGATTCTTTTCATGATTTTGTTTTATTAAAAGATTGAAAAATTTAATGATTAAACGAACTATCTTTCAATCATTTAATCTTTCAATTATTTCATCGCCTTTCTCAAATTCACAAGCATATCTTCTACCATTTTTGGTAAGTCGAAATCGTGTTTCCAGCCCCAATCTTGTCTTGCTTTGCTGTCGTCAATGCTTTCTGACCAACTTTCAGCAATCGCTTGTCTGTGGTCAGGTTTGTAGGTAATTTCAAACTCTGGAATATGCTTTTTAATTTCGTTTGCAATTTCCTCTGGTGTGAAACTTATTGCCGCCAAATTGTAACTTGTACGCTCTTTGATTTGTTCTTTTGGAGCGTCCATAATTTGCAATGTTGCTTTCATTACATCATCCATATAAATCATCGGTAAACGAGCATCTTTTTTTAAGAAACATTCATATTTTCCTGTTTTTAATGCTTGATGAAAAATATCAACTGCATAATCTGTTGTTCCTCCTCCTGGCAAGGTTTGCCAACCGATTACCCCTGGATAACGCAACGAACGAATATCTAAACCGTAGCGGTCATAATAATATTTTGACCACAATTCGCCTGTAACCTTACTAATTCCGTAAACCGTTGAAGGCTCTAACGATGTATGTTGTGGCGTGTCTGTTTTAGGTGTCGAATCTCCAAAAACTGCGATAGAACTTGGATGAAAAACCTTTTCAATATGGCACGAATTCGCCAAGTTGAAAACACTTAACAAACCGTCGAGGTTTACGCTCCACGTTTTCGCAGGATTCCATTCGCCATTTGCTGACAAAATCGCCGCTAAATGATATACTTCGGTAATGTGATAATCGTGAACCAATTCATAAAGTCTATGGACGTTCATAATATCAAGAAATTCAAACTTTCCTTGTTGATTTTCTATCTTTCTAACATCGGTTGAAATAACATTGTTTTCACCGTATTTTTTACGCAATTCAGCCCCTAAAACTTGACCTAATTGTCCATTTGCTCCTGTAATTAATATTTTTTTTGACATAATTTTTATTTATTTCCAAAGATTTTCAGCGGATACTCCTCCAAAAAGGAGCGTGGCTAAATATGGATTATCTATAAATGGGTTTCTATTATTTTGAGCCTTATAAGCCTCTCTATTTCGTTGTTTTTCAAATTTTGACACAGGGTCTTCCACATTCCATTTTAAGAATAATTCAAGCGATCCTACTTTATTAAAGTCTTCATTATGAACAATATGTAAATACATCACCATTCGAGCAACATCGCCTTTCCATTCATCTCCTGGATACCAAGAATGCTTGTATCTTTTGCATTTTCCTGACCCGTTTGTAAAAGGTAGGTTACTTCTTAAAGAATTTATTTCGCTATCACAAGCACGCAAATGATGCAAATCAGTTACAGCATTAGAACTAGTTAATTTTGATTGCGGATAAATATGTTCTGTGTTAAATGTTTGTAGTTTATAAGAACCTCCTTGATACTGTCGCCAATATCTTTTTTCTCCTGTGTACATTAAAACGACATCATTTCTGTTTTCAAAATCAGCATCCATTTTATATAAAAAATCATGTCGTTGTATATATCTTAATACCTTATAATCTGATATAATATTTTTTAATTTTTCTTTTAATTCGAAGGCTGTCAAGTCGGTGTCAATTCCAACATAATAATCTTTTAATTCTTTCGGAATTGCAAAATGTTCTAATTCATTTACTTTTATAACTACCTTTGCTGTCGTACATTTTTTATCGTTGCAAATGGTGTATTCAAAAGAATCTACTCCTGTAAAATTTTTTTTAGGGATATACGAAAATGTTCCGTTGGAATTCCGTTGGACAGTTCCATAATTTAGGGTTTTATGATCAAATTTTGTAATAATAGTTTCTCCATTTATCTCATCATTTTCAAGAATTGATGAAATAATAAATGTTCTATTTTGTAAGGTTGAATACTTATCAGAAACAGCTTTTGGTGTAAATGATGTTTCTTCTATATTGTTATTAGAACAAGAAAATAACAATAAAGCTATTGTAAAATAAAATAATTTTTTCATCTTAAATTCACCTAAAAATATAATTATACAACTTAACAATCAACAAAATTAATGATTAATTTTCATATACAACAATTAAAAAATACTAATTTCGATAAAAAATAAGATGATAATAAAATATAAATTATAAATTTTCGTTTTTTTAACGTATGTTTGCATTTTCGAAAAAACATCTTATGTTAAAAAAATTAATTTTAATTTTTTCGATAAGTTTTACTGTAGCACAAGCACAGTATACAGATTTGATAAATTCTAATCAACCAGGGTTCTCTAAGAACCCTTATAGTGTTGGGCTTGGAGTCTATCAATTTGAGGCTAATTTATTTCATAGAAGACATCAGCCAAATCGTTTTTTTGATACGCCTGTAACTACTGGATTAAATTTAGATTTTCGAACATCATTCTTTTTTGAACGATTAGAACTTAGTCTAAATACACAACTTGTTAATGAAAAACAAGTATTATATAATGTATTTGAATCGGAAATCGGAACTAAATTAGGATTATCTAACTTTACATTAGGAGCAAAATATTTAGTTTTTAAACCTAAATACAAAGATATGTCTAAAATAATCCGAAGCTGGAAAAAGAGACATAGCTTTGATTTAAACAGACTTATACCACACGTTGGTGTTTATGCTGGATACAATATCCGTAATTTTTTAATTGATGCCCATAATATTGGAAATAGCCCAAAAGTAGGAATATTACTATTAAATGAACTTGATTTAAGGTATAATTTCGTCACAAATGTTTATTATGACAATATTGGTAGCGATTTTGCAGAATGGTCATATATCCTTACTGCAACCTATTTATTTAGTGAGCGTTGGTCTGGATTTCTTGAGCATCAAGCAAAATTTAATGCTTATGAAAACACAAGTAATGCAGGTGGAGGTTTGACATATTTATTTAGTAGAGATTTACAGATAAACAGTTCATTACGAGCAACTTTTCAAGAAAGTGGACTAGGCTTTCAAGCTAATGTCGGAATGTCATATAGAATTAATCGACATGTTGATAAATTTATCCCTCTTGATGAATTCGGAAACCCTATCGAATTCCATGAAGGAAAGAAAAAACGTGGCTTTTTTGGACGATTATTTGACAGTGTAAAACGATTATTTAAGAAAACTGAAGAAGTTGAAATTGATGATATTGACGAAGATGGAACACCTATAACTAAAAAAGTTAAAATTCCTACAACAGAAAGAAAACGTCAAAAATCTGTTCTTGGTAAAATTATTAAACGTGATAAAAAAATCAAGAAGAAAAAAGACAAAGAAGAGAAAAAAGCAATGAAGAAAGCTGAACGTCGTAAGGAAAAAGAAGAACGAAAAGCTGAGAAAAAACGACGAAAAGAAGAAGATAAAAAGGTAACCGAATTAACTAAAAAATTAAGAGAAAAAGAGGAACTTTTGGAATCTTATCAAAGAGATAAAGATGATTTAGCACTTAATTCTGGTGGTGGTATTTCTATCTACAAAGAAGAGAAAAAAGAAGACGAAGGACAGGAAACCGATGAGGAAAATGTCGATGAAAATACGGATGAAAATAATGAAGAGGCCGAAAAAGAAGAAATTTCAACTAAAAATGATGCAGAGAAAGAAATTGATGCAGAAATTAAACGTCTAAAAGAAGAAATTAAGGCTGATAAAAAAGTTATTGAAGAGGTACTTAAACGTCAAAATGAGCGTCGTCAGCGATATGATGAGGAACAAGCAAGGAAGAAAAAAGAACGAAAAGAGGCATTAGAAAAAGAAAAATCAAAGAAAAATAGAAAAGCGTCAATACCTAAAAAAGAAGAGAATAAAAATGAACTCAAAGAAAAGGATGAAAAAGTTTTAAAAGAAGATAAAGGCGGTGTGAAAATAGAAAAAGAAGAAATAAAGAAGGCTGATATTAAAGAAAATAAAGAAGAAAAATAGTTTAAAAAAAATGATTAATATTAGAGAAATTAAAACGAAAAAGGAAATGAAACAATTTGTTTTGTTTCCTTTTTCGTTGTATAAAGATAATAAAAACTGGGTTCCTCCAATTATAAACGAAGAAATCAATAGTTTTGATCCTAAATTAAATCCTGTTTTTGATCATGCTACAGCTCGGTTTTTTGTTGCTGAAAAAAATCATAAAATCGTAGGACGAATAGTTGCAATCATTAATAATTATGAAATTGAAAAATTAAATGTAAAAAAAATGCGTTTTGGTTGGTTCGATGTTATTAATGATGTTGAGGTTACCAAAATTTTAATTGAGAAAGTTAAAGAAATTGCCCTTGAAAATAAACTTGATTTTATTGAAGGTCCTGTCGGATTTTCAAATTTAGATAAAGCAGGAATGCTAACAAAAGGATTTGATAAAATCGGCTCAATGATTACTTGGTATAATGCACCTTATTATAAAGAACATTTTGAAAAATTAGGCTTTAAAGTTGAAAAGGAATACATCGAACAGATGTTTCCTTTTGAGAATATTAATGGAGAAAAATATGCTAGAGCAAGTGAACTTATCAAAAAAAGATATCAATTAAAAATTTTAAACTTTACCTCATCAAAAGATATTATACCTTATATTGATGAAATGTTTGAACTTTTTGAGAAAACATATTCAAAATTATCTAGTTTTGTTCCGATTTCTAAAAAACAAATCAAATTTTTTAAAGAAAAATATATCTCATTTATAAATCCTGAGTATATTAAATTTGTATTAGATAAAGAAGGAAAAATGGTAGCTTTTTCTATTGTAATGCCATCATTCTCAGAAGCATTACAAAAAGCAAAAGGGAAATTATTCCCTTTCGGATTTTATCATTTACTAAAGGCTCGAAAAAACTCAAAAACAACCTTATCCTATTTAATTGGTGTTGCTCCTGAATATCAAAATAAAGGGATTATTGCTCCTATTTTTGCAGAATATCATAAAACTTTTTCAGAAAAAGGAATAGAAAATTGCATCATTACACCAATGCTAAAATCAAACAAGGAAATACAAAAAACATGGGCTCCTTTTGACCCAGTAACACATAAAGAACGATGTACTTATAGATTGGATATTTAATACTGAAATTATGCAACTTTTTTATAATCCTGAACTTACAAAACATAGCAATCAGATCATATTTCCGAAAGATGAAAGCGGGCATATTGTGAAAGTTTTACGAAAAAAAGAAGGTAATTTATTATATATAACAAACGGAAAAGGTTTACTTTTCCATGCTACTATAAATTATGCAAATGACAAAAAATGTTCGGCTACAATTATAAAAATTGAGCAAAAACCCAAAGAGTGGAACTATTATTTACACGTTGCTATTGCTCCAACAAAAAACAATGACCGATTAGAATGGTTTTTAGAAAAGGCCACCGAAATAGGAATCGATGAAATTACTCCGATAATTTGTGATAACTCTGAAAGAAAAATAATTAAAAAAGAAAGGTTTGAAAAAATCATTCAATCTGCTATGAAACAATCACTTAAATATTGTTTACCTAAACTAAATGACCCTATTAAATTTTCTGATTTTATCACTAATGTCAAAAATATTTATATTGCTCATTGTGAGGAAGATGCAAAAATATCACTTCGTGAAATTTGTTTGAACAAACACTACACTATTTTAATTGGTCCTGAAGGCGATTTTTCAATGAAAGAAATAGCATTTGCAAAAAAACATAATGCAACTGCAATTTCTTTGGGTTCTTCTCGACTCAGAACTGAAACTGCAGGAGTTGTTGCAGTTCAAAATATTTCGTTTTTACATGAATAAAAAATTATTATGAATAAAATATCCATAAAATCTCCTGCAAGGGTTTGTCTTTTTGGAGATCATCAAGATTATTTAGAATTACCGATTATTGCTTGTGCTATCAATCGATATATTAATTTAATAGCTACTAAAAATCAGAGTAATACGTTTAATATCATGATGCCTGATATCAATGAAGAGGTACATTTTTCTATTGATGAAGATATCGAAAATATAAAAGGAGATTTTTTAAAATATGCTTTAAAAACCTTAAAACGATACGATTGCATTCCGACAGAAGGTTATGATATTACCATATCAGGAAATATAGCCATAAATGCAGGAACATCAAGTTCTACGGCTTTAATCATTTCTTGGATTCGTTTTTTAGTACAGGCTTTTGGTTGTAATCAACCTGTAACCAAAGAATTAATCGCTAAAATTGCTTACGAGGCGGAGGTTTTAGAACGTAATTCATCAGGTGGGCGAATGGACCAATTTTCTATTGGCTTGGGAAATATTATCTATCTTGAAACTGATAATGAATCTAAATTTAGAACGATTGGAACGACCTTAAATGGTTTGATTGTTGCGGAATCAGGTATCCCAAAACCAACAAATGCAGTACTTAAAGAATTAAAAGAAAAAGCTTTAAAATCAGTTGAAATTGTAAAACAAAAATTCCCAAATTTTGATTTAAAAACAGCCAAAACAAGTGATATTCAAAAATATATAGATAGCATTCCAACAGATTTACATCCTTATTTTGAAGCGTCTATCGAAAATCATTGTATTACACAAAAAGCCTTATCTGAATTTGAAAAATCAGATTTAGCTGTGATCGAAATAGGAAAGTTAATGACTGCACATCATACTGTTTTAAAAGAAAAGTTGAATTTAACTGTCCCAAAAATAGATGATATGATTTCATCAGCAATGAAAAATGGAGCATACGGAGCAAAAATAGTCGGTTCAGGTAGAGGTGGTTGCATTGTTGCTTTAGCCCCAGAAGAAAAACAAACTCAAATTATTGAAGAGTTATTAAAAGTCGGAGCGGTAAATGCTTATGCAGTTCAGGTAGATGAAGGTGCTCGAGTAATAAATTAAAAAACAAAAATATGAATTTAATTATATTAGCAGGAGGAATGTCTTCTCGAATGAAAAAACAAACGAAATCCGATGCAGTTTCTAGTGAAGATATTCGACAAGCAAACGAAAGAACAAAAGGGTTAATTAGTGTTGGAAATGACAATCGCCCTATCCTTGATTATCTGATGTGTAATGCAAAAAAAGCAGGTTACAAGCACATTTATATTGTTGTAAATGAAAAAGGCTTACCTTTGTTCAAACAATTTTATGGTGATAAATTAAGCGATAATGAATATAATGGTTTACGAATTTCGTACATCATTCAACATATTCCAAAAGACCGAGAAAAACCACTCGGGACGGCAGATGCATTGTATCAATCTTTTGAGCAATATCCGAATTTAAAAGATGATTTTTTTACAGTTTGTAATAGTGATAATTTGTATTCGGTTGAGGCGTTGAATTTACTCCGAACAACTAAAGACAATAATGCTTTCATCAATTATAACCGTGATAGTTTGGAATTTTCCACAGAGCGAATCGCTCGTTTTGCAGTAACAAAACTGGCAGATGATTATCTAGATTCTATTATTGAAAAACCTAATCCTGAGGAAGTTGAACAATACAAAGACAACAATGGTACTATTGGGGTAAGCATGAATATTTTTAAATTTTACGGAAAAGATTTTTATAAATTCGTAAAAGAATGCCCAATGCATCCACAACGAAACGAAAAAGAGATTCCTGTAGCGTTGCTCAATATGGTTAAAAATGGGATTAAAGTTAAGGCTATTCCACTTTCACAACATGTTCCTGATTTAACAGCCAAAGAAGATATCGCTACTGTACGTGAATATCTACAAAAAAATTATTTCATATTAGATTGGTAATATTTTTTATTTTTTATACCTTTGGTATTGAAATAAAAAATAAAGATTATGATTAATAATTTAGCATCATCAGAGTTAATTTTGAATGGAGATGGAAGTATTTACCATCTTAATTTACGCCCAGAAGATATTGCTGAAAAAATTATCTTAGTAGGTGATCCTGATCGGGTTGCAAAGGTTTCTAAACATTTTGATAAAATAGAAATCAAAAAAAATAAACGTGAATTTTATACGCATACAGGAATTTTACGTGGAGAACGAATCACTGTAATGTCAAGTGGAATCGGAACCGAAAATATCGATATTGTAATGAATGAACTAGATGCTTTGGTCAATATTGATTTAGAAAAAAAGGAAATAAAATCAGAAAAAAAATCACTACAACTATTTAGATTAGGAACCTGTGGAAGTAACAGCCCTGAGGTGGAGGTTGACCAAATGTTGGTCTCAGAAAATGCGGTGGGTCTCGATGGATTACTTCATTATTATGCTGATTATCAATTTGAAAATGATTTCTCAAAAAATTTTCTTGAAAAATTTCCTTATGAAAAAGTAAAAAAAATGCTTTATTTTTCAGAATGTTCAAAGGAGCTTTTACCATATTATGAAGATGCAAAATATCATGGAAATACAGCTACATTTCCAGGATTTTATGCTCCACAAGGTCGTCAATTAAGATTAAAATCTCTAGATAGTAAGTTTTTAGACACCTTAACAAATTTAGGTGTTTCAAATTTCGAAATGGAAACTTCTGCAATTTATGGATTATCAAAATTATTAGGACATAAAGCCTTAACAGTCAATTGTGTAATTGCAAATAGAAGAAGAGGTGAGTTTTCAAAAGATCATAATAAATCAGAAGAAAATTTAATCAAGTGGGTTTTAGATAGATTGGTCAAATAAAAATAAATTTATATAAGGAATTTTGGTTACGAAAAAATAGACTCACTTTTTTCGTAACCAACCTAAAACACGATTGTTTTTAACAAGCCATTTATTGTTTTTATGCTCTAAATCGATGATTTCTCGTGTCGTTTTCCCAACATTTTGTTGTATAATTTCAATGTTATGTTCAGTCACTTTGGAAATAATTGCAACATGACCATATTTATTCCAAATCGAGCCATCGAAAATAACTAAGTCAGTGATTTTAGGTTTACTAAAACTAGGATTCTTAAATTGTAATAAATTTCGTTGCTTGTTTAACGCTCCATCTTTTATTCTATAATTATAAAAATCCTTAGCATGTCCGTAACTATCAGGCATTTTATGATGAAAATGTTCGTAATAATACCGTTTTACAAATTCAACACATTGATATTTTAGCCCCAAATTATAACCATCTTTGGTCACATTTCTACCTTTAACCGTTCCTACCGCACCATTATAATAAACATACACCTTGTTAAGACTGTCTATTTTTGTCCCTATTTCATAATGTTTTTCTTTATTTGTTACCTGATTACAAGCAATTAAAAGAAAAATAACTCCATACAAATATTTCATTTAATCAATTTTAGGTAATAAAATTAACTGATTTTCAGAGTATTTATAATCTTTAGGATTTAAATGCATTGGAACAAATTCTCCTTCTCTATATTTCTCAGCTTGATTTTTATAAAACGGACTAAATAGATTACCGCTTTGCCCTGTAGGTAAAATTGCAACGCTTTTTTCTACATCAGAAAAATCAATAACTCTTCTTGTAGAAGGTCCACCATGCGACACATAAATTCCCTCTTCGTTAAGTCTGAAGCCAATATTATTAATTACGCCTCGACCGCCATTAGTTTTGAAAGGACCTACAGTGAAAATCTTTTTCAAAAGTCCGCCTTTTTTACCAAAAGCATGCGGATGCTCTACAGAATAAACCTGATCCCAAGTCCATTTTTCAGGATTATTCCCTAATTGTTTTTTAAGAAAATCAACTGCTTTTTTGAAAGATTGTGTTACAATTTGTCCTTTGGTTTCTACCACATCTTTTGTGTTAATGTTGTCCCACCAAACAGATTCAGTTTTATTCATTTGTACAGCTCTCATATGATGTTCTAACGGAATTTCTAAAAATTGCTTAAAGCCTTCACCCATTTCATCAGCAAATGTATTTTTATGAAATTCATAAATAAAACGTGTGTAAATAGTAGGCGCTACCAACTCTTGTTTATAGGCTCCGTCCCATTTTTCTAAAATTTCTAATGCATATTTTTGCTCTTCGGATAAACTTGTTTTATCAATGTTTTTTGATGCATTTTTGATAATATCAGGAGCAACTGCCGAGGTAACATCAAGAGCCATTTCTTTGACACCTTCCTTGTCAAAATCGTATTTATGTCCGATTAAATCAGTAATTCGTTTAGCTCTATCTTGAGCTAAATAATACCCCGGATACAATATTCCTGCAATAGTATCATGTTGATTGTTAGCAGAATATACAAAATTAGATTTAGGGTTTTCTGCCCAAATATTTTCCTTAAAATCTAAATATTCTTTAATTTCATCTTTTCCACTAGCTCCATCTAAAAACATTTTTCTACTAAGGCTATCTCTATATTTATATAATTTTGCAACGCCATACATCGCAATATTTCCTTTTGCATCACCATACATTAAATTCAATCCCGGAGCATGAATCATTGATCCAAAATTATGTAAATCTTCCATTGATTTAAGATGTGATAAATGATAACTAGCTTCTAAAGTGTTGTTTTTTAGCTTAGTATAAATCCACTGCATTGCAATTGGTTTTTCTGTTCTTAAATTATCCAACGCATCATTCATAATCGCTCCATGACGTGTGACTTTTATTTTATAATGCACGTCTTCTCCGTCTTTTACCTTGATGACTTTGTCATAAACTTTGTATGGTTCATAGCCATTTTCTGTTTTATATTCTAGTGGATTATCAGGATTATTTTGCTCAATATAAAAATCTATATCGTCATTTTCGAACATCGTAAGACCATAGGCTAAATCTCTATTATGCCCTAAAAGACAAAAAGGTGTCAAGGCTAAATTAAAGCCATACATTTCATAATCAGGAGTTTTAATATGTGATTGATACCAAACGGCAGGCTGACTAAATTCTATGTGTGGGTCGTTTTCAAAAATAACTTTTCCGTTTTTGGTACGCTCTGCACCAAGCACCCACGAATTACTCCCTTCTAAAAGAGGAACTGGTAATTTTTCTAAAAGTTGATTTACCTCGCCAGAAAATTTTGCCTGTACTTTTTTATTTGTTCCTTTTATGATTGTTAGATTCTCTTTTGGAATCATCAATTCCTCAACATATTTAGAACCTAATTTTTCATGAATTTCTGTAATTAACGGATCAAATTTATAAGCATACGCAAAACTAAAAGCGATATAACCAAACACACTATAAACATCTTCGATAGTGTATTTTTGCTTGTCAATTCCTAATAAATGAAATTCCACAGGAGTTGCACCTTTATCAATAAACTGATTAATTCCGTCTAAATATGCCTGTGTTAATTTATAGGGTTCTGAATTTTTATCTAAATTCATAATTGTTTTATGAGCTTTGTCACCAATCATCAAACTCAACATGAATTTATCAATTTTGACAAAATCTTTTCCGAAAATTTCACTCAATCGCCCTGCAGTAATTCTTCGCATCAATTCCATTTGCCACAATCGATCTTGAGCATGTACATACCCTAAAGCTCGGTATGCATCTTGCTGATTTTGAGCTTCTATATGAGGAATACCATTTTTATCATAAATAACAGTTACTTTCTTTTTTAAATTACTTAATTCCAATTCACCATCATAAGTTGGTGCATACATCCATTTTGCTAAAAAATATAATCCAACTAACAAAAGGATCAATGAAATACTAAAAATTTTCAAAAACTTTTTCATACTAAAATATTATAAATTTATCAATAAACCGAGAGATACAAACGACAAAACACTCATTCCTGTATAACCTGCTTGTACAGTGAATTTATCTGAAAAAGTATATGTTATTAATGGTTTGTAATAGAAATATTCCGAAGAACTGAAATTAGAACTTTTATCAATTATATATCCTAAATTTGCTCCAATTCCTAGTTGATGTATTGGTTTAAAACGTATTGTAAACGATAAAGGTACAAACGAAACATCACCTACTTTGATTTTGGTTTTTACTCTTCTCGCAGTAATTCCTATTAAATCCCAACTTTCCTTTTTAACAATCTGTGCAGTGAGTTCTTTCCCAAAAAGATGATAATACGATACAGATAATCCTAAATCCAACCACTTAGCTACTGATGCTGAATAACTTAATTCAGGAGATATGGCAAATTCAAATATAGATTCAGCACTTTCTAAAGGATAATTTCCATTAAGACCAATGCTAAATTTAGATTGACCATTAACATTTAAACTAAATAAAACTAAAAGTAAAATGAATTTTCTCATGATTTATTTTTTTGAAATTACTATTCAAAAATACATTATTTATTGTATTTTAGCATCAACTAATACGAAAAAAAATAAAAAAAACATGAAACAACAATTTAAAACACTACAAATAATACACTTAGCTATTTGTGCAGGACCTATTGTTTTCTTTTTTATAGCAACAGACCTTAAAAAATTCGAATTATTACCAAACATCACTAATGATAATCTATTAATTGCAATAATTCCTTTAATAGCTTTTATATTAGGGAATTACATATTTAGAACTCGAATTGCTAAAATTAATTTATATGATGCTTCTTTAATGAAATTTCAAAAATTTCAAGAGATTTCAATTATTCGTTGGGCTTTATTTGAAGGGTCAGCATTTGTAGTATTAGTTTTAGCTCCAGAGTTAAGTTCATTGGCTTTGTTCGTGGTTTTGTACCTAATTTTCACAAGACCATCTGCTCAAAATATTTCTGATTTATTAAAAATTCCTTATTCGGAATTCAATTAAATTTCATATTTTTGAAAAGCATTAAAATTAAATTATCTTAAAAAATAAACTATGTCAGATATTAAATCCTATATTGAAAAAAATAAAGAACGATTCATTCAAGAACTAATTGATTTACTCAAAATACCTTCTGTTAGTGCTGATTCTGCGTTTAGTCAAGATGTTTTGAACACCGCAGATGCTGTAAAAAACGCATTAGAAAAAGCAGGATGCGATAAAGTTGAAATCTGTAAAACTCCGGGCTATCCAATTGTTTATGGAGAAAAAATAATTGATGAAAATTTACCAACAGTTTTGGTGTACGGTCATTATGATGTGCAACCTGCTGATCCTATTGAATTGTGGGATTCGGAGCCTTTTAATCCGGTTATCAAAAAAACAGACCTACACCCTGATGGAGCTATTTTTGCTCGTGGGGCTTGTGATGACAAAGGGCAAATGTTCATGCATGTAAAAGCTTTAGAATATATGACAAGTCAAGGACAACTACCTTGTAATGTGAAATTTATGATCGAAGGAGAAGAAGAGGTTGGCTCTGAGAGTTTAGCGTGGTTTGTTCCGAGAAATAAAGAAAAATTAGCAAATGATGTTATTTTAATTTCTGATACAGGAATGATTGCTAAAGATATTCCATCAATTACAACTGGGCTTCGTGGCTTGAGTTATGTAGAGGTTGAGGTTACAGGTCCAAATCGTGATTTACACTCAGGTTTATACGGAGGAGCGGTTGCAAATCCTATTAATGTTCTTACAAAAATGATTGCTTCATTACATGATGAGAATAATCATATCACTATTCCGGGATTTTATGATAAAGTTGAAAATTTATCTGATGAAGAACGTGCTGAAATGGCAAAAGCTCCATTCTCATTAGAAGAGTATAAAAATGCTTTAGATATTGATGCAGTTTACGGAGAAAAAGCTTATACAACTAACGAACGAAACTCAATTCGCCCAACATTAGATGTAAACGGAATTTGGGGCGGATATATTGGCGAAGGTGCAAAAACAGTCATCGCTAGTAAGGCGTATGCTAAAATTTCGATGCGTTTAGTCCCAAATCAGGAGTGGGAAGAAATTACGGAATTATTTAAAAATCATTTCGAGAGTATTGCTCCAAAAGGTGTTCGTGTAAAAGTAACGCCTCATCACGGCGGACAAGGTTATGTAACTCCAATTGACAATGTAGGATATCAAGCGGCGAGTAAAGCATATGAAACGACTTTCGGAAAAACTCCTATTCCTCAACGTAGTGGAGGGAGTATCCCTATTGTTGCCTTGTTTGAGCAAGAACTAAAAAGCAAAACAATTTTAATGGGATTCGGGTTAGATTCTGATGCAATCCATTCACCAAACGAACATTTTGGTGTTTGGAATTATTTAAAAGGAATTGAAACTATCCCATATTTTTATAAATATTTTGCAGAATTGAAATAATTCATACCATTTATACAATATTTTATGCAAAATAAACAAAAACCAACATAAAAAGCTATAAGCTATTTTATATTTGCAATACAATATATGTTGGGGGACAAATATTTTAAATAAACAAAGATCACTAAACAAGTGATCTTTTGTTTTTATAATTAATTAATAATAGGCTCAAAAAATAACTTAAATTCTTTTTTAAGTAAAAAAACAAGTTGTTATAATTACCTATCAACTTTTTCATTCTTTGTAGGTGTAACTCCAAAACTTCCATAAAGCCTTTATTTTTCTTGGTACTTTTACCTTTGTAGGTTAAATAAATATCTTCCACATCAAAGGTGATTTCTTGAACTTGGAGCATTAAAAAAGCCTTACTAATCTTTTGACTAATAAGGCTTAATTGTGAATTTATAAATTCATTTTCCTTTAATGGAGGAAGTGCTTTTTGTTTTTTACTATTCCAAAAATCAGGATTTATAAAAAGTCCTGTGGAAAATTCTTTTCTCTTTTTTCTAAAAGTTATCCTACAATTT
>PDWI01004102.1_pt1 | contig 19882 bp, 13 predicted proteins | sample 1430891 | NCBI WGS metagenome assembly PDWI01 (sample SAMN01162508, study PRJNA174530) | Oral metagenome, whole genome shotgun sequencing project. | biome: Marine environment; feature: Marine mammal; material: Swab sample of the gingival sulcus; isolation source: swab sample of gingival sulcus...
GTTTAATTGCTATAATAAAGGGGCTTGTTGAATTATCAGCAAGCCCTAATTTTAAGGATTTTTTATAATGAAAAATAGTAATATCCCCTCTGAATTACCTAACTATATTGACCCTAATCTTGATTTAAAAGCCATTCGCCAAGAATGCCAAAAATTAGTAAAATCTCGTGCAAAATACTCTGCAGGGGTGGCAATTATCCCTATTCCATTTTTGGACGTAGTCGTTGATGCTGGACTTTTAACCATGTTACTACCTGAAATCACCGCTCGTTTTCAACTGATTGATACTCCAAATGACCTTGATAAATTGTCCAGTCAAGATGAACGCAAACAAGACATCACCAATAGAATTTTTGAATTTGCAGGTTTAATCATGACAAGAGGTATGGTGAAAAAAAGCATTGAAGGCTTTGGCGGTCGGATTATTACTAAACAAATCAGCAAATACATTCCTTTTGGCGGACAATTGGTCTCTGCTGGGCTTGGTTATATGATTTTTAAAAAAGTCGCCAATGAGCATATCGAGGAATGCTATCAACTTGCAACTAATATTCAACAAAGGTCTGCATAACTTAGTAGAGATGCGACATTTTTCGTATCTCTATAGCTGTTAAAAAATGATTTACAATCTGCAATGTTCTTTAATTAGTTTGACAATATGTGATTGATAATAGTCAGGTAAATCATGCCCCATACCCTCAACTAAGGTAAATTTAGCGTTTTTAATGGTTTTTGCAATATCCCTACCACCACTGATAGGCATTAATCCGTCTTTATCGCCATGCAAAATAAGCGTGGGGGCTGTGATTTTTTTTGTGTACTTGCGTAACGAGCCTGTTGCTAAAATCGCAGTTAATTGTTGCACTGAACCACGAGGATAGACAGAGCGGTCATAACGCATGCCTGCAATTTTACGCACTAGTTTAGAATTGACAAAGCCCGGTGAGCCTATGGCATGAATAAACCATTCTGCATGAGCAACAGAGGCTTTTTTAGTAGGGTTCTTAGGGTGGCTAAACAACACGCTGATTTGTTTCGGTTTTGGCGGTGGCAAAAATGGACGATTGGTTGAAGTAAAGAACAAGATAAGATTATCAATCTCTTGTGGATATTGAGCGGAAACAATTTGAGCAATCATTCCTCCCATAGATGCTCCCATAAGATTAACTTTGCCTAACTTTAGCTTGCGGATTAATTTAATGGTATCTTCTGCCATATCTATCAAGGTATAAGCGACAGGTTCGGACTGATTGCTTAAGCCCACTTGCATACGCAACATCATTTTTAAAAGACCAAAAATCGTTTGATAACTTGAATGATGTTCTCCATCTTGGAATTTGCTTGACAGTCCAATATCACGATTATCAAAACGAATGACAAAAAATCCTGCATCAAGCAAACGAAATAACAAGTTATCTGGCCAAAATATCATCTGGGAACCAAGTCCCATTACCAATAATAAGGGCGGATTATCAGGATTGCCTGCAACCTCAACACTTAGGGTAACATTTTCATCGATATCGACAAGGGCATGGTAAAAACCTTCGGTTATATTTGATTTTTCCCATGCAAGTCCTGAATTTCCTAACCATTGATTAAGTTTATTGATACTTGTTGTTGATAGATTATTGTTAGCCATACGCAAAACACCATTTCATATTCCAATCTGATATTATATTGCCAATGCTAACATATCACAAGTGGGGGAGTTCAATTAGTAAAGCTGTATTCTCTAGTCGTTTTATTTAGTTGATTTTTTTATAATTGAAAACTTTATTTGAAATCTATCGAATAACAAAAAATATGCTAAAATTACTCTCTTAAATTTACCAACCATTGCAAATAAAAACATGAACGACAATATTATTCAAATTAATGATAAAAGTTACAACCTAAGCCACCATACGCCTATAATGGTGCAATATTTACAGACTAAAGCCCAATATCCAAAATCGATTTTGCTCTATCGTATGGGTGATTTTTATGAATTATTTTTTGATGATGCAAAACTTGCCTCACAATTACTCGATATTACTCTAACTCGACGTGGTAAAGATAAAGCGGGCAATGAAATTCCCATGGCGGGCGTGCCGTTTCATGCAGGTGAAAGTTATATGGCTCGGCTAATTGCTCAAGGGCAAACTGTGGTTATTTGCGAGCAAGTGGAGGGGAGCGATAATAATTCTGAGAAAAAAACCATTATGAAACGTGAGGTGGTGCGGACGCTAACCGCTGGCACGCTTACCGATGAAAATCTATTCGCTCCCAATCAAGACACAAGCCATACGCCCAATGTAGTTGCCCTTGATATCATTATTAATGCGAAAAAAAATAACTATCAAGCAGGGGTTAGTAGCCTAAATATTTCTGCTGGAACTATCCACTGTCAAGCGATTGATAGCAATAATCAAGAAAAATTACAACAAGAATTATTAACCGTGTTGGCTCGTTTTGCTCCAAGTGAATGTATTATTAGTGAAAAATTTATTTCCCACAATGGTGAAAATTTTTATCAATGGCTATCGCAAAATCTAACCTGTCCGTTAATTGAAGTTGCCCACGCTGATTTTTCTGCTAAACACGCACCGCAAACGCTTTGCCAACAATTTGAGGTGCAACATATTGACGGCTTAGGCATTGCCAATCAGCCATTATTGCAAACGACTACTGCCTCACTTATTCATTATGCACGGCAAACGCAACAACGACAAATCCCCCATGTTAATCAATTAATTGTTGAAAATAAACAAGATTATTTAATTATTGATGATATTTGCCAACGAAATTTGGAAATTTTTTCAAGCGTGACTACAGGTGGAACGTCCTTGTTGTCTGTGATTAATCATTGTCAAACCCCTATGGGCAAACGGTTATTACCGCAACAATTAAAACGTCCATTACGCAATCGCCAACATATTGCTCAACGTGCCGATGTGGTGGCACAATTTAGTAATTTACAAGAAAAACAACAAAATAATTTACAGCAAATTTTAGCCAATATTGCCGATATTGAACGCATTAGTAGTCGCATTAGCCTTGCCACTGCCAAACCAAGAGATTTACGCAAATTAGCAGAAAGTATCCAAGCTTGTCAGCATTTAGCAAGTGAATTACAAGGCTATAAGATACAAGAAAAAAATGGCTTGTTAAGTCTATTATTAGAGCAGTTACCACTTGCCAAAACCGAATTATTAGCCATTGCCCAACTGCTAGAAACGGCAATAGTCGATGAACCGCCTGCTCATATTCGTGATGGTGGCATGATAAAAATGGGCTATGATGCTGAATTTGATAGGCTGACAAATTTGCATAATAATATTCAAGAAACCCTTGATAATATGGCTCAAACGCACCGAGAAACCTATCAATTACCGAGTTTAAAAGTGGGCTTTAATAAGGTCAGTGGCTTTTATTTTGAATTACCAAAAGGGCAAGCAAAATCCGCCCCTGATTGCTTTATCCGTCGGCAAACGCTAAAAAGTTGCGAGCGTTATATTACCGATGAATTAAAAACCCTAGAAACCGAATATCTCAATGCTCAATCGCAAGCCCTTGTGCGAGAAAAACAGCTTTATCAGCAATTATTAACCAAGTTAGCGACTAATATTTGTGAGTTGCAACAACTTGCTCAAGCGATTGCTCAAATTGATGTGTTGTTAAATTGGGCGATTTTAGCCTGTCGTTATCGTTGGGTACGTCCGACTTTAACCGATAAAATTGGTGAGTTGCAAATCTCTCAAGGTCGGCATCTTGTAGTGGAGGCTCAACAGCAGAAAAATCATTTTGTAGCCAATGATTGCTTAATGGATGGGGATAAAAAATTACTACTTATCACAGGACCCAACATGGGCGGAAAATCCACCTATATGCGACAAATTGCCTTGATTGTGTTGCTTGCAAGTTGTGGCAGTTTTGTTCCTGCAAAGTCGGCAAGCATTGGCGATATTGACCGAATTTTTACTCGCATTGGTTCAGCTGATGACCTTGCGGGCGGAAAATCGACTTTTATGGTGGAAATGATTGAAACGGCTCATATTCTGAATTTAGCGACGGAAAAATCACTTGTATTAATGGACGAAGTAGGGCGGGGGACGAGTACTTCAGATGGCTTGGCGGTGGCTTATGCTTGTATTCAACGCTTGGCGGAAATGGGCTGTTTAACCTTGTTTGCAACTCATTATTTTGAATTAACTGCGATTGCCGAGCAACATAAAAATATGCACAATGTCCATGTGGTTGCAAGTGAAATTGATGGCAAATTGTTATTATTACATCAGATTAAAGATGGTTTTGCAAGTTCAAGTTTTGGTTTGCATGTAGCAAAAATGGCAGGCGTGCCGACGGAAATTATTAATATTGCGGAGTATTATTTAACCCAATCTTTGCAAACTGATAATGATATGAGCAAGCAAGCTGATTTATTTGCCAATCAACCAATAACCCTTGTGGAAAATAAGCAAGATAAAGAAAAATTAGCAAAATATAAAAATTTAACTCAATTTATTAATAATATTAACCCTGATGAAATGACACCAAGAGAGGCGTTAGAATGGGTTTATCAGTTAAGGGAAAAAACCAAAAACGGATAACTCCCCCAATTTATTGACTGTTTTTCAGCTTTTGATAGCCCAAATGTTAATTTTGACATAATCCATATTTATGCCATTTTTCGATAAAAATAGGGATTAGGTTGTGATTAAAAAAGCGGTTTATTCACTTGTTTATTTAGCGATTGTTATTTTTGCTGAGCTTGCTTTTGCTCGCAATCTTTAGGGCTAGAGCATTCTATTTTCAAATCATCATCTTTAAAAATGCCTTGCACGATATAAACATCGCCTTGCCAGCGTCCTTGATTGGCATTTTTCCAACTGTCTATTTCTTCATCATCTTTTGGCAAAGTTAATGTGCCAAATCCCTCTTTTTTATCAGCTTTCCAATATCCTTGATAAACTGCACCACTTGGCCAAGTGGTTCTGCCTTTACCATATTGTTTACCATGACGAAAAGTGCCAACATCAACTGCCATTAGTTTACCATTTTCATACCATTTCACTGTACCTTTACCATGAGCGAAACCATTAACACATTTACCACTCCAAGTAACGCTTTCATTAGGTTGAGGATATGGATTGCCAACTTTACAATGGCTATTTGTACTTGTGATATAGTTTGCGGAGGGTGTAGGGGGTGGGTTGTTTGCACTGATAAACATACCCAATAAAATTGTCGTTAATATTTCACTGATACTCATTACTTTTCTCCTTTTTGTTTACAATCTTTTGGACTAGAACATGCTATTTCTAAAGTACCATTTTTAAAAATACCTTGCACAATATAAACATCACCTTGCCAATATCCTCTATTATTTTTTTCCCAAGAGTTAATCGCTTTTATGGTTTCATCATCTTTTACCAAAGTTAATTTTCCATAACCATGTTTCATATCTTGCTTAAAGTTTCCAAGATAAATATTACCATTACTAAAAATAGCTTTACCCTTTCCGTGCATTTTACCATTACGCAGATTTCCAATAAATGTACTTGTTTTTTTGCCATTTTGATACCATTGAACAGTGCCTTGACCATTAGCAAAACCATTTACACAAGCACCGCTCCAAGTAATAGTTTCATTTTCTTTAGGAGTTGGATTGCTTACTTTGCAATGACTATCTGTACTTGTGATATAGGTTTCCGCTGAGGTGGTAGGCTTATCGGTTGGGGTTGGATTATTTGAACTAACAAACATACTTAATAAACTTGTAATTAATAATTGACCAAAATCCATGATTTTTCCTTTTTTAACTTAAAAATTTTTTATAATTTACGCTATAAATAAGCCTTTGTAAAGTCAGATAATCCGACCTAGCTTTTTTTACCATTTTTCTTTATACTTGCTTAAACTTTAGTTATTAATAAAATTTTACCTATATGCCAATTTCAAACCCTAAAAAACTTGACCCAACTATCTTACCTAATTTTGCCGAAATGCCAAACGTGGCATTAATGGATACTAGCCATATTGACAAATCGCAACCGCCGTTTATTTTGGTGGACGGCTCCTATTATCTGTTTCGCACCTATCACGCTTTGCCGAATATGCGGACAAGTCAAGGCTTGCATACCAATGCCGTACGAGGAACCTTAAACGCCCTCAATAAACTCATGCGTCGTTATCAACCCACCCATATGGCAGTGGCATTTGATACCAAATCGCCTACCTTTCGTCATGAAATGTCCACCGACTATAAAGCCAATAGACCTTCTATGGACGCAGAACTTGCCGAGCAAATCCCTTATATTCATCACTTGATTAAGGCATTAGGCATTCCGCTAATTCGTATTGAGGGAGCGGAGGCGGACGACATTATCGGTACACTTGCTTATCGTGCCTGCCTAGAGGGGCATCATGTGGTGATTTCTACAGGCGATAAGGATATGGCTCAACTTGTTAATGATTGTGTGATTTTAGAAGATAGCTTTAAAGGGCAAATTACCGATGTCGAAGGGGTACAAGAAAAATTTGAAGTCGAACCTAAGCAAATTATTGATTATTTGACTTTGATGGGTGATAGTTCTGATGGTATCAAAGGCGTACCAAAAATTGGTAAAAAAACGGCGGTAAAACTTCTTAACGAATATCAAACCCTTGATAATATCCTTGCCAATGCCCCCAATATTAAAGGGGTAGTGGGAAAAAATCTGCTTGCCTATGCAAAAGATACCGAGCGAGATAAACAACTTGCCACCATTGTTACTAACCTTGATGCCTTAGGAGAATTGGATTTAGATTGGTCAAATTTACTGATTAACACCGACCCCACTGCCTATATTGACGAGTTGCGAGAGCTTTATATCGAACTTGAATTTAAAAATGAATTAAGCTCGTTAAATCACCCAAATCACCCAGCGAATTTTATTGAAGATAGTCCAATTAATAGCGAAACACAAGCCCAAATTCACAAGGCTAAATCCGCTCAAAATACAAGCGTAACTACAAAAAGCAATGATAAACAATGGCATACGATTTTAAAGCAAACTGATTTTGATAAATTAATACAGCGTTTAGAAAAAGCAAAATATTTTGCCATTGATACAGAAACTACCAATATTAATTGGCGACAAGCGGAATTAGTCGGAATTTCTATCGCTCTACAATCACACGAGGCATATTATATTCCGCTAACCCATGGTTTACAGCAATTGGAGCAGTTAGGCGGTTTAGATTTTGGCGAAACTGAAGACAATAGCGACCCACTTATCAAGCAACAGCTTAAACGTGAAAAAGTTTTAGCACAATTAAAACCGATTTTAGAAAATCAAAAAATTGGCAAAATTGGACAACATCTAAAATATGACGCTCATATTTTTGCCAATTATGATATTGAAATAAAAAATTGGCATTGCGACACTATGCTTGCCTCTTATGTGCTTAATGCCTCTGCTACTAAACATAATATGGATAGCCTTGCTCAATATTATTTGCAAACGCAAACCACCAAATTTGAAGAAGTGGCAGGTAAGGGAGCAAAACAAATTAGCTTTGATAAAGTGGCGATTAATGTTGCAAGTGATTATGCCTGTGAAGATGCCGATATTACTTATCAACTATGTGAAAAATTTACACAATTATTAGCTGATGATGATACAGGCGACCATGATAATAATAGGCAGTTATTGCAAAATTTAGAAATTCCGATTGCTCAAATTCTCACCAAAATGGAAACTCATGGAATTTTAATTAATCGTGCATTTTTAGGTGAATTATCAAAACGCTTTAACCAAACCATTAGTGAACTTGAACAACAAGCCTATGAAATTGCAGGCGAAGAATTTAATCTTGCCTCACCTAAGCAGTTAGGAACGATTTTATTTGAAAAATTGCAATTAAAAGGTGGTAAAAAAACCAAAACAGGACAATATTCTACTTCAGAGGCGGTGCTAAATAAAATTGACCACCCCCTCATTGAACTTATGCAAGAATATCGTAGCTTGTCAAAATTAAAAAATACTTATACTGATGCTTTGGCAAAAGTTGCCGACGGTCGAACCAATCGAGTGCATACAAGTTATCATCAAGCCTTAACAAGTACAGGGCGACTCTCTTCAAGCGACCCAAATTTACAAAATATTCCTATCCGTACCGATACAGGACGATTAATTCGACAGGCGTTTATTGCTCCAAAAGGGCGTGTGATAATGGCTTGTGATTATTCGCAAATTGAATTGCGTTTAATGGCTCATTTTTCTAATGATGAAACCTTAATTAATGCTTTTCAGCAAGGACTTGATATTCATACCGCTACCGCAAGCGAGGTATTAGGCAAGCCGATTACAGAAGTTACAAAGGCGGAACGTCGCAGTGCGAAAGCGGTGAATTTTGGTCTGCTGTATGGCATGACAGAATACGGTTTAGCCAAGCAATTAGGGGGAACGGCAAAACAGGCGAAAGACTATATTGGGCGATATTTTAGCCGATATACAGGGGTGAATAATTTTATGCAAAACACCCAAACCAACGCTCAAGCAAACGGCTATGTACGCACGATTTTGGGTCGTCGCCTTTATACCCCTGATATTAATCATAGTAACCACAAGGTGAAACAGGGGGCAACTCGTGCTGCTATTAATGCCCCGTTGCAAGGCTCGGCATCGGATATTATTAAACTTGCGATGATAGCCGTGGATAAGATGCTGACAGAAAAAGGCTTTGATAATCATGCCAAAATGTTATTGCAAGTGCATGATGAATTAGTTTTTGAAGTTGATGAAAATAAAGCTGATGAAATTGGTGAGCAAATCAAAATCACTATGGAAAATGTGTTGTCTGATACGGCTAAAAAATTTGGTTGGAAAATTGATTTTGCCGTGCCTTTAGTGGTGGAAGTGGATAAAGGCGATAATTGGGACGAGGCTCATTAGTAACATTGAGTTAAATTTTTGTAAACATTTGTTTAATTTTAACCATAATGATTTTTGGTATGGTAGTCTACGATTCTATGTTACCAAAAAATTTGTAGGTTGGGGTACGAAACCCAACCTACAAATTTTAATTTATTTAAGGAAAGATTATGAGTTTATTTGATTTTGCAAAAGATGCTGGAAAAGAAGTTTTTGACGGTGGTGAAGAGCTTAGTACCCAAGAAATCGCTAATTCATTATTAAAAACCGTGCAGGATTTAGGTTTAGAAATTGACGGTTTAGGCGTAAAATATAATGCAACCGAAAATAGAGTAGAAGTTCACGGTACAGCCAAATCACAAGAAGCCAAAGAAAAGGTTATTTTAGCCTTAGGTAATGTTAAATATGTTGCTCAAGTGGAAGATAATATGACAGTAGAGGCTGATGACGGGCCTGAAAGTCAATTATACGAAGTAAAATCAGGTGATAACTTATCAAGTATTGCTAAACAATTTTATGGTGAGCCTAATTATATGAAAATTTTTGAGGCTAATAAGCCAATGCTCACCGACCCAAATAAAATTTACGTAGGGCAAATGTTGCGTATCCCTGCTTAATTTCTGTTTGTTAGTTTATTAGCTATCCCTTTCTGTACAAGATAGAAAGGGATTTTTTTATCATAAAATAAAGAATTTTAACATATCACTTTTTCAATTTGATTATTTAAATAGTTTAAATATTTACGTAGTGCGTTATAATAGCCAGCAAATTTTAACAGATATCAATGCCGTTATGGCGGATATTGTTAATCATATACAAAGATTAAATTTTTTACACAACTAGGAAAATAATATGTCATTAATCAAACCAACTTTAGTGTTGAACTGTGGTTCATCTTCTCTCAAATACGCTCTTATTAGCGAAGATAATAATATGCGAATTGAGGGGCTTGCCGAGGGTCTAGGGCTAGAAACCGCTCGTATCAAGCATAAAGATGAAAAGGGTAATAAACAAACCATCGACCTGCCAAATGCTGACCATACGCAAGCATTAACTAAGGTTTTAGAGTTACTTTCAGAGCATAAACCGATTGCCGTTGGACATAGGGTCGTACATGGTGGTAATAAATTCTCAAAAGCTCAATTAATCACAGATGAAATTATTGATACGTTAAAAGAAATTACCCCACTTGCTCCACTGCATAATCCTGCCAATATTTTAGGGATTGAGGCGATTGCCAAGATTTATCCTGACTTGCCACAAGTGGCGGTTTTTGATACTGCATTTCATCAGACTATGCCTGAAAAAGCCTTTCGTTATGCCATTCCTAAGAAGCTTTATACAGAAAATCATATCCGTCGTTATGGTTTTCATGGCACATCGCATGCCTATGTTTCCGAGCGTGCTTGTAAATTAACACAAGCGGAGGGCAAACATGGCTGGATTACTGCTCATTTAGGCAATGGTTGTTCAGCGACTGCTGTTTATGCTGGCAAAAGTATGGACAGTAGCATGGGATTAACTCCACTTGAAGGCTTGATGATGGGAACTCGTAGCGGTGATGTTGATGCAGGCTTGCATGCTCATTTATACCGTGCGAAAGGTTGGTCAATTGATGAAATTGATACCATGCTCAATAAACAAAGTGGCTTTTTAGGCGTTTCAGGGGTTTCTAGCGATATGCGAGCGGTAGAAGAAAGTGCCGAAGAGGGCAATAAAGATGCTCAATTAGCCCTTGATATGTTTGCTTATCGTACAGCTAAATATATTGCAAGTTTAAGTTGTGCATTGCCTACATTTACAGGTATTGTCTTTACAGGGGGTATTGGTGAAAATGCAAGTCAAGCTCGTGCCAATATTATTGCGAATTTACGCCATTTTAATATTGTTATTGACGAAGAAAAAAATGCCGAGTTAATTCGTGGGGCAGAAGGCAGTTTCCATAAAGCGGAAAGCGGTATTGAATTATGGGTTATTCCAACTGATGAAGAGTTTCGTATTGCTCAAGAAACGATTGGGGTTTTAGCTTAACTACATAAAAAAGGTAAAAAATATGCAAACAATTTTATTAATTCCAACCGAACCAAGAATAGGCTTAACTTCCGCTAGTCTTGGTTTTATTAAAGCCCTAGATTATGCAGGGTTAAAAGCGGGCTTCATTAAGCCATTTTTACAAAGTGATAGACGTATTGTTGGTGATGAAGAATCCACTCAATGTAGTACAAGTATTTTAGCAAAAGAAGTTTTTAACATTGATTCACCTAATTCGATTGCACGAGCAAAAGTTGAGCGTATGCTTGGCGATGGCAATCTTGGTGAATTAATGGAAGAAGTGGTCGCTAATCACCAAAGCATTGCTGAAAATTGTGATGTGGTGGTATGTGAGGGCTTGGTTTCAAATGCAGAAGTCACTTATGCAAGCCAAGTTAATCAGGCATTAGCCTATGCGTTAGATGCTCAAGTGATACTCGTGAGTACCACAGATATTCATAATCCGCAAGCCTTAGCGGATAAACTTGATGTGCATGCAAGTGAATTTGGCGGTGTTGCTGATAGTCGTACACTTGGCTGTATTTTAATGCGGGTAAAAGATGTTCCAAATACTTTTGAAAAACAAACAGTTGCTCCAGGTATGGCGAATTTTAATTTAGATGATGAGTTTGTAAAATCAGTTAAAAAATCGTCTCCTGCCTTTGAAACGGATAAATTCCATTTGCTAGGGGTTGTGCCTTATAGTAATACCCTGTCAATTCCTCGTACTTGGGATATTGCTAACGACTTAGGTGCAACTTGGATAAATGTCGGTGAGGCAAAAACTCGCCGAGTTTCAAAGAGTTATTTAACCGCTCAACAAGTTTCTCATATTGGTCATATCTTTAAAAAAGGCAATTTATTAGTAACCCCAGGTGACCGCGATGATATTTTAGTGGCGACCGCATTGGCATCAATGAATGGGGTGCCTATGGCGGGGATTATTCTAACAGGGGGTATTACCCCAAGTGAAACCGTGTTTGAATTATGCCGACCTGCAAGTAAAACAGGCATGCCTGTGATGAGTGTGACTACCGATAGCTATGAAACGGTAAAAAATCTAGAAAATGTACGTCGTGAAATCCCTCGTGATGATGTCGAACGTGCCGAAGAAGTGACTCGTTTTGTCGCGGGTCATCTTGATTTGGATTGGATTAAAGATTACTTTAGTCGAGGACGAACTCCAAGATTATCGCCTTCTGCATTCCGTCATCAAGTAGTGAAAAAAGCCCAACAGCAAAAAATGCGAATTGTCTTACCTGAGGGTGATGAACCTCGTACCGTTGAGGCGGCAAGTATTTGTCAAAGTCGAGGTATTGCCGATTGCGTATTGCTTGCCAAACGTGAAGACGTTGAAGAAGTGGCGAAAAAACGTGGTATTGCATTGCCAAACGATATTGAAATTATCGACCCTGAAACCATTGCTCATAACTATGTTGATGGTATGGTAGAACGTCGTAAAGGCAAAATTGATGCTAATGGTGCGAGAGCACAACTAAAAGATAGCGTAGTGCTTGGGACAATGATGCTCCATCAAGGCGAAGTTGATGGGCTTGTATCGGGAGCAGTACATACGACAGCAAATACCGTTCGTCCTGCTTTCCAATTAATTAAAACTTCACCAAATTATTCGTTAGTATCGTCGATTTTCTTTATGTTATTACCTGAACAAGTAGTAGTTTATGGCGATTGTGCGATTAACCCTGACCCAAGTGCAGAAGAATTGGCAGAAATCGCCATTCAATCAGCATCATCAGCAAAAGCCTTTGGCATTGAGCCAAAAGTAGCAATGATTAGCTATTCTACAGGTTCTTCAGGTTCAGGGGCAGACGTTGATAAGGTCAAGCGAGCCACTGAAATTGTGAAAGAAAGAATACCAACTTTAGCAGTTGATGGTCCTTTGCAATATGATGCTGCCTCTGTGATGAGTGTGGGTGCGAAAAAAGCTCCTAATTCGCCTGTTGCAGGGCAAGCCAATGTGTTTATTTTCCCTGACTTAAATACGGGTAATACCACTTATAAAGCGGTGCAACGTAGTGCCAATGTGGTTAGCGTAGGACCTATGTTACAAGGGTTAAACAAACCTGTGAATGACTTATCTCGTGGGGCATTGGTCGATGATATTATTTATACCATTGCTTTAACAGCTATTCAAGCCAATAGTGAAGAGATTTAACAGAGTGTTTGCAAGAAGTTTTTTATCATAAAAAATACCCTAAAAGTTAAGCGACTTTTAGGGCGTTTTATTCTTTTTGATTTGTTATTAAGGAAATTAAACAAGCAACTAAATATCAAAAAAACACTATCCGACAGCTAAAAAATAGCTGTCGGTAATTGTAATTTTTTAATATTTAACACGCATCAAGGTTTGTGTTTTGTAATAAAACAGAATTAATGTTTAGGAATACGTAGAGTTTGTCCTAAGAATAAGTTTGAATCAGCAGATATATTATTCATTCTTGCTAATTCATCAACACTAATGCCAAACTTTTTCGCCAACTTAATTAAGCCGTCACCAGCACGCACTTCATATTTGCCACCCATTGATCTTGCTTTATTACGTTTCTTAGCAGAGGACACATCACTCCCCCGAGATTGCCCTTGAGTTTGAGGGACTCTGATGATTGTACCTGCATACAACTCTTCTAATGGTGAAATATTATTCATTTTTGCCAAATCACCAAGGCTAATGTTATAACGCTGTGCTAGTCTTGTTAAACTATCTCCTGTTTGTACACGATAGTTTCTTACATTTTTAACATTTGTTACTTGCTTGCTTGACTTGACTTTTTTCCTTTTATTTACAGGAGTAGAAGTTTGAACTCTCTTATTAGGAATATTAATCTTTTGTCCAATAAATAAATAGCTTTCTGTATCTAAGTTATTGGCTCGAGCAAGCTGATTTTTTGTTAAACCAAACTTACTAGCGACAGAACTCAAAGAGTCTCCACTCACTACTTGATATTTTCCAGAATAACTACTTGAATGCTTTGGTGCTTTTGCCATTGTTTTTCGTGGCTTATTAACAGGAATAGTTAAGACTTCACCTGTTTTTACAAAATACTGGGTATCAAAGCCATTTAATGAGGCAATCGAACTGACACTGACATTTAGCTTATGAGCAATACCTAACAAAGTATCACCCTCCTGAACCTGATAGTGTCCATTGTTAGCTACATGATTTTTTCTTGCTGATTGTCGAGTATTCTTTTGAACTCGCTTTGCAGATACTCTGTCTACTCGACGATTAACATTCGGTGCAAAAGGAAGGTGTAATACTTCTCCTATTTTAACTAAATATTCTGTATCTACATTGTTAACTCCAGCCAACACCGTTCTTGGAATACCAAACTTGTGAGCCAGTCCTGACAAGGTATCACCTGCTTGTACAACATAAGTGTTACCTTGTGGTTGAAAACTATTATTGTGACGAGAATCATACCTTGGTGGTTTATTCATAGGTGGCTGATTAGGGTTTTCCATCGGCCGTTTATTATTCGTCGTCGGTGGCTCTACTGGATTATCAAGCGGTGTCGTATAAGGCTGATTATAAGTGTAATTATTCGGCAGTTTTTCAACTTTTTGAATGACATTTGTAGCTACTAAGGAAGGTAGTACGATATCTCTTGGGGTAAAAGTATCTACTCTGTCTCTTAATAAACCTGCGTTTAAGACTTTTAATGTTTCTAATGGGACATTAGAAACGGCTTCAACCATATCAAGTTTCGTTCCATTATTAACACGAACAAATTGCAACTTTCTTGTAGTATCAGCAAATGGTAAATCAACCCCATAGCCATTTGAGTTTTCAATAATATCAACCAGTGCTAAAAAACGAGGGACGTATTCCATGGTTTCTTTAGGTAAATTTAATGACCAAAAATCAGTTGGCTTCCCTTGGACTTTATTACTTAGAATAGCTTTATCTACAACAGTAGCCCCCGCACTATAAGCAGCTAAAGTTAATGCCCAATCACTTTCATATTTACGGTGTAATCCGCCTAAAAACTTATAAGCGGTATTTGTTGATTCTACAATATCATAACGTCCATCATAACTTGTATTTTTTTTCAGATTGAATACTTTGGCTAATGCAGGTGTAATTCTCCATAAACCCGCCGGGGAATTTCCTTTGGCATTTTTACCCTTTCTAGGATTATAACCACTGTCAATTAATGGCAATAATGCAAGTTTTGGTGGCAGGTTTTGTAATTCTGCCTGTGAGATTAAATAATGCAGATAAGTAGGAGCGTGATGTAGCGAGGCGTTTAAATAGCCACGTTGAGTCTTTAACCAACGCTGTTTTTCTGCTTCTATACGTGCTTTAGCATCATTTGGGTTAGTTTGCTTGTTAGATAACTTGTTACTAGCTTCGTCAATAAGAAGTGCCTGCCACAAAGCTCCTTTTGCACTAACATTACCTTTATTAGGTTGAGTGTTAATTGGTTGAAAATTAATCGGTTGAGTATTAACTGGCTGAGTGTTAATTGGTTGAGTGCTAGCTGATGGAGCAAGTTGTGCATTTTGTAAAGGCAGTCCATTACTAACGCTAGGAAGAGCATGACGAACTTTCACTTGCGAGTTATTCGCATTAACTACAAATTTTGTGCCCGAGGTATTATTTGCGGGTAATGAAGGTAACATCGAACAGCCAGCAAGAACCGAAGTCGTCAAGCCAATTGTTAAAGGTGTTTTTATTAAGTTAATGGTTGCAACGTGTTCGTTAGACATAGCTGTTTTTTCCCTTATAAGCCGTATCAATAACATAATCATTTGTCATAAATATTGTGTTCAAAAAATTGATACTGTGTTCAAAAAATTCGCACTTATGATAACATAATCATGACCATAATTTAAAGCTATTCCCTATAAAAAAACGTTAGATTTACAAAAAATATATAGAATGATTATTATCTTCAAAAAAGATATTTTCAATGGATAAATCATGACTATTTTTTTATCAAATTATATTGTGTCAAGTATACACTTTAGCCTTTAAAAAGTTAAGTCTAGGATAAAATTTCTATTCTTGCTCAATTTCTCATAAACCTCTAGTATTTAAATTAATTTTATAGAACAAAATTAAGGAGTTTTATTATGTTAGTCGGTGTCCCTAAAGAAATTAAAACCAATGAAAATCGTGTTGGCTTAACCCCTGCCAATGTTCATGAGGTTATTACTCATGGTCATCAAGTTATGGTGGAAACAGGTGCAGGGCTTGGTATTGGACAAACTGATGAAGATTATCGTCAAGCGGGTGCAGAAATTGTTGCTACTGCAAGTGAAATTTTTGCCAAAGCAGAAATGATTGTTAAAGTCAAAGAACCACAAAAAGTTGAATATGAACAACTTCGTGATAATCAAATTTTGTTCACTTATTTACATTTATCGCCTGATACTGCTCAAACGCAAGGCCTAATAAAGTCAAACTGTGTTGCTGTTGCTTATGAAACGGTAACTAGCCCTGTGGGTGGCTTGCCGTTACTTGCTCCAATGTCAGAAGTTGCAGGGCGTATGGCAACCCAAGTGGGTGCTTATCATTTGCAACAAATAAATGGTGGTTTGGGTGCATTGCTTGGAGGTGTGCCTGGTGTTGAAGCGAGTAAAGTGGTCGTATTAGGCGGTGGTGTTGCTGGACTAAACGCAACAAAAATGGCAGTTGGCTTAGGTGCAGAAGTGGTTGTAGTTGATCGTAACGTCAATCGCTTACGTTATCTTGATGATATTTTCCAAGGGCGTATTAAAACCGTATTTTCTACCGCTCATGCCGTTGAAGAGCATTGTACAACTGCTGATTTGGTCATAGGTACGGTGTTAATACCAGGAGCAAATGCTCCAAAACTCGTTACTCATGACATTTTGAAAAAAATGAAATCAGGGGCGGTTATTGTTGATGTAGCAATCGACCAAGGTGGTTGTACCGACGTTTCAAAACCAACTACCCACGAAAATCCAACCTTTATTGCTGAAGATGTGATAGTTTATTGTGTTGCTAATATGCCAGGAGGTGTGCCTTTAACTTCGACTTATGCGTTAAATAATGCGACTCTACCTTTTGTGTTAGCGATTGCCGATAAAGGTATCAAGCAAGCTTTATTAGATGACGAGCATTTATTAAATGGCTTAAATGTTTGCCAAGGCAAGGTGACTTATAAAGCAGTTGCTGATGCTCAAAATCTTGAGTTTACCAAAGCGATTGATGCAGTGAACGCTTTGTAATAGCAATCCCAAAAAATAAATTATCTTTGTTAAACTCGCTTGAAGTATTCATGATGTATCTTCGCTCGTTTTTCTCGATATTTTAGTTTTTGGAAACGTTATAATTTATTGTAATTTCCTCCAAGAAACACCCATCAATATAAATTCTGTTAATGGGTGTTTTTTATTGTTTTTTGGTACGAAATTTGAGTAGATTTTAGCAACAAATCTATTGTGGCAACTGCCAGTCAATTGGGGCTTTACCGTGCATTTCTAAATAATTATTGGTTTTTGAAAAAGGTCTTGTACCAAAAAATCCGCCACGGTTTGCCGATAAGGGAGAGGGGTGAACTGCGGTTAAAATCAAATGTTTATCCGTATCAATATATTTGCCTTTTTGTTTGGCTTTTCCACCCCACAAAATAAATACCGTATGTTCGGTCTGCTCATTAATTACCTCAATCACCTTATCCGTAAAGAGTTCCCAACCCTTGCCTTGATGACTGCCCGCATTGCCCTGTTGTACGCTTAACGAAGTGTTAAGCAATAGTACGCCTTGCTGTGCCCAATAACTTAAATCGCCATGAACTGAATAGCCGACACCAATATCGTCTGCCATTTCTTTTAAAATATTATTTAGTGAGGGCGGTTTAGGAATGACTTTTGGCACAGAAAATGCTAGCCCCATCGCTTGCCCTGCTCCGTGATAGGGGTCTTGTCCCAAAATCACTACTTTCACATTCGATAAAGGGGTTAAATTAAAAGCGTTAAACATTTGTGAAGCGGGTGGATAAATGGTTTTGCCCGCCTGATATTCTTCTCGTAAAAAATTGCGTAAATTATCCATATTATCCGAGACTAACTCGTCGGCTAAGGCAGTTTTCCAATCAGTTGGTAGTTTGACTTTAGCAAGGATTGCTTGCTTTTCTTCTTCTGTTTTTTCAATCGCTGTCATTTTGTCGTTTCCTTATATTAAAGTTTACTTCCTACTATTATACAGTGATTACAACAAGATAACAAAAGCTGTCATGATGTTAGCGAATATTTTTTCTGCTAAAAATAGCTTGAATTTTGCTAAAATCACCCCCAAGTCAGCATAAAATTAACAGCAACTAAGTGAGTTATCCTTATGAATACTGCCAAATTAGACACTCAACTTGCCCAAAAACAAGCCGTCGCTCAATCTGCGTTAGATTATATCGAAGAAGGTATGATTTTAGGGGTTGGCACAGGAAGTACAGTCAATTGTTTGATTGAATTATTACCGCAAAAGCACTTAAAAGGAGCGGTTGCAAGTTCACAACAAACAGAGGATAAATTGCGTGCTTTAGGCATTGAAATCATGGATTTAAACTTTGCAGGCACGTTAGATTTATATATTGATGGTGCTGATGAAGTTAATGATGAGTTGCAATTAATTAAGGGCGGTGGAGCCGCCTTAACACGAGAAAAAATCGTCTGTTCTGCCTCAAAAAAATTCGTCTGTATGGTTGATGAAAGCAAGCAAGTGGATAAATTAGGAGTTAATTTTCCTCTACCGATTGAAGTCTTGCCACAGGCTCGCTCTTATGTCGCTCGTGAATTGGTCAAAATGGGCGGTGAACCTGTCTATCGTGAAGGTGTTGTTACTGATAATGGCAATGTGATTTTGGATACTTATGGATTAGATATTGATGACCCACAAGCTATGGAAGAAAAATTAAATAACCTTGTTGGCGTAGTTTGTAATGGTTTATTTGTTGCCAATCGTGCTGATATTTTATTAAAAGCCAGTGCAGATGGGGTAAAAACTATTAGTTTGTAGCTAAAATCATGAAAGGTTCTCCCCTCTGATAAGGGGAGGGATTTTTCATTGGACTGATTAAATCTTCCTTAAATGCAAATTTTATTGAGTTTTATCTAACTGCCTATGTAAAATTTTTCTTAATTGCAAGATAGTTTTTGGGTTGCTATGAATGGTATGCCCACCCTCAATAACCGTTTCTGATTTTGCTCCCTCAAGATGCGAGCTATTATAAGGCACAATCCCATCAGAATTTTTATGTTGCGAGCTTCTGCGATTAACCACATCAAGCACTCCTTCATAATCACCAATAATGCTGTGATAGCTGACATTTTTATTAATTTTAATGTCTGTTGTCAGTTGCATAAATGCCGATTTATCGCTTAATTGGCTTGCACCATTTTTTAAAAACAGCTGATTAATGATAGGGTTAGCCGATTTCTTTTTGGTTAATTCGTTGGGTAGTTTAATCACATCTCGCAATGCCTTACTATACCACCTATCAGCAAAATTTGTCCCTCTAAAAGGAGCAGAAATAAAAATAGCAGTATCAACCGAAGATAATGGGTGTAATTGTAATTTTTGTTGATAAATTTTTGCTAAAGGTTTTTGTTTGTTTTTAGGATTAAGCGTTGCAATTTTTGTATTTAAATTGTCATTAGATAACATCATGCGAGAAATCACCGAACCCATACTATGAGCAATAATCACGCTATGTTGGTTTGCAGGTACTTGAGCCGTGCCAACAGTTTGTTGATACGCTTGTTCAATAACTTGCTGAATATAATAGCGATTTTCTAACATGGGCAAATTGGTAGAATAAAACACTTGCCACACTTGATAATTTTCTCGCAAACGCTCATCATTTAATAAATCATTGGTTAAATTTATCCAAGTAAAAGGGCTAGATGCCAAGCCATGTACCATGATAATAATACGTTTATTAGGATTATAGGGCTCAAGCATATACAAT
>PDWI01004103.1_pt1 | contig 19876 bp, 14 predicted proteins | sample 1430891 | NCBI WGS metagenome assembly PDWI01 (sample SAMN01162508, study PRJNA174530) | Oral metagenome, whole genome shotgun sequencing project. | biome: Marine environment; feature: Marine mammal; material: Swab sample of the gingival sulcus; isolation source: swab sample of gingival sulcus...
TTATTGTTGCGAGATGGCTCTGCAATTCCTGTTATAAAACCAATTCAAACTACTGTTGATTACTCTGTAGAGGATATTTCTTTTATTTGTAATTTTGATAAAGATAACAAGGCTGTAGCTTATTTATATGAAGATTCAGGAGATGGCTTTGGCTATAAAAAGGGTAATTTTGTTTTAACAAAGTTTATAATCAAAAAGGGTAAAGATAAAATTTCATATAGTAAAAAAGTTATGGAAGGGAAGAGGAAATCTGAAATAAAAAGTGTCTCTTTTGTAGAGTTGAAATAGGAAGTATTTAAAAAAGTTTTTATATTATGTTTACTCTTTATAATAGAAAGAAGTAGGTGAAGTTATATAGAATAGATAGAAGTATATTTTAAAGGGGTGAGTAGAGAGTATTAAATTTAATTTTTTCCAAAATTTTGCTTGACAAATTTCGAGGGGGGGGGGGGTATAATAAAATGAATTTTTGTTTATCTTTGGAGGTTTGTTTTGAAAAGAGGTAGTTTGTTAAAGTCTTTTTTTATTGTTTTGTTTGTAGGTTTTATTCTAATTTCTTGTGATACAAATAAGTTAGGATTAAAAACATATAAGTTGACACTAGGTGAAAATATTGAAATTGTTAGCCCCAAAGATTTAGATAAAAACAAAGTTGATGAAAAAACTGAAATAATAGTAAAGGTTAATACTCCTGAGAATAAAGAGCTAGCCTCTTTTAAAGTGAATGATAAAACTAAAACTTTAAAAAATAGTTTATTTACATTTAAAATAGATAAAGATACGAATATAACAGCAACATTTAAAAATCTTTTACAACTAACTTTATCAGAGAATATAAGAGTAGTTTCTCCAAATAATTTAGATTTAAATTCAATTCAAGAAGGAACTAATATAACAGTGGAAGTAATTACTCCTGAAAATAAAGAATTTAGACGATTTACTTTTAATGGAGAAGAGAAAACTTTAGATGTCAATAATCAGTATAAATTTAAAATTACAGAAAACACTAGTATAGTAGCAGAGTTTATAGATTTATATACATTAACTCTTAGTGAAGGAGTATCTATCATATCTCCAAGTGATTTAGATTTGAATAGTATTCTTTCTGGGACAGAGATAACTGTAGAAGTTACTATTCCAGAGAATCAAGAGCTTGATGATTTTAGAGTTAATGGAGAAGTTAAAAATTTAGATGAAAATAATCAATATCAATTTGAGATTATTGAAAACAGTAGTCTAGTTGCAGAGTTTATAGATTTATATACATTAACTCTTGGTGAGGAGGTGTCTATTATTTCTCCAAGTGATTTAGATTTGAATAGTATTCTTTCTGGAACAGAAATAACAGTAGAGGTTTCTATTCAAGAGAATCAAGAGCTTAATGACTTTAGAGTTAATGGAGAAGTTAAAAACTTAGATGGAAATAATCAATATCAATTTGAGATTACTGAAAATACTACGATAAATGCAAATATTGTAAATTCAGATGGGTTTTATTCTTTAACCTTAAGTGAAGGGGCTGCTGTAACACATCCAAGTAATCTAAATTTAAAAACTATAGCGTCTGGAACAGGTATGATTGTTCAAGTAACAGTTCCAGAAGATAAAATTTTGGATAGATTTACAGTAAATGGTGTAGAAAAATCATTAGATGATAATGATAGATATATTTTTGCAATTTCTGAAGATACAGATATAGTTGTTACATTTATAACTACTTGTTCTCTAATTTTGAGTTCTTATATAAGAGTTATTAGTCCTACAGGATTAGATTTAGGTAAAGTTGTTGAAAATACAGAAGTTCTTTTAAAAATTAAGATTAATAATTTAAAAGCTGTTGAGGATTTAAAAGACAATTATAATCCTCTTAATCTTGATTTAGATAGTTTTAATTACAAATTAGAGAATGGAAAGATATTTGTTGAAAAAGAATTTGTAGTTGATAAATCATATCATTTATCTGTTAAATATTCTGATAATTTAAAAATACCTCCAGTTTTTCAGTATGAAGCCATTTCAGGTGGAATAAAATTAAAGCGTGGAGATTATTCAGGAGACATTTTAATACCTAATTTTGTAACAAGTATTGGAAAGGGTGCTTTTTCTGGATGTAATAATTTAAGCAGTATAGATATTCCAAACAGTGTAACAAGTATAGGTGCTGGAGCTTTTGGGGGTTGTAGTAGTTTGAGTAGTATAGATATACCAGATAGTGTAACTAGTATAGGGGATTATACTTTTAATGGTTGTAGTAGCTTGAGTAGTATAGATATTCCAGATGGTGTAACTAGTATAGGAGCTAGTGCTTTTAAGAGTTGTAGTAGTTTAAGTAGTATAAATATTCCAGATGGTGTAAATAGTATAGGGAATGGTGCTTTTTATGAATGTAGTAGCTTAAGTAGTGTAACAATTGGAGATGGTGTAACTAGTATAGGAAATAGTGCTTTTTATGAATGTAGTAGCTTAAGTAGTGTAACAATTGGAGATGGTGTAACTAGTATAGGGAATAGTGCTTTTTATGGTTGTAGTAGCTTAAGTAGTGTAACAATTGGAGATGGTGTAACTAGTATAGAGAATAGTGCTTTTTATGGTTGTAGTGGTTTGAGCAGTATAGAAATTCCAGATAGTGTAACAAGTATAGGAGATTGTGTTTTTTATGGATGTAGTAGCTTAAGCAGTGTTAACATACCAAATAGTGTAACTAGTATAGGGTATTCTGTATTTCGAGGTTGTAGTAGTTTAAGTAGTGTAAATATACCAGATGGTGTAACTAGTATAGGGTATTCTGTATTTCGAGGTTGTAGTAGTTTAAGTAGTATAAATATTCCAGATAGTGTAACAAGTCTAGGGAATGGTGCTTTTCTTGGATGTAGTAGCTTAAGTAGTATAGATATACCTGATAGTGTAACTAGTATAGGGAGAGGGGCTTTTTTTGATTGTTATAGCTTAACTAGTGTAGATATTCCAGATAGTGTAACAAGTATAGGGGTTAATACTTTTTATTGTTGTAGAAGCTTAAGTAGTGTAAATATTCCAGATAGTGTAACAAGTATACAAGTGCATGCTTTTTGGAAAACCCCATTTTTAGAAATTATAACAGCTTTGGGAAATGGTTTTGCTATTGTAAATAATATACTTTTTTATATTGATGATTCACTTGTAGATGTTGATATCCCAAATGGAGTTACAAGGGTAGAAGAGTATGTTTTTAAAGGTAATGACACTATCAGGAGTGTTGTTTTTCCAGATAGTGTAATTAGCAGTATAGGAGATGAGGCTTTTAAGGGTTGTAGCAGTTTAAGTAGCGTAATAATTGGAAGTGGTATAACTAGTATAGGAGATTACACTTTTGGACTTCTTAGTAGCTTAAGTAGTGTAATAATAGGAGATGGTGTAACAAGTATAGGTTCTTATGCTTTTTCAGATTGTAGTAGCTTAAGTAGTGTAAATATTCCAGATAGTGTAACAAGCATAGGCGTTGGAGCTTTTGGTTTTTGTAATAATTTACATAATATATATATACCTATTAGTGTAAATGATATGGGAGCAAATGTTTTTAAGTGGTGTTCAAGTTTAACGATAAATTGTGAGAGATATTATAAACCATCTGGTTGGAATAATGATTGGAACCCAGATTACAGACCTGTCAACTGGGGAGTAAGTAGGTGATTTTTGAGGTAGAATTTACCTTGGATATAAATTTAATAAAAAGGAGGTGTTATAAAAATAATTAGATATAAGCTTTGATGTTATAGGTTTGTAGTTTGTGGATATACCAGTTTTTGGTATTGGTAATAAAATAAAAGTGGAGAAACTTTTTATGCTTGATGATGTATATAAAAGAATTGATGAAAATATTAAGAAAAATAAGGATATAAAAAAAATAGAAGAAGAAATAAAAAAATTAGAAAAATATGTAAAAAATTTAGAAAAGGAGAGTGTTTCTTTTGCAAAAAAAATAAAAGAAAAAGAAGATAATATTTATTCTGAGATAGATAGTAATATTGTAACTTCAATAAAGGGTTTTATAAAAAAAACAAAATTTGATATACAGACTGAAAATGATGTTCTTAGAATTTTATATAAGGATTACATTGTATATGAAGTATTTTTATTAAGTAGAGATAGATATATTGTTAAATATGATGAAAATCAAAAAGTGATATGGAAAGAGAAATTTTCTTATAGTTTTAAAGGGGAAAAACGAACACCTACTGACGTATGTTCAGGCTCAAATGACACTTTATCGGGACGGAAAGATATGTTAGAGCAGATAATAAATTTTTACAAAAAATGTATTAAAATAAATAAAGAAAATATTGAAATTATTAATATTAAAAATGTTTTAATTTATTGTGAAAATAGTAAAGATGAGTTTGATTCTGTTGAAAAATTTATATCTTCAGTTTTTAGTGGATATAATATGTGAAAAAGAGAGTTTTGAAAGTTATATATATCTTAAGGAGTTTGAATGTAACTTTTGCTCTGTCCCCAGAATTTTTTTGCCGAGTTTTCTTGTTGTGTTAAGGATTGGAAGGGTGCGAAGCAGTGTTTTTGCGGAGCAAAAATACCGAAGCGATAGCGGAGCCCTGGAAAGCCTGACGGCGTAGCCGGAACACCCAAAAGATTAGTTGGATTATTTGCTTTGGCTTTTTATAGTTGAATAATTGTGGGTTAATATTTATAATCATTTTATGAATAAGTGGGTGTGGGCGACTTTATTTTTTGCTGTCTCTTTTTTTGCTTTTGCTGGTGGTGATGATTTGGCTCTTTTTCGGGAGGCTGAGAAGGAGTATCGAGCTGGGAATTATGATTTGGCTAGTAGGGCTTATAAGAGTTTGGTTTCTGAATATCCTCTTTCTGACTATATTGCGGATGCTCAATTCAGGCGAGCTGTTTGCTATTATAAGTTGGGAGATTTGAGTGCTTCTTTAAGGCTTTTTTATCGTGTTAATGAGAGGTATCAGTCTTCTAGGTTTTTTGATTATTTGGATTTTTGGCTGGCTTTGAATAATTACTCTTTGAATAATTATGAGAAGGCTATTGAGTATTTTGATTCTTATTTGGATAAGGGGCTTGATAGGTTTTTGAAAGAGGCTCTTTTGTATAAGGCTTTTTGTGAGTATAGGTTGGGGCTTGATGAAGAGGCTTTAAAGACTTCTTTGAGGCTTTCGGATATTGGGGTTAATTTATCGGATGAGGCTTCTGCTTTGTCTATGATTTTTTCTCTCTATTTGAGGTCTGATAATTATGATAAGATTGTTGCTCTTTATCGCTCTTTGGATTTGACTCTTATTAAGGAGCCTTTTAAGGATGAGATTGAGTTGTATGCTGGTGAGGCTTATTTTTTTATAGAAGATTATGATTTTGCTGAGCCTATTTACAATAGATTGGTTTATTCTAAAAATAGCAAGATTGCTGCTACTTCTTTGCAGAGGCTTTTTTCTATTTATCGTTCTCAGAAAAGGTATAATAAGATGGGAGCTCTTTTAAAGGATGCTGAGGAAAATTTTAAGGGAAATTTTGATGTTCTTAATGCTCTCTATATTAAGTATGGAGTAGAGAAGTTTAAGTTAAAAAGGTATGATGATGCCATATCTTATTTTTCTAAAATTTGGAAGAGTGTAAATATTGAGAATCAGAAAGATTTGGTTGTTTTATATTACTCTGATTGTTTTGCTAAAAAGGGTGATTTTAGAAGGGCTGAGTCTATTTTGTATCAGTATAGAAAATTTGCTAAGGAGTATAAGGATAGAGTTCTTTTAAAGAATGCTTATTATGCTTTGCTTTTAGAAGATTATAAGAAGTGTAGGCTTTTAGCAGAAGAGTTTATTTCTTTGTCTGATAAATCTTCTGTGGTTTTTGATGGTATTGATGATGCTTTTTATTTGTCTATATTTGCAGATTATAAGATGGCTAACTATAAAAGGGCTGCAAATAAGATAGAGAAATTAGAAGAGAGTAATCCAGATTTTTTAAAGAATGAAAATTTTATTAATTTGAAAGTAAATGTTTATGATGCTCTTGGGGATTATGTTAAATCTGTTTCCAGTTTAGAGAGGTATATTTTATCTTCCCCTGATGATGATAGGGCTTGGATGAATGTTTTAAAGCAGAATTTTAAGATTAAGAATTATAATAAGGTTGTGGAGTTTTCTAATAAGCTTAATTCTGATAAGCCTAGATTGAAGTTTGATAATTATAATTTATTTGTTTTTTCTCACTATTTGAAGGCTTTAAGTTTTATTGCTTTAAAAGATTATAGTCGAGCTGAAAGAACTTTGAGCAAGATAGATATTGATAAAATAGATGATGAGGTTTTTTCTAGTTTGAAGCCCTATATTATCTACTATAAGGCTTGGGTTTTTTATAGGCAAGAGAAGTTTAGTTTGGCCGATGAGTTTTTTTCTGAATATTTGAATTTGTATCCTAGCGGGGCTTTTTCGAAGAAGATAAGGTATTATATAGCTTGGAGTAGATACTCAATGAATGAGTATGCTAGGGCTAGAGAGAGTTTTAAGGAGTATGCTGACTTTTCTGGTGGTGTTGAGAAAGAGAAGGGTCTTTTGATGGCTGGAAAGTGTTTTGTTCTTGAAAAAAAGTTTGAGGAAGCTCATAAGGAATTTATTTCTATTATTAATAATAAGAAATCTGTTTTGGCTGATGATGCTCTATTTGAGAATGGTCTTTTATATAGGCTTGAAGGGGAGAATAGATTAGCTGCAGATGAGTTTTTAAAGTTAATTGAGAATTATAAGGATAGTGATTTAGAAAAAGATGCACTTTTTTTAGGTTCAGACTTGTATTTTGGTATTGGAGATTACGAAAATAGTGCATTATTAATGGATAGGTATATAAATAAGTATAGCAAAGAGTTGAATATCGACTCTGCAATGTATAAGAGTGCTACTTCTTATTATAATTTGAAAAGTTATGATAGGGCTATAGATATTTTAGAGAAAGCATTAAATGTTTATCCTCAAACAATTTATAGGAGTGATATTAGTTTACTTTTAGCAGATTGTTATATGGAGATTAAAGATTGGGCGAAAGCAGAGTTTTATTATAATCAATTTAAGAGTGAATCTGATTTAGAGAAAAATCCAAGAGTTGAAAGAGCATTGGCAAAACTTTTTTTCTTAAATCTTGGTTATGATGAAGATGATGCAAGTTTTTCTGCAGAGGCTAGAATCTCTGGTGGTATTAAGACAGCAAAGGGTAGAATAGCAATACTGAAATCAGCTAGAAAAAATATCTATAGTGATTATAAGCCAGCAGAGGACAAAGCTCTTTATGATGTTGATAAAATAATTAATGATTACTCAAAAGATAAAGAGGCTTATGCTTTTGCTAATTTTATAAAGGGTGAATATTTTTACAAAAAGGCTAACTATAAGAGTGCTTCTATATTTTATTATGAGGCTATAATCAATTTTAAAGATAATAATCCTTTACTTCCAGAAGCTCTTTATAAAGCAGGTAAAACATCATCTTTAGATAAGAGATATGATGATGCAAATATTTTATTAACAAGAGTTATTGAAAATTATCCTAAAAGTAGTTGGGCTGAAAAATCTAAAATAGTTTTAAAGAGGATAGGGAAATGAGATATAAGTTACTAGTCCTATTTTTTTCTATTTCGTTATTTTCCTCTATGTTTCTATTTTCTCAAGAGGCAAATATTGATAGTCCTGATATTGTTTTACCTCCGATGTTTTTGGAGATAGAAGATTCTACTGTAGAAAATATTGAAACATTTCTACCTAGTAGTGATAAAGAGAAGGTTTCTCTTCCAGAGATAGAGGTAGAACTTCCTAGTCCAGCAGATTCTGATATATCAGAAGAAGATTTAGAAAGTATTGTTTTAAAGACAGAAATAGGCCTTGATGCCATAGATGATATAGAAGATGAAGAGAATAAGGATAATGGAATTTACTCTTTGGATGCGGAGATAGGTTTTGGTTCATTGATTAATCCTTTTGGGAATTTTGAAGTTTCAAGATTTTCAGAAAAACATAAATTTGTTTTGGGCTTACATCACGATAGTAAGGATGGTTTTGGGTTTAAGCCTTTAAATAGTGGTTTTTCAGAGAGGGAAGAAAATCTTAACTTTTCATATACATATAGAGATAAAAAGTTAGTTAATAAATTGGATTTTGAATTTAGAGAAGTTGCTTTTGGTTTGCAAGGCTTGTCCTCTATAGATAGCTCTTTAGTTGATAGAATGTATCTTATAAGTGATGAGGTTAATTTTTATAAATTTGAGTTGTTTGATCTAGTTTTTGGTATTGATACAGTAATTTTAGATAGAAGATTTTATAATAGTGTTTCTTCTAATTTGGATTTACTTTTTTCTCCATCTTTTGTTGCTAAATTTTCTTTTCCAGATTTTAATCTTAATATTGGTTTGGATTATGATTTGTCTTATTTAAAATCTACAGAGCATTTTTTTAATAGTTATGTAAATTTTGATGTTAAGCTGCCTAAAGCAGTTAATTTGGCTGGAGGATTAGGTATTTTTTGGAGTAGTCGAAATGATTTGAAAATTTATAATAAAGACTTAAAGGGTGTAACTTTTCCTTTTTTCTTAACTATTTGGGGTAATGTTAGCAATATAATGAGTTATAAATTTTCAGGTGGATTTGAAAATAGTTTACAAAAATATTCTGATTTAACTTATAAATATAGATATTTAGATTTAAAATATATGAGTGATTTAAGTGGTTGGTTTGCAAGAGCTGATTTTAAATTTAAGGTTAAAAATTTTGTTAATATATTTTTAGGTTCGGAGTTTGAAAATAAGGCTGGCTACATTGATGTAAATTTTTCTAATATGAATGGTAATGGCCTATTTGATTATAATTTAGAGGTTATGAATCTTTTATATTTAAAATTGGGTCTGTTAATTAAGCCAGTAGATTTAGTAAATATAGAGATTAAATGGAAGGGTGAAGTTTTAAAAGATTATTATGCTCTTGTTCCAGAGCATCAATTGGACTTTTTGCTTAAATACAAAATACCAAAAGAGTGGTTTGGTGGAAGTTTCTATTTAAACTTTAAAAAGTATGATTTATCATTTATTCCAGATTTTGGTCTTGATATGTTTTTTATAGTAAGTGATAATGTAGAAATAAATTTGAGAGCTAAAGATTTATTAGCTTCAATATATAAAAATGGAAGAGAAACAATATGGGGAAACTATATTGCTCCAGGAACGAATATATCAGTTTCTGTAAAATTAAATTTTTAAGAGGTATAAGATGTTAGATATTTTTAAAAGTGGTGGACCAGTATTAATTGTGATAGTTTTTTTGTCTTTTATTGCAACAGTAATTGTAATAGAAAGATTAATCTATTTTAGAAAAATTAAAGTAAATCAAAAAAAACTATCACAGAGGTTGAAAGTTGCTTTATCACAAAAGCATTATCAAGAGGCTTTGGTTATATGTGATGATAAACCTGCTCCACTTACAAATATTGTGAAGGTTGGAATAAATAATAGAGATTTAGGTATTGATGAGGTAAAAGAGTTGATGCTTTCACAAGCTCAGTTGGAAGTTCCAAAGTTAGAGAGGTTTATTTCTCCATTGGGAACTATTGCTCATATTGCACCACTTTTAGGACTTTTGGGAACAGTAACTGGAAATATAAAAGCTTTTTCTCTTTTGGGTAGTGGGCAAGTTGATCCAACAAAATTAGCTGGAGGAATATCAGAGGCTCTATATACTACTGCAGCTGGTATGATTGTAGGTATTCCAGCAATTATTTTTTATAATGCTCTTGTAAGTAAAGTTAATAAGGAGATATTAGTTTTAGAGAATAGAGTAAATGAGTTAGCTCTTTTTATAAAAGAGGGATCTGAAAGAGTAGAAAATATCGGAGACTAATATGATAAAAAGAAGATTAAAAACATCTGTAACAGCTGACCTTGTTCCTATGATAGATGTTGTTTTTCAGTTGGTTATATTTTTTATGGTATCAAGCACTTTTATACAAACTCCTGGAATAACAATAAATCTGCCAGAGTCTTCTACTGCTGAAAGTATAAATATAGGAGAAATTGTCATAACAATAGATAATGATGATACAATATTTTTCAATAAAGATAAAGTAAGTTTAGAGCAATTAGATATAAAGTTGAGTAGTTTTACAAAAGAGCAGAGAGAGAATATTACATCAATAATGATAGAGACAGATAAAGTTGCAGGCTGTGGAGCTTTAATTGGAGTTGTTGATGCTCTTAGAAATAATGATTTTATGGTCTTTGGAATGAGAACGAGGGAAATGAGTGAATAAAATCTCAAAGCTTAAAAAGCGGTATAGAGAAGATGGAGAATTTAAAAGACTCATTTTAAGTATAGCCATAACTTTTTCTATATACTTCTTAATTTTTATGTGTATTTTAATTTATACACTCTTTATAGCTAAAGATACTAAACCTATTGGTGCAAGCACAATTTATGTTAGTATGAGAAAAAAAGAGAGTTCTGTAGATAAAAATATAGAAGATAGTGGTAGAAAAGATAAAAAATCAAAAGAAAATAAATTTAAAAAACGAAAGAAAAAGTCAAAAAAAAGTAAAAAAAAGATTTCCAATAAAAAACAAAAAGAGGCTAAAATAAAAACAGAAAAAGAGGATTTTTTTGATGATATAGCATTTGATGAAGATGAGATAGAAGATGAAAGCATAAAATCAGAAATAGAGAAAGATTTATCTCAAGAGAATTTAGAGCAAGATAATGAGAAAGATTCAATATTTGATAATGAAAAAATTGAAGCCATAGATTCTAAATTAGAAAAAGCAGAAAATGAGGAGCAAAATAGAGAGATTAGCCCAGATGGAGAAGAGAGTGATATAGAACAATCTGGAGCAAATTTAAAATCTGATATAACAGTAGATATGCAAGCTCTGATGTCTGCAAGGAAAATAGAGAGAAAAGTTGATCCAGATTTAAGTGGTATTGACATTGCTGGAAGAAAAAATATAAAACTTATAGTGGAGTTTGATATACTTCCATCTGGAGTGCTTTCAAATGTTGTAGTTGTAAATTCTTCAGGCTCGATAGAAGTGGATAGAAAAGTTGAACAGGCTTTAAGGTTATGGAAGTTTGCAGCAACAAGTAATAAAAGAGTAAACAATGTGAGGTTGATATATTATGTCAAAGCAAAATAAGTTGTTAAAAGAGATTGAAAAATTACCAGTAAAAGTTTTAGCATTCGATATAGATGGTACACTCTATCCTAATAGGAAACTATATTTTTTATTTTTCTTTGTTCTTTTGAGACAGCCAAGATTTCAAATTGCATTTAAAAATGTTAGAAAGAAAATTAGAAAAGTAGATACAGAAGGCAAACCATTTAGAAAAGCTCAGGCAGAGTTGATGGCTGAAGAGCTAAAGATTACACCAGAAGAGGCTTACATTAAATTAGAAGAAAAACTCTACAGCAGAATGAGTAAAAAATATAAAATCTTAAAACCATTTAAAAACTTGAGAAATTTTTTAGAAGAAGCAAATGCCAAAGGTTATAAATTATATGCAATGTCTGATTTTCCAATTGGTAAAAAATTAGAAAGTCTTGGTCTTGAAGATCTTTTTGAAGAAAGTTTTTGCACAGAAGATACAGGCCGTCTGAAACCAGATATAATTCCATTTAAAAAGTTGTTAGAGATTTCAAAAGTTGAGCCTCACCAAATTATCTATTTTGGTGACAGTTATGAAAAAGATATAGTAGGAGCTTCAAATGCCAAAATGCATACAGCTCATATAACTCGTTCAAAAAAGTCAGGGCCACTTGCAGAGATAGTTTATAAAAATTATAAGTAGTTTGGGGAATCTGAAAAAGTAAACTTTTTCAGACCAGGCTCTCCGCGACAACTCCTCGCCCATTAATCCATAAAAAAAAACAAAAGCTCCGTCGCCTCCGCTTTTGCACTTCGACAAGCTCAGCAGAAAATAAAATGGGCTGTGGGGTTTCTGCTGCGATCCTTTTCCCTAGAAGCATAAAATTAAAATCTTGCTAATCAAATTTATTTCAACCTAACTTTTCCAAAATACTCTTTACAACACTTTTATCATTAAGTTCTGAAATAGCAAAACTCTTATTTCCAGCATCTTTTAATGAAGCACCTATGTGGTAACATTTTTTATTATCAATAATAAGAAATCTGTCATGAAAAGTCTCTATATTTTTTACTTCTAAATTTTTATATTGCAAATTAAATTTATCAATATCTTCAGAAGTTAGTTTAGTCCTATTTTTTGTATATATGGTTATTTTTATATTATCTTTTCTCTTGCAAAGTATATTAAGAGTTTTTGTATCCACATAGTTATCTATAAGTAGAATACTCTTATTGGCACTTTTTATTATTTCAACAAATAGACTAAAAGCATCATAAATTTGCCCATCAAAGAAAATCTTTTGAGATACCTCTTTTTTGGTTGCAGTATATTCAAATACTTCATCTAATTTGCAATTAATATCTTTTAATTTTTTATTAGTTTTAGTTTGATACTCTATTTGATTTATTTCTATGGTGTTTATTTTGTTAAAAAGCATTTTATTGTCATATAGAAACTCTCTAATTTTTATAAAAGTATTCATAATTTGGATACTAGTTTTTATTGCAATATCACTTTTTAAAACGGATGAAAGCATAGCTATTCCTTGTTCTGTAAATACATATGGATTATATCTACGACCTCCATATTGTGGTTCCCATCTTGAGGTCACAATTTGTGACCTCAAGTTTGAATTTTCCTCATCTGTTAATCTAAACATAAACTCTTCTGGAAATCTTTTTATGTTTCTTTTTACAGCTTGGTTTAGAACTTTTGTTTCAACTTCATATAGCATAGCTAAATCACTATCAACCATAACCTGCTTATCTCTAATAAGATAAATCATCTCTTCAATCTTTTTGTTTTTTATTAAATTACTATTCATATAATTAAACCTCTAAATATATTAAACAGTATTTTTAAAAATAAGTTGAGTTATTATAAAATATTTATCTTTTTATTTGTTTGTAAAGCTATTTACCTACACAAAAGTCACCAAAAATGGAGTTTAAAATATCATCGCTAGTAACTTCTCCAGTTATTTCTCCAAGAGAGTCTAATGCATCTTTTAAGTCAACAGCAAAGCCATCTAAAGCAAATATTTTAAACTCATTTTTTGCTACCTCTAAAAATTCAATAGACTTTTCTATTAAATTTTTCTGTCTTTGTGAAGAGATGACAGTGTCAACTGTTGTATCAATTAATGAGAAACCAGCAAGTCTTTTTACTTCATTTTCTAACTCTTTTAAACCTAGACCATTTAAAGCACTAATATTTATTGGATTGCAAATATTTTTTAGTTTATCACTATTTATCTCTGAAAAATCAGATTTAAGGTCTGCTTTATTTTGAACTACTATAATTTTTTTAGAAGATAGAGTTTTTATCTCTTCTAAAATCTCTTCTGATAGCTTTTTAGTATTGTCTATTACGAAAATAACTATTTCACAATTTTCTATTATGTTTTTTGTTCTTTTTATGCCCTCAATTTCTATTGGGTCAGATGAAGTTCTAAGTCCAGCAGTGTCAAAAAGTGTTATTGGAAGTCCAGATATTGAAAGTTGTGCCTCTAAATAGTCTCTAGTTGTTCCATGAATATTAGAAACAATAGATCTATCCTCTTTTAAAAGTAGATTAAAAAGCGAGGATTTCCCTGAATTTGTTTTTCCTGCTAGAGCAATTTTAATTCCATCTTTAAGTATTCGTCCAGACTCATAACTATCCAAAAGTCTTTTCAATCGAGTAATTGCTTCGTCTAAATTTTCAATAGGAACATCTATCTCTTCATCAAGATCATCCTCTGCATAATCTAATTGAAGCTCAACACTAGAAAAAGTATTTAGAAGAATATCTTTAATAGAAAAAAGCTCCCTTTTAATTGCTCCAGAAAGAGAGTGAAGAGCAGTCTTATGAGCAAATGAACTTTTAGAGCTAACAATTTCTTGTATAGCTTCTGCTTGTGATAGGTCTAATTTCCCATTTAAAAAAGCTCGAAGAGTAAACTCTCCAGGCTCGGCATCTCTAAAGTTTAACTCTCTAAGTCTTTGTAAAATTAACTCTATACCAGCAATACTTCCATGAGCAGATATCTCAATCATATTTTCGCCAGTATAACTTTTTGGAGCTCTAAAAATAGATACCAAAACTTGATCTATCTTTTCATTTTTAGAGCCTTCTATATATCCATATACTACAGAGTTCCCATTAGAATTAATTAAGCCCTTACCGTTAGAAAAACATTGAGAGAATTTATCTATAGAATCCTTTCCAGAAAGTCTGATAATAGCCAAAGCACTCTCTAATCTAGGTGTAGCTAAAGCCATTATCTCATCTGCTGTGTTATATTTTAAACTACTCATATCTAGTTCTTAATAATAGAGCCAACAAAGTCATCACCATTTAAAATCTTTTTAGTATTTTCTAAATCTCTACCACTAGCAGTAATTAGTTTAAGATTTAAAGATGCAGCTTTCTTAGTTGCTACAGGGTCAAAAGGAACATTTTTACCAGGGATCCACTCATCACCAATAAGTTTTTTAAAAAGCTCCCAATTCATAGTATCAATTGGAGTAGCATCCTTATCTACCTTTGGATCTGCAGTATAAATTTTAGCAATATTAGAAAGATTAATAACAGTCTTTGCACCAAACTTCTCGGCTAAAAGAACAGCATCATTGTCAGTAGAAAAACCAGGCTTCCAACCAGCAGCAAGAAGAACTCTACCATTAAATTCAAAATCACCAGTAGGGTCAGTTACAACATCATTTGGACAAAAATCTCCAAAAACAGCCTTTACCAATTGAGCATTCAATCTAGTAGCCATTATTCCAATCCAATCCTGATCATCTTGAACAGCATCTCCCTTTATCTCTCTATAAGCCTTTTGATAGTCTCGAGCAACCCCGCCACCGCCAACTACTAAAATAACTCTTCTCTCCTCATTCTCTTTCAAATATTCTACAATCAAATTATAAAAATCTTTTATAAAATCCGTATCCGCCCCATTTGGAGCAATAATAGAACCACCTAAAGAAATAACAGTTGTCATAAAAACCTCACAAGTAATAATAATTTTTTTTCAAAAAAAAGTAAATGTATCTTCTAAATATAGATTTGAAAAATAATATTTCTTATTTGGGGCTTCCCCTCTAAATAGAGGGTCGGTCTCCAGTTCCCAATCTTTGCTTTTCTCTTTGGTGTAATAATTAAGGCTATCGCCTTAATCTTCTGAATAAAAAAGAAAAGCAAAGGATTTCCACTTTCGCCCTAAGCCTTTTTCAATATTAAAAATCTTCAAGAATTAAACTCTCATTAGCTTTTAAATAAATACTTTTTACACAATTTTTATAAACAATGCTGTATCTACCACCAATAATAGAAGAAATCTTTAATCTTGTTAGCTTTCCATTTTTCCAGAAGATATCACAAATAGCACCACCTCTAGCTCTTAGTCCCTTAACTTCTCCATTTTTCCAACTTTTAGGCAAGCTAGGTAGGATTTCTATATTGTCTAAGTGGCTCTGTATTAACATCTCATTTACACCAGACACAAAACCAAAATTACCGTCAATTTGAAAAGGTGGATGTGCATCAAGTAAGTTAGAATAAAGTCCCCCTCCAAAGTTCATAGAAACAGTTTTTTGATTTGTCCAATTCATTAGAGATTTAATTAACTTATATGCTCGATTTCCATCTTTTAGTCTTGCCCAAAAGTTAATCTTCCAAGCTATTGACCACCCAGTTCCAGAATCACCTCTTGCATTTAAAGAAGTTTTTGCAGCCTCCTTTAATTTTAAATTATTTATAGAGTTGCTTGGAAATAGAGCATATAGATGAGAAACATGTCTATGTTTATCGTTAGGATTATCCCAATCATTTAACCACTCTTGAAGTTGTCCCCAGCTTCCAATTCTAGGTTTTGCGATTTTTTCCTTTGCAATCTCTAACTCTTTTTTAAATTCAGGCTCAATCTCCAAAATTTCTGAAGCTTCAATACAAGATGAAAATATTTCATAAGCTATCTGGTGGTCCATAGAGCTGCCATCACAAAATTTACCATGCTCTGGTGAAAAAGATGGAGAAGAGACTAAAACACCATTCTCATTTTCTTGTAAGTAGTCTAACCAAAAAAGTGATGACTCTTTCATAACAGGCCAAGCACTATTTTTTAGAAAATTTATATCTTTGCTAAAAAGATAGTGTTGATATAAGTGTTGAGAAAGCCAAGCTGCTCCAGCAGGGAAAAATCCCCACCGAACATCCCAACCAGGAGCTGTAAAACCAAAAGGGTTATTCATAGTATGAACTACCCAACCCCTGCTATTAAAATATGCTTTTGCACTTCTTTTCCCAGGTTCAACAAGTGTAGGAATGTAGTCTAAAAGAGCCTTATGGCACTCACCCAGAGCAGAAACTTCAGCAGCCCAGTAGTTCATTTGTAGATTTATATTTGTGTGATAATCACAACTCCAAGGTGGTGCCGTAGAGTTATTCCACATACCCTGAAGATTTGCAGGTAAAGCTCCTTCTCTTGAAGATGAAATTAATAAGTATCTTCCATATTGATAAACTAAATCTATTAATGACAAATCTTCTGTTTTGTTAAAATTTTTGAGTCTTTCTTCAGTAGTGCAACTATTATTAAATTTTTTGTTATTACTAATATTTATAGAAACTCTTTTAAAAAGTTTTTGATAATCAGAAAGGTGTATTTTCTCTAGCTCTTCATATTTTTTATTAATTGAATTATCAATAGCAACTCTATTTTTCTCAATAAAATTATTACCCTTATAGTTTGGATATTTTGGAAGGTAGTCGGTAGCAGCTGTAAATATAATTAATACAGATTTTGCATTCTTTACAACTAGAGATTTTTTACCCTGTTTTTTAGATATAGAATCAGCACCTATTTCACCACCTTCTGATTTTAGATAGACAACTCCTTGATACTCCATCCCATTATTCAGAAGTTTTCCATTTAGAGTTAGTTTTCCCCAGTTATCATTACTTTCAGAAATTATAGATATTGCTCTACCACTTTTTACTTTGTAAGAGCTTTTACCAAGACCTAAACTTTTTCTATAGCTTTTTGTAGAAATGGGAGAGTCTAATTTGAGTTTAAAATTTAGTTTATCATCACCCTCTGCTTTTATTTCCATAACAATTACATTGTTAGGATATGAAGCAAAAACTTTCCTAGTGTATTTTGTATTATTTAGTTGATATTCAACTGTATGTATAGCCGTTTCTAAATCTAAGCTTCTTTTGTAGTTTTTAACTCTTTTCCCAAATGTATTAAACTCTAAAATTAAATCAGCAAAAACTTGATATGCTCCATATCCAGAGTTATCCCCTACAAGATATCTATTACCCAAAGTTAAAGCTTCATCATATTTAGCTTCAGATATTAAACTTCTAATCTCGTTTAAATGTTTATAGCCACCTTCAATAATTCCACTATTGTAAGCAGAAAAATCTCCTCTTCCACCTTCCCATAGACTTTTCTCATTTAAAGTTAGTCTCTCTTTATGAACCCCTCCAAAAATCATAGCTCCTATTTTTCCATTTCCTATAGGAAGAGCTTCCGTCATCCAATCTCTCGCAGGACTTTTATACCAAAGCTTTAAATCTTCTTGTGCATAAAAATTTGAAAAACAATTAAAAATTAAAAAACTAAAAATTACATATCTGAAAAATCGCTTCATACTAAAATAATAATTTTTTTTACAAAAAAGTAAATATATATTTATTGGGCGTTCCTGCTAAAGCAGTCGTGTGCTTTGCTAAATCTTTGTTTTTCTTCTTCTGTAAAAGAGTGTTATGGCTATCGCCCTAACTTTTGCATTTTAAAGAAAAACAAAGGATATCGCTTCGCCCACTAACGCATTTAGAAAAGTCTAAAAAAAATGGGAACAATTCACTTTTCTGTTATTCGTAATGTGTCCACATTCTTAAAATCTTTACAATTTTCTCTTCTTCTAAAACTTGATATACTATTCTGTGCTGAATATTTATTCGTCTTGAAAAAGCTCCACTTAAATCACCAACTAATTTTTCATAAGGTGGATATGGTTCAAAAGGATTTAATCTAATTATTTCTAAAATTTTTTCAGCTTTATATTTTAAATTAGAAGCTTTTAATTTTTTTGCATCTTTTTGAGCTTGTTTTGTAAAATATAATTTATACATTACCAATCCAATTCACTAGACAATTCTGAAACAGGAGTATTCATTCCCTCTATTATTGATTCACGCATATTTGGAATAAGCGATAAATATAAAGTTTCTTGAATATTTCGCCAATCTTGTTCTCCTATCAAAACAGCACTGTTTTCTTTCCCAATTATTTCCAAAGGTTCATGTGTAGTGTTTACTTTTTTAACAAGATTATATAGATTTTTTTTAGCATTTGTAACATTCATTGAACTCACAAACATCTCCTTCAATAAAAGACTATATTGTTTCCAGTTAAATGTCAATCATTATATTTTTTTAAATTAAATTATAAGCTTGATTACAAATAAATACAAAAAATAAAATTAAGAATAAACCAAGCTATATAAAAAAAGCTGAAGCTTTCACTTCAGCTATAGAAATCAAAGCAAGCAAAAAACTGCTTCAACCTTTTTTATAAATTCAAAACTATCTACTAGCTCCCCACTCAACAGGTCGATTGTGAGGATTCCAATCATCAGCCCAGCCATCAGGTTTCAAAGGAGCTTCACATCTTATTGTTAAATTTGAACAACTTCTAAAAGCACTCAAACCAATATCTTCCACACTCAAAGGAATATAGATATCCTCTAAACTACGACATTCATAAAAAGCATAATCTCTAATACTTGTAAAACCATCTGGAATATTTATACTATTTAAATTAAGACACGCCCTAAAGGCAAAATCTCCAATAGTTTGGACACTGTCTGGAATAACTACACTACTTAAATCATTACAATTTACAAAAGCTGTTTCTATTTTAACAACCCCAGAAGGTATATTAGCTGTTGTAATTGATTTATCCGCGGCAAAAAGTATATTATTTACAATAGCTAAACCACTTCCACTACTTAATAAATTTTCTAAAAAAGGAGTTTCTAAAAAAGAATCACCTCCAATACTTGTTACACTATCAGGAATAACTACACTGCTTAAACTACTACAATCAGAAAAAGCCAAATGTCCAATACTTCGGACACCATCTAGAATAACTACACTACTTAAACTACTACAATCCTCAAAAGCTCTATCTCCAATACTTGTTACAAAATTAGGTATTAAAATATCACCTGAATAAGTTCCAGAGTTTAATTTCACTCCATCTGTAATTGCTTCATACTGACTAACTGGAGGTATTTTTAAGGTTTCAGAATATTTAACAGTTAAATTATATGATTTATCCATTGTAAACTCTTTTTCAACAAAGATTTCTTCCTCTTCTAACTTATAATTAAATCCCTCTACATTAAGAGGAGTGGTATTAGCATTCAAAGATTCAAAAGCTTCACAACTATCTTTAATGGCAATTTTTAAAAGAAGCTCTGTGTTTTCAGGCACTCCACTCAAAACTAATCCACTTGGAGAAACTACTGAAATATTATCATCTAAAGTTAAAGTATAAGTTCTAGTAGCTCCCCATTCATAGGATGCACCACCATCCCAAGAATCATTCCAGCCATCAGGTTTAGAAGGAGCTTCACATCTTATTGTTAAATTCGGACATAAATCAAAAACAGCATTTCCCATAGTTTCCACACTCAAAGGGATATATATTCCCTCTAAACTATTACATCCAGTAAAAGCATTAATTCCAATAC
>PDWI01004105.1_pt1 | contig 19875 bp, 15 predicted proteins | sample 1430891 | NCBI WGS metagenome assembly PDWI01 (sample SAMN01162508, study PRJNA174530) | Oral metagenome, whole genome shotgun sequencing project. | biome: Marine environment; feature: Marine mammal; material: Swab sample of the gingival sulcus; isolation source: swab sample of gingival sulcus...
GGCTTGAGATGTTTCTCTAATGAATTTTTTTGAGTTGAATTTATCAGTAACTCGTTCTATTTTTTCTGAAAGCATTTTGGCATAATCAGAATCATAGTACTCTTTTAATTTTTTACCCATTTCATTTCCCTTTACCAAGTGGTGCGTGCCCAATTAAAAGACATCATCTCTATTCAATTATAACTTCTTCTGTGGATCTGCGTATGGAAGAAGAAACGGGATCGGCATAACCTATTCTCATTAACAACATTGGATAACTATTACAGATATCCATATCTGTTTTAATCTTACCAGCCAAAGATTGGACTTCACAGGGTTGGTTGGAAAATGCAAGAGAAATTCCCAACTCTGTGCATTTAAGCCAAAATCTTTCCAAAGCTCGTCCGGCCATAATCCACTGTTCGGGATTATTTTTCTCAATGGTAATTAGTACCAAGTGTGACGAAGAACCAATTTTTTCTTTTTCTGATTTATTCTGAGATTTTGGTTTTAGAAAACTTTTTACAATGGGTTTACCCAAAAACTCAGGCAAGGAAGGAATCCCAAAAACATTGTATGCTAAGCCATCTCTGTGTTTCTGGAGATCTTTTAAATTAAAACGCATCCAGTGCAGCAATTCATCTTTAAAAGCTTTACATGAAAAGAGTATATCATTTCCCTCATAAATAAATTCTGAAAGCTTATCAAAACTATGCTCACCATTTCTATAAATATAAATGGTGACAGGTTTTTTGACATCCACCATTTCAAGTTTCTCAATTTCATCTTTTGGTATTTCTTTATTTTTATAAACACTCCTGTTTGTCTGTCTTTTATAAATTTGAGAAAATAATTGATCCTGGCTTATCTCTGCTTTCGAAAATTCTATCCTAATATATAATTCATCTTGTTTTAAAATTTTCATGCCGGCATTATATCCAGATGCACTTGCTGCAATGCAAATATTTTCAGCAGCACAGCCTAAACTAATAAAAAGTTCTCTGTGGTTTTTATCTACCACCGGTAGTTCTTTGGAAAAATTAGGATATATTTCAATACTGCTTTCATTCAATTTAAATTTCCAGGGTTGAGTATTGTGACCGGAGGGAGCCTGCACACCATGGGCAATTATTTTTTTTAAATCCATTTTTCTACCTTTATTTATTGTTAAATCAAATTTCAAGAGATTTCCGGGCTTGGGAGACTTAGTCTCTATAGTTTGGCCCCCTAAAACTTCAGGTCAAACTTCGCTCGCAACGCCTTTGCATCAGGGGAGACCTTACCTGAGCTCGCTCTTCCCAAATTCAAAACCTGGGCCATGTCATGGCACGAGCTAAAATATTTCCCCGTATAATATATTGAAGTTCCATATCCGAAACCTGCGGAAAGAAAACACACTCCTGCCAAAACCTTACCCCAGGTGGATTCCCCGAAAAAGTGATAGATCGCCAGCCCCGCACCGCCCGCTGCCGTTGCGGAGATAGATGACAACAGGGCATCATAGCCACGGAAATATCGCTCCCGAGCCAATGAATGATAGGCAATATAAAATCGGGGTTCTAAAAAATCCGGATCATGTTCACCCTGGGGGTTGAGGATAAAATTTCTCTTTGCGGGATAGCGTTCATAGTAGTATCGCCGATCCCCTACGGAACGCCTTCGGTGGAGCTTTTCTATTTTTATGCCATAGTTTCCTGCAGTAAGCCTCCGGGGCAGCTTGAAAGCATAAAACTGATCATAGACTTTTCGGGGCCTGAGTGTATAAGTTCTGTATTTCACACCCTGTGAAGAATCTTTGGAACCTGATTTTATGGTAATTCTAAATTCGGATTGAGACAAGACCCCGGGATTGCAATACCTGTCCTGCCAAATGACCCAGGGTCGGGGGTTGGTAATAATATTTTCGGGATATACGAGTGCCTTGGAAATGTCATCTGCTAAAATCTCTACGGGGAGAAGGAGTAAGCTCCAGAGTAAAACTTTTCTTAAAACAAACACAATCCCCCCAAAGAAGCTTAACTTACTTGTACATCGACATTATTTCCTTCTTATATTTTTTTTGCAATACATTTCTTTTTAGTTTCAAAGTTGGAGAAAGACAGTTGTTCTCAAGAGTCCATTCTTCCGAAGTGAGTACGAACTTTTTAATCTTCTCAACCTGACCAAAATGCTCATTAAAACGATCAATTTCCTGTTGAAATCGTTCTAAAACCTCCTTCATCTTAATCAACTTGGCATTGCTTGAATAGTTCAGCTTTCTAATTGCACACCAGTTATGCAAAAATGTGAAGTCCGGAAAGATTATTGCAGAAACAAATTTTTCTCCCTCGCCCACTACCATTATCTGCTCAATGAAGTTTGATTCTTTAAACTTATTTTCAACCACCTGTGGAGCAACATATTTACCTCCACTGGTTTTTAGAAGCTCCTTTTTTCTGTCCGTGATTATGAGAAATTTATCATCTACGAAACGCCCCACATCTCCGGTATGGAACCAACCCTCCTCATCAAAAACCGATTTAGTCAGTTCCTCGTCCTTATAGTACCCCTTCATAACATTGGGGCCCTTGACCAAAATTTCTCCGTCATCTGCCAGTTTAACCGAAACTCCCTCTATCACTGTACCTGCAGTGCCAAATTTAAACTCAGGGGGCATGAACCTATTGGCTGAAATAATGGGAGAGGTTTCCGTGAGACCATATCCATTTTGAACTCGAAGACCTGCTGCACGGAAGATTCTTTCAAGCCGCTCCTGCAATGGAGCTCCTCCCGTAACAATCCATCGAATATTGCCTCCCAGAGCCTCCAGCCACTTTGAAAAAACCAGCTTACGGGCAATTTTAATCTTGAGACCATAGTAGAAACGCAGGTCCTTTTCATAGCTAAATCTCTTCCCATTGCCTATTGCCCAATAAAAAACAATCTTTTTATAAAGGGGGAGGTTCTTTGCCATGGCATTTATACGGTCATATATCTTCTCCAAAAGACGGGGAACGGTTATGAAAAAATCAGGTTTCACATCTTTCAGGTCTTCGGAAATGGTATTTATGCCCTGGGCATAGTAAATTGATGCTCCGAAATACTGGAACATATAGTTTCCATTGCGCTCCAATACATGACATAGCGGTAAGAAACTCAGGCATTTATCGTCTTTCTTTACAATGGTAAGATTTCTGTCAACGGTAACATTAGATATTAAATTCCAGTGACTGAGCATTACCCCCTTGGGATTACCCGTGGTTCCCGAGGTGTATATTATGGTTGCAACATCGTCCTTTAAAATGGCATCTTTTTTGCTCTTCAGGAGGTCTCGCCCCTTCTGAGAGTCAAACTCCTCCCCCTTGCGGAGAATTTCACTCCAGTTTTTTGCTCCCTCAACCTCATCGAAGGTGTAAATTTCAATGTCCAGATTTTCGGACTGCACAATTTCAGAGGCTCTTTCAAAATGAGATTCATCTGAGACCAGGAGAAGTTTACTCTCGGAGTGTTTTAAAATATGCACATAGTCATTCCGACTAATTGTGGGATAAATGGGAACATGAACTGCCCCCATTTGCATTATTCCAATATCGGCAAAATTCCATTCCGGTCTATTGTTGCTCACAGTTGTGACCTTGTCCCCGGGTTTCAGCCCCATGGCCAAAAGCCCCAGGCTTACCAGATTGGAATTTTTTATATAATCCCGGGAGGAAAAACTTTCCCAAGTTCCATTTCGCTTAACGGAAAAAAGCTTTTCCTTTGGAAAATTTTCGTTTACCCACTGGGGCAAATCCACAAGTCTTTCAAGTTCCATCTTAAACACCATTTCTATTATTTGTTGATTGCTAAATTTAAAAACTATTTTGTAAACATTTTTAATATATGTAAAGAAAACTATTTTTCGAAAAATTATTTTTACAAAAATTTTCTAAATAAAAATGAATATGGCCTTTTACACGATCATAAAATCAATTAAAAATGTATAAAATACTTTTTATAATAAAAACACCCCCCATCCCCATTTTGGTGCAAAAAAAATTACTTCAATAAAATAAATCAAATACTCCGAAATTCGACTCTACTGTAGATATTCAAAATTCTAAAATGTCCTTTAAAATTCAATTAGTCAAAAACATTGATAAAATCGAAGGATTTACAAATATAATCATTGACAAAAGTCTAACCAGGGACAACCATTTTCATGGTTCTTCAAAGATTCCGGTTGAAAAATCGAAGTTTTTAAGATGCTAATACAATTGATATAATTTCCGTTGTGAGATCATGACACCAACAGTTCTGCGGAGAGGATAAAAAATGATTGGAATAGTTATTACAATTTTCGGAGGGCTGGGGCTCTTTCTCTTTGGCATGAAAACAATGAGCGAAGGACTTCAGTTTGCTGCAGGAGATCGATTGAGAAACATTCTCTGGAAGGCCACCAGCAATAGATTCAAAGGTGTTCTCACCGGCTTTGGAATAACCACTATCATACAATCTTCAAGTGCCGCAACAGTAATGCTGGTGAGCTTTGTAAGTGCAGGCCTCATAAACTTAATTCAAGCCTCGGGCATTGTCCTGGGGGCCAATATAGGAACCACTGTTACAGGATGGCTTGTGGCACTAGTAGGTTTCAAGGTTAAAATAAAAGCCCTGGCTCTCCCCGCCATTGCCATTGGATATTTCATAAGGTTTTTAAAAATAGAAAAGGCAAAAACCTGGGGAGATGTGCTTCTGGGCTTTGGAATTCTCTTCCTGGGGCTTTCCATCATGAGCGGTTCTGTCAAAGAGTTGCGGGGCTCCCAGGGGATAATGGACTTCATGTCAACATACAGAGCCTCAGACATGTTTACCACCATCGTGGTCGTTCTCATTGGCGCCCTCATCACCATGATAATTCAGTCTTCCAGTGCCACAATGGCAATGACCATGACTCTGGCAGCTGCAGGAATTATTGACTTTTACACAGCAGCTGCTCTAATCTTGGGCGAGAACATCGGAACAACCATTACAGCTAATATCGCCGCCATTGGCTCAAGCTTGGAGGCAAGGAGAACGGCCCGGGTTCACATGCTCTTCAATGTACTGGGAGTAATATGGGTGCTCATTCTTTTTCGACATGTCTTCATTCCATTTGTGGACATGATTGTTCCCGGCAATCCCTTTGTGCATTCACCGGGAGAATCCTCAGTCATTGCAGACCACATGGCTGCATTTCATACTGTTTTTAACATATCCAATACCCTGCTTTTTCTCCCCTTTCTGAAATATCTGGCAATGGCAGCGGAAAAACTCGTTCCCGGAGAAGATGACCTTGGGGAATTCCACCTCAAGTACATCTCAACAGCAATAATTTCAACGCCTTCAATTAATATAAATCAAGCCAAGTTGGAAGCCAAGAGCATGTTGGAGTTGGTATCTGATATGTATGACCTCACCATGGAAGTTATGCTCAGTTCAGGCAAAAAGATGGGAAAAAGCGTGGAAAAAATTTACTCCATGGAAGACAGAACAGATCTACTGGAAAGGGAGATATCATCCTTTTTGGTTAAGGTTTCACGGGAGAACCTTTCCAAGGACCAGAGTAATGAGAGTTCCGTGCTTCTCCAAAAGGTCAACGATTTGGAAAGTATTGCCGATCAGTGTGAGTCCCTGACCATTTTGCTCAGGCGGAAGTACGATAAAAATCTCGATTTTTCTGAAAAGGGCGTTGAAGAGCTCAAGGAAATAGCCGGAAAAGTGAGAGAATTTTTAGACCTCATTCTTAAACATGCCATGGACCGCAACTTAAACATCATGCCCGAGGCCGAGGTTCTGGAGAACACAATTGATGATATGAGGAGAAAGCTGCGGAAGGAGCATATTAAACGGCTCAACAGTCAAAAATGCAGCGTAGATTCGGGTCTGATTTTCATTGATATGCTCTCCAGTTTTGAAAAGATAGGAGATCATGCCTACAATATTGCAGAGGGAATTTCCGGATTAAGGAACCCATAGCCTGGTGGGTTTATGCAGGAGGCTGACTCAATTGAGTCCCATGCTATTTCAAATGAATAGATAATTTTAGAGAGCAAATAACACTAAAAAACCGCTCCCGGGCCAAAACCGAACCAAGGAGCGGTTTTTATAATTATAAATTAAAATACTGCAGATGTGGAGACACTTATATTTTTAATAGTCTCGTCACTTCCCTTGATTTCTCCATCTCCATTCTTGTCCTCAAAGGTTACGAGATATTGAAAATCAAGGCTTACGCCGGTTCCAAGTCCCAGTCCCAAAACTCCTCCAAGCATGGAACTCTCTGTTTTCCATTCAAACTTGTTCACATTGTTCTGAACATAGAATGCCTTGGCCTTTGAAATTTTGGGAATCACATCGGCATTGAGCTCCAACTCCCCCCTGATCGACTTATCCTTGACCTTGTCCTTGTCTCGAAGATACTGATAGGAAAGATTTGCAGTCACGAATTCAAAGAGATTGAGCTTAATCCCTGAATAAAATCCCTTGCCGGCCTTGGCCGCCTTGAGCTGTTCCTTCTTGGTATGAACGATCAAGTCACCCAGACCATTTTTCTCAAAGTTTGCCCTTTCAAGGTCATAGGTATCATTGTAATACCCGAAGATAAATTCATCGGAGCTCTGCTTATACTCACCATAGAGGGTAACCATCTCCCCTATCCCCAGTTTAATTCCCGGAAGGGTCATTCCCCAGCCTCCCGTGTTGATGCACTGGGCAAACTGAGAATAAAGATCCATGGTCACATAACCCTTTTCAAGAACCTTGAAGCCCACATCGCCGGACCAAAAACCGGTTTTTGATTTTTTATCACCATACTTGGTGATGTCATTTCGAGTTATACCGGAGATAACTCCATGATTTATCATATCCGCAATGGTTGTAGGAGCCAGTCCCTTACCTTCATAGTACTCCCTTTCCGTTACATACTTGTCATCATCGGGATAGGCATCAATCTCATCGGGATAGCCGTCTCCGTCGGTATCTCTAAGGCCCTCATACTCATCGATGTCTCCGGCCAGGGAAACTCCAACCTGAATTTTGCTAACCGGACGGAGGTAGATTCGACCTCCCCCCATACATGAAGGAGTTTTTTCGGTCAACTCCTTGAGGTCATTGACCATAAACTCTCCTCCCATACTGCCTGTCTGGAAAGCAAACTCAAGGCCCTGCCTCTTGTACGTGGGATATTCGACCATGTTGGTGTATCCATTTATGAGAATACCATAGCCCAAAACAGTGCTGTCAAGACCTCCATAGCGTATGTACAGGGGCTCGCCCTTTTTTCCATAGCTTATGTAATAGATCTTATCCATGTAGTCTTTCCAGTCATCCCAATCCTCTTTACGAATCTTGCCCTCTTCATTTAATAGGATTTGAAAATCAAGCCCCATGCCAAATTTCCAAATTTTCACCTCAGGCCGAAAACCTATCTGCTGATAATTCTCACCATTGATATTTGTGGCACCGAAAACTCCTCCCAAACCGAAATGAACATTGGAATTGGATGAAGAGCCTCCTCCCTTTTCTCCCTGAATATAGTCCCCAAGAGTTGTACCGTCTTCCTGTGCCCATGCCCCCATAAAGGCAGTGGTCAGGAAACAAATCAAAAAAACTGTTTTTCTTAGCATATTTTCACTCCAAAATGTTTTTTTCAAGATGGCTCTTTAATTGAACAAAAATTATACAAGAACCACCTCTTTTCAAACTAAGCGGTTATTATATAAACAGTTAAAAAAAATTCAAGTTTAATTCGGAAAAAAATAGCAATAACAAACACCAAGAAAGAGTCGCTATTTTTATAAAAAAACTAAACCTCCCCTGGTTCAAGGAGGTGGTATTTAATTTTTAGATTTTTTCCAAAACTCTACGACCAAATTCACGGGCATTTTCTAAATCATCTTCATTGGGTCTGGAAGAAGCAGACTTCCATCTGTTTATACGCTCCTCATTTGGAGCATGGGGATGATCAGCGGGCAGGGTTTTCATCCATTCAATGAGTTCAGGGTCAATTGCACCCTGGCATATAAAAGAATCCACTACCCGGCAGTTTTCTCCCAGACAGGCCTCCCCCCTTTTTTGGCTATCCCTTGCATGATCTGAATCGGGATATGCCCCAAGTGTGGAAAAAAGGGCAACCCTTTTGTCGACAATTCTTTTCATAAATTCAATGGCATTGGCATCTGCAGTGCCCTTATCAACCCAGTATCCCATGAATATAAAGTCATAGTCCCCGGGATCTGGATTTTCATCCACAGACTTCAATTCAAAGTCATCATTGAGCCCTTCCATGATGGCCTGAGCCACTTTCCTAGTATTCCCTGTTTTACTGGAATATATTACTGCTCCTTTCATTTCTAACTCCTCTATTTTTTCATTATTATATGTTCATGGCAAAACTTGCCAATAAATTCCATGTCGTGGGTAACAACAAGGACTATTTTACCACGCCCAGCCTCTTCTTGTAAAATAGTGCCAATCTTTTCCATGTTTTTCCCATCAAGACCACTTGTGGGTTCATCGAGAATTAAAATTTCAGGATTTTTCACAAGGGTAGCTGCAATGACCAATCTCTGTTTTTGCCCTTCAGAAAGGGAATGGGAATGCCTTGAGGAGAACTCTGCGAGCTCCATTTTACTTAAAATCTCCATATTCCCATTTACTTCTTCAAGAACAGTTTTTGCAAAGAGTTGGTGATCCATATTTTGTAAAACGAGTCCTGTTTTTTTCAGAAGCTCCTTGGCTCCATGCTTCTCCCCATTTAAAAGAATCTCTCCTTTCTGAGACTTGAGTAAACCGGATATTATTCCGGCAAGGGTGGTCTTACCCACTCCATTAACACCACTCAATGCAGTGATATTCCCCTTTGAAAGGGAAAGATTGATATTTTCTAAAAGGGGCTTTTCTTTTTTATAGGAAAAAGAGAGATTTCTCACCTCAAGCCCTTCTGTAAAAACCTTACTCTTCCTCACCTTTTTTTTAACAGTGTAGTCTCTCAGGCCATATTGCTTTCTAAATTTCACTGCCCTTAATTCTGAAAATTTTACCTCCTCAGAGATTTTTCCTCTTTTCATTATGATAGCTCTATCTGCAATACCATGCAGCCAGTAAAGTCTATGATCTGCAATCAATATGGCAAATCCCAATTTTTTAAATTGTAAAATTTCATTTTTCAAATCTTCAATTGTTTCATGTGACAAGTTGGCTGTGGGCTCATCAAGAATAAGAGCTTTGGGGTCCAGAGAGGTTATCCCTGCAAGAACCACCTTCTGTTTCTCTCCTTCTGATAGAGAAAATATATTGGAGTCTAAAATATGCTCAATGCCATACTTGGCAGAATACTTATGAACTTTTTCAACTATAACCTCCCCCGGAACACCTCTCATCTCATGGGCAAAGGCAAGCTCACTTAAAACATCATTGCAAAAGAGCTGCTGCTCAGGTGTTTGGAGGAGAGTCCCCACCCTGGTTGAAATACTTGAAATGTCACTCACCAGATTATCAACACCATTAACCAATATCTTTCCTGAAATTATTCCCCTATGGTAGTGAGGAATAATGCCATTTATTATTTTTACAAGAGTTGACTTTCCCGACCCACTTGATCCGGTTAATAAAACCACCTCTCCGGGCTTAACATGAAGGCTCACCCCATTTATAACGTTTTTATTCTGAAATGGGTAGGAGTAGTGGACATTTTTTAATTTAATCATAGATGAATACCAAAATTTATTATTGCAGTTATAAGGGTAACCATAGAGGCAACCAGAAGAACAGCAAAATCCTTTAAACTCCAGGAATCGGCAGGGGCTATTGATGTGCTTTTGGCATTGCTTGAAATTCCCTTTAACTCTGCCGCCATTGTGAGCTCTTCTGCAGAACGCAGTGCCCGTATGACAGCGGGAAGAATCATCATGCGAATAGCTATTTGAGGACTGTTAAGAATTGTAAAAAAAGTAAATTCCCCAATTTTTATCTTTATGGCTGCATGTATCATTTTTATATCATTAAAAAATGAAGGTACAAATCGAAAAACTATAATAAGTGGCAAAAAAAGGAATCGAGGCAATCTGATTAGTCTCAACCCAACCACGACTCTCTCTATTTTCACTGAAAGAATGAATGCCAATGTCAAATTTGTCATAATGGCAACTCGTAAAAAGGGAGCCACCATTTTAAAATCTTCCTGTACCCCATATTTTTTCACAATTAAACTGAGAGTCCAGGAAAAAAATATGGAGAGAAGAAACATAAAAGAAATGAATAGATATATAAAAAATATGGTTTTGTATTTTTTTACCGGAAGAAGGTAGAGAAAAGAAACTACAAAAATAATCAGGAGGGCATGACTATTCCCCAGCACAATGCTGTATATTAAAAAGAATAAAGTTATAAAAAATTTTGTAAGAATATTAAGCTCTGTGAGAAAGTTTTCCCGGTTAGCAGTATCTAAGCAATTCATGTTTTATTCCTTTATGAGTCCGGCATGCCTTAGCTCTCGAGAGAAGATTATTCCAAAATAAATTCCAATGAAACAACCGATATAGCCAATACCAATTGCAAACATTGCAAGGTATAGTAGTTTGGGATTTTCCCTCATAAAGAGAAAACCAAATCCCAACGAAATGGCACGGAAGAGAAAATCATATAACGCAACCCCCAGGATGAGAAGTAAGTTTGACCTGTAGCCTCTCACAGCTTTGAGAGTAATATCGGCAATAATGCCTGCGAGGAGAGTTCCCGGAAGCAGCATTACTCCACTTCCCAAAGATAGCATGGAGAAAAAACCGGAAACAAGAACATAGAGGGTAATGACACCGAATTTACGAACTGTAAAGACCAATACAATGAGAAAAGCCGTTGCCAAAATATTCTTAATCATCATGGTAATGGGATTCATTCCTCCTCCTGCAATTGAAACGAGGAACGATGAAATCTTTATCAGTGCAGCAAATGTGCCGATTGTTACCAGCTCTTTTGTTTCCCAATAGTATTTCTTATCATTCATTTAAAGACATTCCCTGAAGAATTTATACTCTCAATAAAAAATTCCGTCAAACATTTATACTCTACTTGAGTCTTTTGGCAACGATTAAATATGTCAGATTTTTTATTATCACAATCTTCTTTACCATAAGATACTCCGCCCCCTGGAGAGGCGGAGTAAATAGAAACCTATGTAATTTTATAGTTTTTCAAGAGAAGGAGAGCACATTCCTGCTGCTTAAATTTAACTATAATATACAATACGAACAAAGACTCTTATATTGAAAGCTTAATGCCTCCAAAAATCTCCCTTCCGGGCAGCTGATAGGCTCCCTCTGTGTAATCCTTGTCAAGAAGATTGGAACATCTGAGATATATCTCTCCATTTTTCATGACCTTGTAGGCAACATTGCAATCCAGAGTAAAGAGGCTGTCTTCTGTATACTCTTCGGTTGTCATCATCATATTGTACAAACCAAATACCATTTTGCTTCTATAGGAAGCTCGGAGAAATACTGTGACATCTTTTACCGGAAATACAGTCAACTTGGCAGACAGCTTATGCTTGGGATGGAATGTGTCTTCTTCATAGTCACTGGCGGATGTAGCCTTGTATTCAGACTTGGTATAGGTATATGACATACGAAGTTTGGCATAGGACAGCATTTGAGCATTAAAATAACTTTCAAACCCCTTTGAATATGCCTCTCCTCCTGCCTGTCGATAACGGGGATCCATCATTGTTCCCATTATAATTTTATCTTCAAACTTGCTGTAAAACCAGGTTAGCCCCAATTGGGCAAAGTCCATGATTTTTTGGTCTATTCCTACTTCATAACTCATGCTCTTTTCAGGCTTGAGATCCTCTTTTCCAACGGTCATATACATACCAAAGAAGGACATCTTTCCATAGAGTTCAAATAAAGATGGGGCTCTGTAGCCTGTACTCACTCCTCCATGTATCTTGGTTTTAATTAAGTCGGTCCCAAGAAGTTTTTTACCCAGGCTTTCAAGATTTAAAGCAACCGAAGTGTCATAGACCAATGTACTGTCAAAATCGCTAGGCATGACATATCGCCCGCCCAAGTTCCAATTAATCATATCTTCCAATAATGTGATTTGTACCAAACCATAAATATCGGAATTATAATGATCGTTATCCTCTTTGATGAGAGTCCAGTCTTCATCTCCCGTATTGGGGGTGCCATCAGCTCCCTCTCTATCAGTGGGCTCTGAAGTCTTCATCTTCTTTAATTCATAATCAGCTCCCAGGCTCACTAAAATAAAATCAGAAAATGAAAGATTATGCTGCATATCTGCAAGAATATCATATGTTCTTTTTCTTTTTTTATCATTATCTTCATTCCAGCTGTTAATATAGTCAAGGCGGCCATTGGTATAGGCTCCCTTGAGAACATATTCCCAGTTATCAAAAACCTTGTGAGAAATTTTCACCCCCGATGTGCTCACGCGAAATTTTTTATGTGACTCAGAGGAAGGCTCAGGTTTTTCCAAACTACCATCTGCACCAAGGGATGGGATATCTGAAATAGTAGCTGCCTTGCTTTTATAATTCCACGAAGATAGATCTATGGCAATCTTTCCAAAGTTATAGCCTGCCATTGTGGAAAGGCCCAAGTTATTGTAAAATTGACTTCCGGGGCCATCGCTTACCTTTACCCCCTCTCTTCGCATATATGTAGGAGCAAAATTCACATAGAAATTCTCCCCGCCATATGATGCATTCCACTTCTGGGTGAACTGCTCTTCTCCACCATATTCCGTATGACTTGTAAAATGCAATCCCTCTTTAGTCTTACCGGGAACCAGGTTTATAACTCCTCCAATGGCACGGGAGCCATATAGAGAGCTGTTTGACCCCTTAAGAACCTCTATTTGAGAAATATTAGAAGGGATATAGAGATCTTGAAGCATGAACTCAAGATCCTCTTTGAGCGAGCTGTTATCGTTCAGGGGAATGCCATTGAACTGGAATTGAGTGTAGGCAGTGGAAGCCCCCCGAACACTGAGATTTATCAATGTTCCCGCTCCTCCTGTCCTGGTGACAAATATTCCGGGCAAGTCATCTAAAAGCTCAGTAAGAAGTGAATCATTGGACTCCTCAATGTCTTCTTTAATAATGACATTAACAGTCTTGGTGACCCTGTCCAAAGAAACAGGGGTCTTGGTGGCTGTAACCACCACTGTTCCCAAATCCTTTTCAGCCTTTCTCTCTTCCTTTGTAACTAACCGAGACTTTTGTACCACATCTCTATCTTCATTTACAACATCCTGGGCGGAGAGAGAGACATAAAGAGTAAAAATAAAACAAAGTGCGCTTTTTACAACAGTAAAAGTCTTATTTTTCATACAATTCTCCTTTTAAAATTCGAAATATTTTAGTTTTATTGAAACTGCTGACAATAAAAACAATCAGCAATCTTTCTCATCTCAAAGTGCAAAACGAAAAAATAGACTCTGCATGAAATGAAATAAAAACTTTAAGCTTTGAGGTTTTCAAGGGAATGAAAAATGAACGAAGGTATTCCAAAAGGGCTAATATAAAAAACAGGAATCTAAGACTCCGGGGATTTCCATTTATCAACCCAAGTAAACAAGACCTCCATCTCCCATGAAAATCTTCCACATGCGTCAACAGTTCTTCCGGCTTCCGGCTCTTTCTACTGACCAAGCCTTCCCGCATAGGCAGTGGCAACATTTGGCTTTCGTCCCCGGTTACGGCGATGGATTCGCTCCCGATTTTAACGGGATTCTCTCAAGTCTCCGTGTTTTAGAGAATTGACGCATTTAAATATAAATCTACTAAGCAATAACAAGAATAAAACAGCCGACCAGACCGTCAAGCCTCTTTTATAAAAAAGAGCACTTTTGAGCAAAAAATCAAATAATAGAATCAAATTTTCGGGGAAAATCAAAGCAAAATTTTTTAGAACAGTATTTCGGCGTATAAAAACACCATTTTTTTAATATTTAGGAATAAATACTGCACCAAAATATAAAAAAATTAAAAAATTTTCCAAAAAAATATGGCAATTTTTCCAATAATCATGGCCAATGAACTAAAATATCCAGAGGGAAACATGGCAGAATCCTTTTATGAACTGACACCCGATGAAGTAATTTTAGCCATAGAAAGTGTGGGAGTAAAACTGACCGGCCATTACATGGTTCTCAACAGCTATGAAAACAGGGTTTACGATTTAAAGACTGAAGGGGGAACGCATATAATAGCCAAGTTTTATCGACCTCAAAGATGGTCTCGGGAGCAAATAGAGGAGGAGCACGCATTCCTCTTTTCGCTGGGAAATGACGAAATCCCCGTATGTGCTCCTCTTAAATTCAACCAAAACCGGTCCATTGCAACACATAGAGGAATATTCTTTGCCCTGTGGCAAAGAACGGGGGGAAGAGTCTGCGATGAACTCAATGAAGAAAATTCCCGCCGATTGGGAAGTCTCGTTGCCAGAATACATAATCAGGGAGCCGCCTTTGGAACATCAAAGAGAAATGTTCTCTCCGGACAGACCTATGGAATTGACAATCTAAACTTTCTCATTACAAATAAATTTATCCCCGGAGAATATGAGGCGAGATACACCTCTGCCGTTGAACAGATTGTTTCCATCTATGACCACCTGTCTCAAGGAGTCCCCACCCACATCATTCACGGAGACTGTCACCTCGGCAATCTCCTCAGGGGAGAACAGGGCTGGTTCTTTCTCGACTTCGATGACCTCATAACAGGTCCCGCTGTTCAGGATTTATGGATGCTCCTTCCTGCCAGGGACAGCTGGGGCTTAAGGCTTCGAGAATCATTCATTCAGGGCTATGAACAGTTTCGACATTTTGACCGCTCATGGACAAAACTCATAGAGCCCCTGAGAGCCCTTCGCTACATCAATTACGCCGGCTGGATTGCCAGACGCTGGGATGACCCCGCATTTAAGGATACATTTTCATATTTCGGCGACAGGGCATACTGGGAGAGGGAAACGGAAGACTTGGAAAAGCAGGTTCAATTTATTCTAAAGGAGGAGAAGGAGGGAACGGGAAATTCCTTCCCCGGATGCGAAGTCAAGGAAGAGGAGGAGCTCACTAACCGCAACTTTTTCTGGGACCTGGAGGACTAGGCATTTCTCCCCGCCTCCGCCTCTTGGCTCCTTTGGCTTCACCGTCTATGCGGGAATCTCCTCCATGGGGCTCAGGAGAATCAAGTTCAAGGATGTAATCCAGAGTTTCAATAAATTCATCGTCTTCAACAATACCCGCAAGAAATGCCGTAATTAACTGACGAACCCTATTGGGGAAAAGACGCCAGTATTTCTCCACCCAACCCTGAGGAGCATTGAAGCTATCATAATCTGTGGCCCCACCCTGACTGTACTTCACAAACTGGTATGCCATTTTTCTCAAAATTTCCCCGGGAATAGGCCTCCCCTCATTCTCAGACTGAGAGGGAATCATCTCCTTCAAAAGCACCTGAAGCTCTCCATTGGTGATATTGGGTTCATGCTGACGGGCTAGCCTAACCACCATATCCACAGCCATTTGCCGTATATTAACATCGGTAATTCCCATCTGCTCCTGAATCTTTTTTGACATCTTCCGTGCCATGGAATCCACATCCAAATTCAAGCCTTGAAAATTGGGAGTCCCCGAACCCCGGCTCTTTTCCCTCAAAGCAAGGAGCTCATAAATCTCTCGAGTTTCTTGGGGAGAGGCATTTTGGAGATATTCGCTCAATATTTTTTTCTGTTTTTCATTCACGCTTTGCTTTATCGTTCCGGTTAAATTCTGTTCTAAAACTACATTTTATTATTAATTGGGGAGGAGTTTGACTTAACCCGGCGGTAATAGTCTATGAGATTTTGAGAAATATTCACATTGTGAAACTCCCCGGCAGGAGTGAGAGTCATCTTATTATTATGAGAATCATAGTTCACCATACCCGCTTCATGCCACTGCTGTAGGAGGGGTTTGAACTCCTCTCCAATGAACCCCATGGAATGTTTCTCAAAGAGTTTTTTAAAATCCACAGAGAAATTCTCTTCGATATTGCCCACCATCTCTCCCTGGATTTCATTGTCGCTGTCAACCTGAAATACCATGGCAATGGGCTTTTCTCCATTTTCAATTTGCTCATAATATTTTTCAATATCCATGGTTTGAAAAAAACGATATCCCCCCATTATGCCACCTGCACTAACTCCCACGGGAATACATGTTTCTTCATATTTCGATAAAATATTATAGAGAGAGCGCTCCCTTGGAGAAAATGCCCAATGCCTTAATGAAGGTCGCAGGGTATTCGCCTCCTCAAAATATTGCCGAGTCATGATAAATAAATCGGCCTGTTCTTTTTTAGATGCAGGGGCCGAAAGCTTGCCGGCTTCAACAAGTTCTTCAATTGGTGCACCGGGCATGAACTTCAAATTATATACACTGCACGAATCAATGGCTTCGGTCTTTGTCACCGTCTCCAAGTCATTGAGCCACATTTCAGGACTCTGGTCAGGGAGGCCATAGATTAAATCAACTGAAATAATATTGTTACTTCTTTGAGATATTTCGTCAAGCCTTGAGAGAAGATACTCCCTGGAATCGATTCGTCCCATCTGCCTGCGAACTCCCGTGTCAAAGGACTGTATGCCAAAGGAAAATCGATTCACTCCTTGGTCAAGACAGGCCATGACCTTTTCATCTGTAAAACCATGGAGGCGCCCTTCCATGGTTATCTCACAGTTTTCCCTTAGATTAAAATTATTCTTTAGGAATTTCAGCATCTCCTTTAACGAAGAGGGCGAATGGTCTGTGGGGGTACCTCCTCCAAAATACACAGCATCAATGGGGATTGAGGATACAAACTTGCTCTTAGAAATAATTTCAAGTTCCTTTAGCAAAAAACGGGCGTAATTTAACAATTCTTCGGAGTTGGTTCTACTCTGATAAAAGGAACAGAATTTACACCTTGCAAGGCAAAAGGGAGTGTGAATATAAAGAGCCCTGCGGGGAGACCTGTCTTCCATGTTAGAAATTTCAGACCAGAGGTTTTGGCTCATCATAAGGGGTTTCCCTGACATCCCGGCGTGAACTCCCACATCATTTTTAAAACCTGCGTAGAGAGGGTTTTCTCCAATGTTGGCAAAAAAATCTTCCAATTTTTTCTCACCGGAGGGATTCTTTTTTGCAAAGGCGGACATGGCATTCATCATGGAAAGCTTGTCCTTGCTTTCCTTGTTCATTCCCGGCATCTTATTCATGATTCATCCAAAGATTGAAAAAATCTATAGTTTAGCATAGTCTCTATTCAAAATTATAATATCAGCCCACTCCTTGAATATGGAGAAAAAGCACAGCAGAAAGTTAGTAGTTCATCAGTCATTATCATTGCTTTCCAGTTCAGGGTTGTAGATACAGGTAATGGAAATAGTCTCATCGGGGTCTCCCTGACTCTTTGAATTGGAGGCAACACGGTCATCCTCTTTATAGACCTCAACCTCAATATATGTAACGCTATCTCCCTCAGCATCGGCATGAATTTTCAGATAATCAAGGGACTGGTCATTAAAGCTCTTTGTGTAGGAGTAGTATTGCCCACTTCTCTGAGTGTCCGATTGGGTTACAAAATTATAGTCTCCGCCATTGATGGTGTACCAGGCATTAAAGCTCCCCTTATAAGCTATTATTTTAATGGTATATTCGGTTTCTTGTGCATCTCCACATGAAAGTAACATGAGCAGTGTCAAAGTTAAAATATATTTAATTGATAATTTCATTTTAGTCTCCATATACTATTATAGTAATAAAACCAAATCATGGTCTAAAAATCAATTAATTTTTTAAGCCTGCAGTAAAATCATGATACTTTATAGTTTTGTATTGCCCAATTATAATCCAACAATGATGAAGAGAAACTTTTAAAAAACATCTATTTTTACATTGACTTTCTAAAATATTGATGCAGAATCATGAAAAGAAAAGAGAAGGAGGAGTATTCATGAAAAAATTGATTTCTATGCTGACAATCACATTGTTCCTTATTGTGGGAGGAATAAACACAGCTTTTGCACATTTCGACGCCATTGTTTTCCCCAATATCAAAAAATACAAGCAGATAGAAAAGGAAATTATTTTTCTCTATAACAACCAGTATATGCTCAGAGGCTATCAGATAACATGGAATTTTGAGATACCACGAACTGAAGTGATAAAAAAAATTGAGGGAATTCTTGAAAAAGTCAAAAAAATTGAAAGATACAATAAAAAAAACATAGATTTCATGTTACTAAAGGGAGATATTGCCCACTTCCTGTATAATCTTGATGCTATGCAGTATGACAAGTTGGCAATAAGAAGCTATGAACGAGCCGAAAAAATAGATAAAAATGATTACAGACCTGTGTGGTTTTTAGCAAATCACTACTGCCTTTCAAGTCGCCATGAAAAGGGCATTAAACTCTTCAGAGAAATTCTCCCGGGACCGGAACCTGAAAAAATAGACTGGCATCTTTGGGGGGATTACTGTGACTGTGCCCTCCAAGCAGGTATGGTGGCTAATTCCCTAATGGGACTCAAATATGTTATCAAACTCACGAAGGAAACAACCCCGGCAAATAAAGAATTTCTTAAAAAGTTACAAAACCTAATGAAGGCTCCCAATCCTGATAAGGACATGGCAGCTGATGAGATGTGGGTAAAAGCTCAAAATAGAGAAATTTATATTAATTACCCTGCCGGTTTGCGAATATGTATCCCAAAAGACTGGAGGCCGAGATTTTCCAACTACAACCACAAGAATCGGTTGAATCGAGTTCTATGTACCTCAAGGCAAATCATGGGTCTAAACAATAAAACAATTGCGTACACAGTATCAATTATAGCAAAGGTGCCCCAAAATGGAGAAAAATTATCTGCCAATATCAAAAACTTCATAAATAATTATCAAAAATTAAAAAATATAAAGATAAGAAAAACTAAATTAAAAAATCCGTTTTCACCTGATGAAATATATCTCGCAGAGACAAATGAAGTATACATGTCTCAGGGAGGAATGAAAAATATCTTCATCTTTTTCGAGCGCGATGAACCCAGACATCCCGGAACAGAAAGTGAATATCCTATATTTACCAAGCAGGAGACAGCCATAAATTCAGTCCCAAAAAGATATAAAAGATTTAAGGGGAAAATTTTCTACATTATCATACTTGATACCTGTAATGGAATCTGGAAAAAATCATACTCTGAATTTAAAAAATTTATTAACACCGGAATTGTTATAGAATAAAATGATTAGATTAAAGTATTTTTTATTTAGTCACGCAGTTGACAATATCAGCATTGTCAATTGCAAGATTTTTCCCTTGACCATAATAGAATGTAGTCTTTAATAGCCGAAGATTTATTTTAAAAAAACATTAGATGCCTCCATTCTCAGGCAATCATGAGGAAAATGAGCGAAATTATAGTCAGTAAATTTGGCGGAAGCTCCCTGGCAAATGCGGAACAGATTAAAAAAGTTTCAAAGATAATACAATCTGACTCGCGACGAAGAATAGTTGTGGTATCCGCTCCTGGCAAAGGCAGGGGGGACTCTGAAAAGATGACAGACCACCTTATTAATATTGCCACTGAAGGCAAATACTTTCGTAAACAGAAAAAAAACATATCGGAAGAGCTCTCTCGACAAGCAGTAGTAGATAAATTCACCTCTATCATATCAGAACTTAAAATTAATGGAGAGAGTATACTTTCAGACCTCAAGGCTGACCTGGAAAAAGAGCTTTCCCAGGAAAAAAAGACAGATTTTTACGCATCAAGGGGCGAATATTACAATGCCCTTATCATTGCCAAGTATCTAACTCAAATAGGCCTCAGGGCAAAACCCGCCCTACCTGAAAA
>PDWI01004106.1_pt1 | contig 19873 bp, 23 predicted proteins | sample 1430891 | NCBI WGS metagenome assembly PDWI01 (sample SAMN01162508, study PRJNA174530) | Oral metagenome, whole genome shotgun sequencing project. | biome: Marine environment; feature: Marine mammal; material: Swab sample of the gingival sulcus; isolation source: swab sample of gingival sulcus...
AATGTTGCGACAGCTGTAAAAATTGAAAATTCATTTCTGTCTTTTTATGAAAAGATTCAACCAGCGGTAGAAATCAAAACGGATAAAGATTATCAATTTTCCCTGGAGCTTCTTGAGCAGTTGATGAACAAGGCTGAAGATCGAGAAGGAGAACCATTGCTTCACCTAATAGATATTGTTTCTGCTTCTATCGAAGCATATGAAAACAGCCTTGAAAGCATCCAGAGTTATGTACAACAAACGGATTCTATTGATCCTGGTGTTTCAGTTTTACGGGTGCTAATTGACCAGTACAACTTGACCTATAAAGACCTTGAAAGTGAGATTGGGTCTAAGTCTCTTATTTCGCAGATTCTTAAAGGCACGAAAAATCTGACAAGAGATCATATAGCAAATCTGTCCCGACGGTTTAATATCAGCACACAATTGTTTTTTTAAAATTGAATCAAAAATGGCAACAGTTTTTCTTTGACATTTCACAAAAAAACAAGTATATTGATTTTACATGTTGGAGGATAGGGCAATGCTGAGAAGCAACCTGAGCGCTAGCATGTGGCAAAAGTATGAGGAGCCACACTTTTACAGTGTGGCTTTTCTCTTTTCTAGTCTTGTAAAAAGCTCAACCCCTGTTGTTTCAATGCTATTAAGTGGTGATAATAACCATTCACCTTGCCTATAATATCTAACGTTTCCCTATAATTTGGGGGCATATCGTTTTTAATGGAACCAGGGCCAGCGTTCCAAGCAGCCACTACCAAATCTAACCGACCATCAAATTGAGCATTATATTTTGATATAATATAGGTCGCTAAAAATATGTTCATTCCAGGGTCTAAAAGCTCCTCGCCGGATAAACTGTATTTTATGGTTTCACTATCCTGGTCATAGTCTTTTCTTGCTTTTTCTATCTCTCTTAATGCAGCAGCGCCGGTATCTACGGTGATCTGCGTTAAACCATAAGCACTAGCACTTGAGATAGCATCTTCCTTTACATTAGATTCAGCGACCATTAAAGCTCTGATAAAATTTGGATCTACTCTGTTTTCATATCCATACAACATAAGGTTATCGCAGTAATACCTTACTAAGTGATCGTGAGAAGCTATTCTTTCAAGTTGGGCCACACTTAACCGTACATTACTATACTTTGTTAAGTCGTTGCCGGTGGCCACCGCTGCAACAGAAACAAACACCACACAAATTATCACCACCTGTATAATTTTCTTCATAACTACCCCTTTGCCTTTTCCTTATCGAAATACCTGTCGTAATCCTTAAAGTAAGGCGATCCAACACCCAACGCTTTACCGCCACGATACAAAGTTATAACCTCAAATTTTTTCAGTTCTCCAACTTCATGTGGTTCTATCATTTGCCCACGCTTTTCTGTGTAGGTAACATTTGTGGTTTTTGTGCTTTCCAGCATCTCCCACACATCGTTTCTTTTCCCTTCCGATACTGAGGTCGTTTGCTCAATTGTCGTACCGACGAGAGTTGAAACCATTCTTTGGGTCTGCTCTGAATTCGATCGAAAGAACATTTGTAAATCTGAACTGGATAAAATTATTTCAGCCCCATTGTTACCACTTGCAGCGGTGGAATATTTATCCATCTGCGCTATTGTTTGCCAATACATCCAGGTCGGCAACATACGACTCCTGATGGTATGTAATTTTTCTGCCAGCCCGTCAATAAGGGGTAGGTTACCTATTTCATCGAAAAACAAGGCTACAGGCTGTCTACCTGTGTTTCGTATCAGCACGTTTAAAATATGCCCATACAACAGACTCAATAAAGCCCCAAGGGTTTTTAGCTTTGTTTCCTCAAATTGCAGGAACAAAGCAACAGGCCGTTCTCTACCCATATCATTGATACTGAAATCACTTGTATCAAATGTTTCATAAATATCTTTGTAGTGGAGCCAGTTCAGCTCGTCAAAAACTTCACTGAAACCGGATTGAGCAGGTTTTGAAGATGATAACTCAGCCCTTAACTTGTTGGCTGAAGCTGCAACCAAAGGTTCATCAATGGTTGCTACTCGAGAAAGGAAAGAAGCCGGATCGTTAAACTCTGCAAAAAACGCATAACTTGCTGGCAAGCTACAATTCAACCCGTCAACATGGTAAAGATACGATAAAGCTAAACGCAGATATTTTCTTTGAGCTTTCACCCAGGCAGGTTCCCCCCTGGCCGGAAGAGGTAAGATGTTCATTACCATTTCGTTTATCTCTGCTTCATCTACTATATCGTCCAGAGGATTGTAACGGTGGCCAAAACTTGACAGCGGGTTAATTACCGCAATATCAAATCCTTTTTCTTCTAATTCTTCATGAATAATGGAGTGTATTTCTGGCTTGATATCTGAGGCAATAAAGGAGGTCTTATTGTCAGCTACCTTTAAAATCTGATTTATAAGAAATGCTGTTTTCCCAGTTCCTGGAGGTCCGACAACAAGACCTCTGTCCTGGTAAGACACAAAGAAGTTTTTCTTTCCATACTTACCGGCAAATATCCCATCATTATCTTTTGCACTTTTCTCTAAAAGACTTTTAAAGGCATTACTGCCTTTTAGAGTATCTTTTGATTTTTTTTTAAATTGGGACTTGTTATACACAGCTATACAAAAGAAAACACTTAGAAAAAAACCTATGAGAATACCGCTCCACACCCACCCTGTCCAGTAGTAGACTATCCAATCTAATATATATTGAATATCAATTTCCCATGGTACAAAAGTCCCATTGCCTGAGAACCTCGCCCATAAATCTATAAAATCCTCAACACCTGCAAATTCTAAAAATTTAAACCAGCAATATATACCTCCTAACCACATGATTATTGCTAATCCGATAGTTGCTAAAAGTTTCATTATCTTCCTAGATAGACCGCTGTTATTTGTTCCCTTTCATGCCCCAATTCTTTAGAAATCAACAAACGCACTGAGCGATCTACTTTTCTTTGCTCTGGTGTCAATTCTTTTGAAATTGGCCCTCCACATGCTGGACAGTCAAACCCTGTTAATTCTCTAAATCTTTTTTGAGCGTATGAGTGCCTAAGACCATGTAACTTTGCCATGTCCGCATTTGCTATGGCCGTTGTGTATGTGTTTAACCAATTCCTAAAACTTGTCCCTTTTGGGATCATGGAGCCGTTACCTGCAATCTCAGAAGCCCTTTCCAGGACTTCTCTTTGATAATCATTGGTTATGGGGATCTCCCTAGCCCTTCCACCTTTAGTCCAAGACGCTTTAAGGATAATACTTTTTTCCTTAATGGCATAACTCGGCTGAAATTTAAGGCTTTCTTCTCTTCGCAGACCAAACGCCCTTTGTAGCTCAACGCTGCACTTTATTCTTTTGTCACAAAGATTACTGATCTGCTCGTTACTCAACTCCACAGCTTTTGTCTTATTGGTTACATATTGACGACGATCAATACCGTAACGGTCATTATCTCTCGCAATTATGCTTTGTTTATTAACTTTGCTGGCCCACCATCTTAAATGAGACATTCTATTTTTTATGGTTCCAGCGGAAAGTTTTTGCTCTTTCCATGATTCAATAAGAGCTTCAATATGTTTAGGCTTTAAACCTTTAGTTGAGAGGTTATAAAAGCCCAAGTTTTCAAGTTCTTTTGCAGCCTTGGTTAATATCTTTTTCCTGTTGTATTGTGTCGAATAAGAACCGTCGCGATTCCTATTACACAGCTCAGTTAATTCTTTATAAAGGTTAATTTTCAAAATCTATATCCAACAATTATCTAAACTGTGAATCCTTGAAATGATCACAAACATAATGAGAGTTGAAAGGATAGCGATATGCTGCGAATATTGGGAAGCAATCATAAACACAACAACTGACCATGAAATATTCAACCCCTGTAAAACTACAAATCTAGTTAACCTAAACTTTATCAAGAGGAGGTTAATAAAGTAGGAAAGTAGAAAAACAGGAATTGAAAAAAAATATAATCCTATCCCAATGGATAAGAACAACATTTCTATATACACAAACCCTGCATTTTCGTGAACGAATAGGCCGTTCTGATAATCTCTTTGAGATATATTCTTCATTTCACAACTCCCTTGGACATGCCAAGAGCCGTTACCGGCTCCTGGCTTATCCCAACTGATACATTTTGACTAAAAAAAACGTCAAAATTAGGATCGTTTAATTCTTCCTCAGTTGCATTTCCAATCACCAGGATTAAATACAGGCACATTTTTGAAAACAGGGATGTTAAGAGGTTCCAAACCAAATGTTTCAACAGAAGTACCAACAAGGTCTAAAGTGCTTAATGGTTCCAACCAAATTGCCTCATTCCAAGGCACCTGAATATCACGGCCATTTTTATCTTGTATCAACCCTACATACGTTTCCACATTTACCATTTTCTTTCTCCTATAAAGGTTTGTAATGGTTCTGCTTGGCAGCAGAGTTAAAACACACCATGTGCTTTAACCAGTGACGCACGTTAAATTGACTTCGGTATAGAATACCTACTGTCCTATAACGGATTTCAGTGTCACCAACTGAGTTCAGTTTTAACAGATGAACGGCTGCATATATAAAAATGGTAAGTGTTACTAAACCTATTTGCAGCACTTAGCAGTACAAATAGCTCCGGTGGTAAAACCACAGGTTCCATACATTTTTACTTCATCAAATCTGAACGCTTCGCTTGCGATAGACAGTTCAAATAGATGAACAACATTTTTAGATTATGTTGTCTAAATCTCCCAGGATTACGGTTCCAGGATAACTCGGTTATGGACATGTCAGGAACCATAAAGGTTCCTGACTTATCCCGATTACATTACTCGTTTTCACGCTCCTCCGGATCTCTCAACTGTATGGTAATTGAGGGATCTGTTGGAATGTAATCAAACAAAAGGTTTACTGATCCGTCGCTATTAACGAATCCAACCCCGATTTTAGTCCAGATAGATTTTTCATCTGAAATCTTCTTAATTCCTAAAATCTCTTTTCTTTCCACATTTGCCATTTTCTTTCTCCTATAAAGGTTTGTAATGGTTCTGCTTGGCAGCAGAGTTAAAACACACCATGTGCTTTAACTAGTGACGCACGTTAAATTGACTTCGGTATAGAATACCTACTGTCCTATAACGGATTTCAGTGTCACCAACTGTGTTCAGTTTTAACAGATGAACAGCTGCATAAATTATTGTGCATCAAGTTGAGCTTTATATCTTTTTGCCCGTTCTCTACTATTACGAGCTTGTGTTTGTAGGTTGATATTTTCGGCTTTTAGCTCTGATTTTTCTTGCTCAATTCGTTCTATCTTTTTTTTCAATCGTTTAAGGTGTTTTGACTGAGCGCGTACTTTTCCACCTATCTGTTTTTTCTGTTCTTCTGCTTTCAGCTTTGCAGCTTTCAAGCGTTCATTTTCCTTAGTTTTTTCATCAAGAAGTTTTTTCATATCAGAGATTTCTCGACGTACATCAAAGATGTTTTGATTTTGACTAGGCTGTATATTTTCTGTTTTTTCTTTCTTGTCGAAAAATCCCATTTTCACACCGTATCGTTAATTTTTCCTATCTCATACTATTGCCCCGAAAGCGTAAAATCTCGGGGGGTCAGGGGGCTGGCCCCCTCATCTTTTTTACTTGCCTCTAAAGAGGCAACTAAATTCATTGATTCAATGCTGTCACTAAATTTATCGAATTACAGACCAATTGTCAAGGTTGTTTCCGTGTTGCGTCACTATGAGTAATAGTGACGCAACACAACGCTTCATTGCAAGCAATAAAGCAAAAAAAACCGGCTCGGAGCCGTTGCCCTAGCCGGTTAAATTTGCAAGCAAATTTTATTATATAGTAAGTCCTACGTTCTTACTATTTTGATACCATTTTGGTATACAGCAGAAATCCTCCATGACGATTTTGGGTATAAATTTTGTCAAATTGATACTCAGGACTGGCGGAATCTGCTGCTGTCATTCCTAAAATTGTTATCATTTATTCACTTGTTCCTGGTGAGGAATTTTCTTTAATTTCCTTCATTGCTGCACGCGCTTTTCGTTTGATAATTCCAAATGTCTTGTCTATTTTTTTGCATAATTCCCGATCAAATTCAATCAGATGTAAAAGTTTTTCATACTCAGCTAACCCTTCTACTGTCTCTATAAAACTCTTGTTCACATCGAGCTTTATGTCATCTTCATGGGCTGCTAACAATGCTTTTTCAAGTGATGAATAGTCAGTTTTGCTAATAATTTTTTTGACATCTTCTGGTATATCTGTTTCGTTTCTCTTGAAAGTTGCTATTGATTTTTCGACACTTTCACCTGTTCCCTTCAGAGGTTTTCCTGACGAATCACGTTTCAAAGGTACATATTCTGTCTTAAAAATTTTCACGGAACTGCGCTTGATTTCAAATCTTACCATTTCAATCACCCTCGATATGGTTCAAGTATTATGTCTTTTTCAACGAATACGTTGAAATTCCACCCGGGACGAACCTTTAATGTTGGCTGTATGTTAATTTGCCTTCTAATGATTTTAGAGGCTGTTTCAGCTATTTCCTGAGATACAGAATTAGCTATAATTGTACCGTCTTTTGAGTCCAATTTGTCAACATCATCAGTCATTTCTGCCATAGCTGTAAGAGCACTACTAATCACGACTGACCCAAGAATGCGCCACCAATGGTTATCCACCGAATCACTTAAACCGCTATAGCCTTGTAAGTCTATACCTTGGAATTTCTCTAGGCTGATAGAATTACCATTTGGTAAAAGGATTCTTTTAAACACTAAAAGAATCCTTTCCTGACCATAAGTAATGATAGAATCATATTCCCCAATCATCTTTGATCCTTGCGGGATCAAAACGTGATTTCCTGTAACACTATCATATATAGTTTCTCTAACTTGAGCAGATATTTTACCGGGTAAGTCTGAATTTAACCCCGTAATTAAACTTAAAGGAATCACCGATCCGGCTTTTAATTCATAAGGGGATAAGGGTTTATGAAGCTGATCCTTATTATAAACCTTATCAGGTTCGACGGTATCATTCATAAACTCGACTTTACCTTTTTGGTTATTTTGAGCTACCAACTCGTCAGTACCACCACCAAAACCAGGAATGCCAAGCTCACCCAAATCTGGTAGTGATGCAACACTAGGACTTGCAGCATTTACCCCTACAGGTAAATTGTTTTGCATCTGAGCAAAACGCTGTTGAGCTTGAGCAATTCTTTCTTCCGGTGTTGCGGTAGCAGCAGAAGCCATACTAGATACAGATAATTTTCCTGTATTTTTAAAAAAGAAAATATCAGAGGCATAAGCCTTTTGTTGATACTTTAAATCTTTACTATCCCCCCTACTCTTCCTTTCCGGGGGTCTTCTTTTTGCTGGTTCTTTTTGGGCATTATTAAAATGTTCTCTTGCCAGATCTGCATGAGAACGCTCATTCTGGCTCTCGGCTAGAGCTTTTTTAAGATTCTGGATTTCTCGCCTGAGTTCATTAATTTCCTTGTTATTTGATTTTTTTTGAATACTTCCAGGTAACTCTTTTTCTTTTAATGTATCTGCATAAGAGATGTGTTCAGGTATCCAATCGTTGTAACTAGAAGTAGAGGTTTTCGCTTCTTGAGTTGCTTTCTTTTTAGCATCTTGCTTACCTATCCCACTAAGAAAGGCGAAAAAAAACAATAAACATATGATTACCGCGACAACAATTAACACCCTACGATTTATCCTTCCGACCTTTGGATACTCTTTTCCTAGTATGTTCATTTTGAATTTTCCCTTTCAGTAAAAGGATCGTATTTGGCATATTCTCTATAGATTTTTTTGTTAAGAATAGTCACTTTCCTTTGAGCTTTAGTTCCTTCCATAAGAACCGCAGCTTGAAAAATTCTATCAACTACATAAAACCCATCTTGTACTCTGTAATTTACAATCTGTGGCTTTCTGTTTGTTTCGTTAGAAAGTACGTAAAGAACTGGAGCTTGCCTGTATTTCATGTCTGAAGGGAATTGTATGAAGGTTTTCTTACCATCATCAAATGCACGTACAGGGAACCATTCAATATCTTCTTCGTCTTCAAATGTTTTAAATTTGTAGTCGAAATTCATTGAAGTAAGGTCGGTAATTTGGAGAATTTTTTCAGCCTTTTTCCTTTCAACTTTTCTCGTTTTTTGATACTTTTTTACAAATCTATCGTTGGGATAATTCCACTGAACAGCAGCCATATAAGCTTTGTTTTTAGTTGAATGTAGTTCTAAATAATACGTTCTTCTGTCAGTGGTTACAGTTAAATTTGTGTCAATATTGATATGCTTTGGCTTAACCAATAAGTGGGATCTTTTATCTTTTCCAGATCCACTTTCTGTTTCTCCAACAATCCACCTTAAAGTATCACCAGCACTGGAAGAAATTAATTGTTCACCTGGGGCAAATAAAATATCTGTTGTTCTGTTCGGTGTTAAATAAACTTGAAACAAAGCACCTTCCATATAGTCGTAGACGGTTATGGCATTAATCCAATTTTCAGGCAAAGGGCTAGGTGTAACCTGAGAACGTTTTTTCGCATTCCCTACGACAGCGGTTTGCATTACGGTTTTTCTGGCAAACCCGGCTATCAACTCTTTATCAGCCTTTGTTAATAGCGATTTATTTTTCTTTGAAGGAATTGGTATCGGAACCGGTTTCGCAACTATCTCTATGTTATTTTTAGGTTTTACAGGCTCAATAACACCGCCCCCAAAATTGTCCTCTTTTACATTTTGTACCCTTGTTTCTACCGGTAAAGGTTTGAGCTGCCCTTCTTGTAATTTTACAGAAGGAACCTCTATAAACTGTTTTTCTGGTATTACTTCTTCTGCTTTTTCAAATTTTTGAAGGTTTAAATATTCCACTGCTGGTTCAAGATTTTCATTTGTATTTGTTGACTGATTTTGAATACAACCTCCCGACAAGAGGGCTAAAAAAAGACATAGTTGTATTGTTATAAGTTCTTTCATGGCTCACCTATTCAGTTGTAAATTTATACAATCAGCGTTTCTCGCCCCATTGCATTTCGTCTATATAAACCCCAAGAGGATTGGACATAAAATCACCCTCTTTTGGTGGCATTACCTTGACAGTGAAGACCCCTGAGTAGTGTTTTTCACCTGATTGACCAGAGTAATTAAAGACTTTTTCAGTCCACTCTGCTTGGTAGGAATTATCTGTAATTTTATTTATAATATGAATTTTGGGAGTAACAGTTACCTTACCAACCAATAAGAAAGGATCGTTTTGCTTAGCATAGGCAGATAAAATTCCATTGGCCTTCTTAGTTACACAATCATATGCTCTAAGCCAATTGTCTTTAACGATGATTTTATCTGATGAAATTGTTCTTATATCTTTGATAAACCTACCGACAAAATATTTCTGTTCTCTTTCTGTGGTTATATGTTTTTCATTCATTTCAGATACGGAAATAACATTTCCCTCACTATCGACCTTAACTTCAACGACATAAGGTTTAACAGTAGATCTGCCGCTCACATAAATAATACCCACAGTTAGAGATACAATTACAAGTACCAACAATATGTTAAAAAGCTCATATATTGAAGCCCTTTTAACAGCCAACCCCAACCTACTATCATGTACTTGTTTTGCTCGTTCGTATGGTGTTTCTGGATTTTCCAATGGTTTGTAATTAGGTGTATTTTGCATTTCAACCCCTTCTATTTGTCACTTTCATAACTTCTGCTTTTAAACCTTTCTCTTGCCCCGACAGGTGCAGCATTTGGAGCTGGCCTTACATTAACCGCTGTATTATTAGCTCTGGTTCGTTGTGAAGAGGATCTTTCATTTACGTTTCTTGGTGGAGCTGGTGTTGGTCTATTCTCAAACCTAGTTCTGTTTATTTGCCTATCTGTATTTCTAATACTGCTATAGGTTCGACTGAATAACATTGACCCACCAACCGCAGCAGCTATGGCCCCGCCAGCTCTTAATGAAGGTCTACCCATTACCATTCCAGCAACGATGTTTGGGGCTTGCCATATTAGAAAGGCCATTGTTAGAGAGGCTAACAATGCCCCCATAGAACTACGGAAATCTGGTGGCGAATTTAAAGAAACAGTTGCTATAGTTTCCCAACCCAAGCTGATCAGCATTGCCAATATCAAGAGTTTTAAGCACATGCCAACCAATGATTTAAAAACCCCTTCAGCCATCCAGCTTGTCGGCCCCAGGACTCCAAATGGTAATAGTATCAATGAGGCAGCGGCTATAATCCAAAACTCTACAAGAGTTAAAAATACTTGGACGCCCATAAGGAAGTAGGCAAGTATGATAAATATTCCAGTCCAACCAACTGAGATACCATGCAACATTTTTCTCCAACTCAGACTTCCAAGATATGTCCACAACGGTTCTGTAACATCTATACCCATAGCTGCAATTTTACTCGGATCTAAAAACAATGAAGGTGGAAAAGACGGATTACCGATTGCAAATCCCCATTGAGACATTGTGTTAGATAGGGTTGTTAAAAAACCCATCCAATTGGTAATAAGCCAAAGAAGAAAGCTAAAAAGCATGAGCTTTTTAAATAGGGCTTCTATCAGATCTGATTTTTTTAACGCCCAAAGGATTCCGAAAATGACGGTTTCTATTATTGCAAAATTCCGTAATAGCCATAATGCGTAATCGTCGGTTCTACCGATACCGCCAATCAGTATTTCTCTTATTATGTTTAAGAGATATGTTAAAACTCCAACGTCACTAGGCACGATTATTCACCTAATCCTTTTACACCTATTTCCTCTAAGGTCTTGGGTTTAACTTTCGTGTACTCAGTAGCATCTTTAAAGTAATCGTCTTCTTTTTCCTCTTCAGAACCATTTTTCTGAGAAGAGTTTTTCTTCATCTTGATACTCATTTCAGTATTCGTAGTTTCTTGTAATTCCGTTTTCTTTTCTAAAGAAAGCTTAAATAGAGCTATTCCTGTAGTACCAACAGCAAAGACAATTACTGCTATAATTATTTTTGTTTTCAGCATAGTTTCCTCTTGGTTATGGTTACAGTTCTCTTGCTCCTAACTCTTCCAGAGTTAGTCCACCAATCTCTGTATATTTGGTGGAGTCCTCATAAAACCTTGAAAAATCCCTACGGGCCTGCTCTCTCTCGGATGCTTCAACGGCAGCTTGAACACCTAGTTGCTGGTTCATTGTGACCATTAAGTATCTCAGTTCCGCAGCTTGACGAGCCTGAACCACTTCAAGCCCTGACATACCTTGCAATACTCCTACTGTTCCCTCTGCTGATGCTATTTGGCCCATAGCCTCTCCTATCTGTTCAGCGTCAATCCTGCTGTTCGATAGTATTTCAGCACTTTTGGTTGTGTCATAAGAGGTATTGATAAGTAGTTCGTTCCATTCACCTTCTTTGGCAATTGCCTGTTCAGGGGTCATTGGGTTTTCAGCATCAAAGGTGTCAAAGGTTTCATCATAGTTTTCTTGAACATTCTCATATTCACGGACATATCCCCTACTTTCCCCTATAATTTCCCGTTCTATATCAGTTAACACTTCGCTCAACCCTTCTACGAAACCAAAGAAATCTTCACCTTCCAGTTTCATTAAATCCTTGTACCATTCCTCTAACATCTGATCGAAACGGACAATGGATTCAACTTGGTTATAAATTTGTTCGCCCTGGTTCTTTATTGACTCGATCTGGTTTGCAATCATTCGGAGTTGGTTTGCAGTTTGTGTTATCAACTCAATTGTGCTTTTAATCGCTTCATAAGATTGCAATGTTTGTTGTACGTAATCCAATTCATTTTGAAGTGTTTGAGCTGCTGTTTCCATATAATCAAGCATTGATTCAAGCCATACGGCAGGATCATATACAATGTCACCGACTCCAAATAAGGCTTTGGCTGGTTTCACATCGTATGACAAATTGAATGATCCAAATGTAAGAAAAAAAACAGTTAAAAAAACGATAGCTTTACTTTCCATTATTGCTTTCATCCTTTTGTCTCCTTTCCATTTCTTGATAGACTTCCTCAAGTATTTCTGCATGTTCCGGCAGGTTTTTAGCTTTTAAAAATTCAACAGGAAAAGCGTCTTTTCCTTTTTTATCCACCAGCTCATGTATCATTTGCCTATCCTGCTTTGACGAAGAACCACAAAAGGCCAAGGAAGCCCGGTCGAGTAAAACAGTGAAAAGTCTATTCCCAAGAGGACTTGAGTAATAGTATTCCGCTTTCTGTTCTGCGTTTTCTATTATGTTGATTTGAACTTCATTGAGGCCCAGGCGTTTATATATGGCCTGAATCTTAGGATCATTAGCCTGCGGGTTAGGCATATATATTCTTGTTGGACATGATTCCAACAGAATATCAGTAATAGGATTGTCTGTGATTTTGGCTAAACCAGCAGAACAAAAAATTACACTAACGTTATTCTTTCGAGCACTTAACAACCATTCTTCCAGTTTATCTAAAAATATTTGATTACCTAGATATTCCCAGGCTTCATCGAATACCAAAAGAGTAGGATCACCGTTAAACCTTTCTTCAAGACGGTGGAAAATGTAATCAAAGACAACAGGGACCAGATGTTTCATTCCTAGAAAATTACCAATCTCAAAATTTTGCCATTTTGAGATCTGTAAATTATCTTGAGTAGCATCAATGATATGTCCGTAATCACCTTCTATTGTATAGAGCTTTAGCGCGTCACGGATTTTTTTATCTTGGATAAGCTCTCTAAATGCTGTTATTGTTCTTTGCTTTCGAGGTAGCTCACTAAGATTGTTAAGCGTTTCCGATATGTCATTTCTTACCTGTGATGTGACCTCTAGTTTCTCGTTTTTACAGAGGTTACATAACCATTCAATAGCCCACACCCTTTCACTTGTTTTATGTATATCCCTTAATGGTTGAAATTGTAGCTTTCCACCACCAATATCAGAATGAGAGCCTTTAACTCCAAAGGTGAGAGCCAGGGAGCTTTCTTGTTTATCAAACGCTATTACTTGAGCATTTTCATAGCGTAGCCATTGAGCTTTAATAAGATTAAGGAAAGCACTTTTCCCCGATCCAGTGGGGCCAAGTAACAGCATATGTCCTATATCTTGTATGTAATTGCTAAACCTGAATGGCGTATTACCTCTTGACGTTCCATACAGTAAAGGTGGTCCGTTAAGATGTTTTGTTCTTTCAGGGCCAGCCCATACGTCATATGCTGGGATTAAGCGAGCTAGATTTTTAGTCGATAAAACAGGGAGACGGACATTAGCATATACTTGTCCTGGAATACTGGAGAGCCATGCTTCAACAGCGTTGAGATCTTCACGTATCGTGACAAAATGCAATCCATTTACAACCCGCTCTACTTCTTTTATTTTATCAACTGCAAGTTTGGGGTCTTTATCCCAAACAGTAATAGTTGTTGTAAGTTTACCAAACGCACATTCACGGTTGCTCAATTCGTCTAAAGCATCGTCTGTATCATCAACCATATGTAATGCAAAGGAGTCTTCTAATACATCCTGATCGTTTGCTATAACTTTCTTAACTACACTCCACAGTGTTGTTCTTTTCGCAAACCACTTCTTTCTTAATTTTTCAATTTCTCTTTTTGCTTCATCCTCCCCCATATATATAAAACGAGTAACCCAACGGTATTCAAAAGGTAGGTTGTTTAACTCCTCAAGCATACCTGGACATGATTTACTAGGGTAAAATCTTATAGTTATTGTTTTTAAATAATAATCACCTAACTTTGGCTCCACTCCTGGCCGTAATGGTTGGTCAGCTAAAAAAGAATCCAGGAACATAGGAACCTCTGGCATCTTCACTTTGTGTTTCTTCGTTGAAATTGTAGAGTGAAGATAAGTTAAAAGCTGGTCGTTTGTTAGGACAGAGACGTGTGGAAAAATATCATCTAAGAGATTTATTATTCTATCTGTTTCTGTTTCAAAATTTTCAAGATAAACCTGATAATCTTGATCTGATGTATTTATGTTTTCGTAAAGGTAACGTCGAGCTTTGGCGACACTTTCTATTGGTGTTTTGTAAAAGAATGTTATGAAAACACGACTTTCATAATGTTCTCGGTATCCTGCTACCTTGAACTTTTCGCCTCTTTCAATATCAATCAATTCAGATACTGGATCTGGAAAAACAGATTCAGGATACTCTTTGGATTTCAGACGTTTCGATTCAACAAACAAAGACCAACCAGAACCAAGCCTCATAAGAGCGTTGTTAAGTTTTGAGCTATAACTGACCAGGTTGTAATCAGTCATAGAATCAATATCTTTTCCTCTTATTTTTATGGTTCGTTGAAAAGAACCGTCTTTATTGTAAAGGATGCCACTTGTAGCTAAATAAACCCATGGTAATACATCTGATAATTGATCTGGTTTGCGTTTGAACGACTTTAAAAACAGCATCCTAAACCTCGTAATAGGATTTTTGTTTAAGGTGTTTAATGAGCACTACGAAAAAATCAGGATCATACCGACAGGCCCACATACCTAGCACCTGGACAACAATACCAAGGGGTATCACGTAATAAACTCGATACCCAAGGGCAATTGCTAAAGTGATAGTCCAGTTGACAATTGCAAGCTCTCTTTGGCATCCGCCAATCAGGATCGGCACAACAAGACTTGAATGTACCTTTGCCCAAAAACCTCTAACTTCAACAGGGCTATCACTCATTAGAATAGAACTCCTGAAGTTGTATCGAAAAATTCAGAAACAAAAGAAGCTGCACCAAGAGCCAGCGCTAAACCGAAAACAACTCTTGCAAGCGTTGAAACCCAACCACCAGCTTCACCAAAAGCGATCATTAATCCTGTTACAATGATTGCAATAACAGCTGCTGATTGAACAAATCCGTTTTGTAAGGATTCTTTAATGGTATCAATAACAGTGTTCCAAGGCATATCACCGCCGGAAGCAAAAGCGTTGTTTGCAATAGTCAAAAACGAAAAAATAACACTTGTTGCTATTACTTTGGGGGAATATTGATTTTTCATTTCTGTATAACCTCCTTAATTAAGTATTTTGAATCGCGATAACCGGTTACTTGTACTATCTCAACAACCTTTCGTTGCTTTTTAGTTACTTTTTTTACTGAAATAACAATGTCTATTGCCTCACCTATCAACTCAGGTTGTGGATAGTTAATTGCTTCTAAAACAAGCTGCTCTAAACGATATAGAGAGCTTTTACAGTCGTTTGCGTGGACTGTAGATATTCCTCCTGGATGTCCAGTATTCCACGCTTTAAGCAAGGCTAAAGCTTCTGCTCCCCTAACTTCGCCAACAATTATTCGATCTGGATTTTGACGCATTGTACTTTTCAAAAGCATTGTCATATCAACATCATCAGAGGTCTTCATTGTAGTTTTGTTCTTTGCTTCGCAAATCAATTCTCTGGTATCTTCAATGATTATGATACGATCCTCTTCATGCTTTTTGGCTATTTCATTCAAAATAGCCAAAGTCAAAGTTGTTTTCCCTGAGCCGGTTCCACCAATAACAAGAATGTTTTTGTAATCTTTTATAGCGTCTAACAGAAATGCCTTGATCTCTTTTGTAATAGTCTGATTAAGAACCATTTCATCAAGCGTTATTAGTTGACTTGTTGGTTTTCTTATGCTGATAGTCGGAGCCTGTGTAATAGGTGGGAGGTTGCCTTCAAATCTATATCCTGTTCCTGGTAACTCAGCAGAAACGATAGGGTTTTTAGGACCGACAGATTGACCAGTGTTGGTCGCAACTAGTTTTATAATAGATTCACTTACATTGTGGTTGAGTTCATATTCCGACAAAGTTCTTCCAACCCCAATTCTTTCAACCCATATTTTACCGTCTGGATTAACCATTATGTCGGTTACGTCTTTCTCTTGTAAAAGATCGGCAATAGGGCCAAGGGATATATTAAGTTGATCTATTTTTCGTTGTTGAGATTCTTTTAATCTCAGCAGACGTGTGTTTGTTGTGCTTTCATTTTGCATATTAAAATAATATCAATGGTCTAACTGTTTTCAAATTTACTGCCATAATGGGGCCGTAATATCTTGAATCGTAACTATTTTCATGATCTGCACTTGTCCAAAATTCATCTTTAGAAAGATTTCTACAAAAATCTTCCTGAATATTTTTTGGTAGTTTTTTTCCGTTTCTATCGTATTCTTTTATTTTTGATACGTATTTTCCGTTAATAAATAAAACCCCATTTTTTATACAAACATTATCGTTTGGCTCTGCTATAATTTTTTTGATAAAAAAATCTTTTTTAATTAACCAATCTCGTTTTACTATGTTAAGGAAGGAGGGTTTTGAAAAGACAACTGTTTTTGATAAGGAAACTTTTTCTTTTGATAAATAGTAAATTCCAAGAGGTAAGCTCGTTGTGGTATTTATGTAAAAGAATTTTGGTTTTGGAATGCCAATCATCACCACAACGATGATAAAAATTATGAGGATAGTTATTTTTTTCAATGAATTATCTCATTAGTTTTTGATAAAAATTGAGGGGAATCATAATTTCGTGTAATAAAACCACAAAAATACAACTAAATCAAATCAAATCAAATCAAATCAAATCAATAAAAAAATACAATAATATTTACAAAAATCAAGAGAAAATAATTATAAATGTGGTTTAATTTTAGTTTACTCAATAATTACAAATACTTAATGTACTTATTTTTTCACAAAAATTTTTATAGAAAAAAAGAGAATTTTTGTTTATTTTGGTGAAAAATTAGTAATTTATTTAAATTCAACCTTTTATTAACAGTCATGCCATCAAACTTTGATTATTTTTTAATTTTTTTTAGAAGAAAAATACTTGACGGTGAGAAGCAAATTGATATAGCAAATTCTCCTTTGGTTGATAAATCACCCGCATATATAAACAATCTTTATAAAGGAAATCCAAAGAGTTGCCCGATCAAGACGCAGAAGTCTATTGCCCAGTACTTCAATATTTCTTATGAAGAAATGATTGAGGAGGGAAAAAAGATGTACTTAAAATCTTTTCCTTCTACTGAAGGTGATAACCAAAGGGTAACAAAGCAAGAAAATTACTTTGATGACTTTTATCCCACTTCTGAAAGGCTTTTAAAGCATTTAGATATGGTAGCATCAGGTATAAAGTTGCAAGCAGAATATCTATCTAATTACTTGAATTACCGTAAAAAAACAGAGTTATATAATCTTATTTTTGAAAATATTGATGAAGAAGTTACATTTTTTAATGTTAATGGAGAATTTGTTTTTTCAACGAATATTCATGGAATATTACATGATGTTGATTTATTAAAAAAATCATCTTACAGAGATATTCTTTTTTCATTGGAAAAAAACCTTTCTCCAGATAAGGAAAAAATTATAAGCGTTTTTGAGGATGTTTATAGCAAAAAGAGTCGAGAAAGTTTAGAAATTTATTATAAAGAAATCGAATACTTACTTAGATTAAGACCTGTTTACGAAAAAGATGTTTTTTTGGGAATTGTTGTTGTTACAACATTAAAAAAAATTCGTTCAAATTATTAATATTTAATATCATGTGATTCAAAATAATATTTGAATACATTCTCAGCAAATACAGATCTGTTACCCATGCAATGTATATCAATCGCTTTTTTTATTTCCTCTGGTAAATAAAATTGAGCTTGCACTTTAGGTATCTTATTTTCTGGTCTACCCCTTTTCTTCGATATTTTTTGGTTATGTTCAGTTTTATTAAGAACACTGCTATCATCTAAGGGTTTTTGTTTTTTCTTTGTCATTGAACACCTATTTGTTTGTTTTACTCATACTATTGCCTCGAGAGCGTAAAATCTCGGGGGTGTGGGGGCTGGCCCCCATGAAATCTATTTACTTTTCAGCGTAGCTGAAACATTTCTTAAGTGATATTGATATTTTGCAAGATTATATAAGATTAAAAGACCTTAAAAGATTATCCAACTTATTTTATTAATAATATTAAATAGATAAAACTTTTTATTGCGGGGTAAATCTACCGATTATTGCGGGGTAAATCTACCGATTATCCTCTTTCCCCTTTTTATTGCGGGGTAGAACTACCGATTTTTTAAGATATTGCGGGGTAGAACTACCGATTTTTTAAGGTGTTGCGGGGTAGAACTACCGATTTTTTAAGATATTGCGGGGTAAAACTACCGATTTTCCTTTTTGAATATTCTCTTTTACAAATGGAGACATGCCCTTACGGGATAAAACTACCGGGGTTAGCGGGATAAAACTACCACTTGAACAAATCTAACACCCTTCTTGTGCTTTTTTTCTAAACAATGTCTCAGTTTTTAACTAACTGTTTTTACTACACTCAACATATTACTGGTGTAAAATAATCTAAATCTTTTAAAAATTTTTTTATAATTTTAGTCTGCCTTATCGCTAGTGGCGGGATAAAACTACCGGGTTTCAAATCTTAATCAAAGAGTCTTTTTTTACATCTTTTTAGAACTGGCTCGGTAGGAGGCCCAAACTGTCGAGCATTGGCTCTTTTCTGTTCAGCTATAAAGTTATGATGCGGTACGAGTTTATAATGAACATCCGTAATACTTTTTCTTGGCCCTTCTATTTCATCTATGATACTCCAACTCATAATAACTTTTTCATCCTTCAGAGCATTTAAAGCATGCTCCAGTTTGCGGCGATTGTCGTTAAATTTTGCGCACTCTAAAAGGCCACTATCTCTCATAACCCCTATGTATGTAACATTATAAGGATTAATCATCGATGCTTGCACATAATTATGTGACATTCTTTTATGGAGCCATCGACACAATTGTGTCTTTAAACGCATGTTGAGGGCGTAATGATATTGCCTATAATCTCCGTTCTTTATGCCTCTGCTTACCAGTAAAGAAAATTCAACATGCCAACGTGCTTTTGGATCGTTTTTTAGGTCGGTTAGTGAGACACCGCTTAAAGATGTAATTGGGGATGTTTCGTAAAATGCTTTTTCATTTATAACCCCAATATGAACGCCACAACCTTTTAATATTTTTAGAGATTCAACAACTTGATAATAGGACATGGTGTGTCCATTTTTTTTCAATTCATTTCGCAGCTCATGCAATGTAAAAGACACCCCACTTATGCCATCTTTGAAAAATCCCTTTCCCGGTTTTGTAGCTAATTTTCTAAGTGCATCTTCAACGATTTCTTCTCTTGCTGATGGAAAAGCTTCAATTTCTTTACCATCAACTTCAATCCTGGCGGGGAATAACTGAACATACATTTCATCCTTTCCAAATCGGAAGTATTTTGTCACACTTTCAAGATATCCATTTTTGCGTAACATTTGTTGTTTACGACGTGTTATGAAGTATTTAGGTGCAGCGTCCCACAACTTGATTGTATTTGAAAGAGCCTCTTTTTCAAGATCAGTATTGCACAACAAATCCTGAAACAAGGAGAGCTGTTTTCCTGCATAAGATTCAAGCGCAGGTGCTTCTTTTTTTACTGTTGTCTCTGACAAATTACGCTCCTTTCAAAAAAATTATCCTTCAAATTGAACCGAACAGAGCAAATATAAAATTATTTGCAATTAAATGCAATTTTAAAATAACAAAAAAAATAGATTGGTTTCTTTAGGGATAAATGGGCTTCCAGTTTTTGAGGTTGTGTTGTGCAATCAGGTATCGACAAAAACGGTCGATCCTGCATAGCCCACACAGGCACAGCCCTAATTAAATTTTATAGTTTTAATAATGTGGTGTCTTCTGTGACACGTCCCAGGAGCCACAAAAGGAAACTACGACAACAACAACAGCTTAACTACCAGTTAGGCAAGCAAACAGCGCTTGCGGGGTGAAAAGCTGCGAGATCTGAAATAAGTC
>PDWI01004107.1_pt1 | contig 19873 bp, 12 predicted proteins | sample 1430891 | NCBI WGS metagenome assembly PDWI01 (sample SAMN01162508, study PRJNA174530) | Oral metagenome, whole genome shotgun sequencing project. | biome: Marine environment; feature: Marine mammal; material: Swab sample of the gingival sulcus; isolation source: swab sample of gingival sulcus...
AGTTAAATCCCTGCCTGAGAAAATCAAATGATTTCGGTAGGATTGACCCGCCCCATGGGGATCAGGGAATTGAGACATCATTTACTGCAACCTCCTTGCTATATCCTCCCACTCCTGGATTGACCCGCCCCATGGGGATCAGGGAATTGAGACCAGTAATCACCAATTTATTGCCGCCACCACACCAAAGGATTGACCCGCCCCATGGGGATCAGGGAATTGAGACTTTTCATGTGATCCAGGATATGAGCCAAAGAGATAATGGATTGACCCGCCCCATGGGGATCAGGGAATTGAGACCTCAGCGCCGTTGGATTTAATCAGTAGACTCAGCTGCCTTGGATTGACCCGCCCCATGGGGATCAGGGAATTGAGACCCGAATTCGGGACCCTTCTCCCTTTCTTCGACAAGAAGTGGATTGACCCGCCCCATGGGGCGATTTTGTGGATAGCGCTGGTGGAATTAACACTGTAACGACACTTAACCTTTTAATGACAACTTAAGGAAACAGGGTCGGGTTCCTGGAACCGTCGGGCCGGGGGTATGGGATTATTCGGCATTGCCCAGCCTCCCAAGGCCAGGCAGGCTTCGATGCGGTCGTCTCTTTTTCGCGGGGGGCTTGATTCGTCGCTGCATATGCGCTTTCGCGGTGTCGAAATGATCGCTGTCCGGCTGGATGGAAACAGTGTTGTGAACCGTAACAGAGAAGACTATCTGAGTCGTTGATATTCCGGGAATTTGTAAGCGCGGCACAAATGGCTTTGGTCAAATAAACATAAGGGTTTTTAATCCCAAACATCAGCAGCGAACCAGCACAATATCTTTTTTTTATCTGTCTTTATTATTGCAAATTCATTATTCTACATTTATAATTGGTTACTTATATAGAAATGACACTTAAAATACCTATGTATTGCGGGCTAAGGTATAATCAATTGAAATTGTTTTTAATATCCAAAACAGTGAGGCAAACACGAATCTCTATAACTTGCTGTTTTTATATATATTCCACGATATAGATAGCAAGGTTCAGGCAATATTTTAATCATGATCAAAAATCGGAAACAAAATTTACCTTTCAACGACTCCTATTTTCCAGCCCCCCAAGCCACCGCCTCACTTTTTTTCTACACCGGAACATTTTTATTTCAGGGACGTTTTACTTATATATTGGCCTCACCCTACCCTAAATTATGGCTGCAAGCGAATTGACCCCGATAAGACTTTTCTGGAGGTTCTGACATTTATGGATCGTATCCCGCTTAAAAACACCGTTTTCAAGGCAAGGATGAAAGACTCGAAGATATCCTTCAATATCAATCGGACGGTTTACACTGATGCCGGCTACAAGCGGCAGGTGGCTTTGATACCTGGATTTCCAAAAGAAACAATCGTTCCGGGCGTCAGAAAAAAAGAGCATGCTCTGATAAAAGAGCTGCAATCGTTTCAAAATATGAATACGGTCCAGCGGTATTCGTTTGAGGTGGACAAACAAAATCATTCCCTTCTGTGGCGTTTTCGAAGCAACGCGTTGGCCATGGATGAATCCATCGAAGATGTGTCCGCCCTCAATGATAACATGTCAAAATCGATACTAAAGCTGAATAGGTCATATAAGGATTTCCTGAAGTCTTATCTTCGAGATGGGAATGTTTTCATTGTGCCGGATCGTGAGATTTCTTTTGGCAGGGCATCCCGTATACATCGTGGCTACTCAAGGTCTGTTTTGATTTTAAAGCAAGGCGCCGGCTTTTTATTGATGGTGCCTTTTTCCGCAATAAACAGGGTTTCTCAACCGAAAGTTGATATCCTTCTCGACCGCTTGAGCAATGCAGCCACGAATCTATCCGTAACGGCCTGCCCGGCAATCGAGGCCTGGCCCTATAAAATATTTTCTCCTCAGGTGGTGTTATGCGTTCATGCCGCCCAAATCATTATGGAGAGGGATTTTCTCCAGGCGGCACTTCGACCCAAGGGATCCGTTCGACGTGAATTGGTCAATGCCGTTAGGGAACGTTTGAAAAAAATTGCTTTTTAAACGTTTATGTCCACTAGAAAGGCAAATACATGAGTACGGAGTTTTGTAAGGTTCTTCGAAACCGATGCAAAGGCACATATGATGATGGTGATTTGCAAGCTTACTTTCAGTTCGTCGATGCCATTATCAAGCCTGTTTATTACAACCGTTATGGTTCTTTCACCCCGCAGTTGCGGGGTGCTGTCGAATTGGTGTTTTTTACCAATGCTTGCTGGGAAAAGATGGAGGGCTCTGAAGCGACAGGCCGGACTATCTTTCAAAAAATTTGTGGGAAAAATTTTGCGGATGACAGGGAACTGAAGAATTACATCTGGCGTGCATTCGATAACTTGCTGACGGATCTGATCTACGAACGTACTCCAAACCTGAAAACCCGCGTCCATCAAATTAACAGGCTCTTGCGAACCTTCTGTGATGTACGAACGAAACATTGTCGTTGTCCTGAAAATGAAGCCGGGCATCCAGAATCTGGGGAAAAAAAGCGGGCCAAACCCGACAAGACGGTGTATTGGCAACTGAAAAGCCTTAAGACACCGCCATCAATTTTCCTTGGGCCAATGGAAGAACAGGAGGCCCTGCGAGACTGCTTGTCCATCCATCCGCCCCCCGCTGCCGAAAAATTTCCCAAAAAAGATGGAACCTTTGGGATGCGAATACCGGATCAACAAATGGAAACATTCCTCCGATGTATTCTGAAAGAAATAGGCGGTGTGATTTCAAAAAACGGATTGATTGCCTTTATATCAGAGATCTACAACCTTGTTCCATTGGTGGTCGCGCCGTACCCGATACCCGGGGACGAGATGGAGAGCGAAGGTGAAATCCAAGGGGGAGATGAAATTTTCTCTGATTTATCCCTAAGTGTCGAGTATTATCTCATGGCCGTCGATATGATCAAACCATGTGATGATATGGCAAAAGCGGTTTATACACATTATTATTGTGAAGAATTGAAACAAACTGCAATCGCTCGGATCTTGAATGTTGCCAATTCCACCGTCTCTAATAAAATCAGAGATATTGAACTGTGTTTTCGAAACTTCGTCGTGAACCATCCCATGTCCGAGGACGAGTGGCTCGCCTTTGCCGATTTGATATGTAGGATACTTATTTCCAATAAAGAGGTCCGACAATGAACTCTGTTGATAACGATATTTTTAAAAGCGGATCGCTCCAGTACTGCTTTACTATCGATCAGTTATGGCAATATCGGTACGGTAAGCTGGAACCTTCGCTTCGAACCCGGATTTTTGAACACTTGAAAAACGACCGGTGTGACTATTGTCGGGAGCGGTTCCTAACCTTACGACCCCATTTGCCGGAATTCACAGAAACCAGCACTCTTTCTCCAACGGCGCAACGTCTTTTGGATGAATTGAAACAATCAGGAAAAAAAGGACAAGCAAAACTGCAACCCCTTTTCCTGTTTCGCGGTAGTATCTGGAGCACCCGTGCCGTCGTTCGTTCGTATGACGGCTCCGCGGGTATAACCGTCCCTGTCGCCGGGCCGGTATTGATTCTCTCACATGGTGACAAAACATTGGGTCTAAACAATGCCATTCATGTCATACCGCTTTCCGACGATATTACGCATGTGGTGGATCCACTAACCTATAAATTGGGCCCATGTAACCCATTGGGGTATCCGGCATTGGTAGAAATTTTCAATGTGCGCGCCATGCTGGCTGGTAATTTAGACCGATTTGTCGGATCTCTGTCTTCCAAAGTTTTTCATGAAATCATGATTCGGAGGGAGCGATTCATTGACGGCAACCTGGAGATAGCCGAAAACCCCATTTTTGAAAGATGGTGTTTGCGTGAACAAGAGGAAACGGCGTATTTAAGTTGGTCCGTTTTGGACCTTGCCGATGAAGCCGATACGAGTACGACTCTAACGGATGAAGAATTGGTCTATGCGCTTGAACCGGTCCGGCTGGCAGCGGAAGATGAATCCGATGAGTCGGTGGCGGCCGATCTCCCACACGATCTTTTAGAACTCTATGTCTCGGACCATCACCATTTGATCATCGTTCAGAAAAACAACCATCTTTTTCTACGATTATGGACAGACCGGGATCATCCGGAAGTGCTTTATCTGAACGGAATCGAGCACTCGCTAAAAAAGAGCGCGCAATCCCAGGATATTTTTGAGTGTGACCTGGGCAATGGTGATCATGTTGCTTTTGCTATGGAGATTCGCATCCGTTTGGACGGTGAGGAGCGAATTTTTTGCCCTGAATTTCATTTTTCACCGCCAACCAAATGAAAATAATACCCCTTTTCCGGTTGAAACAACCCAGTACCCATCACTCTTTTATGAAACAGCTCTTCCGAAAGACGTATGTCATGGGGCTAATGTTTAAAATGCAAGGTTACTGGGAAAAATGACCAAAATGCCATGAAAGAGGACTACCGGCAGTATTCTCACCACAAATTGCGACCACTGTAAACACCAAGGGGTGATGACATGCATTAAATACAGCAATACAGAGAAAGCTTGATGACTTTTTATGACAACATGAAAATTTCAACAGTCTAAAGAGGCGGCGGTCCTTGGAAACCTACAAGCAGATTCGTTCACATCTGGCCCTGGGCAATTTGAACACGGTTATCCAGATGGTTTCAGATCATCAGAAGAAACTGATGCCCATAATGGGAGATATTAAAGAGAGCCTTGAACCTCTGGTGGGGCAACGATATCACATGCTGTCGCCTGCTTCCGTAAAAGCGCTTGGCCAGATAGGTCTTTCCCCAGGATTCAAGACAAAATCTGTTTCCGCTCAAAAAACTGGGGCTATGGTGTTTCCGGCAGTTACGTCGAACTACGGATGTCTGCGCTGGATTCAGGTCTCGAAACGCACGGAGAGTTCACCCAGGGAGCCACGCCTCCAACAGTTGGACCGGGTGGGGGCCGCGGTCTTTCGTGTCCTTAAAAGTCGGACCAAAAGGTTATGGAAGTGGAACCCCCATGGTTTCCGATTCAGTATCATCGCTCCGGATGAACGGGAGGATCCGAACATCAGCGGGAACTCCATGGAGCTGGCTTTAGCGATAAGTCTGTTTTCGTTAATAACGGGGTTACCGGTACCCAATGATATCTCCGCATCCGCCGAGGTCTTACGTTCCGGTCAACTCAACCCCGTAAGTTCGCTCTCGTTAGAGAGAAAAATTAAGGCAATCAAAAGGGAGGCTTGGCAGGTCCAACGGTTCATTGTTTCCAACTCTCAGCAATTTCCCCAACACCTCAGGGATGAAATATCTGTAAATCAGCTGTCAAATCTGGAACAAGCGCTAGAAATGGTATTTCCCCAAAAAATAAACCTTGCTGCAACAATTGCCCAAATTGACCTGAAACAGGAAATAGGACGTATCAGAACTTTGTACAATGAATATCTGATTGATACGGCCATCGATTTGGCCACGGACTTGATCTGCTATCTTAAATCACCACAACAAAAAGAACATATTCCACCTGAAACCAGACTACCGGCCCTTTTTACCTGTCTTTGGCGAAGAGGAAGCTGCCGATGTCATCAGGGCCAAACTAGGCCTGCTTTTGAAGACCTCAAAAGGGCCCAAAACCTGTTTCATCGCTCTCCCGGAAAAATTCCTCCGGAGGATTACAGCGGCTGCTGCATCAATTTTGCCGTAACGTTGAAGGATGTTTTTCGATACCAGGAAGCGGAGGCGCTTCACCACGAGATTAAATCCGAGATGGAGCAAAGCCGACGTCCGGACTATGAACAAGCTAAAAACTTAAGTTCACTAAGTCAGATGTATCTGGCCCAAAACCGGCTGGACGAAGCTATACAATATCAAGAACAGGCCATAAAAAAAATGAATCAGGAGGAGGTTCACCGAAATCATTGTCTACTGGCTCAGATTTACGGACGGAATCAGCAGTTTGTCAAAGCAAAAAAACAGCTTAAAAAAGCCCAAAACAAATTATCACTTTTGGGCGATGAAAAGCAGCGGGGTCAGATGTTTTTTTTTCATTGGATCCAAATGGAAATTCTATACCGTCAGGCAATTTCCTCAAAAAATCAATGCTCGAGATGTTTACAAGAAGCCAATAAGATTCGATGCAATTATCCGGAAATCAACCATTACGCCCATGCCCTCATATATAAGTTTTGTGGTTTGTTAAATTTGGCCTCAGGAGAAATCAAGGATGGATTGGATCTGATGGAAGATGCAATCCGATACCTGGAGACGGCCTCTAACCCCATGCTTTATCTCCTTTCGGCATCGGTTCGCGCACATCGCGCCTTGTATTATATGACGGTGAATCAAATAGAAACGGCCCAGTTAGATATTGAAAAGATATGCTCTCATCTAAGGGCGCAAAAAGATATTAATTCCTTTTTTAAAGCTGACGTCAGAAGCCTCTCATCTTTTGCTCAGATTAAAAAAAACAGAGGCAACAGAATCGAGCCAACTATCACCACTCTGAATACCATTATCCAGAAAATTCCCTACTAGCCACCCGGTAAAGGAACGTTCAGATGACCGCAATAAATCCAGAAGCCTTTTTAACCACTCATTGGTTTGTCTTGCAAGCTTTTGCCGCCGCAAACCCGGTATATTGCTTACAACTATCCGGATTGGAAGGGGTAAAGGACACCTCATCCCTAAACCGATTATTCGACTACCTGTCATCGCCTCAGTTTACGCCCGTCATCTACGGAGATGACAGTCGAATCCGCAACATGATAGATAAAATGCGCCTTTTAGAGCTTGTTCGGTTGCCAAAGGCTGCTCCCGTCCACCATGCGTTTCCGGTCTATTCCATGGAATTCAATACCGGATTCATGGTGCCGATGGAGATCTTTTCGACGGAAGAATGGTCGGTTTCAGATGCCTTTGGGACCTTCGGGTTTTCAGACGACCGGCCAAGTAGCGCCAATAACGCCTTGAAAACACTGCTAATAAGAATCGAGAACTGTTGGCAGACGCTTGCGCCTGATTCCATATTGCCGCTTCGCTGGCGTTCACCCCTTTCTTTGAAAATGTCGGCTCCAGTCCATTTTAACGCCATTGGCGGTCAAAGTCTTCAGGTTCCGTTGGTTGTCGCCGTGCTACGTTCCCTTGGCCAAACCCTCCCAACTTTCGAATCCGATATGACATTACCTTTTGGCAATAATCCAGTTTTTGCCACAGGAACACTGACCACGGATAATAGATTCGGTCCCGTGGAAGCTCTGGAAAAAAAATTAAAAGGGTTTATCAGGGAGTACGGTGCGGGAATGCCAGCAATAATGACCTCTCTCCAGGTCGAACGCTTAAGAAGTAGTTCCACAGGTAGTTCGCTGCTGGATAGCGTCCAGGTTTATAAGGCCGATAATCTGTCAGAACTGCTGTCCCTTGAGCCGCTTTACAGTGGGTTGCGAAACTTGTGTGAGTCACCTCACCCCACGGAGATCGATGAACTGCTCAGCAGTATGCGCCGAATGAAACGCGGCATTCGTTTTGACGATGTCAAATCCATGGCCGATTGGCTCATTCCCGGTGTTGAAAGCCTGGTATACCAATTTGAACTTTTATGCGCCGCCGGACTTTCACTCACCCATAAGGGACTGTTCGCTGAAGCGGTTTTTTTCTACGAAAAAGCAAAAAAACTTTTGAATCGGCGGCCGGATCTTTTCGGTATCCGGGAAATCATCCACTTGGCTTCCGTACAAGGGGTGTTGGCCGTGGACGCATGCGATATCAATGCCGCACTTCCAACATTGAACACCATCCGGGCTCCAATCGAGACGGCGTCATTGGCGGATCGCGTAAAATATTGGGGCACTCTTTGTCAATTGTATCGTTTGGGAAATCAACTGGATGCGGCCATCGAAGCTGGCCAAAAGGCCGTGGAGTGTGCGGATCAGTCCCTGGCCAGCGAAAGTGGACGAGATCGAAATTATCTGATTCACGCCTTGTTGGCACGAGCACGCCGCCAAGCTGATACCGCAGTGGCTGACCTGGACAAGGCGCAAGAATTGTTAACCGCGTCCGAAACCCAATGGGCTCCCCGGCGGGGCGATGGTGCGCGTAAATCGCACCTTGGGTTTTGCCTGCACTACCGGGCTGAAATCCATCGGCTGCAAGGGCGGCCCTTCGATCCTCCTGAGCATCCGCCATGGGCCGGTACATGGGGGCACCCCTGGTTTTTTACCCTCCTGGCTTGTGGTCGTAATAGAGCCCACGATCAAAAACTTCGACGGCTTTTTATTGACAGACTTGTTGAAGCGACCATGCCAACGGCTCGGAAATACCCGGATTCACTTTTTGCCATGTTCGGTTCAACGTATCAGGTCTACCGGGCTGTCCTAAATCATGGGGACCCGACGGATCATCTCGTTATACTGAAAAACTGGTGTTCTCATATGACGGATCTGGGCTTTCCTGGATGGGAAAATCGCCTGACCCCCATTTTGAATCGAATTCAGGTTACGGATCAAGACGCAGTGGAAGCATTGTGTGATGCCATCCCGTATCATTAGACAGAAAGGAGGGGGTACTCAATGGCTCAAGGATGCCACCTAGTTTACTCCAATTCAGACCGCGAACATTTTCCCATTACTGGCCATAAGGAGGGGATGAAGGAAAAAGAGGTTAAAGCCGCATTCAAAGCCGCATTCAACTTGAAATGGAGCCGGCGGCCTTCCCAAAATATATTCCAAAAGGGTCCCGGAGGCCTGTATATCAACCGTAAAAACGCGGCTAAATATATGGATATCAGGCACTATGACCGCATTGATACTTTTAAAAAACGGATGGCAAAGCTGTCCTCCCGCGACAAGGATTTCCTGGTGGGTTTGGCCATGGCACGATCGGACGTGCAATCCGAATTTCTTGCTGGATTTGGCAATCCCCACCTGAAAAATGAGATGGCCGCCGCCTTGCCCCGAGCGCTTCAAACTATTCTTGAACAAGATTCAAAGGCAACGGGTCTTTTCGAGGGCCTTCGCAAGAATGAATCCTCGTGGATTGGAAATTTAAAAAATTCAGGCACCGGCAAAGCAGATGGGATTGCATACGAAGTCCTCGCCTCCGCCTCATTGTGCAGCAGGGCTGCAAGCGACCTGAAAATCACCCATATGGACCGGTTAAATTTTGGTCAAAAATTTCAGGCCCGTTACGGTCAACAAAATGTATTGCCCGTGACGGATGGAACGACCCAGGATTTCTTTCGGCAACCGAATCGGACTACAGTGGAAGCAGACCTGCTGATTACCCGGCCAGGCTTTGGGAGTTCAAAGGAGATCGCTGTGGACTTTAAACACAGTGCGGGGAAGGCAGGGATCGACAGTAGTCAGCTTAAGGGGGTCGCCGTGGCATTGAAGACAGGGGATGTCAATGAATTCCATTTCGTGAGCAACACCGATTTCTTACCGACAGTTGTAAGAGAAGTCAATCAGTTAAATGCGGAACTTCGAAATGCAAAATGTAGTGAAATCCAACTGCACGCTAACTACAAAATGGAGCTGAATTCCCCATGGAAAATAACTTGACCGGGATAAGCCTTATTGAAAAACAACTGGCCACACAATTGCCTGACGACTATCGCCAATTTTTATTGGCGCCACCGCCGGACATAACAGATCCCTTGATTGAAAATAGCATTGTCCCGCTCCATTTCTATCCGCCGGAATCAAAGGGCGAACCATATCGTTTTCCAAACATCGTCGGTCAATTCCTTCGCGAATGGCACCCACTAAGAGGTGCGCTCTGCCCAGTGGAATACCTGGGCGAAGGTCTCTTTGCCTGTCTTCACCTACTTGACCCCTATGACAGGCCGGTTCCGGTTGTTTTATGGGATGTGACGGCAGACCTCATGGAGCAACCTTTTTGTATGCTTGCTTTGGACTGGCCTCACTATTATACGGCCAGACTCAACGGATTTTCTCCGATTGAGGCCAACTTTAACGATCTTCGCCATTGTCGAATCAAAGGAGAATTGAATTTTGAAAAATCGGTCGAGGTGTTCGAGAGCTTCTCGAAATGGTTTCATGATCAATACCAAAATCAGAACCAAAACGATGTGTTCGAGCACGACGGGCTTAACCGAATGCCACGGTATGACGAATGGCGACCTGAACGCTTCTGCGTTCATGACCACCTATTGGGCGTGATGGGTTATCGGTTTTCACCCTTGGCCGGTAGAATCGAAGTAACCGGATTTGTCACCAAGGATCACACCAATTATGCTCGGGGTAGTGCCACGTGTGCGTTGCTGACCAGTTTGTTGACGGAATGGGCCAAACAAAGTGCGCCCGCCGGGATTGTTTTTGTGGACCAATGGAGGAATTACCATCCCAAAACTGTTTCCCTGCCGGTAGAAGTCGCGCTATTCGCCTATTTACAGGGTATTCCCATGCGATCAGATGCTTATGAACTGAAAGCCGATGATTGCCAAGCGTTGCTGACCAGGCTAACCCCCATTGTGGTGAAAGACTCACAGCATTCTGCTTTTAAAAAAATAAGCGATAAGGCTTGCTTGCTGGTTCAAAAGCAAGTTCTGCTACCCCACCAGGTGGAAGATCTGATACGGTTCTGCCCGTTGGCCGAACCTCTGTTCAAAGGGCAAATTCACATGCATGAACAAATCCGCCTGAATATTGTTCTCGAACATCTGCAATTGTCATTTATGGCGCGTGTTATAGAACAGGTCCTGAATTTGGCGGTCGCATCAACCAATTTCTCATGCGTATTAGAGAAGGGAGATTCAAATCAACAGATGCCCTATTGCTGGGAAGGAATCAGCCCTGTTTCTTTACAGCTAAAAGGGTTGGATGTATCCGGCCCTGCCTTGTCGACCATTTCCGCAGGCACATCATTTTGTTTGATTCCCTGGCCGGTAAATAAATCGGATTTCAGTCTGAAATCATTTACGTTTATTCAATACATCAATGCGTTATACGGTAAAAACCATCCAGATTTTTTAGCCGTGGTTGTGCCAGAGGAGTCTACAGGCAATCATCTGCCAGAGTATCTTGCGAAAAGTCTGGGTAATATAACGATTGTCACGGTGACGGAAACTTACCAAGAAATAAAAAAATCAGCCTGGCAGGCATTTCAGAAAATAAACCAACTAAGGAGTTGACGTGACGGCTATTTTTCCCGGCCTCGAGGTTTTGCTAATTCCAACAGCGCTTTGGTCGCAGCCACTTGATGTGGGTGGGCTCTCGCTAGAAGATCATGCCAATGAAATCAGTGGGGCTTATCGACGGCTTTTTAAAGGTGGGAATCGCGCCCAGAAGCGTACACACCTTCTGGTATGGTATGATCATCTTCAGGCGGCTTTGCCGGTTGTTTCAAGGAGTTCACATCAGATAATACAAAAATCGGTGGAACCGACGCTGGCCGGAATGTGGCTGCAAATGCTGAGCCATCTGGCCCTGGAAATGGGAGCGAGAGCCATGGGTTCCAGTGCTACCCAACAGCCCTTTTTACCGGCAATTTGGCATCCATCTGTTCAAAACAGTGCGCCACACAAAATACCCATGGATGTCCAAAGCCATTTAAAGATGCTTGTTGAATTGTTAAGTTCAAAAAATGTCCAATGGGTCCAGAATTGCGCAACGGTGCTTAAATGTAGACAAAACTGGTTTAATGAGGCAAAAGAAGGAGGATGGGCAATAATCGAAACAACGACCTCGGTTTATGCCTCTCTAGGGAGTGTTCACACATGGTAATCCCATCGGATCTATTGAAAAAAGAGGTCAGCCAGGCACTAGGCCAACAACCAGCCAGGCCTGTCAATCTAAACCGCTTTCGCCATACTCATATCGTTAAGGGGCTTTATGACCTGGTTTTCGGAGATGGTTTTTCCAGGACCACGCTCAAACGCTTTCGGGTTACATTCAACGATGGGACGGAAACCAATGGGTTTCCGGTTTTTTGTCTTCCCAGACCGCAAGATTTGGATGCCAAAGCGTTTCCTTTAAGACTCGGACTCAATAGTGGGCGCCATCCGGAACTTGATCAAATGATCGAATTTTATTTATTTCGCAATACCCAGGTCAAGGCCTGGGAAACAGCGGCGGAACAGGAAAAGGAGGCTTTTTATCATACCATAAAACTGTTGTCGGATACCTTTTGGGAAAAAGGCGGTGTGATAGAATGTTTTCATACGGGTCTTGAACCCATTGTAACCGGCTTTTATCGGGCAGTGGTTGAAAATGCATTGGAACGAATTCGCAACAATATGCCGCGATTGCAAGTCGTACCGATGATCTTTTCGCCGAGGGGTGTGAACCTGCGGCAGCACCTCCAATCACAGGATAAAAACCCTGAAATTTTAGAAGAAAGACTTTTGCATTTAAAAAAGCAGCTTAGATCAGCAATTGAGGAATTACCGGAGTTTCTGTCTCTTGAAATTAATCAACATCATTCCATACTGAGATGGAATCCGAGGCGTCCCATGTGGTCAACTGAAAGAGACTATCTTCATTTTCGCTTTCCATCACTTAAATTATTGACGGAATTGCTTTATGAAGGGTCTCAATATCGAAAGCTTCCCCATTGGGGGTAATTACGATCAAAAAGAACTACTTGAACATATAACTGACGAAACCACCAGGAATAGATACTACATGACCATCTCTCAGATCGCATGCAAAGACTGCAACAAATGGTTTTTATATTCTGCCGATGCAGCCGAACGTGATCGGCAGGCCGGGAAAACGCCACCTGAACGATGTCCCGAATGCCGCCCCAAACATCGCCGCGAATATAGCGTTCTGGGTTGTTCCCATATGGAAGTGCTGCAATTGCGCCATAATGGTCATGGAGGACTCGGCCATTACAAGCGCCCGCGGCCGGAGCCTAAAACGGTTAAACCGGAAGCTTTGGAGATCGAGCCGTTTCCGATAGAAGCGGTAGTGGGACGTCCAGATCAACCGGATACCCTTCTTTATGGTATTCTCAAAGGAAGCCGCCGTGTTCATTTAGTGGTCGGCCCCACGGGATCCGGAAAATCCACCTGGCTTCCGTACCGCCTGGTATCTTGTTCAGAGCTGATTCGTAAAGGACCGATTTGTGTTACAGAACCCCGCATTCCAGCGACGGAAGGCCCTGCCAGCTTCGTTGGAAAACTCTATTATGGCAATTTGGAAACCGACTCAGACTCTAAAGAGATGCGAACCGTTGGTCCGGGCATGATTGTCGGATATCGACACAGTGAAGTCGGTAAAAGCATGACCGATTCAGCCAATCGGATCATTTTTATGACCGACGGCACGCTGCTCAATGAAATCAAGAGCGGTGAAGTAGAAAAGTATAGCGTGGTCATGATTGATGAGGCTCATGAAAGAAGTGTGAATATCGATGTGATACTGAGTCTGTTGAAGCATAAATTATCCCAAATTCCCCACCTTCATGTCGTTATAGCCAGCGCGACGGTGGATAGCGAAGGGTTTAAATCATTTTTTGGTGGCAACGATAAGGTGGCCTGTTATTATTCAGACGGATTCACCTATCCGATATTAGAAGTTTTTTCCGATGAAACCCCAGCACACTGGCCCGGCTTTTCCCCTGGTTTGGACAAACCAATTGACCAAAACTGGGAAGTGATCAACGATGTGACGATTGAGAAAAATATTCTGGGTCCGGCCCCTTGTTATCGATTTTCGCTGCTAGACGATTTTCGGCTACGGTATTATCCGCAGTTTGAGACGCTAATTTATCAAGGCGTCATGGATGAACCGGCGCGAGATCGGTTGTTTGAGGCATCGCCCAAAAACGATTGGCGAAAGGCGATTGAAACTTTATATGAACTTAGCCGGCGCAAGCGTACCCTTAACGATCAGGTGATGCTCTCCATATCCGAAAGCATTCGAGGTAAAATTAAGGTCAATAATCAAGGCGCGACTTTGGTTCCGCCTGAGGTTCAAAACCGACTCTTATCCGCGGCTATGGATATGGTTGTATTCCTCGTGGCACGGGATGAAACGGAGGCTGTCCATCGTAACGAACGCTGGAAGCGCAGAGAATGCTTTGAATGGCCAAGGCTTAAAAAGCCGGGTAAGGTGGGACATATTATTGTTTTTTTGCCAACCACAAGACTGATGCAGATGGGGTATGAGATTCTGTCACAAACAATCGACAATCTGCCAGGGGAAAACCGACTTTTTTGCTATCACCGCGAAGCCTCGCAACGCGAGAAGGATGAAGTCGCGGCTGAAAGCTCGCCGGAACAGCCGGTACGAAAAATTATTCTGGCAACACCTTTGGCGGAAACCTCCCTGACATTGGATGGGCTTGTATATGTCATAGATACGGGTCTTATTCTTGAAACATACTATAACGCAGATAAAAAGACCGATGACTATCCTACCATTTTGCATAGCAAGGCCGGTTGTCGTCAGCGATTGGGACGGACGGGTCGAAAGGAGCCTGGTGAGGGTTATCGCCTTTACACCCGTGAGGAATTGCAGCAACATCCGGCATTCACCATGCCGGAAATTGCCCGTTCAAGCCCTGAGCAATTAATCATGACCGTGGTGTCCGCTGGCTTGGATCCCGCCTTTGTCAAACAGGAAGGTGCGTTGATGCAGCCCCCGCAAAGGCGATGGCTGTCGGAAGCACAAAAAGATTTGGAACGATTTCAGGCCTTGGACAAGGATGGGGATCTTACGGCTAAGGGCGATGAGTTGTTGCATCTGTCCGCGGGTAAACTCTCCGACGGCATTCTGCTGGTGGAGGCAGACCGCTTTGGGTGTTTGTGGGAGATGGCCATATTTTTGTGCTTTATCCGTTTAAAAAGTGAATGGAGTCCGGACGGAAAATCAAAGTGGCTGGCACTTTGGGAGCCGGACAGCGGCCCAATCTTTGAAGACCAAATTAGTAATGACAGCGACAATATCGAAACCGTTGTTTTAGATGACGCGTCTCTCCCCAGAAATATTCATCCGGCATGGCACAATCCATATTATCGAGGGAATGCGCTGCTCAAGCAACGGGTGTTAAGAGATGGTGTGCTGGATGACCTGGAGCTTTACTTACGCATCTGGCAAGCCTGGTATCGCCATGAAGATAATACAGCCCGTAGAAGCTGGGCAATCAACCATGGGGTCTCCCACGATGCTTTGAAAAGAGTAGAACGAGATTTGGGGCTGGATCCCGAAAATTCTACGGAACAGGGAATGTTAAAAAAATTTTGGGCCCTGGACCAAAAAGGGCGAATGATCCGCGACGTTGATTTTGATATGCTGGACAAGGTCCGGTATCTTTACGCTGCATCGGCGGGCGATCGCATCTATAAATATGATAGTGGTGGAGCTATTCAGCCTGTTTTTAAAAAAATAAACCAAAAGCTTACCATTCATATGGAGTCAGTATGGGCGAAAGATGCCTCTTGGAAACCGCTCAAACATAATGAGTCGGTGCAATTGAGTTACTTTACCTGTGGTACCCATGCAGGTAAAAAATTGCGCCATATTGTCTGGCTGGATCCTGAGTGGATCAAAGATGGCCAACGACCTGATTTCAAGGCTAATTCACTTGATTTATGGCGTTGTTTCGCACCATCAGCCGATTTGATGCACTGCCGTCATGGCCAATGGCCTTTTGCAACAGGCGCCGAAATGTGTGGCCTTGCTTGGCCGATGCCCATGATCGAAGACCCGGAAGCTTTAAGAAAGTTTCAGTGGCGGATTCGATATCAGAACGATATTGGGAGAAAGCGTATTTATTTGGCAAAAGTAGTGGAAGTAATCACCTGGCCAAAAGAAATGCAACCGCTCATATTTGTCCAGTTGGTTTCCGGCCCGCTACTACCATCCCTCCCTGCCGCTGATGGTGATTTTCCCGCAATCGGAGCTTCGATTGATACCCGATTGGTAGAAAAAAACGGGATGATATGGGCAGAAATTCTACCGTATCAAAAATCTGAAAAGCTCGAAAATGAAGAAGAAATGGTTGGTGAACCTTTCAAAACAAGCCATCCGAAGCCAGATACAGCCGCTCCAAAAAATGAACATTCTTTCTCGGAACACCCTCTGCCGCCCATACATCAAAAGCCGATCAGGCTGAACGCCAAAGACGCAAAACCGTTTTTGCCTAAAAATAGCATCGTAAAGGCCAAATTTATCGAGGAAAAAAATCGTTTTTTCCAATTTGTGCTTGAGTTACCCGACGGGAATGAGTTTATCGCAGGAATACCATCGACTGGACCTTTGGCGGATAAACTTCGAAAGGAGATGCGGCCCAATCGGCAATGCGCTATCAAGGTTAGAGACTGGATAAAAAAAAATGATAAAACATGGCCATTTATCCTGATTCAAAGGTGGTTGTGACACCGGCCACAGATATCGAGTCCCCTCTTGAAGCCTTCGGGAAGGCACTGGAAGAGTGGCGCGCCGCACCCACACCTGATGGATTTGATGCTATAAAAGAAAATCTTGCCATGTTAGTGGCAGTCTCCCTCGAGGAAGCCAAAGGCTCCGGGAATGTAATCCATCTCTCTGCGCGCATCCCCGGGTATCCCAATCCTTATGTACTCAAGATCAAGACGACTGAAGACGGTAGACGTGCGGTGCTCGGAAATAGGTGGCTTACGGACTTCGATGAAGTAATGCATACCTATTACCTAACTCTTTTAGAAAGATTGGAGAAAAATCCGAATTTTCAAATCACCTCTTACGCATATTTGAGGATGGGTCTATGTCAAAGAGCCTTCTCTCTTGAACGAAGAATAAAGACAATTGCATCGCGCGAAAAATTTCTGGAAGATGACCCAATGATGGAAACAAAGGGTTCCGCTTCTCAAAATGAGAATCAAAAAGGGATCTCGCCCGACCCATTTTTTCAAAAACTGCTCTTTCAGATATGGTTTTATCCATGCATTGAGATGAAAAAGATACCTGAGGGGTTTGCCGATGCACCGGGGTTGTCATTACGCTATCTATATACCATCCTCCGAATCCAAAGCGGTGCGACAACCAGTGATGTATCCAAAGAATTGGGAGTCCACTCCAGTCGCCTTACCGCGGTCAAACAAGAGTTGGTGGATCTTTTACCAATGGTTTCAAAAAAGATCTGGTTACCTTTAGGAAGTGATTTTTTTCCATTGGAGTTCTCTGATGAACTGATGCATCGGATGGATTTAATTGGCGTCAACCGAAGGTATGGCCTCTTGCGCAAACCATTAGGTTCACGAATGCGCGGACGGATATTGTTTTCCAAAATCATTTTATGGGAAGCTTTTTCCCTGGCACGTTCATTACGGTATCCGGGTCTGGAGACCGGTCTTTATTGTTCGGATAACTTCAAAGAGCTAAATGAGTTTACCGCTAGATGGTCTTTAGTGACAAATATTTCAAAAACAAAATGCCTAATTCAGGATATTTCTCAACAAAAGAGGATATTCCCTGTTTGATAATAGACAGAGAAACGTTAAGTTGGCATCAAGAGGAGTAGAAAATGGCCTTTCAACCCTTATATACGATAACTATGGGCGCGGAAAAAGATTTGGTAGATAAAATACGGTGGGAAATTCAACTTCGCGAAAGGGAAGAAAATACGGCGCCGCCTGATCCTTCAGACATGCCTGGAGACGCTCTAGTCGCCCTTGTTGGTGAATTGTTTCTCAATGTAAGGAAAGAAGCCGTATCCGTGTACCGAGTGAACCTTTGGCCTGAAATTAGACGTGTGATCGGGTCCCCGGCAGATACTGTCAAGGGTTCCTATCGATACGCTACTTCCCAGACAATCCATGCAGGCAATACTTTATATAGGGCACCGGACGAAGCAGCGATAAATCTGGCCGACACAAAGCCCAATGGGGATACAGAGCCATGGCGATCGATTCGTCCGGAAATCTATGAAAAACCAGCAGGATTTCCAGACGAATTAGCGTCGTCTCCAGCTACGTACTTTAGATCTGTTTCACCAAAATTGGCCTCCCCTTTTAGTGTGGGACACGCCCTTAGTGCCCCTTCAGAGGTTAAAACATTGATTTTTGCCGTTTTAATGATGCGGCTGGATGCCGGATATTTTATGGCGGGCCTGGAGGCGCTATGGCCTCACGAAGCTCCGATGCTGAAGCGTAGGCTTTGGCATAAGGCCGGGTTGAAAGAGTGGGATGAGATGTTGACTTTCTATTTACGTGAGCTGGCCGTTCATGCGGACGATTTCAGGTTTTCCATTTCACATGGGCTGTCAAACCTGGATTCGGAACACTTTGGGCCGCTATTGGAAATTGTCAGTGAACAAAGCGTATTTCCAGACTTTGATCTTCCAGATTTACATCTGGCATCAGAAAAATTTATCGATGATTCAGTTTCAGACAGTGAATTAAGACTTTGGGAAGTTATGGCCATTCAAGACCTCGTAATGCAATTTTTTCCAGAGGCCATGGAAGCGAACCACTTGGAATTGAGCACACCGGATGCGGAGGGTTTTATAATTCTATCCAGCCTGATCACGGGGCATTCAATCGGTATTCGTCATGTGATTGGCGAAAAGACATCGGAGACACTTCGCCTTGCTGATACCGATACGCTTCTGAAGCTGGAAGGCGTGTGGCTAATTGCCATCAGCCAGATGTCGGAAGCGGATGAAGATACTGGAATGATTTTCTATCCAGCACAGTCGCTGGGATTCATTCCAAAAAGCCAATTGACAGCCTTAATTGCGAAATCTACCGGCCCCATTATTTACATAAATCCAGATCAGCTATGTCCTGAAAACTTAGAAAATGACTGGTGCCAAATTATTGAACCCCGGAATGACTAAAACGAACCAAGATTGCGCTGAACTTTCTTCGAATTCTAAGCGTCCTGACCAATGCACACTTTACGTATTCATTGGCCGTGACAACAGCGCCTTGATTTGAATATGCAATGCCGCAACAACGCCACTCGCTCGAAAGAGGACAAGGGCCATTGAAGGACACTGTCGTTAGTCCACTCTGAAAAAGCGTATTTCAATTGTCTGTTTAAGCCAACCCAAACTTGAATAGAGCCTTTGAACGACCAAATAACCATCTAAGAACTAAACGCAATAACTCCACCAGCTACCTGAGCAGTTTGGTCAACCGTAACCGTTATGGCGATCATATGAAGTGCCTTTATTTCTTCAATTGTTTGAGCCACCTCACATAAGACGGTTACGGAGTTGGCCTTCATTTGCTACTGGATGAATACAAACCGTGGTTGAATTCGTTGGTAAAGAGGGCCGCCGTCTTTTTTAAGATGTTTTGCTCCATTAACAGACATTTATTCCCTTCACGAAGACGTTTGATTTCTCACACCAACGCTTGGGCGAAGTTAGATTGATCAGGTCAAGTTTGCCACGATGCTGCCAAACCCAGCGAGATATATCCGTATGATATAGCGCTAACCGCCGTCCCACTTCATTGCAGCTGTTGTCTTGCCGGGCAATCGGTCTGCCAGTATCATTTTTGAAGTCGTCTATGAACTTTCGACGTTTTGGATTTTTGTTCATCGAATATCTCGGATGCCGAGGAGCCCAAAAAGGACGTCCAAAACCATTCTATAGCCTGCGCGTTAACCCTGCCTAAAAGTTTATTTTATTTTATCCGGCGGATAACCCTATCGGCCTATTCCTGCAAACAGCCTTTTATACCGGTCATCGCACCACATGACAGACTTTCAGTACGAAAATCAATTTTTTCAGTCCGATTTTAGATTGCACTTAACTCTGTGTTCGTACACTGCAACGACTGCCAGGATTGATTGTTTTCAGGGGAAAAAGGATTCGCGCCGAGGAGATCCTGCGGTTGCAAATGAAACAAATGGCCGAGGTGATCATGGCTAAAAGGAAAAAATATATTCCCTTTATCTCGACGTATTGACAATCATTGCGATATCAGCGGTAAC
>PDWI01004108.1_pt1 | contig 19872 bp, 13 predicted proteins | sample 1430891 | NCBI WGS metagenome assembly PDWI01 (sample SAMN01162508, study PRJNA174530) | Oral metagenome, whole genome shotgun sequencing project. | biome: Marine environment; feature: Marine mammal; material: Swab sample of the gingival sulcus; isolation source: swab sample of gingival sulcus...
ACTTTACGATATAAACTACTAAAAAAGCATAAAAAAGCCATCCGCTTTTCAGCAAATGGCTTTTCTTTTATAATTAGAAATTTATTTTTATTATAACAAACTAAGCGTAACAGTTAAACCAGCCATAACAACCGAGACCATTGTCATTAGTTTAATAAGAATGTTCAATGACGGGCCTGAGGTATCTTTAAACGGATCGCCCACAGTATCACCTACTACACCAGCTTTGTGTGCATCGCTGCCTTTGCCACCATAATTACCTTTTTCAATATACTTTTTAGCGTTATCCCAAGCTCCACCTGAATTATTCAAAAATACCGCAAGGGTAAATCCTGCTGTAAGGCCACCGGCCAGCAAGCCAACTACCCCGCCTACTCCCATTACGGCACCAACTACAATTGGCACGATGATGGCCAGCAGCGAAGGCAACAACATTTCCTGTTGAGCGCCACGGGTGGAAATTTCAACACATTTTGCATACTCCGGAGTACCTGTACCATCAAGTATCCCTTTAATTTCGCGAAACTGACGGCGCACTTCGTCAACCATAGCTCCAGCAGCACGTCCAACAGCTTTCATGGTCATGGCACTAAAAATAAAAGCCATCATAGAGCCAATAAAAATACCACCAAGAAACATGGGGTTGAACAGCGTAATATCGTAAGCTGCCGTAAAATCTTTTACTGAAGCAGCAGATATTTTTACAGCCTGAATTCCATCTTGTACAGCAGGGGCCACATCAGTATAAAAAACATACTGCCCTTTTGCCACAAAACCATCACCGGCAGTAGCAATTTTATTAAACCAGAGCCTTACCTCTTCCATGTAAGCAGAAATAAGAGCCATGGCTGTTAATGCGGCAGAACCAATAGCAAAACCTTTTCCGGTTGCTGCAGTCGTGTTTCCAAGCATATCCAGAGCATCGGTACGCTCTCGTACCTCTTTAGGCAATTCTGCCATTTCGGCATTACCTCCGGCGTTATCAGCAATAGGACCAAAAGCATCTGTTGCCAACGTTATTCCCAGTGTGGACAGCATACCTACAGCGGCAAAACCTATACCGTAAACACCCAGCGCAAAGTCGTGGTAACCACCTGCAGCCCAGAAGGCACCAATAATACCAAGTACAATGGTAACAACCGGTATCCAAGTGGAATACATACCCACAGCAATGCCATCGATAATGGTTGTTGCAGGCCCCTGTAGCGCCTGTTTTGCTATTCCCTTAGTAGGCTTATACTCATCAGAAGTAAAATATTCTGTTGCCTGCCCTATAATTACACCGGCTGCCAAACCAATTACTACAGCACCGAATACACCCCAGGTAATCCAACCGGTATAGGCCAAAACTACCAGAGCAATCAGAATAAGCAGCGAACTGCCTCCTGTACCCAATAAAAGTGCATTCAGTAAGTTTTTTTGTGTAGCAGACTCTTTGGTGCGAACCATATAAATACCCAGTATGGAAAGTATAATTCCGATTGCGGCTACAATCATCGGTGCAATTACTGCTTTAACAGCATCAAGCCCGGCCTCCTGCAACGCAAAGGCAGGAAGTGCAGCCCCAAGAGCAGAAGTAGCCAGAATAGAACCGGCATAACTTTCATAAAGGTCGGCACCCATGCCGGCCACGTCACCTACATTATCGCCTACATTGTCGGCAATGGTAGCAGGGTTGCGCGGGTCATCCTCCGGAATCCCAGCTTCCACTTTACCCACCAGATCAGCACCAACATCGGCAGCTTTGGTGTAAATACCGCCACCAACACGTGCAAAAAGCGCCTGTGTAGATGCACCCATACCGAATGTCAGCATGGTTGTGGTTATTTCTATCATTTTATGGGCTTCATCGGTTCCGGGATGTACAAAAGTAAGACCAAGAAGCTCAACGCCGTTTTGCATATTTTCGGGGGTAAATACCACCCAGTTCAGGAATGAGAACCAGGCAACTATATCCAGAAGCGCAAAACCTACTACAACCATACCCATTACAGCGCCGCTTCTAAAAGCAACCTTCAAGCCGTTATTAAGCGACTGCGACGCTCCGTGAGCCGTTCTTGCCGAAGCAAAAGTAGCTGTTTTCATGCCCAGGAAACCACATAGCCCCGAAAAGAAACCTCCGGTAAGAAAAGCTATGGGGACAAACGGGTTTTGAACACCAAAATAGGCCATAATCGTTAATATTACCACCAAGACCAGGAATACGATTAAAACAACTTTGTACTGTCGTTTTAAATAAGCCATTGCACCTTCACGTACGTATTGTGCAATTTCTTTCATCCGGTCGGTACCTTCCGAATTTTTCATCATCGATTTGAAAAAAATCCAGGCAAAAACCAACGCTAAAACAGAAGCGATGGGTACAAGAATAAAAATACTGCTCATAAGATGATTTTTTTTATGTAACCTGTGTTACGATTTAGATTTTTAAGATCTTAATTATTTTAGGAATACTTTAAAACTAATAAATTTCCAAGTGGGCAAAGATAATCTTTAAAACGAATTGCTGTAGTATTAAAACACCTATTTCACAACAGGTTATAAATAAATTAACAATAGATTATTTTTATTTTGAGGTGAAATTATGTACGGCGGTTAATGGCAACACAATTGCCATTAACCGCCTTTGAAACAGCTAACTTATATAACTTTAAACATTGCAAAACATAAATTTGGTTAACAGGATGAATTTTAGCCATTCTAAAAAATACTTTTAAATAATGTAATCAACAATAAATTAAGGCATTACGGTCTTTCCCATTCATTAATACCGTTATTGGTGTATCAAATTCCACGTGACGGATAAAATTCGTTTTCCTTACTGTTCTTTGTTTCCTGATAAGGTCAAGGTTCAACTTTGATTCTTTGGATCCGTATGGTATCGAGAAGTAACCCACGTTCATTGAAGTTACATTATGGAAAAAATGGGATCCCAACGAAGCTTCAATATTGAATTCCTTCAATCCGATTTCGATAATTACACGCACTTTTGAAATGTTGGCCCAATAAACAGGAATACCCGTAAACGGGTCGCGCGATCCCCAACGTCCCGGGCCAATAAGAATATAGGGAAGATCTTTTTTCTCCATCTCTATATTAAATTCGCCTATTTCGCGGGCAATTTGCGGGGTTTGCATTTTATCAAAATTTTTGGGGTCAACAAAAATGATATCTTTTATTGTTTCAATTTTTCCATTCCCCATTCCCTGCCCGGCATACATAATAACCCGTTTGTCGTCCACTTCATCAATGTCTATTTCAATATTCTCTTCTATACGTATCAGAGGCTTAATTTGAAGTAGATAAAAAGTTGGTAATCCGTTAGGCCCCGGTTCCAAATCGAGTGTATATTCTATTTCAACGGGCGAGCCCATTGCTTCCTTAAAAAGCCGAAGCAAAACCTGAAGCGATTCAGCAAGTGGTAAATGTTTATATTTTAATATATTATCAAAATTCACCACCAGCGGGCCCTTTTGATAAACTCCGGGCACCAACATATCGTTCTGTATATCATATACCGAGGCACAATGTTCAAGCGTACCATCATTTATGGCTTCTTTTAGTCTTAATTTTTTAATGGAGGCACCTTCTCCGTTCATAACAAAATCGGGTTCGGGGTCGGAAAGGTCGAGCGCGTAAAAATATTTTTGCGAATCGCGTATCTGCTCATCAACCAATGTGGAATTAATATCGGGATAAGCTGGACAAAAACGATAAGCATTTTCGCCACCAACCACATACATGCCAAGCCCCACAGCAGCGACAGAAAACCCGTCTTCGGGTTTCATGTAAGAAATAGGATAATAATTGTATGACTGCGCCACACCCGAAATAGCGGGATAATACCTATCGCCATAACGGTGACCAATTACCTCCTGAATAACTACAGCCATTCTTTCCTCTTCAATTTTATAATTTACCGCTTCAAAATAAGCTTGTGCTGTTTCAGTAAAAATACTGGCATAAACCAGCTTTATGGCTGTTTCGAGTTGCCGGTAACGCACCTCAACATCAGAATGGTTATTAGGGATAAGATAAGTGGCATACACCCCCGAAAATGGTTGAAGCAAAGAGTCTTCAAATAAACCCGATGAACGTACTGCCAATGGACTTTTCATCTCAGTAACATAATCTCTTAATCTCCGCCGGGTTTTCTCGTCAAATTCCGACTCAAGAAAATGTGCCTTTATGGATTCGAAATTATTTAGCGAATAAATATCATCGTATAGATTATTAATTTCAACGAATTTTTCGAATTCAAGCGCCCCTAAAACAGCAGTGGACGGAATACGGATATTCAAACCGGGAATAAGTTTCTTAAAGTCAATATTTTCAATCAAATGACAGCTAAAGGCAATTCCACGGCCTTTTCCACCAAGGGATCCTTTAGCCATGCGTATAATCATTTGATTGGTATGCACCAGTGCCGGGCTGAAATTAACAATGGTTCCTTTTAGTTTTTCAAACCGCACTTGTTTAAAAACATTGAGGCAGAATTGGCGAATCTCTTCTGTTGACTTGAAATCTTTAGTTTGCACCGGGCGAAGTTGCTCTGCCATATTTATTTCGCCTCTCGCCATAAGCCATGTTGAAAAAGAGTTTCGGCTACCATGGTACTGGAGTGCGCCATCAGGAATCTCGCGAAACATCTTCTGGAATTGCTCCAGGTTTTGTGCCTCGCCAAGTGGTTTACCGTCTGTACCCTTAAAAATGAAATTTCCAAACCCCAGCCGCCTGTAAAGAAAATTAAGAATATCCATTGAAAGGCTCTCTGAGTTTTTATTAATAAAATCGGCACCTACTTCTTTTGCCCGGCTTGCATTAGAAATATCGTGCGATTGTAACAATAAAGGAACGGGAAACCGGAAGGAGGCTTTGGCATATTTGAGCAACTCAATACCGGCATCATCGTCGTCAACACCGTTTCTTTCAAATCTTACATCGGAAATTACACTCAGAATATACCGACGGTAAGAATTGATAACCTGAACCGCTTCTTCATAAGTACTCACCAGTAAAACTTTGGGCCTGGCGCGCATCTTTAAAATTTTATGAAGCTCATCGGAAGCATCTTCTTTTACCAGAATCTGCGTTTGCGTCATCACGGTGGTATAGAGCATGGGCAGGTAACGCGAATAGTACTGAATGCTATCTTCTACTAACAAAATCACCCGCACATTTCCGATCTCTGTATCCAGCGCTACGTTTTTTTTGTCTTCAATGTGTTTAATCATTGCCAAAAAAACATTGGAGTTTCCATTCCACACAAAGATGCGGTCAATAAAATCCAGTTTTTTGCCTTCCATTTGGAAATAAGGTAGATCGGCATTGTTATTTACAAGTAAAAGCAACGGAACCTGCTCCCGCAATTTATTCACTGCACGTGCGGTGTTAATGGCTGCTTCCTTATCTACACCTGCCATAACAATTACGAGGTCGAACGCTTTATTTTTCAAAGCTGCCTCTGCATCTTCTAATGAGTTGACGCTTGTAAATCGCGGCGCTGCATATAAATTCAACTGAAGGTATTCACCAAATATTTTATCGCTGAATTGACCTTCTCGCACAATAGAATACGAGTCGTAAAGATTGGCTATGAGCAATACCTCCTTAACCTTTGTAGGCATGAGCTCCTGAAAAATATCGCGGTCGGTTTTCCGGCGTTTGTATAGGTTGGCCAGTGTTATACTCCCTGATTCCATCTCGTAAAATTAGTCCAGTTTATGAATAACCAACCCTGACCGGAGCTTGGGTTCGAACCAGGTAGTTTTTGGCGGCATAATATTACCGCTGTCGGCAATATTAATTAGTTGTTGCATCGAAACAGGGAAAAGTGCAAAAGCAACTTTCATTTTTCCCGAATCAACTCGTTCTTGAAGCTCTTTTAGTCCGCGTATACCACCCACAAAATCAATTCGTTGAGAAGTTCTCAGATCTTTAATATTCAATATTGGCTCAAGCACTTGTTTAGATAATATGGTAACGTCTAAAATTCCGATAGGATCACTGTCATCGTAGCTTTCAGGATTTGCAACAAGGCCATACCAGGAGCCGGAAAGGTACATACTAAATTCGTGCAGTCGCTGGGGTTTATAAACCTCGCTACCCTTTTTCTCCACAGTAAAGCGTTTTTTCAGTTCAGTGATAAAACTTTCATCTGAGAGGCCATTCAGATCGGTTACAACCCGATTGTAATCAATAATTTGCAACTGATTATCGGGAAAATGTACCGCCATAAAAAAGTTGTATTCCTCGTTTCCTGTATGATTTTTATTTTGTGATGTTTTTTCTACCCCTATACGCGCTGCGGCCGCCGTCCGGTGGTGTCCATCGGCCACATAGGTATGAGGCACTTTCTCAGCAAAAAGTTTTTCAATACGTTGGTTGGTAGATGCATCCTCAACCACCCAAAAATGATGTCCAAATCCATCTTCTGCTACAAAATCGTAGATCGGTTTATTTTCAGCAATAACTTTTTCAACTATTTCATCTATCTCAGGCACTGCACGATAAGCAAAAAATACCGGTTCGATATTGGCATTCAGATAACGGGTAAGCACCATCCTGTCGTCCTCTTTTTCCGGCCTTGTCAATTCATGTTTTTTTATTACACCCTCCTGGTAATCGGAACATGCTGCAGCACCCACAATTCCATATTGTGTGCGGCCATGCATGGTTTGTGCATAAATATAGAAATGTGGCTTTTCGTCCTTGTTTAACCACCCATTCTCCTGAAATTTTTTAAAATTTTCAACTGCTTTTTCATAAACTGTTGCAGAATGGATATCTTCCACCCCGGGGCACTCAATTTCTGCCCGTGTAATCCGTAGCAGCGATTTTTCTCTGTTGTTTGCCATTACGGCAGCCTCTTCTGAATTCATTACATCGTAAGGCAGACATGATAATTCTTCAACAATGCTTGCAGGTGGCCTAACACCTCTGAATGGTTTTACTTTTGCCATAGGAAATTTATTTATTGTTATCTCTTATTTATCTTAAAAACAACAATCGCCTTTTTCAAAAAAATCAATAACCTGATTTGCAGCAGCAATACCTGCATTGATATTTGCCTCTGCCGTTTATGCGACTGCTTTATGAAATATTTTTTGATATTTTAAACTGATTTATCAGCAAAGGATTTTTCGGTTGCTATAACTTATTTTCCTTATTTTCGGTATTTAACATCGGAAAAAAAATGCAGGACTTCCATCCTGCATTTTCCTACTTCTTATTTGGAAAGTTTCATTCTTTCAAAATCTCTCATACAATCTATCAGCGCCTGAACACTCTCGCGTGGCATGGCATTGTATATCGATGCCCTGAAACCACCAACTGAGCGGTGGCCTTTTATTCCTATCATACCTTTAGATGTAGCATACGACAGAAACTCTGCTTCCAGCGACTTGTAATCTTCTGCCATAACAAAAGTTACGTTCATTCTCGAACGGTCTTCCACGCTGGACACAGTAGGCACAAACAATAGGTTGCGGTCGAGTTCGCCATATAAAAGGTTAGCTTTTTCAATATTTTTTGCCTCCATTGCTTCCACTCCTCCATTCTCTTTCAGCCAGCGAAGTGTCATAAGACTGGCATAAACAGGAAGGGTTGCAGGAGTATTAAACATAGAACCGGCATCAACATGAGTTTTGTAGTTGAGCATTGTAGGTATTGGCCTTTCAACTTTACCCAACACATCATCCTTTACAATAACAAGAGTTGCTCCTGAAGGGCCTATATTTTTCTGTGCACCGGCATAAATAATGCTATATTTTGAAATATCAACAGGACGGCTGAAAATATCAGATGACATATCAGCAACCAAAGGTACAGCAACTTCAGGATCGGTAAGCATTTCTGTACCAAAAATAGTATTGTTCGATGTAATATGAAGATAATCTGCGTCTTCAGGAACGGTATAACCTTTTGGTATATAATTAAAATTGGCATCTTCTGAAGTGGCAACAATATCTACATTACCTACAAATTTAGCTTCCTTGATAGCTTTTTTCGACCAGGCACCTGTATTAAGGTAAGCTGCTTTTTTATTCAGCAAATTATATGGAACCATTAGAAATTGGAGGCTGGCACCACCTTGTAAAAAAAGTACCGAATAGCCTTCGGGCACTTTTAACAACTCTTTTACCAAAGCCTTTGCCTCGTTCATTACAGCAACAAATTCCTTGCTTCTATGCGAAACTTCCATGACGGAAAGGCCTGTACCAGCAAAATCTCTTACGGCATCAGCCGTATTCTCTATTGTAAATGGTGACAAAATAGATGGTCCTGCGTAAAAATTGTGTTTCTTCATTACTTTTATTCTTTATATTGATTTTTACTGTTGTTTCGCAAGCTACTACTACTGTATTTTGTTTTTAGATTGACATTGACTAACACTCCTACACCGGGAATACCTACTAAAATGTTTTAATCCGGCAAATAACAATCCTAAAAAAACTTACTAAAATACTAATATGGTTACGGTTTAATAAAATCTCTCTCTGAATTCAATTGTCAGTTTGTTTGGATTTTACTATCACCAAAGATAAGGCACAATTTTAAAACCCGACACTAATTTTAATAAAATTCCTGTTCTGTTTCCCTTTTTTTTACATCAGAACGAAAAGAAGTGCTATTAAAAACGAAAAGTACTTTTTTACAGCTTATGGTATAATATTTCAAATAAACGGTATTTTAACAATCTTTGCCGGAATATTTTTGTTGCGTATGCGAACAAAAACATGGGTTCCAAACGCAGCATATTCTTTGGCTATGTATCCCATGCCAATACCTTTACCCAGTACTGGCGATATAGTTCCAGAGGTTACCTTTCCGATTGCTGATCCCTCGGCATTTACCAGTTCGTATCCATGGCGCGGGATTCCCCTTTCTAACATTACAAAACCGCGTAAGCGCCTGGTTACACCTTCGTTCTTTTGCATTATCAGAAAATCACGGTCGATATACCGGCGCCCGTTATTAAATTTAGTTATCCATCCCAACCCTGCTTCAATGGGTGATGTAGTATCATCAATATCGTTTCCGTAGAGACAGTACCCCATCTCCAGCCGCAAAGTATCCCGGGCAGCAAGGCCAACAGGCTTAATTCCAAATTCACCACCAGCTTCGAATATGGCGTTCCATAATTTTTCAGCTTCGGTATTTCTAAAATAGAGTTCGAAACCCCCTGCTCCTGTATATCCTGTGGCTGAAATAATTACATCCTTCACCCCAGCTATTTCTCCAGTAACGAAAGTGTAGAATTTTATTTTTGACAAATTAACAGGAGTAAGTTTTTGCAATGTATCCAGTGCTTTCGGTCCCTGAACGGCAAGCTGGCTAATCTGGTCTGAAGAATTTTCGAGTTCAGCGCCAACTTCATTCTGACTAACTATCCATTCCCAGTCTTTTTTTATATTAGCAGCATTCACTACCAGCATATATTTCTCCGGTTCATAACAATAAGTCAGAAGATCATCTACTATGCCCCCTCTCCCATTAGGGAAACAAGTGTATTGTGCCTGTCCCGGCACAAGTGCTGTCGGGTCGTTTGACGAAATTTTCTGAATAAGTTCTAAACTACGTGGTCCTTTTATCCAAAATTCGCCCATATGCGAAACATCGAATACGCCGACTGCATTACGTACCGCCATATGTTCATCGCGAATACCACTATATTCAATAGGCATTTCGTACCCGGCAAATTCTACCATCTTTGCACCAAGGCGTTTGTGTATCTGATTAAACGCTGTAACCTTCATTGTTACCTCAATTTTTTTTTACAAAACTATCGATTCAAAGATAGTCAATACATGAGAAATATCATTATTAAAAGTTTTAAGTTGAATGTATTTTGACATTAAATTTATTATTTTGGCATAGAAAATGTGATTTATGTCGAACCAGTTATTCTTTAGCGAAGAACGCTTTACATAAAATCATAAATATTGGCTATGAAATCAGTTGAGAAGAAAAATAAAGAACTGGTCAACCTTACCCGGGTTAATCAACTCTCTGCTGATAATATTCAATTTAAAAAAGACTTAATTTCACTTTTTCTCCGACAAATACCTGATTTTCTGGAAAATATGAAACGATATAACAAAACCAATGAGTGGGAAAACCTCGCCCGTGAAGCCCACACAGCAAAATCATCGGTGCTAATTTTCGGTATGGAAGAAACAGCACAATTGCTAACCCGTATTCAGTGCTTCTCAGAAAAAAAATCAGTAGCTGAAATTTCAGGATTGATAAAATCTGTTGAATATCAGCTAGATAAAGCGAATTCTTTTTTAACCGATATCCTCAACAAACTTTAAATTTTTACAGAAATGATGGCTTATGAAACCATTGGATGGGTTGGCAATATTTTGTTTGCAATTTGTGGAATCCCCCAGGTTATAAAAACATTCAAATCAAAAAGTGTGAAAGATTTAAGCGCCATATTCCTGTGGATGTGGTTTGCAGGTGAAGTATTAACTTTTACCTACATAATCATTGGCGACCTGAAAACAGGCATACTACACTTTCCACTTTATTTTAATTATGTGGTAAATATATGTATGGTCTGTTTCCTGATCTATGCCAAATATGTTTATCCGCGAAAATTTAGCAGCATTAATTCCTGAAAACAAGCTCACCATTGTTTTCATCGATAACAATGGGTTTGTCTTTGTCCACTGTTCCACTAAGTATTCTTTTAGATAACTCGTTCAACACATAGCGCTGCAGAATGCGTTTTACAGGCCGAGCGCCAAAATGAGGTTCATAACCAATGTTGGCCAGCCAGCCTACTGCTTCGGATGTTATTTCAATTGAAATTTCACTTCCCGAAAGCCGTTTTAACACCTGAGCAAACTGCATTTTAACAATTTCCGTAATATTCTCCTTTGTAAGTGGTTTAAAAACAATTATTTCATCAATACGGTTTAGGAATTCAGGTCTGATAGTCTGACGCAGTAAATCCATAAGCCTCATTTTCAACGCTTCCATATCCGGCACATCACTTTCTGCATCTATACGGTCAATACTTTCCTGAATAAGCTGTGATCCCAGGTTGGAGGTCATTATAATAATTGTATTTTTAAAGTTAACCGTCCGCCCTTTATTGTCTGTCAACCGGCCATCGTCCAGTACCTGCAACAACACATTAAAAACATCGGGGTGTGCTTTTTCAATTTCATCGAAAAGCACTACCGAATAGGGTTTGTGCCTTACAGCTTCTGTAAGTTGGCCACCTTCATCGTAACCAACATATCCGGGAGGGCTACCAATCAGTCTCGTCACAGAAAATTTCTCCTGGTACTCCGACATATCGATACGGGTAATCATGTTTTCATTATTAAACAGGTATTCTGCCAACGCTTTTGCAAGCTCTGTTTTACCAACTCCCGTTGAACCCAGGAAGATAAACGACCCAATAGGCCTGTTGGCATCCTGCAACCCTGCACGGCTACGGCGCACGGCATCTGAAACAGCTTCTATTGCTTCTTCCTGCCCAATCACCCTTTTTCGAAGTTCATTCTCCATGTGCAATAGCTTTTCGCGCTCGCCCTGTATCATTTTTGAAACAGGAATTCCTGTCCACCGTGCCACAACTTCAGCAATATCTTCTCTATCAACTTCTTCTTTTATAAGATTTTCGCCTTTTTTGAGCGCTTCGAGTCCCTGCTGTTGCTCCGCTATTTCCTTTTCAGCTTCTTTAATTCGCCCATAGCGTAATTCAGCAACCCGTTCGTAATTTCCCTGGCGCTCTGCTTCATCGGCCTGGTAACGGTATTCTTCTATTTCCAGCTTCTTCTTCTGGATGGCGTCAATTACCTCTTTTTCCGATTCCCATTTTGCCCTTAACTGCGATTGTTCATCCTTTAGGTTTGAAATATCTTCATTCAACGCAGCCAGCTTTTTATCATCTTTCTCGCGTTTTATAGCTTCACGCTCAATCTCCAACTGTTTTACACGGCGCTCAATTTCATCGAGCTCTTCGGGAACAGAATCCATTTCGAGACGAAGCTTCGCTGCTGCCTCATCCATCAGATCGATGGCTTTATCGGGCAAAAACCTATCGCTGATATAACGTTGCGACAACTCAACTGCTGCAATAATAGCATCATCTTTTATGCGTACTTTATGGTGGTTTTCATATTTTTCCTTAATGCCACGCAATATGGAAATGGCGCTTAGGGTATCTGGTTCGTCCACATGTACAACCTGAAAACGTCGTTCCAGAGCTTTATCTTTTTCAAAGTATTTCTGGTATTCTGCCAGCGTAGTTGCCCCTATCGCACGCAGCTCGCCACGTGCCAGTGCAGGTTTTAAAATATTAGCAGCATCCATTGCCCCTTCGCCTTTTCCGGCACCAACAAGCGTATGTATTTCATCGATAAAGAGAATAACTTCATCGTTACTGTTGATAACCTCATTTACCACTGCTTTGAGGCGCTCCTCAAATTCACCCTTATATTTTGCACCGGCTATTAACGCACCCATATCCAACGAAAATATCTGTTTCGACTTCAGGTTCTCAGGCACATCGCCTCTTACAATACGATGAGCAAGCCCTTCTGCTATTGCAGTCTTACCAGTTCCGGGCTCACCTATTAAAATGGGGTTATTTTTTGTCCTTCTCGATAGAATTTGCAAGATTCTCCTGATCTCTTCATCGCGACCAATAACCGGATCGAGCTTTCCGGAGCGCGCCCTTTCATTAAGATTAAGGGCAAACCTGTTTAATGAATTAAACTTATCTTCTGCTGTCTGACTATCAACTTTAGAACCTTTCCGAAGGTCTTGAATTGCAGCTTTAAGGTCGTTTTTTGAGATTCCGCTGTCTTTCATCATGCGTGCTACAGCATCGCCACCATCAAGCATTGCCAATAAAATATGTTCAACAGATACAAACTGGTCGCCCATTTCCTGAGCAAGCCCAAGCGATTTTTGCAAAACCCTGTTTGCATCATTAGATAAGTATTGGTCACCGCCATTTACCCTGGGGTAAGATTCAACAATTTTGTCAAGTGTTTGCTGAAAAACACCTATGTCGACACCTAGTTTCTTCAACAAATACCCTGTTATATTTTCAGCAGCGTATAGCATACCTTTAAAAATGTGGCCTGTTTCTATTGCCTGCTGATTGTTGCCCTGTGAAACCTGAAAACCATGCTGAATGGCTTCCTGGGCTTTTATTGTAAAATTATTCAAATTAATCATAATATTTTATTTTAAATTTTATCGTTACAACCGTTGTGACCTTACACAAAACATAAACCACAACTATCTGAATGACAGCATGTCACGAAGATTCAACTAATACTGAAATATTAGCAGAAATTTGGGAAATACCATGAAAATATGGCAAATTCCAAGCACCTCTTATTTTCGATTTTAAATCAAACATGTTTTAAAATTTAACCTGCATAAATGGAAAACCAATTAATAATTTTAAATATATCCTGGCGCATTAATACTATTCTCGTACCACTGTTCTTCACCCACTGGCTTGCCCTGCTAATCATTAACCACAAATATTCTATTACCATATTTCAATAATAAAACACTAATTATCAACTGATTAAATTTTGAGAAACGAAAGTTCTTTCAGAAAGAATACCTGATAAAACTTAAAGGAATTAAAAAGAATGCTGGGATGAAAAGAAAAGGCTTAACCTACATCAAAAAAAAACAAGGACGGAAACCACCCTTGTTTTCTTCTAACCTAATCTAATTTCTATGAAAAAACACTTTACAATGAAACACTCAGTCAAATTTACAACAGAAAACAGTTAATGTATCTGAATCAAGGTTAAAGAACGTTAAATCCCTAAACACAAACAACCTGTTTTTTGATTTTTCAAAATTATGGTAACGCGTCAATCTTTATAATTTTTGTTAATTGCATTAAGATTGATTTAAGTTAAATCGCCGATTAACAGTTCGAACATATTTAGTGCTACAACAATGAAAAGCAGAATGTTAAGCAGAGATTACTTATTTTTAGCATCGGAGCCATAATTACTGCTAATTTTCGTGGAAACGAAAATAAAGAGTACCTTTGCAACCCAGCTAAAAAGAATCGAAAAACGACAATAATATCAAATAATTTAAAAAATAAATTTATGACAAAACATGTATATACCTTTGGCGGTGGACATGCAGAAGGTAAAGCTGACATGAGAAACCTCCTTGGAGGTAAGGGTGCAAACCTGGCAGAAATGAATCTTATCGGTGTACCGGTTCCTCCCGGTTTTACAATTACCACCGAAGTTTGCACCATGTACAATGAAAAAGGACAAAGTGCTACGTTTAAAACAATAAAACCAGAAGTTGAAGCTGCCGTTGCCTATGTTGAAAAATTAACTGAAACAAAATTTGGTGACAAAGAAAATCCGTGCCTCGTATCAGTGAGGTCAGGAGCAAGAGCTTCTATGCCCGGGATGATGGATACAGTACTTAATTTAGGCATGAACGAGGGTGCTGTTGAAGCAATCTCAAAAAAATCGGGCAATCCAAGATTTGCCTGGGATTCTTACCGCAGGTTTATACAGATGTATGGCGATGTGGTAATGGAAATGAAACCTGCCAGTAAAGAAGAAATTGATCCTTTTGAAGAGATTATTGAAGATTTAAAAGAAGAAAAAGGCATTCATCTTGATACAGAATTTACTACTGACGATTTAAAAGAGTTGGTAAACCGTTTTAAATCGGCTGTCAAGAAAGTTACAGGCAAAGACTTTCCCACCGATCCTTGGGAACAACTTTGGGGAGCTGTTGCAGCTGTTTTCAATAGTTGGAACAACCCGCGTGCCAACCTCTATCGTCGTTTAGAGCAAATACCTGACGAATGGGGTACTGCTGTAAATGTTCAGGCTATGGTTTTTGGCAACATGGGTACAAACTCCGGAACTGGTGTAGCTTTTACGCGTGACGCTGCCACAGGTGAAGACATTTTTAACGGAGAATACCTGATTAATGCACAGGGCGAAGATGTTGTTGCTGGCATACGCACACCACAGCAAATTACCCTCGAAGGGTCACGCCGTTGGGCAGAATTGCAAGGCATAAGCGAGGAAAAAAGGGCCTCAAAATACCCTTCATTGGAAGAAGCTATGCCCGAAATGTATCGACAGTTAAACGACACACAGCAGAAGCTGGAAGACCACTATAGCGATATGCAGGATCTGGAATTCACAATCCAGGAAGGCAAGTTGTGGCTGTTGCAAACCCGTAACGGGAAACGCACCGGTGCAGCTATGGTTAAAATAGCCGTTGATATGCTGGAAGAAGGCCGCATAAACGAAAAAACAGCATTAAACCGCATTGATGCAGCCAAACTTGACGAACTGCTACACCCTGTTTTTGAAAAAGATGCAATGAAATCGGCAGTTGTGCTGACCCAAGGATTACCAGCATCACCCGGAGCTGCCACTGGACAGGTGGTATTTTTTGCCGATGAAGCGTCCAAGTATCCTGAGTCTATTCTGGTTCGTGTTGAAACTTCACCGGAAGACCTTGAAGGTATGCACATTGCCAAAGGGATTTTAACTGCCCGTGGTGGTATGACATCGCATGCTGCTGTTGTTGCCCGCGGGATGGGTAAATGCTGCGTTTCAGGAGCCGGAATGGTTCGTATTAATTATAAAACCCGCGTTATGACTATTGAGGGGAAAGAGTTTCGCGAAGGGGACTGGATATCGCTTAATGGCTCAACGGGTGAAGTTTACGAAGGGAAAGTAGCCACAGTTAATCCGGATCTAAGCGGAGATTTTGGTAAAGTCATGGACTGGGCCAGCAAATTCTCCCGAATGAGTGTACGCACCAATGCAGACACTCCACACGATGCTAAAATAGCACGTGATTTTGGCGCACAGGGTATCGGTCTTTGTCGTACGGAACACATGTTTTTTGAAGGTGAACGTATTATGGCTATGCGCGAAATGATTCTCGCAAAAACTGAAGATGCAAGAAGAAAAGCACTGGATAAATTACTGCCGTATCAACGTGATGATTTTGAAGGTATATTAAAAGCCATGGAAGGTTATGGGGTAACCATCCGTTTACTCGATCCGCCATTGCACGAATTTGTTCCGCATGAAGAAGCAAACCAAAAAGAAATGGCAGACGAAATGGGCATTTCTGTGGAAGAGGTGAAAGCTTTGGTTCACGATCTGCATGAATTTAACCCTATGTTGGGGCACCGTGGTTGCCGCTTAGGAAACTCTTATCCGGAAATAACAGAAATGCAGGCACGCGCTATTATCGAAGCTGCCGTGAACCTGAAACAAAAAGGGATTGATGCAAAACCGGAGATTATGGTTCCACTAATTGGAACGGTAAAAGAACTTAAATTGCAAGCCGATATTATTCATGCCACTGCAAAAATGGTTTTCGAAGAAAAAGGAACAACTGTTGATTACCTTGTGGGAACGATGATTGAAGTACCCAGAGCGGCTCTTACTGCAGACAAAGTAGCAGAGGTTGCCGACTTTTTCTCTTTCGGAACCAACGATTTAACACAAATGACTTTCGGATATTCACGCGATGATGCCGGAAAATTCTTACCTGTTTATATCGAAAAAGGCATTTTGAAAAACGATCCGTTCCAGGTTCTTGACCAGGAAGGTATTGGCCAGCTTGTAAGTATGGGTGTAGAAAAAGGCCGCAGTGTAAAACCTGAATTAAAAGTAGGTATTTGTGGTGAACATGGCGGTGAGCCGTCATCGGTAAAATTCTGCGACAGCATAGGCATGAACTATGTTAGTTGTTCACCATTCCGGGTACCGATAGCACGTATAGCTGCTGCACAGGCAAACCTGAAATAAATATTTGAAAGAATAATCGTAAAAAAGCTGTCTCAATAAGGAGGCAGCTTTTTTTGTTTATGGTGCAGGCAAAAAGCATATGCGTATTTATACTTATGAAAATTCAGTAAAAATACGCTATCGTGTATGGAAATGATTAAATAATTTTGAAACGGATTATGTAACAAAACTGTGCTACACACACATTTAAACTCGGTAACAAAAAAATTACCACTGGCACAACCCTAAAATATTGTTTGACCTCATTAACCGGTACCCTTCCTATTAATAGCCCTCTAACACCGGCAAACAAACAATAAAGATTACGAATAATCCCTAACCTAAAAGAGCCTCACCAGGGGCTCTTTTGTCATAAGTTAACTAATTGATTTTTAATTGCATACAACACAAGACCAGCAGAATTTCGCGAACCTGTTTTTTCGAGTAATCTTGCCCGGTAGCCTTCAATAGTTCTGACTGAAAGAAACAACCGCTCGCCAATCTCAACAGCTGTTAACTCTTCACAAATAAGATTTAATACTTCACTTTCCCGCTCCGTAAGCTGGATGTCCGGTATCGTTTTTTCAGTATTGCAAAAGAACAGGCCTTTCATTACAATCTCAGAGATGCTGTTTGAGAAATAAAAATCCTGCTGAATAACCTTTCTCAATGCTATTTCCATTTCATCAGTATCGGCACTCTTTAAAATATAGCCGTTAACCCCTTCGTGTATCAGGTGGGCAATCATTTGTTCGTCATCGTCCATGGTTAAAATTATAACCTTTATATCCGGGTACAGCTCTTTTAATTTAACAAGCGTAGTGGGGCCATCCATCACTGGCATTTGCAAATCAAGCAGAACAACACCAGTACGACTGCTTTCGCGACTCAACAAGTCGAGTAGTTCTTTACCATTCCCGGCTTCACCAACAACTTCAACAAAGTCTAAATCATTAAATAAGGCAATAATACCTTTTCTAAAAAGTTTATGGTCGTCAGTTATAATTACTCCTGTTTTATCCATGCTAATCAATTATCGATTTCGGTAACTGCATTTAAACAAATAATTGCAGACATTCCCTTGCCTGCTTTCGATTTCATTTTGAACTTTGCATTAAGCAATTGAGTCCGGCTCTCCAAATTTGACAACCCAAGCCCTGAATTTGCTTTTTCCTCAAGATTAAATCCTTTTCCATTGTCATTATAGGCAATAGCCAGTTTAGATTTCCCGAACTTTATAATTATATTTATGTTGCCGGCTTCGGCGTATTTTAAAGAATTATTCAATAACTCCTGAATAATTCTAAACAGAGCGAGTTCTTTTTCGGCAGCAAACCTAAACTGGTTGCCAATTTTAAAACAGCTAACCACAACTACTCCCGACTTGTTTACCCAGGTACCTAACTCTGTTACAGCACTAAACAGCCCAAGCTTTTTCAGCGAAGGGGGCAGCAAAGCACGCGATATTCTTCGTACCTGTGTAATTACATTATCGAGATAAGTTTTTGTTTCTACTGCCAATACTTTTGCTTCCGGCTCTGTGGTTTTTTTTTCGAGCCTGCCAATGTTTAACTTAACAACAGATAACATAGCACCAACTTCGTCGTGAAGGTCGCGGGCTACCCTGGACCGTTCCTTTTCCTGAGCAAATATCGAATTCTGTAAGAGTCTTTCCTGTTGCGCAACTTTCACATCATTCAACTCAATCTGCTTTTTTAACAACCTTTTTTGATAGGTTATAAAAAAGAAATAGATGGCTGCTGCAAGCAAAACCATTCCAAATGTACCAATAAAATAGACGAGTACTATTTCATTATTTTCCACAAGTGCTTACAGATTAAGGTTTATATCTCAACATATTTATGTTTGCTAAAATTAATTAACATTTACCACATAAAAGGATACTTATTTAAAATTTCAGGGTTTTAAAGCTTTACGAAACAATAAATTAAAGTACCATATTCTTTTTCACAATGGGCCTGGCTCGCCAAAAACCAACAGCAATAAGAAGATAAAAAGCCGCATTCAATACTGAATAATAGATAACAGTTAATTTAGAAAATTCTCTGGAATAGTCTAATATGATATTGAACAAGAAATAATAAAAGAAATTTCCAGAATAATAAATTAAAATAGCCAGGTTAATCCAAATTAACGGTTCCCGGTGCAACTTTTCAATGCTCGCCTCTTGCATTACTTTTATAAAAAAACTGAGCGCAAATAAGATAATAAGAATTGCACCTATAGTCCGAGCAACAGACGGATAGATATAAATATTTTGAATAAACAGTGAATTAACAAGGTAAAACACTGCATATATAATCACCAATGTGTAAGTTATTCTTTTAAAAATAAAACCATTTAAAATACATACATAGAAAAAGCCCAGAATTAAAAAGGTTACCAGCCCGTATAAATGGCTGAACGGCATAGTGTTGTTCAGTTTTATCGTAAAAATGAAAAAATGGACAATAATCTCATTAAGTGTACCGTATAAAACAAAAGCCAATATCAACCTCAACGGTTTTGTCAGTATTCTGTAATTTAAAATTCCGACAAAAAGCGGAATAAGTATTGGCAACCAGTTATATCGTAATAAATTCACTTCGGGAATAAGCTTTGCTATTATCGGACGTCTTGGTGGTATGAAACGTTGCGCATTTTAAAACACAAACTTATCAGCCCGCAAAGCCGTTTATTAAATATTATTCGTTCAAATATAGCACTATCCGCGCAATGTTTTATGACCGCATGTTAGGCGTTGACTTTTTATCTCCATTTATATATTGTTTCATCTAATGGAAAGTTATTCTCAATTTCTGTTAGTCCATATTCCTCCCACCAGTCTTGATATAATTTACTTACTTCTAATATTTCTCTCCCATTAAGTCTTTTTTCTTCAGTATAACTTTGATTGATAAGAATCGGTGTCAACGAAGCAAAGTCTTTTTCTTCAATAATTCCTTCAACAATCCAAAGTAGGTACTCGCCAAGCATTATATATGTTTTCCCTTCAACAATACGGTATGGTGGAATTGAACTCACCGGATTAATAGGTAAATGTTCCCAGGGTGATACC
>PDWI01004109.1_pt1 | contig 19864 bp, 11 predicted proteins | sample 1430891 | NCBI WGS metagenome assembly PDWI01 (sample SAMN01162508, study PRJNA174530) | Oral metagenome, whole genome shotgun sequencing project. | biome: Marine environment; feature: Marine mammal; material: Swab sample of the gingival sulcus; isolation source: swab sample of gingival sulcus...
TTTTTAGGTCAATTTTCTTGTCAATATCGCTATATTATCCTGTAGTATTATTGATATTTCAATAGGTTAGGACTATAAAATAGCTGGGAAAGTTGAGTATCTAATCCTTAAAGACGCATTATTATAACATAGATGAGATGACGATTAAATACCTTAAAATTTTAAAAAAAACAACTGTATTTTCATAGTGTTATTGCCGATATTCTTTGCGTAAAATAGAAAGGACAGGTGAATGTATGAACGATAAGAAAATGGCAGCTTTTTCTCCTAAAGCAGAAGTAAACAAGATCGTTATAAAGTGTTGGGCAATAATAAATATTATTTTGACGATAGCTTACATATCAGAGGTCAAGAATGGGCAGAGGACGATAACAGATTTTATCATCATTTCAGCTCTTTTTTGGATTCCATGGATAGTGTCGTTTGTACTATATAAGAAGAATAATGAAAATGCATATATTAGACATTTCTTGGTTGCTGGGTATGGAGTAGCCTATTTTTATTCGATGATTACCTCTTCAGTTCCAACGACTTTTGTCTTTGTCTTTCCTGTTATTACGGTGGGGACTTTATATATGCAGCCAAACCTCTTTTTAAGGGCTGGCGTTTTATGTATAATAATGAACATAGCTGATATGTATCATTCTTATGTATATTTGGGCTTTAATTCGTTTAAAGACTTAGCTGTTTATAAGACGCAGCTTGGTTCTATGGTATTGATGTTTGTTTTCTCGTACATGGTGTCAAGAACACTGAATAAGATCAATAACTATCAGATTGATGTAGTGAGCAAAGAAAAGCAAAAGTCAGAGGATTTGCTGGGAGAAATAATCAGTGTAAGTGATGGGATTATTGAGAATATAGATGTTTTAAATGGTCAGTCTGATGCTCTTAATGATAAGTCTAGTATGGTAAAAACTAGAACAGAAGACATTATAACAGGTGCTAATGATACAAGAAGTATGGTTAGAACTCAACTTGATATGACACAAGGGGTGGCTGAAAAGTTAGAGTCGTCTCTCAAGATTACAAATACAATATCACAGGAGTTTTGTGAGACAAAAGAGTTAGCGGACAAGGGTATTAAGATGATGAAGTCTTTGCGTGATAGTGCTGATTCTACGAATGAGTCGAGTCAAAAAGTCAATAAGTCAATGGACGTACTTATCAACAAGATGAATGATGTTTATAAAATTGTTGACTTGATAAATAGTATTGCTGACCAGACTAGGCTCTTGTCATTGAATGCAAGTATTGAAGCTGCAAGAGCTGGTGAAGCTGGAAGGGGGTTTGCTGTTGTAGCTGGTGAAATTCAGAATTTAGCTGCTAATACGACAGAGGCAACTTCAGAAATTCAAAGCCTATTAGAAGAGTTAAATAGAGAGACAAATACTGCTAATAATTTAATATTGAAGATGAATTCAGAGACAACTGCTCAGTATTCGCTGATTGAGGATACCAACAACAATTTCGAAGCAATAATGGATAAGATAGAGGTTGTAGACTCAGATGTTGATGAGCAAAATCGCTTGATGAATACAATCTTGGCAGATAATGTTGAGCTAAAGAATAATGCACAGAATTTTTCTGAGTTTAGTGATGAGCTCCTTGAAAACACACAAAATAGCAGTGTCATCATAGATGAAACGATATCTGATATTGGTGTGTTAAATGACACTTTAGTACATACCATGCAGTATGTAAAGAGACTCAAGGAAAAAACAACGTAAGGTTGATAAAATAGTATAATAAAAGTGGTTGATGCAATAGTTAAAACTATTAAGATTCCACACCTCGAAACCTAAAGTAATGCTGTGGGTCTTAAAACTTGTAATAATTTGTAGTGTTTATAGGTTCTGAATGACAATAGTTTTATTGCATCAGCCACTTTTATTTACTGTACTATCATTCCAGTGCGTAGCTGCTCTGAAATTTCTTTTCCTATAAGTGTTTCAACAATTTTTAGTGAAAAGTCCATGGCTACACCAGGGCCCTTGGCTGTAATGATATTCCCATCAATTTCAACGCTATTTCCACTGTATGTACCAGAATTTATCTGTGTTTCAAATCCTGGGTAGCAGGTGAATGTTTTATCTTTGATAACGCCAGCTCTTTCAAGCGCAATAGGAGAAGCACAGATAGAAGCTATATATTTGTTTTCGCTGTGCTGTCTTTTTATTATCATCTGCACTAATTCACTATTTTTCAAATGTTCTGAACCAGGTAGTCCACCAGGTGTGATGATGATGTCTGGAACTTCATTTAGATGATTCTCCAGTATATCATCAGCTACTACTTCGATATTTTGTGCACCGATAACAGATTTTTCTCTACTAATTGATAGCGTTATCACGTCTATACCAGCTCTTCTGAGGACATCTATTGGTGTGATAGCCTCAATTTCTTCAAAGCCCTCTGCTAGTAATACATATGCCTTCATTATTGTACCTCCTAAGTATCTATTTATTTATTTCTACTCCGCCCCATTCAACTACAGCAAACCCTTTTCTTTCAAATTTATGAAGTGTTTGCTCTGGGACTTTTATGGGTTTATTTAGTTTTTGATAAGCCATCATAACTCGGAGTATGCTATCTGGTTTTGGGTTGATTTCTAATCTTGCTGCATTGTTGTATGTTTCGCCTTGGAAAGAAATTAAGTTATACGGATTCTTTTCCATTTTTGGTAGCCAAAATACAATAAAGTCGTTATATTCTCTTGGGCTCAGTCCCATGTAGCTGAGTTTTTCTTTTAAAAAATTTTCTGTATCTTCACCTTTTACCACAAAGCCCTTTGACATATCATATTCTGTGTTTAGTTCTGCTTCCCAAAATAAGTAGTAGTATAACTGGTTGTCTGGCTTATTTATCATACTGCCATCAGGATTTGCGATGACATGCCAACCATTTTTGTATTTGGCATAGCTTGTGGTGATTTTACCGTTGGTGGCGACTTTTACATCAACATTTAATTTTTCTTCGGGGTATAAGTATAGGACTGGCTTTTTTATTAATTCAGCATCATCGCTTCTGTCTTCTGTGTTCTCTTGATTTTGATTATTCTGTTCTGTATGCATGTTGCTGCAAGCTGTGAGCGAAAGACTAAGTGCAAGAAGCAAAAAAATGCTTAGCAAAATATGTATTTTTTTCATTTTATCCTCCTGTTGTTCTGTTGTATTTGATTTGAGTGTATTTACCTATGATTATATCATAAAGTAGCGTTATTTATAAGTGCGTTGTAAGGTCTTATGTATTTTGTGATGTGGTTGTTAGGTTGACTTTTTTTGACTTGTTGTCTTATTTATTGTTATATGTTAAAATCTCATTGGCTAGTAAGTTTATGAAATAAATTCGTTGGAGGACTTGTGTATAAATCTAAATTCAAGAATTTCTCAATATTTGAGTATGTTGTTTTGTTTTATTTGCCATTGGTCTAGTGGCAAGTGTTATAAGAATTAATAATGAATTCGCTGTAACGGTAAATGCTGGGTGGAGGTTGTTCTGTGATGGAAAACTTGTTTAAAAAATTACCAAAAAATGCTAGATGGAATATGATTATGGCAGATATTATTTCAGGACTTTTGATAATAGGTGTTGTGTTTGTTATAAAGTCTGTTGTTCTATCGTTTTCCTTGCCTGATGTTGTCAAGCAGGTAACAGAGGGTATTTTTTATCTTGTGATTACGTTTTCAGTATTGGATGCTGTATTAACTCAAGTTATTGGATATAAGAGGGTGAAGTATTTAATTACTGCTAAGAGTATTGAAACATATAAAGGGATTTACTATATTACCCATGAAATTGTTCCAATTAGAAAGATGCAGCAAGTTGATATAGAAATAGGCCCAATTAATAAACTCTTTAATCTTGCTACTGTAAAGGTTATTACTGCAGGTGGAAGTATAGAGCTTGAATATGTTGATAAATCGGATGCAGAGGAGATAGCTTCTCTGTTAAAAGACAAGATAAATGAATTTGCAAAAGAAGTAGGTAACAATGAAGCGTAAATTTTACTATTCAAAAGCGATTATATTTAAGCCTATTTTTACAACGTTTCTAGTGTTGGTAGCTTTTTTTAGGCGAATGTTGATTCGAGGTTTTAAAACAAGGTCGTTAAACCTACATGATTACGATATAAAGTTCTTTTATATAGCTACTGCTGTTGTTTTGGTTTTTACTCTTGTCAATATGTTTATTAAATTTAAACTGTACAGGGCGTCATATATAGAGATAGATAAGCAGTCGATTGTGTACAAAAAGAAGACATTATTTTCTGAAAAATATAAGGAGACAGCTCTTGATAAGATTAGTAATATTCATTTAAAGCGTAGTTTTCTTGATAAACTATTTTCTTCTGTAACCCTGAGTCTAGATATCAACTCTTCTGAAACGTCAGAAGATGAGGATTATAGTATATTGTTGAGTAAACAGGCTTCTGAAGAATTTAAAGAACTATTTTATCAATATAGAAGAGGTGTGAATCTAGAGGTTGATGATGACGAATGTGTAGTTGAAGAACAACATCGTTATGATCATGTATATAAGTTTTCAAAGGGTGAGTGTGCACAACATATAGCTTTTAGCTTAAGTGTTTTTTTATTTATATTTGTGGTAGCCTCGAGTATTATGAGTATTGCCGACTTATTAGCTGGTATATCTGTTACTTCTCTTTTGCTATTTTCTGTTATGTTTATTGTTGACCTTGTAAAGAAAGTTGATAAGTACTATGACTATAGTGTTTATGCTGATAATACTCATATAAAGTGGGAGTATGGTTTTTTTAATAGGGAAGAATTTGAGGTAGAAAAGAGTAAAATAATCTCTTTGGAGTTTAGGCAGACTCTTATTTCAAGGTTATTTAATAAATATAGTGTAGATATCAATATAGTTGGAGTTGGAAGTGATAATAGTGATATGAAGACGGTAGTCCTATACTCGTCAAAAGAAAAGATGCTTGAAATATTGGGGATGATTCTGCCTGAAAGCTGTTTTTCCTTTGACTTTGAGAGAGAAGACTTAAGAATCCTCTGTTATAGGCTTAGTAAAGGGGTGTTGATACTTGTTATTCCACTATTACTACCTATTGTGAGACATTATTTGTTGTATTATGTACCTATTGTGGCAGTTATTTTGATTGGTATTTTTCTCTATTCGAAGAATCTTGGGTTTTCCTATGTTGGTGAAAAAGTTACTATTAGGCGGGGTCTATTTGAGGTAAGTTCCCATGAAATTCTTCTTAGTAGCATAGAATACATTGATATTAAAACAGATTATATTTATAAAAAACTTGGTGTTGTAAGTCTAGTGGTACATTATAAAAATGCAAAGGGTACTGGGGAGTTAACTTCTCCTTATGTGAAGGCAGAAATGATTCAAAAAGTGGTAGATTGTTTTGAAGGTCATCAATAAAAACTTCAATTTTATGGCTCGTCTTTATCAATAATTATTTATAGCTTGGTAGATACGGGCTTTTTTTTGCGCCTTTATGTGAAAAAACAGCAAGTTTTTAATAAAAACTTAAAAAAAACTTGAATAGCTACTAGAAGTGTGATAAACTTCGGAGTTACAGTATAAAGAAAATAAAATGGGGAAATATGGCTTTTTTTTTAGATGATTTTAAAGGAAGTCATTTTAGTGTTGTAAAATCAAGGGTTGTAGCGTATATTATTTTTTTGTAATATTTTCAAAGGTAAAGTGAGGTAAAAATGCCAAGAATGCCAAAAGAAATTGAGCTAGGTAAGCGCACGAGAAGGACTTTTTCTTCAGTTGATGAAGTCGTTGAGATGCCTAACCTAATTGATGTGCAAATCAAGTCATATGACTGGTTTATTAAAGAAGGGTTACTAGAAGCCTTCAAGAGCATATCACCAATTAAAGACCATAGCGAAGAACTCCTATTAGAGTTTGTTGATTGTGAACTTGGGGATAAGCCAAAGTACAGTGTAGAAGAGTGTAAAGTAAGAGATGCAAACTATGCTGTCCCATTAAAGGTTAAACTGAAGTTTCACAATAAGACAAGTGGAGAGATTAAAGAGCAAGATGTATTTATGGGTGATTTCCCATTAATGACAGAAAAGGGAACGTTTATCATCAATGGTGCTGAGAGAGTTGTAGTATCACAGCTTGTAAGGTCGCCTGGGTCTTATTATAATTCTTCTCTTGATAAGTCAGGTACTGAACTATTTAGTACTACTGTCATACCTTCAAGAGGTGCATGGCTAGAGTATGAGACTGATTCTAGTGAAATTCTTCATGCTAGAATTGATAGAACCAGAAAACTGCCACTTACTGTATTATTAAGAGCTCTTGGTTTTGAAAGTGATGAAGAGATTATAGAGACATTTGGTGAAGACGATAGACTCTTAAGAACACTTGAGAAAGATAATACAACGTCTCAAAAAGAGGCATTACTTGAAATATACAAAAAACTAAGACCTGGTGAGCCACTAGCTGTAAAGAGTGCAGCTTCTCTTATTTCATCTTTCTTCTTTGAGGACAGAAGGTATGATCTTGCAAAGGTGGGAAGGTATAAGTTTGGTAAAAAACTAGAACTTAAACACAGAATTGAAAATAGAGTAGCAGCAGAAGATGTTATTTCACCTTTTGGCGAGCTTTTAGCTAGAAAAGATGAGGTAATCACGCCAGAAATAGCAGAAGAAATCAATGATTCAGGAGTAAATTCGGTTGTTGTACTTGGCAATAACAACCAACCTGTAAAAGTAATTAGCAACAACTTTGTAAGACTAGATAAGTACATCAACACTGATGGTATGAAGATTGCTGATAGAGTTTATTTCCCAGTGCTTAAATCGATCCTTGATGAATTTGATGAAGCAGACATCAAAGACAACGAAGAAGTTATCAAAGAAAGAATTAGAAAGGGTAGCTACACTAGGGCAATCCACAGATGGAAAGATTCCCTGTATGAAAAGGAAAGTAAAATCAACATTCATAAGCTTGCTGAAAATGGTGAGTGCAAGGTTGATGGTTATAAGATAGAGTATACGCCAGAGAAAAACTTTGTGGGTACTGACTACATACAGTATGTCTATGAAGAGGATTCAAAGCGTTCTGAAAGAGAGAAAATTCAGGCAGAGAGAATTATAAAAGTAGTTGGAGATCTCAAGCAAATTAGAGAGAATGAAGAGATTAAGCTATTTGCCAATGAAACAGTAGTTGGGGAAGAAGTTGTTGGTATAAAATTTACGAAAAAACCAAAGCATGGTGAGCTTCTCTTAAATGATGAAATGATTAAAAAGTATCCTTCAAAGCATGAAGTTGATGGCTCTGTTGTTTCTTACGTTCCAGATAAGCACTTTATTGGTGTTGATAAAGCAGAATGTGTGGTGATGTATAAAAATGGAACTGAGAGTTCAGAAGTATTTGAAGTGAACATCAATGGTAGTGTAGTCTACACAGCAGTCAATAACTATGTAGACCTTCCTATTACAGGAAATTTTGTCAATATTACAAAACAGGCTGAAAATGGAACTGCCATCAGTACGGTTAAAGGTGTGAGGTATACGCCAAGTGATGACTTTGTTGGAGTAGACACATTTGATGTAGAATATAAAGATGAAAAGGGAAAAGTTGTTACAGAAAGTGTTGTTGTTGAGGTCGAAGGTCATGCCATTGAGACAGAAGTAAATACAGCTAAGACAGTAGAAGCAAAAGAGTTTCAAAATGCTAAAATCAAGACAAAACCAGCAAATGGAAAACTCAAGGTTGAAGATGGTAAAGTAGTATACACGCCAGCTCTACACTACTGTGGAAATGATGTATTTACGCTTTCAATCGGAAAAAAAGACATCAAATATGTTGTAATTATCAAAGACACAAGTATGGTTACAACAATTGGTGAGCCTCTTGTAATTAGAGAACAAGGAGAAGGTGAAAAATTAAGGGTTTCTGGTAAGCCAAAGCATGGTTCATCTAGGGTTAAGAATGGTGAATTAGTATTTACACCTAAGGATAACTTCACAGGAAAAGATATTGTAAAATATACAATTGAAAACGAAAACAAGGAAAAAGAAACGTTTGCTGTAACAGTAACTGTTAGAGATAACAGTGTGGATACTGTTGTCAATCAGACTGTTGAGTATGATGTTAAAAATGTTGACCCAGCTAGGTTAAAGCTTGTTGGTAAGCCAAAGAATGGTGCATCTAAGTTAGTTGGCAACATCATTTACTACACGCCAAAGGCAAATTATATTGGTAAAGATAAGGTCAAGTACTCTGTCATGGGTGATGACGGCAAAAAAATCAATAAGTTCTTTACTGCTAATGTTGTGGGTAGTGTAATGCCACTTGCAGAAAATGAAACGTTGAGATTTGAAGTTGGCAATGCCAAGGTGGTATTTACGAAGAAGCCTAGATATGGAGAAGTAGTACATGAGGGCAAAGAACTCATCTACACGCCAAAAGAGGACTTTGTAGGTAATGATGTTCTGGAATTCTTTGCTGAAACAGAAGGAAAGAAAGTAGATAAGAAGTATATCATTAGTGTTGGTGGAGCGCCACTAACAACTTACATGAATGAAGAAGTAGTATTTATGAGTACTGATGCTGACAAGATTAAACTAGAAAAGAGTCCTATCAATGGCTCAGTAAAAGTCAAAGACGGTGCTGTTTACTATATGCCAAATGAAGACTTCAAAGGTAGAGATGTCTTCTCGTTTAAATCAGATGATGAAGAAAAGACAATCAAAACTTATGTAGTAGAAGTTATTGATGACCATATCTACTTGTCATCAAATGAGAAGATTGTCCTTGATTCAGAGAAAATTGAGACAGTTGTCAAAGAGCCAAATCATGGAGAGGCTAAGCTAAAGAATTCTTATGTTGTTTACATCCCTGAGAAAAACTACATTGGCTATGATGTAATTGAATATGAATACAGAGATTTAGAAGGCAAGAAACACCATAAGACAGTTAAGCTATATGTAAAAGCGCCTGTTAAAACTGGTAATGTTGGCGATACTATTAAACTCATGGCAAACAATTCAAGTGAGAATGTTGACATCATTAAAAAGGCAGCACATGGTACTGCTAAAATTCACACAGAAGAGAAAGATGGCAAGAAGAGATTTTACATTGTCTACAAACCAAAGAAAGACTTTGTGGGTGAAGATAGCATTATCTACTCTATTGGTAGAGCTGACGGGAGAACGATAAATAGAGCATTTTCTATAGATGTTAAGAAAGATGAGTCTTATACAACAGTTGGAAAGCCAGTAAGCATCTATGTAGGTACTGATGTAAAAGTTAAAATTGACAAGAAACCAGAAAATGCAGATGCAGTATTTGAAAATGGAAGAATAAGAATAAGCCCTAAGGCAAACTTTATGGGTGAAATTCCTATTAAGTACTCAATTCAGTACAAAGGAGAAAAAAAGAAGGTCAATAGAGAGACTACTATTGTTGTAGCAAATGACATAGTAAAGACTTCTGTCAATACGCCTTATGAAATTGATGTAAATGGCGCTAAGAAAAACGACATTAAGATTACTCGAAAGCCAATGTTCTCTGATTTTGAAATTGAAGATGGCTTGATTAGAGTATTGCCAAATAAAAACTATGTGGGAACTGATGTCATATCTTACTCTGTTGGAAGTAAGAAAAACAAACAAGAGATAGTTCTTGGGCTTCGATTTGACTGTGAAGTCGTCTATGTAGACCTAAATAAGAGTTTTGTGTTTGGTGGTAGAGATAGAGTTGTTCACTCAGAGTCTTATTCTATAGTTCCAAACTACATAACAGAAGATGATATCATTGCTTCTATTAGTTATCTACTGGGACTTCCTCATGGCATAGGTCATACTGATGACATAGACCACTTAGGTAATAGAAGGATTAGGTCAGTTGGTGAGTTGTTACAAAATCAGCTTAGAATTGGTCTTACAAGATTGGAAAGAACAGCAAAAGAAAAGATGACAACTACTGGTGCTGATGTGATAACACCACAGACTTTAATCAATATAAGACCTGTCAATGCTGCTATAAAAGAGTTCTTTGGTTCATCACAGCTATCACAGTTTATGGACCAGACAAACCCAATAGCTGAACTTACTAATAAGAGAAGACTTTCAGCGCTTGGACCTGGAGGACTATCTAGGGAGAGGGCAGGATTTGAAGTCAGAGACGTTCACCACTCGCACTATGGTAGAATGTGTCCAATTGAAACACCTGAGGGACCTAACATTGGACTGATTGGCTACTTAAGTATCTTTGGCAGAGTCAATGAGTATGGATTTGTTGAAACGCCATATAGAGTGGTAGACAAAGAACATAAGAAAGTTACAAATGAAGTTGTCTACATAACAGCTGACAAGGAGGATTTAGCAACAGTTGTTCCTGCTACAGAGCCATTGAATGAAGATGGCACTTTTGTCAATGAACGAGTTGTTGGAAGAAGGCGTTCTGAAATTGGTGAATTCCCAGCTGGTGAAGTAGATTATATGGAAGTTGCTGCTCAGCAGATGGTGTCTGTTGCTACATCGATGATACCATTCCTTGAGAATGACGACGCAACAAGAGCACTCATGGGCTCAAACATGCAGAGGCAGGCTGTGCCACTAGTGAGGTCTCAAGCTCCTGTAATTGGTACTGGTATGGAGTATCACGCTGGTAAGTACTCTGGTGCTATTGTCAGTGCTAAGAGATCTGGTGTAGTCAAGTATGTCAGTGCTGAAATGATAAAAATAGAGAACAAAGATGGTGAGATTGATGAGTATCCACTACTTAATTTCTCTAGAAGTAACCAGGGTACTTGTGTAGGTCACAGACCTATTGTAAACCTTGGTGATAAGGTAATGAAAGATGACGTTATAGCAGATGGACAGTCAACAGAACTTGGTGAGATTGCTTTAGGTGCTAACCTATTAATAGCGTTTATGACGTGGGAAGGTTACAACTATGAGGACGCTATTCTCATCAGTGAAGAGCTTGTAAAATATGATGTCCTATCTTCTATACACATAGAAAAATATGAGATTGAATCAAGACAGACAAAACTAGGACCTGAAGAGATAACAAATGAACTGCCAAACGTATCTCAAGAAGCGCTTAGAAACTTAGATGAAAAAGGTGTTATTAGAATAGGTGCAGAAGTTTCTTCAGGCGATATTCTAGTAGGTAAGGTTACTCCTAAGGGTGAGTCAGACCCAACACCAGAAGATAGACTATTAAAGGCAATCTTTGGTGAGAAGTCAAAAGAAGTCAAGGATATGTCGCTCAGAGTTCCTCACGGTGAGAAGGGTATCATCATTGATGTCAAAGAGTTCTCTAGAGAAAATGGTGATGAACTTCCTCCAGGAGTAAATGAGCTCATCAGAGTTTACATAGCTAAGAAGAGAAAGATTAGCGTTGGTGATAAGATGGCAGGTAGACACGGTAACAAAGGTGTTATCTCGAAAATCTTACCTAGAGAAGATATGCCTTTCTTAGATGATGGTACACCAGTAGAAGTTGTATTAAATCCACTTGGCGTTCCATCGCGTATGAACATAGGACAGGTTCTTGAAGTCCACCTTGGTCTTGCAGCTAAGTCACTTGGATGGCACATTGCAACGCCAGTATTTGATGGAGCAAATGAGTTTGACATCATGAACCTCCTTGAAAAAGCTGGACATCCAAGAGATGGTAAGCTTCCTATCAGAGATGGTAGAACAGGTGAGTACTTCAACAACAGACCAACAGTTGGTTACATGTATATGCTAAAACTTCACCACCTTGTTGATGATAAACTTCACGCAAGAAGTGTTGGACCATACTCTCTAGTTACTCAGCAGCCACTTGGTGGTAAAGCACAGTTTGGTGGACAGAGATTTGGAGAGATGGAGGTTTGGGCGCTTGAAGCATATGGTGCAGCTCATACTTTACAAGAAATCCTCACTATTAAATCAGATGATGTCATTGGCAGGGTTAGGGCGTATGAACAGATTACCAAAGGAGAAAGCGTTCCAGAGCCAGGTATGCCTGAATCATTTAAGGTGCTTGTAAAAGAGCTTAAGTCTCTAGCTCTTGATATAGACCTTGTAAAAAATGAAAAAGATGTTTCTGGTACTGAAGTCAAGATTGAAGACACAAGGGAACTAGCAGAAGAACCAGTTATGGTAGAAGTTAGCGAAGCATACGACCCAGAAGAAGAAAACGTAGGAATGGCAGAACTAGAGTCTGTAGATGAATTAGAAGAAATAGAATTCGGAGAATAAGGTAAAGCTTATGTCGGTATTAAGTAATATGATAATAACTAAGGATATACAAAGAAGGGAGCGTATCATCCGTGGATAACGTAAATAACTTTGATGCTATAAGAATTGGCCTTGCTTCTCCAGAAAAGATAAGAGAATGGTCAAATGGCGCTGTAACAAAGCCTGAAACAATAAATTATAGAACGTTAAAGCCAGAGAAACACGGTCTGTTTTGTGAGATAATATTTGGACCACAAAAAGACTGGGAATGTGCTTGTGGTAAATACAAGCGTGTTCGATATAAAAATGTAGTTTGTGATGTTTGTGGAGTAGAAGTTACGAAAGCAAAGGTCAGAAGAGAGAGGATGGGGCATATAGAACTTGCTGCCCCTGTATCTCACATCTGGTACTTCAAGGGAATTCCTTCTAAAATGGGAATTCTGCTAGGGGTATCGCCAAGAGATTTAGAGAAGGTGCTTTATTTCTCATCTTACATGGTAATCAAACCAGGGGATACGCCACTACAGCCACTTCAACTATTAGATGAACAGGAGTACCGTGATTACATGGCGCAGAGACCAGAGGGTTTTGAAGCAGGAATGGGTGCTGAAGCAGTTAAGAAAGCACTTCAAAACATGGATTTACAGGCAACTTCTAAAGAACTTAGAGAAGTTATAGAGAACTCTACTGGACAGAGTAAACAAAAGGCAATCAAGCAATTAGATGTTGTAGAATCATTTATACAATCAGGTAACAAGCCTGAATGGATGATATTAGATGTTGTACCAGTAATACCACCAGATTTAAGACCTATGGTTCAGCTTGATGGAGGGCGTTTTGCAGCATCAGACTTAAATGATTTATATAGAAGAGTAATCAATAGAAATAAGAGACTGGAAAAACTTCAGTCACTAAGAGCGCCTGAAATCATCTGTAGAAATGAAAAGAGAATGCTTCAAGAAGCGGTTGACTCACTGATTGACAATGGAAGACGTGGTAGGTCAGTAAAGGGACCTGGAAACAGGGATTTAAAATCGCTATCTGACATGCTAAAGGGTAAGCATGGTAGATTTAGACAAAACCTACTTGGCAAGAGGGTTGACTACTCAGGTCGTTCGGTTATCGTAGTAGGTCCAGAACTCAAATTTTACCAGTGTGGACTTCCTAAGAAAATGGCACTTGAGTTATTTAAGCCATTTGTAATACACAGATTAGAAAAAGAAGGTCATGCAGCTACCAATAGAAGTGCTAAGGCAATGGTAGATAGAATGGAACCTGTAGTATGGGATGTTGTAGAAGATGTTATCAAAGAACATCCAGTACTATTAAACCGTGCACCGACACTTCACAGACTTGGTATTCAGGCGTTTGAGCCAGTGCTTATTGAGGGTAAGGCAATCAGACTACACCCACTTGTTTGTACAGCTTACAACGCGGACTTTGACGGTGACCAGATGGCGGTTCACGTGCCACTTTCAGTAGCAGCTCAAGCAGAGGCAAGATTCCTAATGCTCTCTGTTAACAATATACTCACACCAAAAGATGGTTCACCTATCACAAAGCCATCTCAGGACATGGTACTTGGTTCGTACTACCTCACAATGATTGATGATGATGTTATTCAGAAGAGTGATGATGATATACAAGTATTTGCTGATTATGACGAGATGATTCACGCTTACAAAATTGGCAAGATAAAGCTTCATGAAAATGTAGTGGTTAGAGTTGAACTTGAAGATGGTAGAAAGGGATTGGCAAAGAGTACAGTTGGAAGGTTTATCTTTAACGAGAAAATTCCACAAGACCTAGGATTCATTGACAGAGAAGAAGATGCATTTGCCCTAGAAGTAGACTTTGAGTGTACAAAGAAAAAACTGGAAGAAATTATCTCTAAGTGCTACATAAAGCATGGCAATACAAAGACTGCTGAAATGCTAGACCACATCAAGACTATGGGATTCCATTATTCTACAAAGGCAGCTATATCAGTATCAGTATCTGACATGGTTGTTCCAAAAGAAAAAGAAAAACTAATAGCAGATGCAAGAGTAGAAGTTGAAAAAATTCAAAAAGCTGCGAAGCGTGGTCTGATAAGTGAAGAAGGTCGACACAGTGGTATTGTTGATATTTGGAAGAGGACTACAGAAGAAGTATCTGATGTGCTCATGAAGAGCCTTGACAAGAAAAACAACATCAATATCATGGCGTATTCAGGAGCCAGAGGTAGTCAAAAGCAGATACAACAGCTTGCAGGTATGAGGGGACTGATGGCAAACACTCGTGGAGAAGCCGTTGAAATTCCGATTACATCAAACTTTAGAGAGGGTCTTTCAGTACTGGAGTACTTCATTTCAACTACTGGTGCTAGAAAGGGTAATGCCGATACAGCGCTTAGAACAGCGGACTCAGGATATTTGACAAGAAGACTTGTTGACGTATCACAAGACATGATAGTAAGAGAGCATGACTGTGGTACAGAGAGAACAATTGAAGTCATGAAGTATAAAGATGTGGACTATATTTACCTAGAAACATCAGATGACAAATTCCTATTAAATCCTGACAACATGTTCTTTGTAGAAGATATCATCAATGAAAAAACTGGTGAAGTGATTGCAAATGCAGATGATGAAGTGACATCAGAACTAGCGAATAAAGTAAAAAAAGCTGGTGTAAAAGAAGTGCACTTATATAAAGAATTATCTGTAATCGAGCCATTTATTGACAGAATTAAGGGAAGACATCTTGGGGAAAACATCATTCACCCTGAGACTTCAGAAGTGATTGCCTACAGAAACCAATTAGTCGATGAAAACCTTGCAAAAGAAATAGTTGCTGCTGGCATTAAAAAGGCAAAGGTAAGGTCAGTACTTACTTGTGACGCAAAACTTGGCGTTTGTGCAAGGTGTTATGGTGTCAACCTTGCCAACATGAGACCTGTTGATGTTGGAGAGGCTGTAGGAACTATAGCTGCTCAATCAATTGGTGAGCCAGGAACACAGCTTACAATGAGAACGTTCCACACAGGTGGTATTGCAGGTGGTGACATCATTCAGGGTCTTCCAAGGGTTGAGGAATTATTTGAAGCTAGGAATCCAAAAGGAAAGGCAATTATTGCAGAGATTGATGGTGAAGTTTCTATTAGAAAGTCAAGTAAAAAAGAAGAGCTAGTTATCAAAGGAGCTGATGGCAGAGAAGTAGCAACTCAGATAGTCTATGGTTCAAGCTTAACGGTAACAGAAGGTAGCCATGTAAAAGCTGGACAAATGTTGACAAGAGGTTCTGTAAATCCACATGATATCCTCAGAATAGTCGGTGTTGAAGGTGTTCAGAACTATATCACAAAAGAAGTTCAGAGAGTGTACAGGCTACAGGGTGAAAACATCTCAGATAAGCACGTTGAGCTTATCATTAAGCAGATGTTAAACAAGGTTACAGTTATTGAACCAGGTGATACAGGATTTATCCCAGGTTCTCAGGTGAGCTTAATTACCTTCAATGATAGAAATAAAGAAGTGATTGAAGCTGGTAAAGAGCCTGCTACTATGGAGTACAAGCTACTAGGTATTACAAGGGCAGCACTTGCAACAGAGTCCTTCTTATCAGCAGCTTCTTTCCAAGAAACTACAAAAGTTCTAACAGATGCTGCTATCAAAGGAAAAGAAGATCACCTAGTAGGACTAAAGGAAAATGTAATTATTGGTAAATTAATACCTGCAGGTACTGGCATGAAAGATTACTCTAATGTCGATGTAAAAAAAGTCTTAAAGAGTGAAGTAAGTGCAGTAACTGACGAAAGTACCATATAATATAGAAAGAGTATTTTGAAGAAATATTATTGATATTCATAGTATGTGAAAGACTATAAATTAGTAAATGCTTTTTTCGAAGCTGACTTTATATGTCATTCAGAGGAACAAAGTGACGTAGGAATCTAAGCATTTACTAGGTGTCTATAAGTTACCACGCTAGATTCCTACGTCGAGCTTGTAGCTCTCCTCTGAATGACAGCGTGGTGTATAGATAATATATAGGATAAAACGATCTAATAGCACCATATTTTTCTTGTTGACATTGACACATCCATATGTTACACTTTTACGGTATGCAAATATGGAGAAACAGTGTCTATGGATGTAATAAGCTTAGAAAATAAGAGAGTTAAAGTTGGTCTCAAAGAGACCATGAGAGCCATGAGACTTGGCTCAGTAAAGAGTGTATTAATAGCAAAAGATGCTGATGAATTTGTCACCAGAAAAGTTATAGATTTAGCTCATACAAAGGGACTAGATATCGTTTATGTGAGCAAAAAATCAAAGCTAGGTGACATGTTAGGAATTGATGTAGCGACTGCAACAGCAGTCATTATAGAATAAAATCCCAAAGAGAAGGAGGTGAAAGAAGAATGCCAACTATTAACCAGCTTATCAGAAAGAGTCGCGAAGCACAGTTATACAAGAGTGGATCACCTGCGCTGCAAAGGACATACAACAGTCTAAAGAGAACTCAGGTAAAGAAGTCTAGCCCGCAAAAAAGAGGTGTATGTACACAAGTAAAAACTATGACTCCTAAGAAGCCTAACTCAGCACTAAGAAAGGTTGCCAGAGTTAGACTTACAAATGGTATGGAGGTAAGTGCTTACATTCCTGGAGAAGGTCACAACCTACAGGAGCACAGTGTTGTACTAATAAGAGGTGGTCGTGTTAAGGACCTACCAGGTGTTAGATACCACATTATCAGAGGAGTTTTAGATACTCAAGGCGTAGGCGAAAAGAGACAGTCACGTTCTAAGTACGGAACTAAGAGACCAAAGAAATAGTAAAGTAGTGTATAAGTAGTCTATATTGTATTTATATACTACTCGGTAAGATATAGTAAATACTATAGACACCGCAAAGATAGTTTTATCTTTGAGTACCTAAGAAAAGAAAACAGGAGGGAAGAGAAGTGTCAAGAAAAGCAAAGGCACCAAAGCGCATTATACTACCAGACCCAGTTTACCAATCAGTTATGCTAACAAAACTGATAAACCAAATCATGCAAGATGGTAAAAAGGGTGTTGCGCAAAAAATAGTTTATGGAGCAATGGATATCATTGCAGAAAAGACAGGTAAAAATCCTATCACAGTATTTGATGAAGCAATGGCTAACATCATGCCTGTACTAGAAGTTAGATCTAGAAGAGTTGGTGGTGCAAACTACCAGGTTCCAGTTGAGGTTAGACCTCAGAGAAGAAAGACTCTAGGTATTAGATGGCTAACTATTAACACGCTAAAAAGAGGCGAAAGAACAATGAAGGAAAAGCTTGCAAAAGAGATTATGGATGCTGCTAACAACACTGGTGGAGCTGTCAAGAAGAAAGAAGACACTCACAAGATGGCAGAAGCAAACAAAGCATTTGCAAGTTATCGTTGGTAATAGGATGGGGAGATATAACCCCCATAGTAACATCTGCACCTCTGATGATTTAGGTGTAGAAACAAAAGAAAGGAGGATGCTATAGTGGCAAGAGCATTTTCATTACAAAAAACTAGAAACATCGGAATAATGGCGCACATAGATGCTGGTAAAACGACGACAACAGAACGCATTCTCTACTACACCGGAGTAAATCACAAAATCGGAGAGACGCATGATGGGTCTGCTACGATGGACTGGATGGATCAAGAGCAGGAGAGAGGTATTACTATCACTTCTGCTGCAACAACTTGTCAGTGGAAAGAGCATAGAATCAACATCATCGACACACCTGGTCACGTGGACTTCACCGTTGAAGTTCAGCGTTCACTAAGGGTTCTTGACGGTTCTGTTGCTGTATTTTGTGCAAAAGGTGGAGTAGAACCTCAATCAGAGACTGTTTGGAGACAGGCTAATAAATACGAAGTACCTAGAATGGCATTTGTAAACAAAATGGATATTACAGGTGCAAACTTTGATAGAGTTGTTAGCATGATGAAGGACAGATTAAAGGCGAATGCTGTACCTGTACAGCTTCCAATTGGTGCTGAAAGCACATTTAAAGGCGTTGTAGATTTAATCAACATGAATGCTGTAATCTACAATGACGATTTAGGTGTAGATATCAGTATAGAAGAAATTCCAGCAGATTTAAAAGAAAAAGCTGACCAAATGAGAGAAGAACTTCTTGAAGCTGTTTCTGAAACATCAGAAGAGCTGATGGAAAAGTACTTCAGTGGTGAAGAACTAACGGTTGCTGAAATTGAGAAGGCAATCAGAAAAGCGACAATTGCCAATGAAATCGTTCCAGTATTTTGTGGAACAGCTTACAAGAACAAAGGCGTACAGCTTTTACTAGATGCAGTTGTCAAGTACATGCCATCTCCACTTGATGTAAAAGACATCAAGGGTACAGTAGATGGTGAAGAAGTGACTAGAGAAGCTTCTGATAAAGCTTCATTCTCATCACTAGCATTTAAAGTTATGACAGACCCTTATGTAGGTAAACTTACATTCTTTAGGGTTTACTCAGGTACACTAGATGCTGGTAGTTACTGCTACAACTCTACAAAAGGCAAGAAGGAGAGAGTTGGTAGAATACTCCAGATGCACGCAAACAAGAGAGAAGAAATTAAGACAGTGTACTCAGGAGATATTGCTGCTGCAGTAGGTCTTAAATTCACTACAACTGGTGATACTCTTTGTTCAGAAGATGACCCAGTTATACTTGAGAAGATGGAATTCCCAGACCCAGTTATCAACGTAGCTATCGAGCCTAAGACTAAGGCTGGACAGGAAAAAATGGGTATTGCCCTAGCTAAACTAGCTGAGGAAGACCCTACTTTCAGAACCTGGACTAACGAAGAAACAGGTCAGGTTCTAATCGCAGGTATGGGAGAACTTCACTTAGAGATTATCGTTGACAGACTACTAAGAGAATTTAAAGTAGAAGCGAACATTGGTGCTCCTCAAGTATCATACAAAGAAACTCTTACTAAAGAAGTTGAAATCGACCAGAAATATGCGAAGCAGTCTGGTGGTAGAGGTCAGTACGGTCACGTTAAGATTAAAGTTACACCTGCTGGAGCTGGTGAAGGATATAAGTTCATCAACTCAATTACTGGTGGTGCTATACCAAAAGAATACATTCCAAAGATTGATGAAGGTATACAAGAAGCTATGCAAAATGGTCCACTGGGTGGATATGAGATTGTTGACCTAACAGTTGAACTATATGATGGTTCTTACCACGAGGTCGACTCTTCAGAGATGGCGTTTAAAATTGCTGCATCTATGGCTCTTAAAGAAGCTGTTAGAAAAGGTAATGGTGTACTAATGGAGCCATTCATGAAGGTAGAAGTAGTAGTACCTGAAGAGTACATTGGTGATGTTGTTGGTGATATTAACTCTAGACGTGGTAGACTAGAGGGTATGGAAAGTGAAGATGGCGTTCAGACTATCCGTTCATTTATCCCACTAGCTAATATGTTTGGTTACGCAACTGACCTAAGAAGTAAAACTCAAGGTAGAGGAAACTATACAATGACATTTGATCACTTTGAACCTGTGCCACAGGGAATAGCTGATGATGTATTAGGTAAAAAATAATTTGGAGGAAATAAAACATGGCAAAGCAAAAGTTTGAAAGAAATAAACCGCATATAAACATCGGAACAATTGGTCACGTAGACCACGGTAAAACAACACTAACAGCTGCA
>PDWI01008025.1_pt1 | contig 19863 bp, 15 predicted proteins | sample 1430891 | NCBI WGS metagenome assembly PDWI01 (sample SAMN01162508, study PRJNA174530) | Oral metagenome, whole genome shotgun sequencing project. | biome: Marine environment; feature: Marine mammal; material: Swab sample of the gingival sulcus; isolation source: swab sample of gingival sulcus...
TTCCGTCTTTTGTTAGTTTTGGTCATACGCCCTTCCTTAGCAGTTTAAGGACGCAGCCTCCACCTTAGCCAGTGGTCCGAATTTCGGGGGAAAGCGCAAACCGCTAAAGGCTGAACTCTCCGGCTACAGAAGCATCCGTGCAGTTGGGCAACGATATCGCATACTATACCAATTGATTGACAACCGAATTGTGGTTGTTGTCGTCGCTGTTGGGATCAGAAAAGCCACCGACAAAAAGAATATCTATTCCCTGGCAAAAAAACTGGTCAAGGTCGGATTACTTGGCAAAGAAGAAAAATAAGCCCGCCGACAAACCGCCATATGTAACGTTATTTTCCCCCTTTTCTTCTACCCCGAAAACGAAGATTCCATGCACTCTTCTCTTCCCCGACCACGTAAAGTCCCATGCGTCCTTCTCGCCCCCGACACCGTGAGGCTTGCAAGAGTGGTGCAGCTACAAGGCACTGGCCCTGTTTTAACCGCAGGCGTAGCAACGCTACGTTGAGGATTAAAACAGAGCCAGCAACGCAGTAGATGTGCCGCTATTGCAAGCCGACGCCCCGTGCACACCACTCTTGAAAGAGGTTCCTGACACCCTCCAGAACTTTTTGGCTTCGCTTCGCTCAAGGGTGCACGAACTTAACAGATTGTCCTTTTTGGGAGCACTCACTTCGGCAAAGGCACACCACGTTACACGGCCTTCTTCTTCCCGACAAAGGCTTATGTCGCTTCGTCATTCAATCTTAATTAAACGTGGATTGAAATAGGAATAATCTTTAAAAAAATAATTGTACCAATACCAAAATCGGCCTTCTTGATGATAGTGATCAATTTTGTAGTTATATTGTGTAAAGACATCCCCGGTTACTTCAAAAGCAAGCATTCGTTTTTTAGCTTTTTCAGAGTGATATATTTTTTTTAAGTCAGCTAAAGAATATTTGTGACCACGGCGTGCCCAAAAGCCGTTGGGCATCCATTGGCCTTTCCCGTATGCTCTATAGAAACAGAGAGCGATTGAATAGGCGTGTACATGCCGGGGAGCCTTGTATCCATCTTCCACAAGAGAAACAAAGCCGGATTCGGGAGGTTCTATTGTCTGAAGAGAAGAAATGAGCATCTCTTTGAACAGGAGCGCGGCAACCTTATGGTCATACCCTTGGTATAAAAGGATAATAAAAGCGGTTAAAACAAAAGCCGCAAGTCCATGAAAAATTTTGGTTGCCTGTCGTTTCAAAAGCTCTTCCGCACAGGTAGCAAAAAAAAGAGCGAAGGGGATACAGGTCAATATGGCATGACGACCTCCGAAACTACCGAATTGAAAAAAACGAAGAGGCCGTCCTAAAGAAACATAGGCAAATATAGAAAAGAAAAACAATGCGATGAACGAAAGCAAAAGACGAAGGGCGCGATCAGCATTCTCGGAGCTTGATGTTTGCCTTTTCCAAAACATCCAGCCTCCCAAAACAACCATATTGGCGACGAGATAACCAATTCCGGCGATAATGACAAAATGGATGTTGAGAAGATTATAGTCATGATTCTCACCATGAACATTCACAAAAGAAGTGACGAGAAAATAATATCCGACCAGTCCGACACTACAAAGGAATCCGTTTCGTGTAAGTCTGCCGCAATTCTGCCTCGTAACGGTCATAAGATATTCGGCAACCAACACTCCTATGGCAAAGGAAAACAAGGAATAAAAATTCAGAGAAAAGACGAACAATATCAGAGAGAGAATAGGATGTTTGTAGCGAAGATTGACTGCCAACATGAACGTCCAAATAAACATGACATTGATGGCCATGCAACTCGCCATGGTGAGATGCCACAACGGAAATGTCAGCACAATAAGCGCACCAAACCATGCGGCTATTGGGGACAATTCAAACTGTTTTTGCAAGTAAACAAAGGTCTCACGGGCCAAACCGACGATTGAACAAGCTGCAAGAATTGAAAAAAACACTCTAGGGAATATGCCCGTGAGTTGAAAGACCTTGCCTAAAACAAAGTACAAAGCATAGGCGGTATACCATCCATGAGCCAATATTTCTTTTAAATATACGGTATCCTGCGTGAAAAAATACATGGCAACCGTATCATTATCCCACATTGAATGTGTGACAAGCAGGATGGGAACAAGGACAAAAACGGCAATGAAAAAGGTAAGTTGCTTGTAAATCCTCTGCATGTCCTTCTCTTAGCTAATTTTCATCTACATCTTGTGAGCTACTGTCAACATATTCCCAACTGGAAAAGAAAGTTGTATATTTTCACACCTTACAGCCTTGAGTGCTGAGTGCATCATGTCTTTCATTGCTAGTGGCAGGGGAAGCAGACGAAGCCAATACCGCATTGGATATCGATTGACTATCGGCTGGATAGTGATGTTGGTAAAGCCGCATCGCTCCATGACGTACGCCATGGTTTTGGGGCAATATAACTGAAGATGCTCAATGTCGATGATAGGTGATTTCAGTCCGAGTATTCTATTGAGGGTTCCCTGATAATTATGTGTGGAGACAGCGACCATTCCACCGGGCTTCAACAGGTCATAAGCCTCTTTCAATATTGTTAGAGGCGATGCGACATGTTCCAGCGTGGCAAACGAGCAAAACAGAGAAAGCGGTTCATCGGGGAGAAGGTCAGCCGAAAACATACCTTCGACCAAATTGTCACGGACTGCATCCGGTGCTGTTTTAATTGCTTCTTTTGAAGGCTCAACCCCAATAACATGCTGAAAACCCATTAATTTTAGATGTGGCAATAACGCACCGTTTCCGGCTCCGACATCCACAGCCAAATTTTTGTGTGGCAATTTTTTAATAAAAGGCTTCAACTCTGTAGCATAACTTTCGGCGGCACAATCAGCTTCCATGGAACTATCGTAACTCGCCTCATTATAAGCTTGTTCTAAAAAAGTTCCTTCTGGGGGCTCTGGAGCGTAGACACAATCACAACAATCGCATTTAACCAGCTTGAGCCGCATAAATTCTGGCGACTTGCGCGAAGAATAGCTGTACTTGTTAAGTTTATTTTCATCAATTTTTTCTGTGGCAAACAAAGTATTTGTTCTATTTTCACAGATGGGGCATGCCCGACCAGAGGAGAATTGGGATGTGTTCATAGGAATAAGAGGTATTTTATTCGTACAGTAATGGTCTCTACCATAAGTATATCTATTAACGTCTCCACAGCAAAAGAAGAAATGTTTTTTGAAAAAACCAAAAACTACAGCTTGGCAAATGAAAGTATAAAAAAAGCAATGACTATAAGAGCATAGGCAAATAGCATTGGTTTTGTAATGGTTTCACCAAACATCCAGATTCCGAGAACTCCTGAAATGGCCAAGCTCAATGCGTTCATAGGAATAAGTCGAGAAAATTCAATTTTGCTGGCTGCTATAATCCAGCCAACAAAGGCGAGGATCAAAAGAAAACCACCTAGATACAACCGACTGTCTTTCAATATAGAAATTGGGGTTTCCATAGAAATAGCCGCAAGTTTAAGAAAAGCTTGCGCCATTGAGGCAAGGAAAATGCTACCAAAAGCAACCATCAGATATTTCAACACGCTCTCCTATTGTTGCTTGAGTACATCAATAATTTGGGCCATGCGGTCTTCCTTGGCATACAAATCTCCTGCATATATAATACTTTCTCTAATATAATGGGGGCGATGTTTGGACTCTTCCAATATTTTTCCAACGTAGTCCCCCAGCACACTGAGGGAAACGAGCTGGATTGATCCAAGTATTAGCACGAGCATGATGATCGTCATAAGTCCTTTGGACTCTGGAGGATTCACCATATAGTTGATGATATAGTATAGGCCCAAGAGGATTGAAGCGCAAAACATGCCGATTCCCAAAGCCTGAATGTAATGCAACGGTTTTTGACTAAATGAAAAAATAGCTTTTTTGGCCCACCAGATGTTCTTAAAAAAACTATTTGTTGTTTCGCCAAACATTCGTTCAGGGCGGACATACGGAATACCTGTTTGCTTGAACCCAACCCATGCTCGTATGCCTCGTAAAAAGACATCTCTTTCACTCATACGAAGAATTTCCCGGACGACTTTTTTATCGATAAGGGAAAAATCCCCCGCATCCACAGGAATGGAAATATCGGCCATTCTCTTAAAAACACGATAAAACGATTTGTATGCCAACTGCATGTATGGCGGGGCTTCTCGTTTAACCCGTTCGCCATAGACAACATCATAGCCTTCTAGCCATTTATGGTAAAACTGGGAAATCATTTCAGGCGGATCCTGTAGGTCGCCATCCAGCAAGACCACGGCATCTCCTGACGCGATCTCCATTCCACTGAGGAAAGCAGATTGCGACCCAAAATTCCGAGAATGATTGATGCCGATGACATGTGTATCCTGTGAGGATATTTCTGTAATCACCATCTTGTCATTTGCAGGACTACAATCATTGACGAATATAATTTCATAGTCCACACCCAGTTCAAGGAACACTTTTGACAGTCGTTCATGCATGATAGGAATCGCCTGATTATCTTTGTAGCAGGCGATAATTGCAGATATCTTTTTGGGCTTTTTTTGTGGGATTGCAAAATTCAAAATATCCATGGAGCCCCTTTCCCAACGGACGGTTTCCGCAAGACCCTCTTCAAAGGAAACACGAGAACTCCACCCCATAACCTCTTGAGCTCTACCTGGATCGCCATACCAATCAGGAAGATCCCATTTTCTATTTTTGTGTTCACCGAAATGACATTCTTCCTCAATATCAAAAAGACGCTTGGCAGTTTCTGCGACATCTCTAATGGTTGTTTTAACTCCCGAAGCAATGTTGAAAGATGCGCCAGGGGTCTTTACACACGCAGTAGATGCCGCCAAAACCATGGCGCGCGTGCAATCATCAATGTAAACAAAATCCCTTGAAATATCTGGATTAACAAAAGGGGGGAGTTGCCCTTTCAGCCCTTTTGAAACCACGGCGGGAATGAGCCGATCTCTTTCTTCCCATGGTCCGAATATGGAATATAATCGGAGGTTGCAACATGGTACGCCACATGTACGCCCATAAAAATCAATAAGGAGACTCGCGCTCGCTTTGGATATCGAGTAGTGGCTGTTGGGAATGAGTTGTGCGTTTTCCAGCGGGGCCGAGCAGTTCTCGCCATATTCAGAAGAACTCCCAGCATGGACAAAAGCATCGCAACCAGTATCCTCAAGGACTGACAATAAGTGGAAGACTCCGAGATAATTGGTTGTATGAATTTTTTCATCGTCTTGCTGACGGGCATACGCACCGTAAGCCGACAAATTGAAAATCGTTCGTGGTTTGAATCTATGGACGAAGTGCTCTACGGAGTTTCTATTTATAATGTCAAGCGAGAGTAATTTATCCCGTGCTGCATTTTGTAAGCGCCAACTTCCTTGTGGCAAACGGGAGCATCCGTAAACATCATCACGCACAGCGGAAAGCTGATAAAACAGATTTGCTCCAATGAATCCGGAAACTCCAATGATAAGAATTGGGCCTTTTAGTTCTTTTGCGGCGGCGATGTCTGGTGTATCCCAAAAAGAAAAGGGCGATTTTGGCTGTTGTAAAGTCATATTTATCAGTTTTATCAGTATATTAATTGTTACAAGCGGCCAAGGTTTTCTTGACAATGTCTTTAGTAGTCATTTTATTAATATTTTTCAACATGGCATAGTCAGCACAGACCTTTTGGGGAACTCCCGTACTGCCTGTTCGTATCAACTTGCACCCCAGTCCGTTTTCCGCAATACCTTCTGCCACCAGTGAACCAAGCCCCCCATTGATGGAATGATCCTCAAGCACGACACATATTTTGATGCCGTTGAGAGCTTCAACCAAAGCATTCTCAAATGAAGGATTGAGGCTATATGCACCATACACCGAGGCGTTTATTCCTTGGTCTACAAGAGCGTCAGCCGCTTCAATGGCCTCGTTGCAACAACGCCCCAGGCCGATAATGGCAATGCCTTCGCCTTTTCGAACACAATGTAGTTCACCGGGAGTTACCGAAATTTTGTTTTCATTAGGTAGAGAGATTTGGTCCTTGCTGATTCGGTAGTAAATAGGACCGTCTGTTTTCCATGTATCAGTAAGAATATTTTGTGCGTGATTGTTACTGAGAGGACAGTATATGGAGATTCCCTGCAATGCTCGCATGAGGGCTATGTCTTCCAAACCGTGATGCGTTGGACCGGCATGTCCATAATCGAAACCACCGCCAACACCTATGATCCGTACAGGCAGTTGATGCAAGTTCGCGCCGTTTCGAATAAATTCAAATGAACGCATGGTCACAAAAGTCGTCATGGAATAAACAAATGGAATAAGGCCCGAAGCTGTCATTCCTGCCGCCATACCTAGCATGTTTTGTTCGGCAGCACCGACATTAAAAAATCTGTCAGGGAACCTGTCGGAAAACCTTTCAAGAACGGTATATCCCAGATCGGCGGTCAGCAGGACAATTCGCTCGTCAAGTGCCGCTTGTTCCACTAAAGCGTCTATGAAATCATTTCTCATTGACATGTGGACACCTCATTTATGGCAATTTCGTATTGTTCATCATCCATGGACCAGTAGTGCCATTTGATTTGTTTTTCCATGTAGGAAACGCCCTTTCCGCATTGGGTATGACACACAATAACAGTCGGTTTTTTAGAAGTTTCCGCATCCCTGAGAGCTTGGCAAACAGCGGTAACATCATGGCCGTCAACTTCAATGACATTCCAATTGAAAGCACGCAATTTGTCGGCAAAAGGCTCAAGAGTTAAGACATCATCAGTAAAACCAAATGCTTGTTGTTTGTTGTAATCAATGAGTGCACAGAGGTTGTTCAGCTTATGGTGGCCAGCAGCAAGGAAGGCTTCCCATGTTGATCCTTCGTTACATTCCGCATCACTGAGCAGTGCGTACGTCCGCCGGGGGGGGGGGCTGTCAACGACCCTGTCTCCCAAAGCCATACCAACGGCAAAGGATAAGCCCTGCCCCAAAGAACCTGTGGAGAAAGGTATTCCTTTTATCGCGTGACTCGGATGGACGCCAAGGTAACTGCCGTTGACACAGTAACCATTCAACTCGTCTTTGGTGAGGAATCCCTTGGCGTGCAGTGTTGCATACAGGGCAAGGGCCGCGTGCCCTTTTGAAAGGACAAGACGATCAGCATCCGTTTCATCCGTAAAATTACAGGTATCAAAAAGTGATGCCAACATATCGACAATGGAAAGGGCTGACCCGATATGCCCCACACCAGCTTTCTTGGCATGTTTCAAGATGAGTAGTCGTATATTTTGAGCAAGTTGTGCTGTCATAATGAAATGTTTATCCTTTATTTTAATGACTCTTTGGGGAAATATGTTGTTTGATTTATGCTAGTTGAAGAATATACCCATATGAAAATAATATGATAAATATAATAGATTGTTTCGATTTGATAAAGTCGTATCTAACCTTTTTTGACAGCTATGACACTATACCCCAAGCAGTCATTCCGAGAACCTATTTGTTTACGAAAACCGATCTGTCCAATGAGCAAGAAAAGCCCAGCAATCGGTGCCAATAGACATCCACAGATTTTTTCAGGCCATGATCCAAGCAAAAGGCGATAAAAAACGGATACGACTTTATATCCGGCAACGGTTATATCATCACCACGTTCTTCTATTTCTATATTTTCAAAACCAGCTTTATCTAAAAGAAGTCGTAGACTTGTTGGGGTAAACCTCCAGTAATCATGTGGGATATAATGGTATCGGGCTTGAAAGGGCACAGAAAAGAAAAGGCTTCCCTTGTCGACCAAAACTCTATGACATTGTCGTAAGAATTCATATGGGTCTTGGATATGTTCCAACACTTCGGTGTGGAAAAGGTTTTCAAAACAACTGGAAGGAAAAGGAAAATCATTTCCCTCATAATAGGTAACACCCTCGACTTTGTATCCGAAGACTTTAGCCGAACCGATCCAATCCAGTCCCTGATATGTACACCTTTCAGGAAGATACTGACGGTATGGCGCTCCTCCGCACCCAACTTCCAAAACGCTACCCGTTCGGCTGGCAAGCCATGGGATCAAAGTTTTCATCAATGAAGCCATTTGCAGATCAAAAAGAGGACGAAGTCTAAAACGGAGTTTACCCCAAAAAGAATCGCCCGGTGTGTTGGGCGGTGTTTTAAACGCTTCAATCTTTTTTTTATCTGTGTCAGCTTTCATTGGCAAAATAGGGAGAGTTTAAGTTACTGTACTTTATTGCATAAAGACAGAAGAACAACAAGAGCGAATCCTTTTCCTAAAAAAATAAAATATAAAAATTTTTTATCAAAATCAATAAAAAAAGAATACGCTGTCAAAGCGAACGCTTAGTAATTCCCTAGAGTTCTAGTGCGAAGTCGGTATCCCAATGTAAAGTCCCTAGCTTTTATCGGGATACTACCGATAACGATTATTTCTCTTGAAATGCAGAAACATCTCCACAATAAGAATTTACTTTTATTGAATTGTTCTCAGAACAGGCAAAATCATATCGTGGCTGCAACTTGCAAACCCCTGATACACAGATGGCAATGAGAGCTATGGCAAAAAATATCGGCATCCGTTGCGTTTTTAAACGAGCAATGGAAATAGCATATGGAACAGCGCAGAAAAGGAGGACTACTGGGGCATGAAGATAAAAAAGAAACCATAATTCTTTAATTCTATATATTGGTGGATGACTTGCGACCATGGCCAGAGTTATAAAGATCGGAGAAAAAATCAAAAAGATTAAAATCGAGGTCTCTTGAATTGTGGTTTTCTTTGAATAAAAATATTTGATGATGGAAAAAACAAGAATCATCAACAAGATAAGGCTCGAAAAACCAAGCGCAACGTAGTTTGCAAATAATATCTCAATTGCGTGAAATAAATTGTCAAAAGAAAGCCGGAAAGCGTGGTACAGTTGATGAGGGTGGGATTTTGTTTGCAATCCCCCCGGAGTGAAGTATTCAAAAATAATTCGGCCCCAGAAGAAATAGTAACTGAAAAACAAAGTGGTGGCGATTCCAAACGTTCCGGCGGCTCGGTTGAATCGTTTTTCTTTTTTGCTTACAAAAAATGCCAGTACGGTTAATAAAAAAAGAACAGCGGTTACCTGTTCGTCAATGGTTGCCAAGACGAAAAGGGCAATGGCAATGGTCATAGACCTGATGCGATTATCACGCGAGGCGGTCTGAGATATCATGCGTAAAAAAAGACCGAGGCAAATCAAGGAAGAGGCTGTTGCCAGGAATTTGCCCCCCCTCAAAACCATAAACGAAGTGTTGATATAGATATCATAATACAACAAACTCGCTCCACCTAAAAAGCCAATCCCCCATTGTTTTTTGAGGTCAAGACTTTTCCAAAACCCAATATATGCTACGATGGTAGCCACGATTGAAAGTGCATAGCTTGGTAGCTTTATCCCGATTAGGTTAGAATCTTGGTACAGTTTAAACGCGAGATTAGTATCAACGTATTGAATAAGGAAAGAGAACATCCGGGGCCTATAAAAACCGTTTTCTCCTAAATTTTGATTAAAAACATACTGGAAACAATTTGAGAATAAATCTTCATCAGACTTCAACAGATAACGAAGCGATAGTTCGGGAAATTCCGAATGAACCCACGCAGGATGGACAACCCAAAAACAAAAAAAATAGACGGCGAAAAAGACACCGAGTGCAAAAAAAATGAAGTTAAGAATCGTAAAATTATTTTCAATCCACAGATCAATTGTTTTCAACTGACGACAACCGACATTGATGAGGGAAGGCATTCGTTTACTCCAAATGTCATTTTATAATTCATATTAGGAGGGTAGTAACATGGCAGAATAATACATTGAAAAACAAGACAGGATAAAAAAACAACATGGTTGCAGAGCAAAGTCAAACTGTGTGTCACCCAGTTATTCTTCAACGTTATCAATTAATATAGATATGTTACATCAAAAACCTACTGTAATGAGCAGAGATTCATAAAGGCATCTTCCAAGCCTTATTTTCCCCTTCTCAACTAAAAAAGACAATTCACTCTGTTTATCTGTCTTACGGTCATCTTCCATCAAAAGCTGAAACGTCACCGCAATACGATTCGTACAATAAGTGGTTTTTACTTGAACATGCAGCCTCGTATAGAGAGTCTATTTTATACACACCGGAAAGACAAACTCCGATCAAAGCGACCGCCAGGAGGCTGTGCATAAAATGTATTTTAAAACGTGCAATCTTTATTGCGTAAGGGATAGAACAAAAGAGGGTTATCACTGATGCATGAAGATAAAAAATATACCATAGCTCTCTAATTTCCCATATCTTCAAATGACTTGCCAACATCGCATGGGTCACGATGACAGGGAACAGCAACAGTCCGAGGAGTACTACGGTCTTTCGTGTATTCTTTTTGCACGACTTAAAATAGCGTGTGAGTGAAGCAACCAACAGCCCACCAAGCAAAATGCTTGAAGGGCCCAGAGCTACATAGTTCGCCAACAGGATCGCTATTCCACGAAACCAGCTATTAAATGCAAAACGAAAGGCATGATAAAGTTGATGTGAATGAGGGTTGGGGTTGAGTCCCCCTGGAGTAAAATGTTCAAAAAGTAGGCGTCCCCAAAAAAAATAGTAACTGAAATAGAGGATGATGGCCCAACCAAATGTCCATAGAGCTTGGTTAACCTTCTTTTCTTTCCAACTTATAAACGCAGCCGCCACTCCGAAAAGGCATATATAGGCGATAACTTGTTCATCTAACGTTCCGAGGACAAACATCACCACTGACAACACTGTATATTTGACGACACTCTTGGAAGACGAGGTTTGCCAAAGACAACGAATAAAGATCGATAGGCAGATAAGGCATGCTGCGGTGACGAGAAATTTGCCACCCCTCAGGACCATAAATGAGGTATTGATATAGATATCATAATAAAGGAGGCTTGCACCTCCCAATATCGCAATTCCCAAACGGCTATTGCGGTATAGACTTTTCCAAAACCAAATATATGCCGCAACGGTGGCTAGTATCGAAAAGGCATAACTTGGCAATTTGATACCAGTGAAGACACCCTTTTTAAATAACTGAAGCGACAGATTCGTTTCGAAATATTGAATTGCAAAAGAAAGAGCACGCGGCCTGTAGTAGCCATGTTCACCAAGGTTTTGATTAAAAATATAGTTGGCACAATCGGCAAAAAGATTGTCATTGGGTTTTAGCAGAAAGTTGAGTGACAACTCTGGAAATTCTGAGTGAACCCAACTGGGAGAGACAAGCCAAAAATAAAAGAAATAAGATATGCATACCACACCGATGGCTGCAAAAAAGATATTAATGGTTTTCCAGTGTCTTTCTAACCAGACATCCATTGTCTCCATACGGTGATCTATTGAGTTGCGTGGTAAACGGTACAAATAAGAAGCTCCTGATTATATATTGATATCCTGAATAATTTCCACCCATTTCTCTCTCACGTCCGCGCCCCCCCCCACCCTTTGGACCACAGATCGGCACATTTTTAAGGTAATGGGATGAACCCGGTGTCCCTAGTTGTGCCTCTCCGAAGAGGCTGGTCGTATCCGCTGTAAAGTGAAGCCCGTCCCCGTAGGGGCGGCCCGAAGGGCCAAGAGCGGAGCGGAACAACGGAGATGAACCAAATCATGAACATTCAAGTTGCCGCTATATACAGCAACTCGAGTCATTTTGTCCAACGATGAATGCTCTCGTTCCTCATTGTAGTTTTGGGAATAGTCCGTCAGCCCATGCGACAGAAGCATCCGTGCAGTTGGACAACGCTATCGCATAATATATCATTGATTGACAGCCCAATTGTGGCTGTTGTCGTCGCTGTTGGAATCAAAAAAGCCACCGACAAAAAGGATATCTATTCCCTGGCAAAAAAACTGGTCAAGGTCGGATTACTGGGCAAAGAAGAAAAATAAGCCCGCCGACAACCGCCATCAGCGACGTTATTTCCCCCCTTTTCTTCTACCCGACAACGCGCACGGCTCCATGCGCCTTCTTCTCCCCGACAACGTAAAATCCCATGCGCCCTCCTCTCCCCCGACAATGTGAGGCTTGCAAGAGTGGTGCAGCTGCAAGGCGCCGACCTTGTTTTAACCGCAGGCGTAGCAGCGCTACGGTGAGGATTAAAACAGGTCCGGCAACGCAGCAGATGTGCCGCTATTGCAAGCCGGCGCGCCGTGAATAATTGTCTCCGACGGGTCAGGAACCTCTTGAAAGAGGTTCCCGACACCCTCCAGAACTTTTTGGGTTCGCTTCGCTCAAGGGTACACGAACTTAACAGATTGTCCTTTTTGGGAGCACTCACTTCGGCAAAGGCACACCACGTTACACGGCCTTCCTTCTCCCCGACCACGTAAAATTCCATACCCCCTTTCTTCTCCCCGACAACGAAAGCTCTATTCCCCTTTTTCTTCCCCAACCCCGCAAGACTCCATGCGTTCGTCTATCCCCGACAATATAACGTTCCATGCCCCCTTTCTTCTCCCCGATAACGTAAAGTCCCATGCAGCGCTACGTTGAGGATTAAAACAGGTCCGGCAACGCAGCAGATGTGCCGCTATTGCAAGCCGACGCGCCGTGGTAGACAGAGTCGGCAACGCAGTAGATGTGCCGCTATTGCAAGCCGGCGCGCCGAGACAGACACAGGGCCGGCAACGCAGTGGATGTGCCGCTATTGCAAGCCGGCGCGCCGTGCTAAAAGCAGGCGGGCCGAGCCTAATTCTCAAAGTATGATCTGAGGAGTGCGCTACGAACCGGATGGCGCAGTTTGCGCAATGCTTTGGCTTCAATCTGACGAATACGTTCCCGGGTGACATTGAAGAGTTTGCCGACCTCTTCAAGGGTGTGATCGGATTTTTCACCGATGCCGAAACGCTTGCGAAGCACCTGTTCCTCACGTGGTGTCAGATCGGACAGAACCGACGCAATCTGTTCACTGAGCTTGGTGGAAACGACTTCTTCGGCAGGTGCCGCCGCCTTCTTGTCTTCAATGAAATCACCAAGACTGGAATCTTCCTCGTCACCTATCGGGGTTTCGAGCGATATCGGCTCCTTGGCTATCTTCAAAACTTTTTTCACTTTTTCAAGCGGATAATCCATACGTTCAGCAATTTCTTCAGGAGATGGATCGCGTCCCAATTCCTGGACAAGGTAGCGGGAAGTACGAATCAGCTTGTTGATGGTCTCGATCATATGGACCGGAATACGGATAGTTCTGGCCTGATCCGCAATGGCACGGGTGATCGCCTGACGAATCCACCAAGTCGCATAGGTCGAGAACTTGTACCCGCGTTGATATTCGAATTTGTCAACGGCTTTCATCAAACCAATGTTGCCTTCCTGAATCAAATCAAGGAACTGCAGACCTCGATTGGTGTACTTTTTCGCAATAGAAACAACCAGTCGAAGATTGGCCCGAATCAACTCCTGTTTGGCGCGCATGGCAGATTCATTGCCGCGTTTGATACGCCACAAAACCTCTTCAAGGTCGTGTACGGAATGGCAGCACTTATCCTGCAAGCGATTCATGATCTCCAGCTTACCTGCGAGCATTTCCTTGAAAGAAAAGAATTCCTCGACAGTCATACCCAGGGTGTCGGCTGCAACAACCGGATTGATCTCACGCTCATCCACTTTACGGAACAAATCTTCGATTTCCGTCTTGGTCTGCCCGACAGAAAGGACATAGGCAGACAAATCGCGCTGGCAATTATGCATCTGACGGACATAGTCATTGACTGTCTCAATAATACGATCAATCAGTGTTTTTTCAAGTTTGATATCCCGCAAGCGGCTGACCACGTCTTCCTTGTACTTGAGAATATCTTTTTGCACACCATAAACCCGCTTATCCAAACAAGCGCAATAATCGAGCTTATCGTAAATTTTTCTCTTCTTGTTGTAGAGCTTCTTGACTTCGGCAAGCAGATGGATAACACGCTGACGCTGGTTCATCTCATCTTCGCTCGGATCGTCTTCCTCAATCGTCTTGACGACATCCTTCAACTTGACACGCCCACCTTCCAGGTCTTCACCGACAGCAATAAGCTCTTCGACAGCGATAGGCACCTCAATGAGGGAATACAATACGTCCAATTCACCATTTTCAATCTTTTTGGCAATGACGACCTCACCTTCACGGTCAAGAAGCGATACTGCTCCCATTTCACGAAGGTACATCCGAACCGGATCCGTAGAGCGAGAAGCATAATCCGCTGAATCGTCGTCCTCCTTCTCGTTGAACTTGAGATCCTTTTCATCGGCTTCAAATTTTTTCTCATTACCGTCATTATCAACCAAAGCAATACCCATCTGGTCAAAAATGGCATGGATTTCTTCAAGTTGCTCCGGTGAATTGTAATCAGAAGGCAATGCCTTGCTCAACTCATCGTAGGTCAAGAATCCCTTTTTCTTACCTTCTGCGATAAGTACTTTTATTTGCTGGATTTCCTTAATGTTGCTCATCGTCCCTCCTGAGAGATTCTTCCAAGGCCCGGAAACACTCGTCTATCTGCTGCCGGTCACCGCTAATCTGGGCCTGCCGCAAGGCCTCTTTGAGCTGCTGTCTACTCTGTTTTTTCTGCCCAACCGCGATTTTATGACAAATATGCTCCCATTCGTCCAGTAATTCGCGTCCGGTAAGAATGGTTTGCCTGACTTCCTCACGGCACCGAATGTAAAAACCCTTTTCGTGATCACTCAGCAGGCTCATTACTTGTCCGTGCTGTGCGGTAACGAGCTTTTCCCACAGAGCCTTTGCCCAATCGGTGCCAAGGATATTGGCAAAGCCCCTTTCAGCCAGAGCCGGAACATAGTCCGGGTACTGAATGGGAAATTTCAAAAAATATCGGTCATCCTTTGATTCCTTGCCTGTCTCCATGGCAATGTCATATTTTTGCGTACCCAATGCCGACATTGGTTGCGATTGTTGCGGCAAAGACTGTCTATACTTGTTGCGTGGTGGCCCTGAAACGGCAGCGTCACGCCTAAAATCAGCCTCGGACAAACCCAAACCGCTTGCAATGCGTGGCAGATAATACGCCCGCAACGATGCATCGGCCAAATCCGACAAAAAACTCTTGGCCCAAGCCATTATGTCTCTGGGTGCAAACTCGGCACGCAGAGTATCCATACAAAATTGCAAACCGTCCGGGGCGGTATCCATGCACTTCTCAAGCCCTTCCGACCCCTGTTGTTGCAACAGACTGTCCACATCCTCGCCTTCCGGCATGAGGACAACTTTACAGGCAACACCCTGCAAAAGAATCATCCTGCTACTTTTAAGCGCAGCTTTACGCCCGGCCCCATCGCCATCGAAAATCAAATCGATCCGAGAGCAAAATCCGGCCAACCGCTTCACCTGTTCCTGAGTCAACGCTGTTCCCAATACGCCACAGGAATCCGTGTAGCCAAATTGATGAAGCGATATAACATCCATATATCCCTCGGTCAAAATAGCCCGTTTGCTACGGGTCATTGTTGAGCGAGCCATATTCAAACCATACAAGTGGTCGCCCTTCTTGTAAATCGGCGTATCAGAGCTATTTAAATACTTTGGTTCTCCATCTGTAATTATTCTGCCGCCAAAAGCAATAACCCTTCCCGATAAATCCTGAATAGGAAAAATTAATCTTCCTCTAAATCTATCGTAGATATCCCCTTTATGGTTCTTTGATAAAAGCCCTGCTTCGACACCCTGTTCCGATTTTCTTCCCTTGCCTTTAAAAAAATTATCTAATCCGTGCCAATCGTCCGGGCTATATCCCAGACCGAAACGGTCGATCATCTCCTGTGTCATGCCACGATTAAACAAATAACTTCTTGCATTATCACCGGCAGCGACACGCAGATTTCGCTGGAAAAAATCCCTGGCCTCATTGTGCATGTCCAGAAGCAGCGTTTTCCGCGCTTTGCGTTCAGCAGCCTTGGGATCATGGGGCACATTGGCCAATTCTATCCCGGCTTCTGCGGCCAGTTGCTCAAGAGATTCCCTGAAATCAAGCCCGTTAATGCGTGAATAAAAGTCAATGACATCACCCGAAGCCTGACAGCCGAAGCAATAGAAAAACCCCTCATCATCATTCACAGACATGGAAGGCTTTGTCTCCTGATGAAACGGACATGCTGCCATAAAGCGTCCTGAAACCGGTTTCAGGTCCACATATCGGCGAACAATTTCCACAATGCTGATCCTGTCTTTGACAGCCTCTACAGCACTTCTATCCACAAAGCCTCCACGTCATTATCCCAGACGGCTACGTCAACGTTACTTCGGTCATGCCATCACCGCCACGCTCTTCATTTGCCAGGGAATAACTCGCAACGGCCGGATAATATTTCAAAAAGTCATGGACCTCACGTCGTAACGCTCCGGTTCCACGCCCATGAATGATTTCCATTTTACCGGCCCCTTTTCGCAATGCCCCGTCAATGGCCCGTTCCAGTTCAGCCAGGGCCATGTCAGCGCGGTTTCCACGCAAATCAACCGTGACAACCAGATCAGAAGGAGCATTGGAAACAATGCCCTCATTTTTGGGTATGGACTTTGCCGATTTGTCGGCTTTGCCAAGATGGTCCGCCTTGACCCATATGGCAACACCACCGATATCGACCTTTGCCTGTTTCTTCCGCGCATTGATCTCAAGAACGGTTCCGGTTTTATTCCAGGAAAGATACGATACTTTTTGACCGGGAACAATATCTTCAAACGAGAAAGAAACGGGAGGGGGGGATGAAATCGGTCCCAATTCTTCAACGGCAACCCGAACCTGTGACAGTTTTTTACGGGCCTCCTTCCGGCCTATTTTGTCTGCCTGCCATTGTTTTACAATCGCCTGTGCCTGCGACTGAATGTCTTTGAGGAGTTTTCCGCGTTCTTTCTCGAAACGCTCCTCCAGACTGGCACGTTTTTTCTCAAGCTTGGCACGCTCCACAGCAACGGCTTCAATTTCAGCCTCCCGTTTGACGGCCATGACATTCAACCGATCCAGAACCGACGAGGTATCCGACCCGTCCAGCAATAAGTAACTTTCAGCCCGTTGCAGGATTTCTACGGGCAGGCCATGTTCACGGGCCACATCCAATGCAATGGACGCTCCCACCTGATCATAGGCCAACTTAAACAACGGCTTCTTGGTGCTTGGGTCAAACAAGACACTGGCCGCACGAACAAATGGAGTCGCCATGGCGTATGCCTTCAACGCCGGGAAGTGCGTGGCAATAAATGTGGTCACATTCCGTTCAACCAAAGCATCGATAACGCCTTGGGCGAGAGCCGCTCCCTGCGTAGGGTCGGTTCCGGAACCAAATTCATCCAGGATGAAGAGCGTCTTGTCGTCAACGTCATGCCAAACACGCTTTAGATATTGAATTTGGGCGGTAAACGTGGAAACGTTTTCTTCAAGAGACTGTTCATCCCCCATGACCACGAAGATATTTGTCCATAACGGGATACGGCTTCCTTCCGCAACGGGCACCGGTAGCCCGGCAAAAGCCATAAGAGCGATGAGACCGACTGTTTTCAGGCAGACTGTTTTGCCGCCCGCATTGCCGCCACTGACAATAAGAGCCTTCTGTCCTTCCAGCAGTTCGATATTGAGAGGCTGGACCGAATCTTCCGCCAAAGCCAAAAGCGGATGGTGCGCTCGTATGATGTGCAATGGGCCAGCGTCCTGAACAGCAATGGTCCGACCGTCATAGCGGCCTGCCAAAGCGACCTTGGCCATAAGAACGTCAAGGGCGACCAAGCTGACATACGCCTGCTGTAACCCCTGCTCTTCCCCACGAATCAGGCCGGTTAAATACTTGAGAACCTTGTATTCTTCTTCCCGTTCTTTCTGTTTCAATTCCTGTAGCCGATTATTGGTCTCAACCAAAAACATCGGCTCAAAATAGCATGTTTCACCGGTTTGCGAGTAATCGTGAATGATTCCCTTGGTTTTATTTTTATAATTGACTTTGAGCGGCAGGACGTACCGATCAGAGGACACCGTCATAAATTCGTCCTGCAAGGCTTGCCCAAGATTTTCCTGAAGGACAAAATCCTTTACGCGCTTGGTGCAACGTTGATGTATGGAACGAATTTCCTGACGGACGGAAAGCAGATCAGGCGAACTTTCATCCTTAATGCGTCCTTCGGGATCCAGACAGCGGCCAATGGCTGAAATGGTTTTGACTGGCCAGTCGTATGCAAAAAGAGACTGCCACAATTCATCCCAACCCCTTTCTTCAAACCCACGCAATGAATCCCTTGAAATCTTTACAATATCAAGGAACTGCTTGAGAGCGAACAGGTCATCATGATCAAGGACACCATTGGGGGTTTCCAAATAGGCGAACATCCCGTCCAACTCAGGAAACCCCGTGAGCGTGAAACCGGACTCACCGACCCAGGCAGCGGCCTGCTCAAACAAACGAGCAGCATCATGAATCGCTTCAATCCTGTCAAACGGACGTAGATTCCGACACGCCGACGCACCGGACTTTGACACGGCAAACCCGGATAACACCTTGAGTATTTTGGAAAATTCCAACATCGAGAATGTTCTTGAATCCATGCAAGCCACCTAAAATCTGCTGGAGTTTGGCAACAACCGGACTGCTAAAAGATACCATCTATTTCGGAAGGTTACAGGAAACAGAACCTTGTTTCCACACCGCAGGTTCACCACTTGGTAAAAGATGCTTCGGGGAGAGTCTTAAGAACGGGAGAGTTTGGCCTTGACCATATCGCTGGCTTTTTTGCCGTCAACCTGACCTTTATATGCGTCTAAAACAGCTCCCATAACTTTACCCATGTCAGCCAGGCTCGAAGCAGCGACATCAGCGATAATCGTATTTATTGCCGTAGCAAGTTCTTCGTCACTCAACTGTTTGGGGAGATACTGTTCCAACTCCGCAAGCTCATCCCTTTCGGTTTGGGCAAGATCATCCCGTCCGGCTTTGGAATATTGCTCATAGGCATCTTTGCGCTGCTTAACCTGTCGGGCAATCAACTCAAGAAGGACATCGTCGGGAAGGGAATCGGACTTCTCGTCGATCATACGATTTTTAATGGCCGTCTTGAGATGTCGCAAGACGGCCACTTTTACCGTATTTTTAGCCTTATAGGCCTCAATATAGTCTCTGTCTATTTTTTGAGATAGACGCATACTACATTCCACGCGTTTTGCGCATTTTCTTTGCAAGCCTCTTCTTGGCGGCAGCTTTCTTTTTCTTCTTCTGCACGCTGGGCTTTTCGTAGTGTTGACGTTTCTTCAATTCAGACAAAATGCCTGCTTTTTCAACCTGCTTCTTAAAACGACGCAGGGAAATATCGAAGTTGTCGCTATCGTCGAGATAAACGCCGGGCAATGTACATCACCTCCTCGGTGAACCGCCCGCACCATTATTTCTTTTGTATGCGGGCTGGCGAAATAAGACAAACTACATATATGTCTTATGTCCAAATTGCAACACATTTAACATAAAATATGCACGGGGCACTGACTTGCAATAGCGGCACATATCCTCCCCGACCACGTAAAATCCCATGTGTCTCCCCTTTCCCCGACCACGTAAAGTCCTATGCGTCCGTCTATCCCCGACAATGTAACATTCCATGCCCCTCTTCGCCCCGACCACGTAAAATCCCATGCGTCCTCCCCCTCTCCGACAACGTAAAATTCCATGCGTCCTTCCTTCGCCCCGGCACCGTAAAGTCCTATGCGTCCGTCTATCCCCCGACACCGTGAGGCTTGCAAGAGTGGTGCAGCTGCAAGGCGCCGGGCTTGTTTTAACCGCAGGCGTAGCAGCGCTACGTTGAGGATTAAAACAG
>PDWI01004110.1_pt1 | contig 19859 bp, 19 predicted proteins | sample 1430891 | NCBI WGS metagenome assembly PDWI01 (sample SAMN01162508, study PRJNA174530) | Oral metagenome, whole genome shotgun sequencing project. | biome: Marine environment; feature: Marine mammal; material: Swab sample of the gingival sulcus; isolation source: swab sample of gingival sulcus...
TGGTTGGGCGACAATCATACCACGTTGACCTTTACCTATGGGCGCAAACATATCGATGATGCGACTGGACATACTGGTACGGCCTTTGGCTAATTCAAATTTTTCATCAGGAAACAGAGGAGTCAAATGTTCAAAAGCAATTCTGTCCCTTACCTGGCTGGGGTGACGACCATTGATTTTGAGTATTTTGATCAGTGGAAAATATTTTTCACCGGTTTTAGGAGGGCGTACCATTCCTTTGACAGTGTCTCCCGTTTTTAAGCCAAATAGCTTAATCTGAGATTGCGAGACATAAATGTCATCGGGTGATGATAAATAATTATAATCTGATGAGCGTAAAAAAGCATATCCATCGGGCATCATTTCCAGCACACCTTCGCTCTCTATGATACCGTCAAACTCATATTCAGGCTCTTTCTGCTTATGAGGCTTTTCATGAACATTACCATTTTTAGTGTTTTTATAATTTTTTCGGGAATACTGTTTGTTGTTGTTTTTACCTTTGTCTTGTTCGTGTTTTTTATATGGCTGACCCTTATCTTGAGGCGGGTTATCAGATGATTTATGCTCACCTTTAGTCACGCGTTTACGCTTCCTCTTGAGATTGTCATCTGTAGATTGATTGACATCTGTAGTCTTTCTGGCTCTTTTCTGGTCGGTTTTATCTTTATTGTCTTTCTGTTCTTCTTTATCCTTTTTGTTTGAAGTATAGTTATCCTGTACCTCCAATATTTTATAGATGAGGTCTAGTTTTTTATAAGTCGTTGAACTTGGAATAGCCATCGCTTTGGCTAACTGTCTTAATTCTGATAAGCTTTTAGCTTTCAGTTCTGATATTTCTAACATAAATCTTTACTTGATTTTAATGAGGTATAACAATTAACGATAATCGTAAAAAAATTTATAACTTTGAGAGTAATTATAGCTAATACATCGAAGACTATATCGTAAGCACAAAGATAAGATAAATTTTTGATTAAGTTACTTTTTCTGTAAAATTATTTTCAATAGTCAGGATGTCAATAATTATAAGCTCTATGGAGCTCATCAGGTTGTTGACTGTTGAGATACTGAGTGCTGTTTCGGGTTTTCTGTTTGTGTTGCGATTCAACGGCATAAAACCGGTAGAGTGGTTTTTAAAACTAATGATTCCTGCATTTACTGTTTGTATGTCTGTCAGGTTGTGGTTGTTTAAATAGAGGTAGGCATATATGATGATTTGTATGGCTTTAGCGTATTTATAATCCAACAGTTTTTCATTAAAATTACTGATGTTGAGTTGTGAAGGTAGAACCATGCCTGTTTTGTAATCTATGATTCTCAGGGTGTTGTCAAAAACATCTACTCTGTCAACAATGCCTTTGAAAGTAATGTTAAATGGTAGTGTATCGGAAATATATTCAGTTTTTAATGTTTTTTCTAGGTGCAGGATTTTTATCCGGTGCCCTTTTTCCAAACTTTGGATTTCTTGTTTGATGAATCTTTTGACAAAGTGTTTGGCAATATAGACTATCAGGTAATTCATACCCTGATAGACCCGGGAGGATTCAAAGTTACTGTAAAAATGATTTTCAACGACAGTATCAATGGTTGCTGAGGCTTGTCTCAAGGCATCGGAGGTTAGATTCGTATTGATAAAAGGGGTGTAAAGATCCTGTAGTGTATTATGAACGACCGTTCCCAGTAATTGTTCACCTATCGTTTCCTGAATCTCATCCTGAGGGTTAATGCCCAGTATGTATTTTTTATAGAAGTCTATCGGGTTATAGGTGTAAGTGCCTAATGCTGATGGTGAGATGCCTTTTTGCATCCATTGTTTCAGGGATTGGTAAATAGTTTTGGTTTTGGCTATATCCAGAGGTAATATTGATTGTGAATCTAAATAGTCTGACAGATTATAGCAGGTCACCGGTAAGTTTTTCCAAAGAAGTTGTTGCACATATCTGCTTAACTCATTACTGCCAAAAGTGCTTGTATCAGTATTGTAAAGGATGGTGACCTGGTTTGAATGGTTTAAAACATGTGCAAAAATCATGGCTTCCATGCCCTGTTTGACTTCATGGGTAGGTAGTCCGTGTTGTAGTCTTATGTCATAAGGGATGTATGAAGGTTTTTTGTCCTCTGAAGGCAGATAGCCTTCATTGGCCTGACATAATATCACATGATCGAATGCTAAACTCTGGAGTTCCAGAAATCCCATGACCTGGAGCCCTTCCAGTGGCTCACCCATAAAGTTGATTTGTTCCTGGCTTATCAATTGATGATACAGCGTGTAAAAGGTTTTTAAAGAAAAGCCGGGTTGATATATGTCCATCCAACTAATAAAAAGATTGTTGAGGGTAAAGATGTGAAATAACGTCTCGCGTTCTGTTGCTGATATTTTTTGTTTTAGGTGGTCGAAAAAGCGGTTTAAGAGTTTCAGATAGTCTTGTATGTTGATGCATTTTAAACCTTCTAACAGAATGTTGAATGGGGATTGTATTGTCAGATTGATATTGTCAAGATCTTCCTGTGTAAGGTATAACTTTTGTTTTGAAATGACTGCTTTTTTCCATTCTTGGCTGGCTTGACTGTACAAGGTCATCAGAGGGTGCTCTGTTAAGGTTATAAGATCTCTATAGTAGTATCCCGAATTCTGTTGACGGGCATTGATGTTTAATAGGAAAAAGCGTTGTATAAGGCTATAGGATTGAAACATCTTGAGTGGTAAACCCATGGTGATGTTCATGCTTTTTACAGTTTCCGGAATGGATTCTAAAATACCCGCAACCTGGTCTTGTTTTAAGGGAATCAGAGCTGTGTCATTGGTGTTTTCAGTGTTTTTTAGGAGGCTGGCAGTGTATTTTATACTGCTGGACGCCCTCCCGGTACTTATGATATTGATGCTTGTTGCTGTTTGATTAGCTGTATCGTTAGTGTAGTGTTGACCGACGCTCCATTGTTCCTCTTGTATGTTTTTTATAAAAGCATACTGACGGTATAAGAAGTCATAGCGGGTAGGTAAATTCCAGTATAGTTGTGCTTTATCCTGATTGATTAATTCTTGTACAATATACCATTGTGATGGGGTAAAAGCGTTAAAACCGGCAAAAATAAAACTTCCGGTTGTATGGGTTGAAAAAATGTTTATCTGTTCTACAGCTTCCCGGTATAGTAATCCCTGATAGTTCTTATTAGCAGATTTTAGCAGATCGATAAACCGGTGGTATAAGGGCGTTAGATTTTGTAGAAAGAGCAGATAGTTATTGCTTAAAGTTGTATTGGGTGTCCAATTGTGAATCTCATTGATATGTTTGAGTTGTTCAAGAACAGTATCTACAGGACTAAGGTAAAGATCCAGGGTGTTAAAATCCTCTAATACGGTAGCTCCCCAATTTACAAACCGGTCAAAAGACTCTTGGGTTACATCAGGTGTTGAGTCCTGATAAGCCTGATAGAGTAAAAATAGCAGTTCGATTTTTGGTGTTTTTTTAGCATTGACAATATGCTCTATAAAACTGTCAAAAGTATAGATGTGCGGTAAGAATTGTCCTTGTGTAAATTGTTGCTTTAAATGGTGTTTAAGGTAAACACCTGCCCGTTGGTTAGGCAAAATGATTGAAAGATTCTCTGTGTCGGGGTGAGACTTGAAAATAGTGCCGATTAATCGTTTGAGAAAAGAATCCATAATAGGGTTTAACTTAAAAGCTAAGATAAGTAAAAACAATAAAAAAACCCGCCATGGCGGGTTTTTTTAGATACTATTTAGAAAAAAATTATTTTCTTAAAGTGATTTCAACACGTCTGTTAAGTGCTCTACCGTCTTTTGTTTTGTTGTCAGCGATAGGATTAGATTCTCCGTAACCTACAGCTCTTAATCTGCTTGAAGCAACACCTTTTTGAACTAAGTATTTCATAACAGCTTGTGCTCTTCTTTCAGATAGACCTTGGTTGTACTTGTCATTACCTTGGCTGTCAGTATAACCGTCAATTGAGAAGTTAGCTTTCGGATATTTGATCATGATTTCAGCAATCATATCCAGTTTTTCTTTAACACCAGGTTTGAATGTAGATTTTGCAGTATTGAAATAAATAGTTTTTGCATACTGATTCAATTGTTCTTGAGCTTCCTGAGTGATAACTTTTTTAGGACAACCTTGCTCTTCTTTAACACCTTTTACTTTAGGACATTTATCATCTTTGTCAAGGATTCCGTCACCGTCAGTGTCAGGCCATGGGCAACCTTTGTTAGCAGCAGGACCTTTTTTAGCAGGACATTTGTCGTCTTTGTCAAGGACACCGTCACCGTCAGTGTCAGGCCATGGGCAACCTTTGTTAGCAGCAGGACCTTTTTTAGAAGGACATTCGTCGTCTTTGTCATAAACACCGTCACCATCTTTGTCAGCAGGACAACCATTGTATTCAGCAACACCGGCTAAATCAGGACATTGGTCATCTTTGTCAGCAATACCGTCACCATCTGCATCAGGACAACCTTGAAGTGCTTCAAGACCAAATACATCTGGACAAGCATCGTCGTCATCATAAATACCGTCACCATCAGTGTCAGTACCACCAAACTGTACTTTGATTCCTGCAGAGTGTTGGAAGTATGGATGTAAATCTACATCGTCAAATACGTGTTTGTATTGTGTTTGAATATTCAAGCCAATGTTTTCGCTGAACCAAAAGTTTATACCTAAACCTCCATTAAGATTACCGGCACCTTCCCAGTCAAACCAAGAGTAACCTCCACCAATCATCAGATAAGGGTTAAACCATCCGTCTTCTCTCTTTACTAAATTATTTAAACTGTAAAGCAAAGAACCGTCAACGCCTAAGTAAGCGTCATTAATAAGGGCATCATTTTCTCCCCATCCATAGCCTTTTTCAATTTTATTTACTGAAGCAGCTAACTCTAATGAGAATCCGGCATCTAAATACCTGCCTACAGCAATTCTAGAAATAGTTGGTAAAATGTTTAAGTCATCTGCACCACCCCAGTCTTTGAAGAATGTGGTTGTGTCATCCACAGGTGTTTTGATGTCTACAGAATTTACACCAAAATTAATTGACCAAGGATGGTTTTTGTTTTGAGCATTCATTTTGTTGTAACCAACAAAAATCAATAACGCCAATAAGGCAATCTTAATTTGTTTCATTGTAGTGATAATTAAATTTAATATAGTTCTTATATTTTTCGCTTACAAAACCCTTTTATAGGGTATACGTTAAGGCAAAATTATAAAATATTTTTTATTATTTGTTTTTTTTGTTAAAATTTATTGAAAACTGTCTTATTTTTTTACGCCAATACTCAGTCCGTCCCGAAGCGGTAATACCAGCTGTTCGACCTCCTCAAAATCTTTTAAAAATGCATTGTATGCGATGATATGTTGCGTTTCTCTATCTGTATACAATGTCGGATTTGTGACTTTTCCATGCCATAAAACATTGTCAGACAGTATGATACCTCCTTTGTTTAGTTTTGGGAAAATTAGGTCAAAATATGTTTTGTATTCTGTCTTTTGACCATCTATAAAGACGAGGTCAAAGGTTAAATCCAATTCAGGAATGACGCTAATCGCATCACCAATCATGTTTTTTATTTTTTTTCTCAAAGGCGACTGATTGAAGTATTTTTCCTGTAAAATCAATAATTCTTCATTTTTTTCAATCGTTACTATACTTCCATCTGAGGGTAAGCCTTCTGCCAAACACAGGGTGGAATAACCCGTATAAGTGCCTATTTCAAGTATGTTTTTAGGTTGTTTGAGGGTGGCAATCAAAGCTAACAAACGACCTTGAAAGTGTCCGCTGAGCATTCTGGGATTCAAAACTTTTTGGTAAGTCTCACGCCTGAGTGCTTTGAGTAATTCAGGTTCCGGTGCCGAATGTTCGATGGCATATTGAAATAGAGGGTGATTGATGTCCATTTTGATTGAAAATATATACAAAAGTAAGGGATTTTATCTTAGAATTTGATGGGTGTACGATAAATTGTTATGTAAAATTTTTCAGTCTGAAAAATAACCGGTGTTGATTCTATTTTGGCATACAATTACACGGTAAATCGCTATATTTGGAGTGCCGAAACATCATTGCGATTATAGGAAGTATTGATTTCTTAGTGTTTGAAATTTATGTTGCAGTTGATTGTTTTGTTAATTTAGTTTATAATCTCATTAGTGACGAAAAACGGTGAAAGAACTCTTACAACTCAATAGTTATTTTTATAAATACAGATACCGTTTGCTCATTGGGCTTATCATGACAGTATTGACCAATATTCTAGCGGTCAACATTCCTCCTTTTATCAGGCAATCACTAAATGTTGTTAATGATTTTCATCAAGGAACAAGTATGACTTTAGACGAAGTCAAACATCAACTGCTTATTAATATTCTATGGATTATAGGCTTGGCATTACTCGCCGGTTTGTTAGGTTTTATCATGCGGCAAACTATTATGGTTATGTCACGATTAATAGAGTTTGACTTGAAAAATGATATTTATGCTAAGTACCAAAGTTTGTCCTTATCATTTTATAAACGTAACCGTACCGGTGACCTCATGAACCGTATGACCGAAGATGTCAATAAGGTGCGTATGTATCTGGGACCTTCTGTGATGTTTTCAGCTAATATGGTTGTACTGTTTATAGTGACCATTGTTAATATGTTGCGTATTGATAAGACCTTGACGTTTTATACATTGCTTCCACTGCCTGTTTTGTCTCTTTTGGTTTTTTTTCTGAGTAAAGTTATCAATAACCGGAGTAGAATTGTTCAGGAACATTTATCCGGGATTACCTCTTTTACACAAGAGATGTTTTCCGGTATAGGAGTTTTAAAAGCTTATGCTTTAGAGCAACAGGTAGAACGCGAATTTGATGATTTAGCTACCCTTAACCAAAATAAAAATATTCATTTATACCAGTCCCAAGCTCTGTTTTTTCCTGTTTTGATTTTGTTGATTGGTTTGAGTAATATTCTGGTTGTTTATATTGGTGGGTTGCGTTATATCAACGGGCAGATGACATTGGGTGTCATTGCTGAATTTATTATTTATGTCAATATGTTGACCTGGCCTGTGGCGACACTAGGTTGGGTAACTGCTGTGATTCAACAAGCAGAAGCCTCTCAAAAACGAATTAATGCTTTTCTCAACGAAACTCCTGATATCATGAACCCATCAGATGAGATTGAGGATATACAAGGTGACATCTCTTTTGATAAGGTTTCTTTTACTTATGAGGCCCATAAGGATAAGGCGCTGGACAATGTCAGTTTTAATCTGAAAAACGGTGAAACTTTGGGAATTATGGGGAAAACAGGTGCCGGAAAATCAACTCTTGCAGCTTTGCTGACACGCCTTTACGATGTGGATAGCGGCGAGATTACAATTGACAATTATCCCATAAAAACCATAAATCTGCACCTCTTGAGACAAAATATAGGCATTGTGCCGCAGGATGTTTTTTTGTTTTCAGACACTATTGAAAATAATTTGCGTATAGGTTGTACTGATTGTACGTTTAACGAATTGGTTGAAGCTTGTAAAAAAGCCGCTATTCATCAGACTATTATGTCGTTTAGTAAAGGTTATCAAACGATTCTGGGTGAACGTGGGATTACCCTTTCCGGTGGTCAGAAACAACGATTAGCTTTGGCAAGAGCATTACTCAAAAAGCCAAAAATTCTTATTTTGGACGATAGTCTCAGTGCTTTGGATACACAAACGGAATCCCGTATTATCAGTTATTTGAAAAACGTAAAAATACGACCTACAACTTTAATCATTAGTCATAGAGTGTCCAGTTTGCAACACGCTGATAAAATCATTGTTATGGATCACGGTAGAATTGCGCAATTAGGGACACATGAAGAACTCATTACGGCAGATGGTTATTATCAGTACCTCTACCGTCAGCAACTCATGCATGATGAGGATTAGAGGTGCCTAAAAAATAAAACCCCGAAAGTCATGACCTTCGGGGTTTGTGGAAAATAAAATTTTCAACCATTAAGAATTATTTTTTCAATAATTCTTTGATGTCTTTTAATAGATCAATTTCAGATGGTCCTGGAGGCGGTGCAGCTTCAGCAGGTTTTTTCATTTTGTTATAGGCTTTTACAATCATGAAAAGTACAAGACCTACAATGATTAGATTGATGATACTGTTAATCCATGCACCATAACGGATGGCATTTTCAGCTACGTAGCCGGCTTCACCTTCTACGCCTTTAGCTTCGGTAAGAATTAGTCTTAGATTGGAAAAATCCATGCCTCCTGAGAAATGACCTACGATAGGCATCATAATGTCATTGACAAAACCGTTGACTACAAGTCCTACGGCTCCTGCCAGAATAACCGCAACGGCAAATTCAATAACATTACCGGTCATAATGAAATTCTTAAATTCTTTGAGCATAATTATGTTTTTATGATTAATAATTGGTCAAAAATAAACTTTTTATTTTGAAATCACAACTCTGGGCACGCGTTGTGAAATATTTGTTAACAATTCATAGGTAATAGTACCAATATTTGTTGCTATGTCTTCTACCGTTTTTTGGCGGTCAAAAACAACGACTTGATCGCCTTCCCCGCACTTAATATGTGTTACATCTACCATAATCATATCCATACATACATTACCCAAAATAGGGGCTTGTTGTCCGTTAATTGAGACATACCCTTTGCCTTTACCCCAAGCTCGTGGGATGCCATCGGCGTGTCCCAGTGGGATAGTAGCACTACGCGTCAATTGTTCGGCTATATAGCCCTGATTATACCCCACAGATTCGCCTGATTTTACTTCGTGGATTTGAGTGATTGTACTGTACAATTTCCCTACAGGTTTGAGGTGTTGTGTCCATCGGTCATCATTGCCATAGCCGTACAATCCAATGCCAGAACGTACCATATCAAAATGCGCTTCAGGATAATTTAATGTGCCTGATGTATTGGTTAAATGTTTGATGAACGAATAGCCAAGGGCTTTTTCCATTTTAGTGACAATATCAAAGTAGGTGACAATTTGTTGCCTCGTCAGTGCTTTTAAGGATAAATCTTCGCTGGCAATCAAATGTGAAAAAACCGATTGTACTTTTATTGATGTGTTGGCTTTGATGATATCTGTCAGGGGTTTTATATCGGTTGGTTTAAAGCCCAGTCTGTTTAAACCTGTATTGAACTTTAAATGTATGGGACAAAGGGTGTTCGGATGGTCAGATATCAGATTTTTCAGATAATTGTCCAGGATGCCGAAGCTGTAAATATTAGGTTCTAACCGGTAATCTTTACAAATCCCGGCTTCATCTCTTTGCGGATGTAACACCAGGATAGGGGTTTTGATGCCGGCCTTACGCAGGTTAACGCCTTCTCTTACATAAGCAACGGCCAGATAATCAACTTTTTCTTTTTCTAATGTTTGGGCAATAGCCACAGCTTCATGACCATAGGCAAAGGCTTTGACTACAGCCAGTAATTTTGTGTTGGGTTTTAATTGCCGGCGTATGAACCGGTAGTTGTGTTCCAATGATTTTAAATTGACTTCTAAATAGGTGGAAAATGGATTGTTCATGGATAAGAAACAGCGATTTTAACCGTTGATTTTAGTGTTTGGATTGTCGGGTTGTGCCGTTTTTTTAGATTGCATGGCTTTGTAATAAGCGGCTCTGCTCAAGGGTTCGTAAACATCTGTTTCACCCAGAACCACAAGGTTGTCATCTGTAGAACGTCTAAAGCTGAAATGAGCTAAATTACCTGTTCTGGTACAGACCGCATGAACTTTGGTGACGTACTCCGCAGTTGCCATAAGCGCGGGCATAGGACCAAAAGGATTGCCTTTAAAATCCATATCCAGTCCGGCAACAATCACCCTGATGCCTCTGTTGGCAAGATCATTACAGACCTTGACAATACCTTCGTCAAAAAATTGGGCTTCATCAATACCAACAACATCGACTTCGCTGGTCAACAATCTGATTTGTTCAGATGAAGGTACCGGTGTAGAACGTATCTCATTGGCATCATGCGATACAACATTCTCTTCGTCATAGCGGGTATCAATCTGAGGTTTAAAAATCTCGACGCGTTGTTTGGCAAATTGTGCCCGTTTTAAACGCCTGATCAGTTCTTCAGTTTTCCCTGAAAACATTGAACCGCAGATAACTTCTATCCATCCGAATTGTTCCTGATGATTGACTGTATTTTCTAAAAACATATGTTAACAAAAATTGTAAAAAAGCATTAACCTGATAAAGATTTAATGCAAAACTACTACAACATTAATCTTATTTTTCTATTTTTACAAAAGTATAAAAAATGACTTCCCAAATTTAGATTAATTCATATAAGTTATGCACAATATTTCGAAGAAAACAGTTCAGGATTTAGCCGCAGAATTGGTTGAGTTATGTATTCACGCAGATCCTCAGAAGATTAAAAATAAAGCCAAAGCAATCTATGAGCAAAGCGTTCTGTTAGCGTATATGGAACAACCCGACACAGCGACAAAAACACAGGTGACACCGGTCGATACACCTGAAAATAAAGTTGCTGATGATAAGACTGACGCACAGAAAGTTTTTGAGCAACTGATGAAAAACCGGCAGGAATACCAAAAAGAAAAACCTGTTGAGAAGATAGAAACACCGCATTTGGATGAATCGGATTTGGCATCAAAATCCGGGAAATTGCCCACGACAAGTGTTGAAGACGAGTTTAAAGATACCATTAGTGCTGATGTTGCGGCTGAGCTTTTTGAACGGGCGGATCATAGTCAGTCAACCAAAAAGTCACTCAACGATAGACTGTCCCAAAAACAGATTCAAGTCGGACTCAATGATCGAATAGGTTTTGTCAAGCATTTGTTTGACGGAAGTGTTGAAGATTTTAATCGGGTATTGTCACAACTCAACACGTTCAGCAAGGAGCAGGAGGCTAAGGATTTTATGGAAACACACGTACTACCGGACTATGACTGGTCAGATAAAGAAGAGTATGTTGTGAGATTTTATAAGTTGATAGAAACCAAATTTTTATAGCCCGTTATCCTTGAGGTTCTCAATAATTTGATTCATTTTTTCCTTATCCAATAAGTAATCTTCCAGTTTTCTGGTTCTGTAACGTTGGTAAATGAATGAAGGCATCAATACAAGAGCAAAGATTAGCACGCCAATGCCTATGACCAGCTCCGCTTTATCATGATCCACAGCCTTCAGAACAAAGCCTGTTGCCAGTGTAAGTAATACAATAATCAGTATAATTCTGACAAACCATTTCATAAATCAGTTATTTTGAGTCGTTAATATATTGTAGTAATTGCTCTATGTTTTTTTTACTACTGCCTATAAATATTTTGTCACCGATGACCACTACCGGACGTTTTAGAAAAGTGTATTCATCCAGTAGCAGGCGTTTGTAATCAGCTTCGGTCAGGGTTTGATTTTTTAAGCCCATTTCAGAATACTTTTTAGCTCTTCGGCTGAAAAGTGTTTCGTAAGAGCCTGCCAATGACTTCAAATGTTCCACTTGTACTACCGTAAGTGGTTGTGTCTTGAGGTCTATCAGTTCAAATTGTTCATGTGGCAATTGCTTCAAAATTCTAAGACTTGTGTTGCAGGTTTTGATATAATAAAACTGTTTCATACGAATCAATAATAAAGCGCAAAGGTAGTTATTATTTATGGTCTGATATTTGATTAAGGTAGTTCCGTATAATTATTACATTTGCATATCTAGAAAAAATATAAAAAACATGACATTACAAGAAGCCCAGAATAACCTGGAACAAGTAGGTTACCTCAACATTCCTACAGAAGACATTGATTATGTGGCAGAGATTAAGCGTTTACGTAAAGAAAAAAACGCAGTGATTTTAGCCCATTATTACCAACGTCCTGAAATTCAGGATATCGCTGATTTTGTTGGGGATAGCTTAGCCCTGGCACAGGCAGCAGAAAAGACTGATGCAGATATGATCGTTTTTGCTGGTGTACATTTTATGGCAGAAACGGCAAAAATTCTCAACCCTGCAAAAAAAGTGGTATTACCCGATCTGAAAGCCGGTTGTTCTTTAGCAGAATCAGCACCGAGAGAAGAGTTTGAAAAATTTGTCAATGCACATCCTGAGCATACAGTCGTGTCTTATGTGAATACTTCTGCAGATATTAAGGCGTTGACAGATATTGTTTGTACATCTTCTAATGCTGAAAAAATCATCAATTCTATTCCTGAGGATAAACCAATTATTTTTGCGCCGGATAGAAATCTGGGCGATTGGTTACAGCGAAAAACAGGTCGTGAGATGTTGATTTGGGATGGGGCATGTATGGTGCACGAAGCCTTTTCTATTGACAGAATATTGGAACTCAAAGCGGAGTATCCGGAAGCTGAAATTATCGCTCACCCGGAATCCCAAAGGCATTTATTAAAGGTTGCTAAATATGTGGGGTCAACGTCAGGTTTGTTGAATCATGTTAAGAATTCGGAGGCAAAAACCTTTATTGTTGCAACAGAATCCGGTATTCTTCATAAAATGCGTCAGGACAATCCTGAAAAAGTATTGATTGCTGCACCGGCAGCTGATAAGTCTTGTAATTGCAGCGAGTGTTTTTATATGAAAATGAATACCATGCGTAAACTGTATTTATGTATGAAATATGAACAACCTGCCGTAGAGATAGAAGAAGAATTGAGGGTGAAAGCGCTCAAATCCATTGAAAGAATGCTGGAAATTTCTTAGTCGTAAATTCAAGATAAATCATGCTTATTGTGTCTTTTAGCTGTAAAAACAATCATCAATCGTAAATTCTAATTCAAATATGATCTTTCATTCAGATTTTTTAATTCTTGGTTCAGGTGTCGCAGGTTTGACTACGGCTATTAAGTTGGCCAAACATTATCCCGATAAGAAAATAATTGTGGCAACCAAAGACCGCAAGGAAGAATCCAATACACGTTATGCTCAGGGAGGTATTGCAGTGGTATGGGATAAATTGGACAGTTTTGAAAGTCATATTGCTGATACATTGCGTGCCGGTGATTATGAGAATATTGAAAAAGTAGTACAGATGGTGGTAGAGGATGCACCGGAACGTTTGCATGAATTAATCTCATGGGGAGCGGATTTTGATTTCAAAGGAAAATCTCAGGAATACAGTCTGGGTAAAGAAGGAGGGCATTCGGCCAATCGTATATTGCATCATAAAGACATTACAGGTTTTGAAATTCAAAAAACTCTGATAGAACAAGCCACAATATTGCCCAATATTGAATTGTTACAACATCATTTTGCCATAGATTTTATCACGGAACACCATACCGAAGGGAAAAACCTGCGTTTTGGAGACCCTGAGATCAGCTGTTTTGGGGCTTATATAATGAATGAACATACGCAGGAGATTGATACTTATGCGGCTAAAATTACTATTTTGGCTACCGGAGGAGCCGGTCAGGTGTATGCGTCCACGACCAATCCTGTGATTGCCACCGGTGATGGTATAGCTATGGCTTACCGGGCAAAAGCTGAGGTCAGGGATATGCAATACGTGCAGTTCCATCCAACCTCATTGTACGAACCGGGTAAAAGTCCGGCATTTCTTATCACAGAAGCGGTCAGGGGTGATGGTGCTTATTTAAGGAATAGTCAGGGAGAGCGTTTTATGTTGGATGTAGATGAACGGGCAGAGTTAGCCTCACGTGATATAGTCTCAAGGGCTATTAATATGGAATTGAATAAATCCGGTGAATCCTGTGTGTATCTGGATTGTACCCATTTGGATTACGAGGCGTTTGTACATCATTTTCCCAATATTGTAGAGAAGTGTCAAAGTCTGGGTATTGATGTGAGAAAAGATTGGATTCCGGTAGTGCCGGCCATGCATTACCTTATGGGTGGTGTGGCGATTAATGAACACGGACAGACCAATATACAGTATTTATATGCCAATGGGGAGGTGAGTTCCTCCGGTCTTCACGGAGCCAACAGACTTGCGTCTAATTCATTGCTTGAAGCCTTGGTTTTTGCCGATAAAATAGTAGAGCATATCATTGATCATCCCCGGTATACAGAACGTGAATTACCCGTTATTCCAGAGTGGGATTCCAGTGGCACAACCAAACCCGATGAGTTGATTCTGATTACACATAACCGTAAAACCATTCAGCATATTATGAGTGATTTGGTAGGGATAGTAAGGAATGATGAACGTTTACAACACGCTTTTCAACACTTGAATTATATCTACCAAAACACAGAGAGGCTCTATAAAAAAGTGGAATTATCACCGCAAATCGTAGAATTGCGTAACCTCAATGCCATCGCCTATTTGATTGTCAAGCAATCTATGACCATGAAAGAAAATAAAGGTGCTTTTTATAGTTTGGATAATCTGTAACATCCAATGGTTTGATCCGGCACTCATTGTAGGAAAGCACTAAAAACCATGGGGCTTCAGTGTTTGTCGAACGATACAACTAACAACCTTCCGGTGTTAATTTTCAGACTGTTCTTCTTCAGAATACGGATATTTCTTCTCGTAAATTTTAACAGCCCATCGGGCTAAGAGGTAACTTACGATAATTAAGAAAGGCCAACCCAGATATGTTAATATTTCTTTGGTGTACATGGTTTGATGTTTTATAACGATTAGTACGCATGATCATCTTCAATCATTTCTTTTTCAGAGATTTTAGACGCATCCATTTTACGCCATGCATAGATGATATAAGCCAGTACAAATGGCACCATTAGTGAGGCATAGCTCATGGTAGTCAATGTGAATTTGCTGGATGATGCGTTTTCTATAGTCAATGAATGTTGCAAATCAAAGGTAGAGGGATAGAACGAGGTATTGTTGTAGCCGGCGATAAAAAATAGTGCCAAAACAGTCAGTACCGTACCAATGCCCGTAAACCAAATGCCATTATCCGAATATCTGCTGTTACTACTGTACAAGCCCCATAAAACTAAGACTAAACCGGCGAGCATGATTACAAATACTACGGGCATTTCAATCAGGTTGTGTAAGTATTTATAAGGCTCCATAAAGACTTCTTTGGTTTCAGGGTTAACTGCAAAACCTTCGATCAACAGCAGTCTGATCAACCAAAACAAGAAGAAGATCAAAAAGAACAGAGCGTTGGCTTTTAATTTCATACGGCTTCTGTTGACGATTTCTTCCTGATCAATACTCTTGATAAAATACTGTAAGGCAAGAGAACGGGCTAAAAAGAATACCGCTAATCCCAGTGTTATATTCTGTAAGAAAGCTAAATTTTCTGTCGTCCAAAGCGCTTCCAATCCGTGAAACGGGGTCTCCCAGGCAGAAATAATAGGCATGCCCGGACTTTCAAGATCCAGCAGATTCATTTTATTGACGGAGAACTTAGAGCCCGTAAAAAATGTAGATACCGCAGTTCCCAGAAGTACGGTGCCAAATAATCCGTTTAGCCATAGAAAAGTCTCAAATGTTCTTTTACCGAGGAAATTACCCAATTTTGTCCGGTATTCGTAAGATACAGCTTGGATGACAAAGGCAAAAAGAATAGCCATCCATACCCAATAGGCTCCACCAAAACTTGTAGAGTAGAATAGGGGAAATGAAGCAAAAAATGCCCCGCCAAAGGTGACTAAAGTGGTGAATGTATATTCCCATTTTCGTCCTAAAGCATTGATGATGACTTTACGTTCGTTTTCTGTTTTGCCAAGACCATAAATCATGGTTTGCCCCCCTTGTACAAAAAGCAAAAAGACCAAAAGGGCTCCCAATAGTGAGACAATTGCCCACCAATACTGTTGTAATTGTAAAAATGATAATTGTTCGAACATGGTGTTGTGTTTTTTAATGGATACCGCCTTTTTTAATCTTGTTGCGAATAATACCTATATCTGCAATCAATAATACTGTAAAAATGATCAGGAATAAAAAGAAGGTGATTTGTACAGTATAGGTGTCAATTTTTGATACCGCAGCCAGACTGGGCATCAGGTCTTGAATAACCCAGGGTTGTCGGCCCACTTCGGCAACGACCCATCCGGCTTCTGAAGCTATATAGGCCAAAGGCATGGTATAGACAGCTGTCCATAGCAGCCAACGCATTTTGGCTAATTTGTTCTTGTACATAAAATAAACCAGTAAGATAAATAGCAACAAGAAATGACCACCCAAAATAACCATGATATGGAATGAGTAAAAACTGATTTTGATGTTGGGCACCATCAAATGCGGGTCTTTACCAAAATAATAACCATACCCGAAATGTTCAAAGTTATCTTCAAATATTTTGAGTTGTTTGGCGGCTTCCACTTCATCACCTGCTTTTTTAGCTTTTTTATATGCAGCCAGGCCGTCTATTGAACGTTTACCCAGTTTGACCCTTTCGTCATAAGATATAATACCACGTTCAGGATTGCCGTGTACCAGATCGCTGATGCCCGGTACAAAGGCGTTAGGGTCGAGGAATGCCAGATAAGACAGGGCGTTAGGAATTTGAATATCAATGGCGAATTCTTCTATTCTATGCGGGTCATTACTGGTGTTGCCAAAAAGACCTATGGCGACTAAAGGAGCATTTTGTTGTCCTTTGTAAAGGCCTTCCATAGCCGCGAGTTTCATAGGTTGATATTTGGCTACTACACGCGCTGATTCATCACCGGTTAAAAAAGTGGCGAAAGTGGCTGCTAACCCAAAAACTGAAGCGATGATGATAGAGCGTTTGGCAAGAATGATTTCTCTGTTTTTCAATAAATACCAGGAGCTTATACCTACCACAAAAACGGCAGCAACAATGTATGAGGATGTAATGGTATGCACAAATTTATTGGCTGCTACAGGATTAAATAACACTTCCCAGAAATTCATCATCTCATTGCGCATGGTGTCGGGATTGAAGCGCATCCCGATAGGATTTTGCATCCAGCCGTTAGCCACTAATATCCACAAGGCAGACAGGTTTGAGCCAATAGCGACCAACCAGGTGGATAATAAGTGTACCCTCTGGCTCACCTTATTCCAGCCAAAAAACATGATGGCAATAAAGGTCGATTCCATAAAGAATGCCATGATTCCTTCTATGGCGAGCGGGGCACCGAAAATATCACCGACAAACCATGAATAGTTAGACCAGTTGGTGCCAAATTCAAATTCGAGAATAATACCGGTAGCCACACCTATAGCAAAATTAACCCCAAATACGGCCATCCAGAATTTTGTAATAGATTTCCATTTAGGATCCTGGGTTTTAACATATATCGTTTCCATAAAGGCAATGATAAATGTTATTCCCAGTGTAAGCGGTACAAATAGCCAGTGGTATATAGCTGTCAGTGCAAACTGGGCTCTGGACCAATTGACGAGACTCCAATCAATAAATTCCATAAAAATAAAGATATCTGATTAATGATGTAACGATATGAAAATTAGTCAGCTGTCTGATTTGATTGACCAAAAGTCATAGGGAACAAAATTAAAAGGACTTCCTTTAAATAAACAAGACAAATATCAGTTTTAGAAATATATGTCAAATAAAGTATTTATTACAAATGATTGAAAAATCAACTGTTTTAATGTTTTGGTGTGTTTTGTGTAATACCGGTTACATACCAGGAATTCTAAACATACGTTTCATTTTGGTGTTTTTGTAGTACCAACCCCAGGCTTTTTTTAGCCAATGACCCACGATGGGCATTGGTAACATGAATTCTTTTTTTTCTGTACGGTAAACGAAAGCAGCACCGTCACCACTATCCATAACGCATATGATATTGAGGTGATCCCAATAGCTTTTACGTTCAGGTTTGCCGGTTAGGGTATTGTGGAAATTGGTAACACTCACATCGGCCATGACTTCAGCGACATGTCCTTGTTTAGCAGCCCATGGTAAAGCCTTTAAAGCTGCCACATCACCTATTGCATAGATGTTGGGGTAGTTTTCTACCTGGCAGGTTTGGTCTATTTTTATAAAGCCGGTTTCGTTGAGCGGTAAATCAGAATCTTTGATGAGTTGAAGTCCGTCACCACCTGAGATAAACAGTGTCAAATCTGATTTTAAGTTGCTGTCATCCGCAAAAACGATGGAATCTGAGGTGAACGCTTTTATTTTTTTACCAAAATGGGTTTCTACGCCATAGCGTTTAAAGAAACCACCCATTTTTTGGTAAGCTTTCTCCCCCATACGTTTCCCGGGTTCTGCCATCGGTGCAAAAAAGGTCAATTTGAATTTGTCTTTTAAGCCTTTTTGCTTGAGATAAACACTGATGTTAAACAATAATTCAAAAGCCGGTCCTCCTCTTACGGTCGTTGCTGTGGGGTCAGCGGGATTGCCCCCAAAACCAACAGTAATATGACCACCGCCTTTGGCTATAAGGTTTTCTAATTGTTCTTTGATGACCAGAGACTCTTCCGGTTTACCGCAGATAGAATGGGTGTTTTCCAAGCCTTTAGTTTTGACTTTACCCATGCCGAGAGCAATAAACAGATAGTCAAAATTTAGGGTTTGTTGACTTAATACCACCGTTTTGTTTTGGGCTTCTATGTTTGTCACCTTGTCTATGATGACTTTAAAACCATGTACGGCAGCAACATCAGAAAGTTTGAGTTGGGTATGTTCAAAAGAACGTTTACCTACGGGTATCCATATTGAAACGGGATAGATAAACATATAATCCCTGTCGGATATCAGGGTGACGTCATAACCATATTTTCTCAATTTTATAGCGGCTTCTACGCCGGCAAAACCACCGCCCAGAACAAGTATTTGCATGTGTGTTATTTAGGGATTTTAGTTAATTCTTCAGAGACATGTTCTATTTTTTCTTCTTGAGTTTTAAAGTTTTCATTCAGATAGTTCTTAAAAAAGAACACTTTGAGAATGGCAAACATGATAAAGAGTTTTATGAGGATAATAATCCACAGATTTCGACTTGTCTTTGACATGTTTTGAAATCCCTCTTTGTAAAACAGAAAAATTTTTTTTAGAATCATGAGTATTTAAAACACAGGTGCAAAATTATTGAGACTTTTATCAAAAAAATGAGACTTTTGTTACACGTTAAAGATACAAAAACTTTGTTATGATAGGTCATGATCATTAACTGTCCGGTAAACATTATTTTTTGGTAACCGGATTTAATTGAAAGTCATCGTTAGCTTTTCAGCTATTTTATACTACCGTCAGGTTGGCATATGGCAATAATAATATTTTTTTAAGAAATAATTGGGGGAGAATAGTTACTTTTACAGAGTTAAAAATTTAATCATATTTATAATATATGGGTTTACTTAAACTGATATTATATTTTCTTGTTTTTTATTATTTATTCAAGCTTATCATGAAATTGCTGATGCCGTTTTTGGTTAAAAAGGGTATGCAAAACATGGAAAAAAAATACAGACAATCTCAAGGAATGGCTCATGATGACAGTAAAATAGGGGAAACGGTTATAGATAAAAGGCCGGGACAGTCCTCTAAGCCTGAAAAACAAGAAGGAGAATATATTGATTATGAAGAAATTGAATAAAATTTCATTTTTTATTTTTTAAATTAAATTAATTGGTTGTATATTTGCACTCCATTTTTTGGAGGAATGGCAGAGTGGTCGAATGCGGCGGTCTTGAAAACCGTTGTACCGCGAGGTACCGGGGGTTCGAATCCCTCTTCCTCCGCCTTTAAAAATCCTACAGCAAAGCTGTGGGATTTTTTTTGTTTAAGGCGCTTATGCAAGTTTACTTGCATAAGCGCCTTAAACAAAAAAAATCTAAAAATGCGTTAGCATTGGGATTTTTAAAGGTAGGTTCCCCATTTTGGGATCAGCGCTGTCTAGCGCTAATCCCTTCATATTTTCGGTTTATTGGCATAAGCGCCTTAAG